>ERZ1370068.2159-contig-1320_pt1 | contig 44966 bp, 51 predicted proteins | sample MGYA00561227_ERZ1370068 | MGnify/ENA primary metagenome ERZ1370068 (study PRJEB38410, sample SAMEA6850437) | metagenome | study: Metagenomic assessment of the ecological functions of the soil: analysis of the soil microbiota associated with the... | reverse complement strand
CGACATGAACTTCGACGTGAGCGTGCTGGAGCCGACCACCCTGGCGCTCCGCGACGTCTTCCAGACGACCGCGGCGAGGTCATCGTGATGCCCGGGCTCCGGGCCGCACCGCGCTCGAGGCGCGGCGCGCATCTCCGTGATCGAGCCGGGCGATCGCGTGCTGGTGGTCGGCGGCCGGGCGTGTTCGGCTCTGCTCATGCGCGAGATCATGAATCGCGCGGGCGCCGAGGTCACCGAGCTCCCGGTGGAGCTGGGGCGCGCGCCTCGACCTGGATCGGCTCGAGCCCGCGAGGTCGAGGCGCGTGCAGCCCAAGGCCGTCACGCATGGTGCACAACGAGACCTCCACCGGCGCCACCTACCCGGCCGCCGAGGTCGGCCGCATGGTCAAGCGCGCACGGGGCGCTCTTCATGCTCGACACCGTGTCGTCGCTCGCCGGGCATCGACGTGCGCACCGACGAGTGGGGCGTCGACCTGCAACATGACCGGCTCGCAGAAGTGCCTGGCCGCGCCGCTCGGGATGGTCGCTGGTGAGCGTCGAGTCCGCGCGCCTGGGAGGCCATGGAGCAGCGCAAGCACAAGGCGCACTCGCTGCGCCTACGACCTGCTGCGCTGGAAGGAGAGCTGGATCCCCGCCTCGCGCGGCGGCAGCATGCCCGACGGCGCGCCGCGTCGCCAGCCGGTCTCTATCCCGACCCATCTCACCGAGGCGCCTGCGCGTGGCGGCGCGGCTCATCCTCGAGGAGGGCCTCGCCCACCGCTTCCGCCGTCACGCGGTGGCCGGCGCGCGCGTTGCGCGCCGGCGTCGAGGCCATGCGGCTCGGAGATGTTCCCGGACGCCGTCCATCGCGTCCAACACCGTGTCGTGCTATCAAGACGCCCGAGCGGCATCGATGCCGGCCGCGGTGGTGCAGGCACATGCGCGACCGCTACGGCATCCTCATCGGCACCGGCTCGACAAGATCCGCACGACGCACCCTGCGCGTCGGGCACGATGGGCATCACCGCGAGCCTGCATGTACGTGCTGCCCACGCTGTCCGCGCTCGAGCTGACGCTGCGCGACTCCGGGCCACAAGCAGCGCGTGCCGGGCGCCGGGCGTGGCCGCCGCGCAGGCCGCCTTCTCGGACGGCATCAGATGGCCGCGCTGATCGTCGTCCCGGACGACTTCCCGTCGCGTGTTCGAGGGCTCGGCGCGCCCACGAGCGCGCCAAGAGCCTCGGCGCAGGTGCGTGTCGTCAGCGAGCGCGGCGCCGACCAAGAGGCTGAGCTGATCGCGCCGCATCGGGCGACGCCCGCGTGCGCCATCAACATCCGGGCGCACGCCCGCTTCAGCGATGGCGTCTTCGTCGCCTGTCCCGATCTCAAGATGGTCTCGGTGTGGGGCACCGGCACCGACAACATCGACCTGGACGCCGCCGGCATGCGCGGGGCTCACCGTCTGCAACACGCCCGGGGTCAACGCCTTCGCGGTGGCCGAGCACGCCATCACCCTGATGCTGACGGTGGCGGCCGGCACGATCCCCAGATCGACCGCGAGATGCACGCGGCGGCGCGCTGGCCGCGCGAGATGCTCACCCAGTGCCTGGGCAAGACGCTCGGCGTGTTCGGCATGGGCACGATCGGCGCGCGCGTGGTCGCCGCTCGGCGCGGCATCGGCATGGACGTGCTGGCCTGGAGCGCGCCGGCGGCGACGAGGCGCGCATCCGCAGCCACCGGAGCCCGCGCGGCGCCAGCAGGACGAGATCCTCACGCCAGGCGGACGTGGTCAGCCTGCACGTGCGCCGCCGCCGAGACGCGCGGCTTCCTCGGCCGCAAGCGAGCTGGCCATGATGAAGCCCACCGCCATCCTCGTGAACACCGGCCGGGGCGCGCTGGTGGATCGCGAGGCGCTGCATCGCCGCGCTCCGCGAGGGGCACAGCATCATGGGCGCCGGCCTCGACGTCTTCCACCAGGGGCCGCTGGCCGCCGACGATCCGATCCTGACCCTGCCCAACGTCGTGCTGCTCGCCGCACAACGCGCAGGCCAGACGCCCGGAGGTGGTCCGCGACGGCCTCCTCGCGCGCGGTGGCCAACGTCGAGCACTTCCTCGCGGGCAAGCCCACCGACGTCGTCGTCGCCCCACGTCAAGTAGCTCGATGGTGATCCGGGAGAACCGGCGGGTCACGTGGGCATTACGCTCCAGGATGCAGCACGGGCGGGCCAATGCGCTCGACCCGGGATAGCCCTTCGAAGCGCCGTCAGGCAGGCGCCTCGCCGGGGCCGAGGCAGGCGGTGCGCCGTCGTCCTCACCGGCACGGGCCCACGATGTTCCCGCCGGCGTGGACCTGAAACGGCTGGCGGCCGGCGGCCCCGGCTATCCCGGCGCGCCCCCGCGCTCTCCGACTGCTTCGCCCGCCTCTTCTTCCATCCCCGCCCGGTGCTGAGCCGTTGTCAGCGGTCTGCGCCATCGCGGGTGGCTGCGTGCTGGCCTGCGCCGCCGACCGGCGGTTGGGCGCCCGCGGCCCCGCCGCATCGGCGTCGCCGAGCTGCCGGTAAAGGCGATCCCCTTCCCCGCCACCCTCGCGCCGGAGATCGCCATGCGATGGGCGGCGGGCCCGGGCTTCCACAGAGATGGTCTGACTCCGAGGCGGACCTGGGACATGCGGCGGATGCCCAGGGAAGCGCGGGTTCTGGATCGGCGCCCTCGTCGGATCCCGGGACGCCCTGGTGGACGCGGGCCGTGAAGGAGGCAGAGGCGCTGGCCGCGCTCCCCGCGGCGAGCTTCCACCTCCACCCAGGCCCCAGGCGCGCCAGCCCATCCGTGATTACCTTGGCTCCACGCGGCGCGCATCGATCGCGAGGTGGCGCGGATCTCGGAGCGCCGCGCCCGCACAGGACGCGATCCGGCGCGCAAGCGGTTTGCGGGTTCACCGGAGGGCCGCCCGCCACTAGCGCCTGGCGAGAACAACCTTCGCCACGTGCGGGGCGCATGCCGGGGCATGCCGGGCGCACACCGAGTGCACGCTGGCGCACACCGAGCGCACGCCGGGCGCACGCCGGGCGCACACCGAGTGCAATGCCGGGGCACACCGAGGCACGCCGGGCGCATCGCTTGGCACGCCGGGCGCACGCCGGGCGCACGGTTGACAAGCCGGCTCCCCTCCTATCCTCGCCCGGAACTCGCCCTTCGCAAACGTCCGACCACCCCGCCAAGGAGAGTCGCATGGTTCCTCGCTCGGGCCCCTCGCAGTCGGTCACTTGCGTCCGCGCCGGCGCGGTCTCCCGCCGGTGCCCAAGGCGCCCTCCGCCGCCCTCGGCCCGGCCATCACCCTCACGCTTCGCAGCGCACCCGGAGGGACTCAACGAGGAGGCCCGGAATGGCACGCGTGATGGACAGTCCGGGCTCGCGATCGCGTCCGACGAGCGCACGATCCACAAGGTCCCCGACCCATTCCCCTGACCCCGGCGCGGGCATGCTGGCCGCGCTCGGCCCGCAGGCCCATCACTCTTCGGCATCTCCATCGGCGGCGGCGGAATACCTCCTCCCGAACATCTCCGCCCGCGTGGACCCTCGGAATGCACTGGCTCATGGCGGTCTCGGTGGTCCTCGAGACCGCGCTCGCCCACGAGTGCATCAAGTACCAGCGTCTGCACCGGGCGCTCGTTCTTCGCCGCGACCAACGAGCCTCAAGCCGATGGGCTTCTGGCCGAGGTTCTGGACCGTGGCGACCAATGACCACCTTCGCGTGGCCGGCGTGGATGGGCGGCGCCGCCATCGCCGCGCGCACCGCTGCACTGGCATCGGCAACCCGCGCCCGTCCTCGGCCTCCCCGCCGCACTATATCTGGGCGGTGGTGGCCCTCCTCGCCCGTGCTCGTCGTCTTCTACTTCTCCGATCCGAACCTACAACTTCCTCTCGAAATTCTTCACCTTCATCATGTTCGCGAACATCGTTGCTGGTGCTGGCGGTGACCCTCATCGCGGCGAAGCCCCAGCACTACTGTAGCGGGTCCTTGCTGGGCTATTCCTCGGCATCAAACTCTTCGTGTGCTCGAAGGGTATCCTGCCGCCCTGCCCAAGACCGACGCCCTCGCCTCTTCAATCAGCCCGGCGTGGGAGCCTCATGTGGGTGAGCTTCTGGCCCATCGCGGCGGGGGCTTCGGCAATGGGCCGCTACGCGGGGCAGGTCACCGGGTGCTCCGCCCGCCCCGGGCGGGATCACCGCCCACGAGCTGCAGCTGGGACAGCTCGGATCCGGAGGAGCGGCGGAAGATGGACCAGTGGGTGAAGGTCGGCGGCTACAGCCTCATCCTCTGGTGGGCGATCATCGGCGGCCTCATCATGACTTACCTCTACTCCGTATGCGGTCTCGCCTATCTCCACGACGACTTCCTCAAGACGGGCAAGATCCCCACCGGCGTCGAGGTCCCGATCCAGATGGCCACCATCGCGCGCAGGGCGTGATGGGGCCCATGGCGGGCTGGCTTCATGCTGCTCTTCATCATGGTTCACGCGCTTTACGACGCGCAGTTCCCGCTCCACGCGACACCTTCATCGGCCCGGACCACCGCCGCACGACGCCATCGCGGCGGATCACCGGGCGGGCACCGCAGCACGCCCTCGCCGCTTCGACTACTTCAGTCGTAGTCACCCGCCGCGGCTCAGAACGGCGGGCTATCACCATCGTACGGTGGCCCGGCCACTTCATCTTGTGGATCGGGGTGGCCATCTCGGCTGCTGGTCTATCGTTCGATCGGAGCCTGGCAAATTCTATTGTTGAACAACCGGCGCCTTCCCGAGGGCTTCCAAGGTGAGCTGGCTCAACACCGTGCTCCTGTGGATCACCATCGTCACCGGCTTCCGGGGGTCGGCATCTGGGCGGTCACGGTGCTCCCCGGGGATCGATCGCCAAGCGGTTCCGGATGAAGGCGTATCTCTGGCTCGTCATGATGCTGGTCTGGCTCGGTGCCTCTCCCTCGGGGGCTCTGGTGGATCTGCCGCACGTGGAGGCGCGGGACCCACGCGCGACCTCTTCATCCGGGCTTGCCTGGCTCATCACGGGCGGAGCCGCCTGGCTCGCCCTGAACCTCGGCGTCGCGCGCTACTGGCGGCGCTGAGGTCCGAGCAGCGTCGCGGAGGACCTCGGGAGGGTGCCGAGCCCGGCGGCTCGGCGAGGTGCGCGATCTGCTGGCGGCAGGAGATGCCGGGCGCCACCACCTCGGTATCCGGCGGCGGCCGCCTTCACCGCGGGGCCGAGGCGGCGGTTGCCCAGGCTCACCGAGACGTCGTAGTGCTCGCTTCTCGAAGCCGAACGGAGCCCGCCATGCCGCAGCAGCCCGAGTCCACCTCCGTCACCTCGTAGCCCGCCCAGCGGCAGCGCGGCCACCGTGGGCGCCGTGCCCACCATCGCCTTCTGGTGGCAGTGGCCGTGGAGCAGCGCCTGGCGCGGCGCGCCGCCGTTGCGCAACGGCAGCGTGAGCCCCGCGCCCGCTCGCGGAGCAGGAACTCCTCGAGGAGAAAGGCTCGAGCCGCGCCACCCGCGCGGGCGTCGTCGGTGCGGAGCAGCTCCACGTACTCGTCCCGCAGCGTGAGGAGGCAGGAGGGCTCGAGGCCCCACGACTGGCAACGCCCCGGTCCACCCACGGCGCAGCCGCGCCACGTTCCACTCGGCGTGGTCACTGCGCCTCGTCGAGCATGCCCTTGGAGATCAGCGGCCGGCCGCAGCACTTCCTGGTCCACCAGCTCGACCGCTGATAGCCGGCCGCCTCCAGCAGCTCGACCGCGGCGCGGCCGACCTCCGGCGTGTTGTAGGTGATGAACGTGTCGTGGAAGAGCACCACGCTCGCCGCGCGGCGCTCACCGGCAGCGCGCTTGCGCCGCGTCGAACCAGTCGGTGAAGGTCTCGCCGCGCGAAGCCGGGCAGCGGCCGCCGCCGGTCGATGCCGACCACCGCGCTCCATCAGCCAGCGGTTGATCGGCCAGCCGCGCGATCCAGTTGGAGAGCGGGGCCAGCCGCGAGCCCGAGCCAGGACAGCTCGCGCGATGTGCCCGAAGAGGCCGGTTGCGCAGCGGCAGGCCGTTGACCGCGTGGTAGTGGTGCAGGAACTCGTACTTCATCTTGGCCATGTCCACGTTGGACGGGCACTCCGCCTTGCAGCCCTTGCACTCGAGGCAGAGGTCCATCACCTCGTAGAGCCGGCTTGCCGGCGAAGTCCGCCGCCGGCACCCGGCCCGGAGAGCACCGCGCGCAGCGCGTTGGCGCGGCCGCGCGTGGAATGCTCCTCGTCCCGCGTGGCCATGTAGGACGGGCACATGGTGCCCTCGAGCTTCTTCCGGCACACGCCCGACGCCGTTGCACATCTCGCACCGCGGCCGCGAAGCCGCCCTGCGCCGAGAAGTCGAGCAGGGTCTTGGGCTCCCAGGTCTTGTAGCTGGCGCCGTAGCGCAGGTGCTCGGTGACGCCCGGGCTGGCCACGATGTTGCCCGGGGTTCATGAGGTTCCGGGGATCGAAGGCGGCCTTCGAGTCTCCGGAAGGCGCCGAACGATCGTGGGGCCCGAACACGCGCTCGAGGTAGGGGCTCCGCGCCCGGCCGTCGCCGTGCTCGCTCGGAGATCGCGCCGCCGAACTCGAGCACCAGGTCGAAGATCTCCTCCGCCATCGCCCGGACCTGCTCGAGCCCGCGCGCGGTCTTGAGGTTGATGAGCGGGCGGATGTGCAGGCAGCCCACCGAGCAGTGGCCGTAGTAGGCGCCGTCGGCGCCGTGCTTGGCCATGATCTCGCGTGAAGCGCGGCACGAACGCCGGCAGGTGCTTCGGGTCCACCGCGGTGTCCTCGATGAACGCGATGGGCTTGGCGTCGCCGCTGCGTGCCCGAGGAGCAGGCCGAGCCCCGCCTTGCGCAGCTTCCAGATGGACTGCTGCTCGGCCGGCGTCGGGCGCGATGTGGGAGGCGTAGCCGAAGCGCTCGCGCGCGCGCCGCGCCTCGAGCTCCTCGACCTTGGCCTTGCACCTCGGCGTCCGGTGTCGCCCGCGTACTCGACGCATCAGGATGGCGGCCGGATCGCCCTGCACGAAGCCCATGCGCTTGCGACTGCTCGATGTTCGTCGCGGGCGCAGGTCGAGGATCATCTTGTCGGTCAGCTCGACCGCGTAGGGGCCGGTCTCGAGGATGGCCTGGGAGGACTCCAGCGCCTCCTGCATGTCGTGGTAGTGGATGACGTCGACCGCGGTCCGCCTCGGGCCGGCGCACCAGCCGCACCTTGGCCTCGACGCACGGTGAGGAAGCGTGCCCTCGCGAGCCGACGATCGAGCCGCGCCATGTTGAGCGGGCCGTCCTTGATCAGCTCGTCGAGGTTGTAGCCGCAGACGCGGCGCCAGTGCCGCGGATAGCGCGCGCGATCTCGTCGCGCGTACTGCGTCGCGGATGCGGGCGACCTCGCGGTAGATCTGGCCTTCGAGCCCGGGCGCGCGCGTCTTGGCCTCGAACTCGGCCGGCGTCAGCGTCGCCGAAGGCGACGGGCCGTACCGTCGGCGAGGATCGCGCTGGATCTCGATCACGTGCTCGACGGTGAGCCCGTAGGCGATCGAGTGGCGAGCCGCCGGAGTTGTTGCCCAGCATGCCGCCCAGGGTGGCCCGGTTCGAGGTCGAGGTGTCGGGGCCGAACAGCAGCCCCATGCGAGCGCACGTGATGGTTCAGCTCGTCCTGCACCAGCCCCGGCTGCACACGCGCCCACAGCTCTGACGGTTGACCTCCAGCACGCCCGTCCATGTAGCGCGAGAAGTCGAGCACCACGCGCGCGGTTCACGGTCTGGCCGGTGAGCGACGTGCCGCCGCCGCGCGGCAGCAGCGGCGCGCCGCATGCCGGTTGGCCACCTCGACCGCGGCCCGCACGTCGTCGGCGTGACGCGGGATGACCACGCTTCCATCGGCTCCACCTGGTACATGGACGCGTCCGTCGAGTAGAGGAGACGGGAGTAGCGATCGAAGCTGAACGTCGCTCCTCGACGGCGCCGCGCAACGTCGCGCCTCGAGTTCGCTCACGCGCGGATTATACTCGGATCATGTCATGACCGAGCACGCGCTCTCCGCCCTCGGCGCTCGTGCTCGCCTCGTCCGCCCGCCGCGCTCGGCGGTCGCCGCGCCTGCGTGCGCCGGCGGCGCTCGCTTACCCGCTCAGTGACGCGATCGAGCCCGACGCTCGACTCCCGCGCGCTCATCGGCAAAAGTGGTGGTGCGTGCGCTTCCAGGGCTCGCTGGTGCAAGGTCTGCACCGACGCAGGCGGAGAGATTCGAGCGCGTCGCCACGAAGTACGCAGCCCGCGCGGCGTCGAGGTGATCGGCCGTGCAGCGTTCAACGACACCGCCGCCGAGGCGCTGCGCCTGGCGCTGGCGCTGCAAGGCAGACCGCTACCCCGCCGCGCTCGACCAGGACGCATCGAGATCACAACCGCTTCGGCTTCGAGGCGCGCCCTACACCGTGGTGATCGACAAGAAGCGGGAGATCGTGACGCGCATCGATGGCGTCCGGCCGAGACGAGGCGCGCCTGCTGGACCAAGATCACCGAAGCCGCCCGGTAAGCCCCCTCAGCGCGCCTCAGTAGCGCTCAGAGATTTCCTGAAGTGCGGCGAGATGGATGCCCTCTGGCGCGCGATCACCGCGCGCGCTTCGTGGCGCGGTGAGCCCGTCCACCTCGGTCGTCGCGCTGCTTGCCGTAGCGGCTGTACGCGAGATCGTCGTCGAAGTACGCCGGATGGGTCATGAACTCGGTGACCCCGGCGGGTAGCGCGCGCAGGTGCTCGAGCACGCGCTCACGCGGACCAGTAGGGATCCGGCCCCTGACTCGCCCATGAAGTGATCCGGCGTGCGGATATGGTCCGCCTGTCGCCCGGGCCCGACGCTCCGTCGTCCTGGCGCGCACTGGGACCTTGAGCGCGCGGGCGAAGTCGAGCAGACGAGGTCGAGGATGGGCGCCGTGCTCGCGCCACGTGGTGATGGCTGTCGAGGTGGGTGGAAAGCGGCCCATGAGCCGCCGGAACGCGTCGATCTGGTTGCCCAGCTCGATCCGCGCCTCGTCCGTATCGCGCGCTCGGCCTCGACGCGCGCCTCCCGCACGAATTGTCCCTGCGCGTCCAGCGAGCGAGGCGACGCGCGCGCGGATCGGAGATGGCGTGCCCGAGGGTGAGGTTCAAGTGCAGCCCCACGCCGAGCGCCCGAGCTGCGGCAGCTCGCTCGAGCTGACGCCGGGATCGGCATCCCGCGGTTCACGATGAGGTGGTGCTCGTCACGATCCGCGGTGCTGATAGCGCGTCGAGGATCCCGCGGCTCACGCCCCCGGTGAGGCCGAAATCGTCGGCGTTGACGATGAGCGTGCGCGCCGTCGCTCGACCGCTGCCCCATCACGCTGCCGGAAGTAGAGCCGCAAGCGACCTCCTCGAGCTGGGCGCGCGGTCCCGCTCCGGTCTGGGCATCTTCCAGAAGGTCAAGATCCAGCGGCGAGCGGCACGCCGTCCTTGCTTCACGCCGTCCAGCTCTCGGCGGTGAGCCCGCAGCGCTCGTCGGATTCCGTGAAGACGAGCTTCGGCGCGGCTGAAGCTCTTGTCCTCCTGCGCGAGCTGCTCGACGGTTTCGGTGAGAGGCGCTTGATGGCCTCCTGGTCGGGCGCCCAGCGACCGACGAGAACGCGGCGGTCAGGCTGATCTCGGCCATGGCGCGCTCCTAGACGCCCGGCCGCGCTGGCATCGCTGGTGGTGTCCAGGCCGGCCTCGAGGCTCCTTCCGCGTGATCCGATGGCGATGGGCCGGGCGAAGAAGAGCTCGCCGACCGAGCAGTGCTTGGGGGTCACTGGATGCTTGCGCTTGCGGAGCCCGGCCAGTGGGCGGCCTCGCCCACTCGATCGTCCACCAAGAGCTCGCCGCCTTCCGGTGCGCAGCCGCGGCGCTCTCCACCGCGGCCTGCGGGCCGTCGCCCGCGTCGGCCATATTGGAGATCACCTGCGGGACCATCGCGACGATTTTCCGGCCGCCCGGCGCGCCGAGCGGTGAAGAGCGGCTCCCCTTGCGGAAGCTTCCAGCACCGGCACCGGCTGCTCACCAGCGGGCGCTTGCCGGCGGCGACGGAGTTCACGCGCCCGGCTCGGGGTCGAACCAATCATCCTGTTCTGCAGCAGGATGCTCGCCCGGCACCACCATTCGCGCGCCGAAGAGCGAGAGACGGCGGTATTGGTGAACGAGACCATATTGCGCTGCCGGTCGATGACGCCGGATGTGGGTGGCAGTCGGTGGACGCCGCGGCAATCGTGCGATTTACATCAGCGGGGGCCCAGAAAGGCCCCCTGCTCTCCCCCCCGCCGCGGACTTTGCCGCTTTCCGCCGCGGACTTTGCTGCTTCCGCGCCGCGGACTTTGCCGTTTTCGTCACCGCGACAGTCCTGGTGGCCCCCGCCTCCCCCACCGCGGACATTCCCATTCGGGCCGTATTTCCAGGGTCAGGGGGCCTGCGGTGGTACGGCCGGCGGGCTTGATCTGGCGCGCGAGGTCGTGAGCGTAGGCGCGGAGGCGAGGCCCTCCCAGGGGGCGGTGACGCGAGGGCGTCGCCCAGATAGCGGAGGCGGTCGAGAACGCGAGCCGCACCGCCTCGGCGCGCAGGTGGAGGCCGCCCGGAGTGCGGTAGGTCACCTGGGCCGACGGGAACTCGGCGAGGACGTTGAGGATCTCGAGCGCGGTGATGCCGCCGGTGGCGCCGGGCATGAAGGCCAGCTCCAGGCCACGATACCCGCCGGTGAGCGGCGAGAGCACCCGCGCCTCGTAGCCGGCCAGGTCGCTCCCGGCGTGAGATAGCCGCCCCCGCCCTGCACCTCGTCGTGAATGGCCTGCGCGATACTGCCCCGGTAGAAGGCGTCCGGCCCCTCCTTCGCGATGAGCCGGAGACTGCGCCCGAGATCGGGCTGGCGCAGGAGATCGCCGTCATGGCTGTGCCGGTGGCTTGGTAGATGTCCAGCCCGTCGCGCAGGTAGGTGCGCGCCGTCTCGGGAAGGCGCGCCAGCTCGCGGGTATAGAGCGAGATCGACTCAGCCTCACGTACCAGTCGGAATGGGAAGCCCTCCTCCGCGAGCCGGATGGCCGGGGCTACCACGTCGGAGAGCGCCATGGTGCCGTAGCGCTGCAGGGCCAGGCGGAGGCCGGCCACCGGAGCCCGGAATGGCGACCGATCGCGGGCCGAAGCTACGTTGGCGTCCCCCACCACGCGGCGCCATGGGAAGAGATCGTCCGGACACGCCCTCGCCGAAGCTCTGCAGCGGTGCTCGTGCAGCGCGGCGGGCGCCTCCACGTTGGCGTCGATGGCCACCGTCTCTCCGCGCCGGGCCAGGTGGATGAGGAAGCTGCCGCCGCCGGCGAGCGTGGACATGAAGGGCTCCACCACCGGCATCGCGAACGGCGGTGGCACGGCGGCGTCCACCGCGTTCCCGCCGCGAGCGAGGATACGCGCGCTACCTCGCGCCGATGGGATGCTCGGCCAGCACCATGCCCGGGCGGCGAGCGGCGTTTGCTTGGTCATCCGAGAGGGGCGCTGCGGATCATGCGGGCCGTCTCCTTTGGGAACTCGAAGGGATGGCAGGCTCACCTGCCAGATGCCCGCGTCGTTGTGGATCGAGCAGGCAGACGCGGATGCCGGTCGTCCCGATGCGCGGTCAGAGAAAGGTGCCCGCGTCGGCGGCATCGCCGCATTCGTCGCAGAACCCAGGCGACGCGGAACAGCTCCGGCTCGCGCTGGGCGCGGCGGCATGCGCGCACAGGATCCACGTAGAGCGGCATCTCGGCCGGCATGAAGGCGGAGAGGTCCTCGAGATACGGCACCACCGGTCGCCCGGGCTCGGCCTTCCACGCCTCGATGAGGGGCAGCACCGGCGTCTCGTCCGTCACCGCGAGGAATTCCCGTCGTCGATGAGCTACGCCCCGCGCGATCTGGCACTCGGCGAGAAAGTCGCGGAGCGCGGGGAGTCCCACGCCACCGCGATAGAGCCGCGCGGCGGAATCCTCGTCGCTCGGTGGGCGCGAAGCAGGAAGCGCGGCGGGCGGCAGTCCTTCGAGCGCGGGTCCCGCCACCTGGTACATCCGGGGTCCGCCCGGACGCTCGGCGGCCGCGCCATGCCAGAGGAGGGTGGCGGTGTCCTCGGATGAATCCAGTCCAGCGCGTCAGCCAATGCCGCCTTCGGCTACTCGGTGAGAAAGCAAATGGGGATCGACCCGCCGGATCATGTCCGTCACGCCCTTGTCGTCGAAGTAGAGAACCCATCCGAGCGGATAGGTCCACGCTTCCTTCGCCGTGGTCGAGATCTGGGCCCAGTGGACCTTGGCCTTCATCTTCATGAGGCCAGGATCGGTGGTCTGCTCGAGCGGCTCGTCGAGGAGGGCGCGGACCTCGCCGGGGGTGCTGCCCTCCGGACACCTGGCGCCGAACCGGAACTCGCTGTAGCGTGTGGTCTGCTCGATCTCCGGGTGATCGCGGAGGCACTTGAAGACCTTCTCGTCCATCTGATGATCCTTGAACTGGCGCTTCTCGTCGAAGTTGGGCTCGCGGTTGCTGGCCGCCGAGACCTTGGCGTAGAACATCTCCTCCGCGCACGCGGCCCGCGGCTCGTACGCTCCGGGGATATCGGTCTTGGGAATCCAGAACCCGCAGCCGCCCACGCCGAGCGTTACCGACAGGACCGCCGGGATCAGCCACCTGGACACAGGCCGATTCATTCCGCCACTCCTTTCAGAGGTTACACCCCATCATATCAGCGCCGACTCGAGCACGCGATTCCGCGGTCGATCACGCGGACCGCGCGAGCCAGATCGCCTGGAGCGCTCGTGTCGACCTCCGGCGCATCCGCGAGCTGGCGCAGCACGTCGATGAGCCGCCGCATGGCGCGGATCAGGTCGCCCCTCGTGGCCGCCGAAGGACTCCTCCACGATGGCGCGACCAGTCGTCCTCGCCGGAGGCCCAGCGGAACACCGACGGCATGAAGCCGGTGGAGACCGACGACCGGCATCGGGAGCTGGCGGAGCCGCTGCGACCTCGAGCACCGGTGCTGGCGACCGACTCCACTCTGAGCTCGCCCAGCTTCCGCGAGCTTGGGTCGCTTCCGGAGGAAGAGGCGCGCCATCGCGCTGTCCCCGGAGCGCGACTCCTCGATGAGACAGGAGCAGAGCGCGGCGGCCTCGGCCAGCGTGGTGTCGGCGAGAATGCCGCGGTCCACCATCTCCGCCACCAGCAGCTCGTTGTCGTGCCGCAAGGCCGGCGATGAGCTGGCCTTTCGCGAGGAGCTTACCGTCCTGCACCGCGCCGAACCGCTCGAGCACCTCGACGACCCGGAGGAACTCCTGCCAGTACGCGTTGCGGAGGGCGTCCAGCGTCTCGCTCTTCATGGCGAGACGAGACTCCGACTCCTCGGAGCCCCTTCCACGCGTGCTCGCAGCGGCGGCTGGGAGCCCCAGGGGCAACGGTGGCACTCGATGGCGGCGAGCGCGCCCTCCGGGCCGTGGCTCCGCTCGCGCTCGATGAGCTCGGGCACGCGGTCACGCCGCCCCAGCTGCGCCGGTGAGCGCCGGGTGCGGTGCTCCCAGTCGCGCGGCACGGGCAAGGGCGGCGTCGGACCAGAACACGCGCTTCACGTGGCCGGCCTTGATGATGCACGACTGTCTGCCGTGGCTCAGGAGCACGCTGGCAGATCACCGTGCCGGCGCCGCGTCGACTCCGGCACATGAGGCCCAGGGCCTGACCGCCGCGTGCGCCGGGCGAGGACGAGACGGCCGGGCTCCGCTTCCGCCACCGTGCGCGCGCCGCGACGGCCGCCCGCGCCCAGGGCGCCATGCGCGCCGCCTCCACCTCGGTGCGAAGCCGGCGGTAGCGGCCGATGCGAGCGAAGTCGCCGCAGGGCGCGCGGAAGCGTGCGCGCGTCCGCCACGCGCCGTCTCGAGGCTCTCCACTTCCGCCTCGAGGCCCCGGATCCGCTTGAGGTTCTGGTACTGGCCGAACGAGGACTCGACCGTGCGCCGGATGGCGGCCATGTCGCTGCCGCTGCCGAGGAGCAGCGCGACCGAGCCGTAGCCCAGCTTGAACTGGCTCACCACCGGCTCCGGCGCGCCGTCGACCACCCGACGCATGTCGCTCGAGGCCGTCGCGCACGTCGAGCGCCATCACGCACTTGCCCTCGGGGTCGATGCCCGCGGCGGCCCGCCCGGCCCGCCATCTGGGTCAGCTCGTTGTGAGTGAGCGCTGCGGAAGCCGCGGTCCGTGCGCTTGGTCAGGACTGCAGCACGACGCTCTTGGCCGGCATGTGGATGCCGAGCGACATGGTCTCGGTGGCGAAGACCACGCTGGCAGAGCCCGCGCTCGAAGAGCGTGCTCGATGAGGCGCTTCACGCTGGGCAGGATCCCCGCGTGGTGCAGCCCCACGCCCATGCCGCAGCGCCTGGAAGATCGTCTGGTTGAGCGGCGACTCCGCGATGGTCGGGCGTCTCGCCGACCGCTTCGCGGATGGCGTCGTCCACCTCGCTGGCTGCTGGGCGCGCGCTGAGCAGCGGCTTGCCCTCGGCCAGCACGCGTCTCCATGGCGCGCTCGCAGCCCGGCGCGGCTGAAGATGAAGTAGATGGCGGGCAGCCAGCCGCGGCTCGTCCAGCGCGTCGAGCATCACGGTGGGATCCACCACCCGCCGCGTGTACCAGCGGCCGCGGTCGTTGTAGCCGCCCGGTCGCGCTCGTCGCCGAGGAGACGCACGGCTGCCCGCGCGCGACCGCGTCGTACGCGTGGATCTCTGCCGGAGAGGTCGGCCACGAGGTACTGCAGCGGCACCGGGCGATGCGGGTGCGTGATGGCCTCGATGGGCCGGTGGACGAGGCCGATCCAGTCGGCGATCTCCGCCGACGTTCGCGCACCGTGGCGGACAGCGCCGACCAGCGCGCGTCCTTCGGCGCGTTGACGATGATCTCCTCCCACACGGTCCCCGCGCCCTCGTCGCCCATGTAGTGGCACTCGTCGAGCACCACCGTGCTCGAGGCCGTCGAAGCCCGCCGGTGTAGAACATGTTGCGGAGGATCTCGGTGGTCATCACCACGACGGGCGCGCGCGCATTGACCTTGACGTCGCCGGTGAGGATGCCGACCTGGTCCGCCCCGAACTGCCGGCCGAAGTCGGCGAACTTCTGATTGGACAGCGCCTTGAGCGGCGTGGTGTAGGCGAGGCGCGCGCCATGCGGCGAGCGCGCGGTGGATGGCGAACTCTGCCACCAGGGTCTTGCCCGCCCCGGTGGGCGCGGAGACGATCACCGACTTGCCGTCCAGGATGGCGCGGATCGCGCGAACCTGGAAGTCGATCCAGCGGGAAGCGGTAGCGCGCGATGAAGGACTCGAGCAGGTCCTGCTTGGACGATAGGCGCCCCCTCGCCGCGTCGCGCTTACCACGGTACTTGCGGGAGCGGGAAGCCCCGCGTAGGCTGTCGGGCCATGAAGCTCACCGGCAAGGTCGCCCTGATCACCAACGTCCGCCACTACATGGGCCCCGCGGTCACCGAGGAGTTCTGCCCGCGAGGGCGCCACCCTGGCGCTGCACGACCGCGACGCAAGGCGGCGGGCCGAGCCGGTCGGCGCCATCGCCGAGCGCCTGGGGCGCGACGGCGCTGGCGCTCGGCGGCGATCTCACCGCGCCCGGCGGAGGCCGACCGCGTCGGTCGCCGCGGTGGTCGCGCGCTTCGGCCGGCTCGACATCCTCGTCAACAACAATGCGCACCCGCCCACCGGCAGCCGACCGAGGAGGTCAGCGACGGCGCCCTGGCGGGAGATGATGGCCCGCCTCCTCGACGAGCCCTTCTACTGCCTGCGCGCCGCGCTGCGCGGTGATGCGCCCGGCCGGGCGCGGCAAGATCATCAACATGCACCTCCGCCGCGGGCGTTCCCGGGCTCGCCCGACTACGCCGCCTACTCCGCGGCGCGCGCCGGCGTCAACGGGCTCACCAAGCGCGGTCGGGCGCGAGGTGGCGCGCGCGACGGCATCCAGGTCAACGCCATCGCCCAGAACTACGTGCGAGAACCCGACTTACTTCCCGCCGGCGCTGGTCGAGCGACCGAGAAGCGTTGGCCCGCATGGTGCGACAACATCCCCGGCCGGCAGCCTCGCGCGCGGCGAGGAGTCCGCCCGGCTCGCCGTCTACCTCGCCAGCGAGGACGCCGACTTCTTCGTGGGGCAGGTGGTGCCGTTCGCGGGCGGCTGGATATGAGCCGGGCCGCCGGCGAGATGGCGGGCCTCGATGGCGTAAAATGGGGGCCATGATCTACTGCCGCGTCGGCGTCACCGCCTCGGCGGACTATGCCACCGCGTCGCGGGGCGCACCGCCCCGCCCACCTCGAGCGCATCGCGGGCTCCGTGCTCAGGGCTTCGTGGTGGGCGGCGGGCCCGCACCCGACGAGGCAAGACCGCGGACCTCTTCTATCGCGCTCCGGATCTCGAGACGGTGACGCGGCTGGTGGAAGAGGATCCGTACTGGAAGGGTGGAGTGTGGACCGGCTACAAGCCGGAGGCGTTCAGCCAGTTCCTCGAGCCCTGGCGGCAGGTGGAGATCCTCACGGACGGCAGCCGCACGGTCACCCTCGTGGAGGGCTGGCGCTGACGTCGAGATGGCCTCCTTCGCCCTCATCGAGGCGCGCGGCGCCGAGCCGCATGGCCTTCGGCGGATTCTTCCAGGCGGCCGCACCCTGGCCCTCGCGAATACCTCCGATCCCGCGCAGGCGCTCGAGGCTCTCACCGAGTCCGGCCTCTGGACGCCGGGCACGCTGACCGGCCGCCCTTCATTCACGTCCTCTGACGCGGTTGCCGCCTCCGGACCCCCGGTACTCTCCGGACGCGTTTCGCCGTCTGGACGAGACGCCGGACGCCGAGTTCTACGCCGCGCCCCGCTTCGTCACCACATCGACGACGAGGCCATTGCCGCGGTGACCCAGCTCTTACCGCGAGCGCCTTCCCGCGGGCGGGGCGGTGCTGGACCTCATGAGCAGCTGGGTGAGCCATCTGCCGCCGGATGTCGCCTATGGCCGCGTGATCGGTCTCGGCATGAACGCCGACGGGCTGGCGGCCAACCCGCGCCTCGACGCGTGGATCGTCCACGACCTCAACGCCCAGCCCCGGCTGCCCTTCCGCGGACGGCGAGTTCGACGCCGCCACCTGCTCGCGTCTCCATCGACTATCTCGTGGAGCCGGTGGCCGTCCTCCGCGACCTGGCCCGCGTGCTCCGCGCGGGGGCGCCGCTGGTGGTGTCGTTCTCGAGCCGGCGCTTTTCCCACCAAGGTGATCGCCGGGTGGGAAGCGCTCGACGATGCCAGCCACGTGCAGCTCGTGGGGACTACTCTGCGGGAGGCGGGCGGCTGGGACGAGGTGATCGCGCTGGACCGGAGCCAGGCGCGGGCGATCCGCTCTTCGCCGTCGTGGCCCGCCGCGCCGGTAAGTAACATAGCCGCCGCATGAGGCTTCTCCCCGACCTGGTCCTGGAGGACGGACGGCTTCGAGCCCGGTCGCGCCGTCAGAGATCACCGACGGCCGCGTCCGCGAGGTGGTCCCTTTTCCGCCCGCTCGGGGCGATGCCGCCTTCGCCGACGACGTGGTGCGCCTGCCCGGCGCGCGCTCCTGCCCGGTACCGTCAACGCGCACTGCCACACCTTCCAGTCGCTGCTGCGGGGGCTGGGCGACGACATGGACTTCATGAGCTGGCGCGATCGCGTGCTCTACCCGTTCTCGACGCGCCTCGACCGCGAGGGCATCTATCTCGGCGCCGCCTTCGCCTTCGCGGAGATGCTGCTGCACGGCGCCACCACCTGCGTGGACTTCTTCTACCTCCAGGACTCGGGCAACGACAATGCGCGGCCGTCATCCAGGCCGCGCGGGACACGGGAATACGCCTGGTGCTGGCGCGCACCGATGTACGACTGGGAGGGCGCGCCCGCGCGCTACCGCGAGACGCCGGCCGAGGCGGCCCGCCGGCGACCGAGCTGATCCGGGCACCATGCCGGCGATCCGCTCATCACCGTGCAGCCGGCGCCGCACAGCCCGCATGGCGCCTCCCCCGCCATGATCCGGGCGGGCTGGGAGGTGGCGGAGGCGGCGGACACGCGCTTTCACATCCACGTGGCCGAGGGACAGTACGAGGGGCAGCGCACGCTGAAGGAGCACGGCGCCACGCCCATCCGCTTCCTCGACCGGCTCGGCGTGCTGGGCCCGCGGATGATCGGCGTGCACTGCGTCTGGCTCGACGACGAGGAGCTCCGCCTCATGGGCGACCGCGGCGCCGGGCTCGCCTACTGCCCGTCCTCCAACATGGTGCTGGGCGACGGCATCACCCGCATCACCGAGATGCAGGCGCTCGGCATCCGCATCGGGCTCGGCACCGACGGCGGGTGCACCAACAACCGGCTCTCGGTATTCGAGGAGATGCGGATGGCCGCGCTGCTCCAGAAGGTGCGGCACCTCGATGGCACGCGGCTTCCCGCCGAGGAGTGCCTTCCGCATGGGCACCGCGGGCGGCGCCGCGCTGCTGGGCCTCGCCCGCGGGCGAGGTGCGCGCCGGGCGGCCTCGCCGGACCTGGTCGCGATCGATCTCCGGCCATCCCTCGCTGCACCCGCGGATCGCACCTGCTCAAGAACGTGGTCTACGCCATGTCACCCCAGGCGGTGACCGACGTCTGGGTGCACGGGCAGCGGGTCATTCGCGGCCGGCCGCCTGGCCACGCTCGACCAGGACGACCTGCTGGCCCGCGTGCGCGGCCCTCACCCACGACTGGCGCGTGGCCTGATGTTCCGCGTGCGGCCGCATCCCCTATCTCAACTGTGAGCCGTTCTTCGCTCATCTCACCGAGCTTCCCACCTCGTCGACCTCCCCCGCGCCAGCTCGGCGAGGCCCTTGCCCGCGGCGAGGCGGACGCAGCCGCCCTGTCCCTGGCCGATTTCCTCCGCCTGGAGCCGACGCTCGAGGGGCTTCCCTTCGGCATCGCCACGGACGGCCCCGCCCGCAGCGTCATCCTCTTCTCCGACCGCGCGCCCGCCGAGCTCGACGGTGCCGCCATCTCGGTCACCGACGAGACGGCGACGTCGGTGGAAATCCTCCGCATCCTGCTGGCGCTGCGCTATCCGGGTGACGCCGCGGGCCTGGGCGGGACCCGGCACCGCCGCCGACGCCGTGCTGCTGATCGGGGACCGCGCCATTCGCGCCCTCACCGGCCCGGCGCGCTTCCGGCACGCGGTGGACCTCGGGCTCGAATGGGTGGAGTGGACGAGCCCGCCCTGCGTCTTCGCGCGCTGGGGCACGCGACGCGCGGCGGCGGCGGAGGATCGTCTGGCCTTTACCCGCGCGCTGGACGCCGCGCTGGTCCGCGGCATGGAGAGCCTGCCGGAGATCGCGGCGCGGCGAACCGACACGGGCTGGGGGCTCGCCGGATCTCGACCTATCTCCGCGGCTTCACCTATCGCCTGGGAGCACGGGAAGCGCGCGCCATCGCCGAGTTCCAGCGCCTCCGCGCCCAGGTGCCCTGAGCCCCGCCCCCTCAGGCGGGCCGAAGCACGCGAAGTACCTCGTCGTGGAGGCGCCCGTTGGTCGCCACCACGGTGCCCGTCGTAGATATTGGGCCGGCCGCTGAAGTCGGTGAGGCGGCCGCCCGCTTCCTCGATGAGGATCTTCATCGGCGCCACGTCCCAGGGCTTGAGGTCGGCCTCCACGTAGATCTCCCCCTTGCCCTGCGCCACCAGGCAGTACCCGTAGTAGTCGCCGAAGCCCGGGTCCGCGCGGTGCCGTCCACGAGCCGGACGAAACCGGGCCAGTACGGGGTGGGGCGCAGGAGCGAGGAGGCTCGAGTGGAGGAGAAAGGCCTCCTGAGCGTCGACACGTCCGGACACGCGGAGCCGCGTGCCATTGGCCCACGCGCCGTCTCCCTTCCCGCGCCCAGAAGAGGTCCCCCGTCACGGGATTCAGCACCACGCCCGGCGGTGACCTCTCCCGCCTCCTCGAGCGCGAGCAGCACCGCCCCATATCGGGATATGGCGGACGAAGTTCTTCGTGCCATCGATGGGATCGATGATCCAGCGCCGATCGGTCGGACCCTGCGGCCCGAACTCCTCCCCGAGGAAGCCGATCTCGGGACACGCGCGGCGCAGGCTCGTGGTGATGGCCAGCTCCGCCTCTCGGTCGGCCCAGGTCACCGGGGTCTGGTCCGGCTTGATGGTGACCTCGAAGCCGCCGTGGTAGTAGCGCAGGGCGATCTCTCCGGCTCGCGCGCGGCGCCGATGGCCGCCGCAATGATCGGATGGGAGTGGGAGAATGGGGGAACGCGCCGGCGCCTACTCCCATTCGCCCCGCTCCTCGAGCACGTCCCTGAAGGTCGCGAGGGCCTCCACCACCACCGGCATCCCGCCGTACGTCACCTGCTGGAACACCACCTCCGCCACCTCCTGCCGGGTGGCACCCACGTTGAGCGCCGCGTGGAAGTGGGCGCGCAGCTCGTTCCGCCGGTTCCAGCACGGTGAGGAGGCCACCGCGCACAGCTCGCGCTGCTTCTGGTGAGATGACCTCGCGGCTGTAGAGCTTGCCGGTGAAGAAGAGCGACAGTTCACGGCGGCCAGCTCCTTGTCAGAACTTCTTCCACGTGTCGAAGCCCACGCCACCTTTGATGGTGTGGAAGAGCATCTGCGCCGTCTTGCGGGTCTTGTCCTTCAGCGCTTCGTCCATGGCGTCTCCTTGTCGCGTTTTTCCTGGACTTCCTCGTGAACCCCTTTGTCACACTGCTCGCGGGAGAAAGCCAAATGGCCGAGCCCCACTGTCCCCGCTGTCTGAGCGAGGTCGTCGAACGCGCAGGCCGGGCCGGCCGGGCTCGAGGCGCCTCCCTGAGCATCGCCTATACCTACCCCTTCCGCTGCCAATCCTGCCTTCACCGCTTCCGCAGCATGGCCTGGGGTCAGCGCTGCGCTGCGCGCACGCGCCTCCGGCGCCGCGGAGCGGCGGCGATTGCGCGGCACGCGTGGACTTCTCGACCACGCTCTGGCTCGAAGCGAGCCAGTGCCCCGGCGCGCGCGCGATCTCTCCGTCGCCGGCATCGGCCTGAAACGGATGCTGCGCTCAAGCTCGGCCAGCACGTCGGCCTGGACCTCCAGCCCGCCCGCGACGACCCGCCCATCCGCGTGGAAGTCGCGGTCGTCCGTTCCGTCGGCTCCGGCCGCGCGGGCCTGCAGTTCGTGCAAGTGAAGGACGATGACGGGGCGCGGCTGAAGAACATTTCGGTCCGCTTGCGCGACAGCGGCCCGCCGCCCTCTGTTCCCCCGCCCGCTCGTCGAGCAACGTCCCATGAATGCGCCCGCCTGCCCCAAGTGCAAGAGTCCCCTGGTGGGCCATACCCATCGGAACGGGATGACGGAGCAGGCGCTCAGCCTCGCCTGTGCGCCGTTCAAGTGCCAGGTCTGCCAGCATCGCTTCCGCCGGCTCCGGTGGGGTGAGCGCTATGTCCGCGTGCCCTCGACCGGCGGGATGCCGAGCGACTGCCGACGCGCATCCCGTCACCATTCACTGGAAGGACGGCGGCCAGGGCCAGGGTACCGTTCGCGACATCTCCCGTGATGGGCTGCGGGATCGAGACGGAGGCCGTGGTGCCGATGGGGGCCCTCGTGCTGTTGCAGCTGGAGCCGGAAGGGAGCCCCATCGACATCGACGTGGGCGAGGTCCGCTCGCGCCAGCCCCGACGGATCGGCGTCGCTTCGCTCGGGTCGCGCCGACCCATTCGACGGGAATTCGCCAGATCGATCCAGCGGCTCCTCGCCGCCCGCCCGACCTGAGCCCCCGCCCTCGAATTCTCCGCGCATCCGGGCTCCGGACGGGTTTGGGGGGTTGACGGATGCGGTCGGGGCCTCTAGCGTATGGGAACCATGGCATGACACTTCTCCCCGAGGAGCCCCCGATGACGACGATCCGAGGCCCTACTGCGCGCCCTCCGTCTTCAACCCCCCACCTATACCAGGCGGTGAAGGTCACCGGCGCCCAGACCATGCTGTTCATCGCCGGGCAGGTAGCGTACGGCCCCGACGGCAAGCCCGCGCATCGCGGCGACTTCGCCGCGCAGGCGCGCGCGTGTTTCCAGGCCCTCAAGGCGCAGGTGGAGGCGGGCGGCGGCACCTCGCCAACGTGGTGAAGATCAATACGTACCTCGTCGACATCCGCCATCGCGCCGAGCTCGTGCCCATCCGTGAGGAGTTCTTCCGGCAAGAAGACGCTGGCCTCCACCCTCGTGGCGGTGGCGGCGCTGGCCCAGCCGGAGTGCCTGATCGAGATCGAGGCGGTGGCGGTGATCTAGGGCGTGCCTCGCGCTGGAACCCGATTCATCTTCCGCGCGCCTACGACGTGCGCGGCAAGGTGGGCATCGACATCACGCCGGAGGTTCGAGCAGGTGGGCCGCGCCTTCGGCACCCTGGTGCGGCGCCGGCGGTGGGCGACGCGGTCGCGCTCGGGCCGGGACAACCGCGTCTCGTCTCCGGCGCTCAAGGATGCCTTCGGCGCGGGCGTGCTTGTCCACCGGGCTCGACGTGGTGGACATCGGCATCAACCACACGCCGCTCCTCTACTTCGCCACCGCGCACTGGCAGCTCGACGGCGGCGCCACCGTGACCGGCAGCCACAACCCGGTGTCCGACAACGGCGTGAAGATGGTGCACGCGGCGCGGCGCCGCTCACCGAGGAGGAGATCCAGGGCTCCTCGCCACCATCCGGCCGGTGCCTTCGACGCGGCGCGGGCGCGGCTCTCCACGCGGGACCCGCGCGAGGACTACTTCCGACGCCATCACCGCGCCGTGTCACGCTCGGCCGCCGGCTGCAGCGGTCGTGGTGGACGCGGGCAACGGCATCGCGGGCAGTCTTCGCGCCCTGAGCTCGCTGCGCCGGCTGGGCTGCGAGGTCACCGAGCTCTACTGCGAGTCGGACGGCACCTTCCCCAACCATCTCCCCGATCCCGAGATGGAGGAGAACGTGCGCGACCTGGTGGCCAAGGTCCTGGAGACGGCGCCGACGTGGGCATCGCCTACGACGGCGACGCCGACCGCGTCGGGGTCATCGACGAGCAGGGACGCCGCCACGAGGCGGACCTCATCCTCGCCCTCCTCGCCCGCGATCTCTCTGCGCCGCCACCCGGCGCGCCAGGTCGTCTTCGACGTCAAGTGCTCGCAGGTGCTCGATCGACGACATCCGCAAGCACGGCGGACGTCCGGTGCATGTGGAAGACCGGGCCACTCCCACCTCAAGCGCAAGATGCGCGAGGACGGCATCCTGCTCGGCGGCGAGGTGTCCGGGCACATGTTCTTCGGCGAGAACTGGTACGGGGTGGACGACGGCATCCTCGCCTCGTGCAAGTTCCTCGAGCTGGTGGCTCGCGAGCCCAAGTCGGTGTCGCGCGCACTTCGACACCCTGCCGCATCTCTTCGCCACGCCGGAGCTCAAGGCGCCCTGCCCCGACGACCGGAAGTTCACGGTGGTGGCGGAGCTCGCGCGCGAGCTCAAGGAGCGCTACGAGACGGTCGACATCGACGGGGCGCGGGTCATCTTTCCCGACGGCTGGGGCTCGTGCGCGCCTCCAATACCAACCCCTATCTCGCCCTGCGCTTCGAGGCGAAGAGCCTGCCCGCGATGGAGAGCCATGCGGCGACTGGTGTCACGACGTCCTGCGGCGCTAGTCCCGAGGTGACCGCTGCCCGCCTAGCGCATGTTGCCGGTGTGGCCGAGGGGGTACCGCCTGGGCTGGGGCCAGACGGTGAGCCCGTGCGGCTCGCTTCCCGACCGCGATGCTCCGCATCTCGCCCGACGTGGTGTCGATGCACGTACACCACGTCGTCGTAGCGGCCGGACAGCCAGAGCTGCTTGCCGTCGGCGCTGACATTGCCCATGTCCGGGCTGCCGCCACCCGGGATGACCAGGTCGCCTCGATCTTCCGTGTAGCGAAGTCGATTACGGCCACGCTGCCCTTGCCCCGCGGCGGCCGCCGTATACCGTGCCGTTCCCCGGTTGATGACGTAGAGCTTCTTGGCGTCCCGGCTCGGGTACAGCCCGTGCGTCCCCACGCCGGTGGCGATGAAGCCCACCTCGGTGAAGGTCTCGCCGTCCACCAGGAAGCACGCCGCCCGACTGGAGCTCGGCGACGTAGAAGATCTTGCCGTCCGGGACGGCGCGCACGTCCTGCGGCATGCGGCCCTTCGAGCAGCTTGAGGTAGCCCAGCACCTTGCGGCTCGACCAGATCGATCTTGACCAGCGGCCGCCTGTACTCGCAGGTGAAGATGACGGAAGCGGCCGTCGATCGAGAAGTCGGCGTGGTTGATGCCGGCGCAACTCGGGACGTGGGCAGCGACCACTGCAGCGCCATGGTCTGGGGATCGCGGAAGTCCAGCCGCTTGCAGCGCCTCGGCGACGACGATGGCCGACTTGCCGTCCGGCGTGAAGTACATGTTGTAGGGATCGTCCACCGGGATCGGCCTTGCCGGGCTTGCCGGTGGTGGGATCGATCGGCGTGAGGCTCCCGTCGGTGCGGCCCTCGGCATTGTTGGTGACCCACAGCGTCGTGAGGTCCCACGACGGCACGATGTGCTGCGGATTGATCGCCGACCTTGAAGCGATCCACCACCTTGAGCGTGGCGGGGTCGATCACGTAGACGTCATTGGACGTGCAGTTCGGGACGTACACCCGCGGCAGCGCCCCGCCACCGCGGGGCTCATGCGACCGGCCTGGGTCTCGCTGTAGAGATTGGCGGGATCCACCACCGGCGGCATGCCGGGCAAGGGCTCCGCCGCGAGCCCCACCGCGGCATCGATCCCGAGGACCGCGAGCAGGACGGCGAAGCTCACGGCGACGACTGCGACGGTGACGCGCGGGCAGGGCGCATTGTTCGGGTCACGGGCTCTCCTCGGCGCTCCGCCGCGGCTAGCGGCGGGCAACGGCCTTCTTGATCGCGTCCACCGTCCGGGCCACGATGGCGTCCGTGCCCACCTGCCCCAGGGCGGCGGTGGACTTGCGCGGATCGCCATCCACGCCGTCGAATTGCTCGGGGCCGCCGTCGGGCTTCAAGCGGTCCATGCGCACCAGCCGCGGATCCACCGCGAGCATCAGCGACGTGTCGGCCAGGCCGGCATGCTTGCCCACCTCGCTCTCGCGGAAGCCCCGGTCCCGCAGCAGGCGCGGGAATTCGATCTCCGCCGCCCGGTAGTATTCTTCACCGGCGTGGACGCGCACGGGCGAGTCCTTCCACTCGCGGGCGAGCCGGCTCGCCACCGCCCGCTGGCCCGCCTGGGTCGAGCCCGAGTCGCCGAGGAACACGATGTCCCGGAAGCCGTGCAGCCGGAAGCTCCGCGCCGCCGACTCGATCACCTTCTCGAACGTGTCCCCCGGCACGGTGATGGTGCCGGGAAAGCGCATGTGGCCGGTGGGCGGATTGAGCCCGCCCTCCGGCACATAGGCGAGCACCGGCGCCACGAGGGCGTCGCCGAGCCGGCGCGCGATCTGCTCGGACAGCACCCTCACCCGCGCATTGTGCTTGCCCAGCGCCAGGTGCGGGCCGTTCTGCTCGGTGCCGCCCAGGGGGACCAGGATGGTCGTTTTCCCCGCCTTGATCAGGTGACGCACCTCGGTCCACGTGAGCTCGTCCAGGAGCACGGTATCGGGCGCCTGCGCCCGCGCGGGGACGAAGGTGATCGAGAGCACGCCCAGCGCGAGCGGGAGCGCGGTAGTGGCCCTCATGTTCCAGCGTACAGGATGCTCCACGCGGGAACCAAGCCATCAGTTCCGTTCGCCGAGCAGTATCGCGACGGCGTGATCCGCGTCGCGCGCGCGGGGACAATCGCGGGCGCCCCAGTAGCCGCGCGGGTCGATGAGCACGGCCGCGAGCCCCGCCGCCCGCGCGCCCAGCACGTCCACCGAGTAGAGGTCGCCCACGTAGGCGGCCTCCGACGCGGCCACCCCCGCCCGGGCCAGCGCGAGCCGCGAAGATGCGCGGGTCGGGCTTCTCGACGCCGACCTCGGAGGAGTCGATGATGAAGTCGATCGGCGCGGCGAGGCCGTGGGCCTCGAGGGTATGCCGCACGGTGCCGTTGGAGTTGGAGATCACGCCCACCACCACGCCCGCCCCTCGGGCGCGCGCGAGCGCGGCGGCGGCCCGCGGGTCGGGGCGGGTCCAGAGGCCGATCGGCGGGTTGTACTCGCGGCGCCAGCGCTCCATCGCCGCCACGTCCGCCTCGTCCGTCACGCCGAGATGCTCGAGCAGGTAGCGGAGATAGTGCCCGTGGATGTCGCGGCTCTCGGTGGAGGTGCCGGGAGCCAGGTGGGGATCGAGGCGCACGCGCGCCCGGAGCTCGGCATCCTCGACCGCGGCGGAATCCCGCGCGTGCCCCGCCCCGCCAGCGCCGCCGCGATCGCGTCGTAGTCGATCCGGATGAGGGTATTGCCGGCATCGAAGAACACGGCGCGCGGAGCCGATGTCGAAGGCGTCATGGTCGGTGAACGCCTTCATTATAATGGCGGGGCGATGACGAGCCCGCTCCGCGCCCTGCCGTCCGCCGTGCTCCTGTCGGCCCCGTGGGTGACGTTCGCCCTGGCCGATCACGGCGGTCCTTGCGCGACGCCCCCATGAGCCCGCTCACGCTCGCGCTCATGGCCGGCGGCGCTGCGCTCCGCCGCCGGCGTCCTCGTGGTGATCATCGTGCGGGCGCTGACCGGAAAGGGGAGGAGTGACCGCGGCCGCCGCCGCGGTGCGCTGGGCGCATCTCCTCTCCACGTTTCTCCTCGTCGGCATCTTCGGCCTCACCTCCTCGCCGGCCGCGCCACGCATCCCACCCCGCGGGCCTGGGAGGCTCGCATGCTGGCCTGGAGCCGGCGCGCCGCGCTGGCGGCGCTCGGCTCGGGCGTGCTGCCCTCGCGCTGCAGGCGGCGCATGTGGCGGGACGCATCGGCGCGGCGCTCGAGCCCTCGGCCTGGGTCGGCGTGCTCCTCTCCACGCAGTTCGGCGCGGTGTGGCTCTTGCGCACGGGCGTGATCCTGCTTCTCGCCGCCCTGCTCTTCCTGCGCGAGCGAGAGGACTCCATCGCGGACTGGGCCACCCTGCGCGTGGAGGGCTGGTTGCTCGCGGCCGGCGCGGCGGGAGCGCTGGCCTGGGCCGGGCATGCCGCGGCGGTGGAGCCCAACGGCGGCCTGGCCCTGGCCGCTGACCTCCTGCATCTGGTCGCCGCCGGCGTTCTGGCTCGGAGCCCTCGCGCCGCTGGCCGCCTTGCTCCGCGCCGCCGCCACGCCGGCCGGAGCGGACGGGCGACCCCACGCGGTCCTCGTGGTGCGCCGCTTCTCCCAGCTCGCACTGACCGCCATGCTCATCCTCATCGCCACCGGGCTGTGGAATGCCTGGATGCAGGTCGGCGACCTGCCCTCGCTGATCGGCACACGCTACGGCTGGCTGCTCCTCGCCAAGCTCGCGCTGCTGGCGCCCATCCTCGGGCTGGCCGCTGTGAATCGCCGACGGCTTCTCCCCGCAGCTCTCCGGGAGGCGGTCGCGGTGGGCCGTCCCGCCATGACGCGGCTGGCCCGCTTCGTCAGCTTCGAGTGCCTGCTCGCGCTGGCCATCGTGGCCGTGGTCGCCGCGCTCGGCGTCACGCCGCCGGGCCGGCACGACGCGCCGTGGTGGCCGCTCGTCGTACCGCCTCTCGTGGAGGCCACCGGCGGCCTGCCCGGCGTGCGGATGCGCTTCCTCATCGGGAGCCAGATCGCGGTGGTCGGACTGCTCGCGCTTGCGGTGGCGATGGTGATCGCGCGCGCTCACGGCTGCTCGCGGGCGCTTCGGGCCTGCTGCTCCTCGCCATCGGGCTGGGCACCGCGCTGCCCCCGCTCTCGGTCGACGCCTACCCGACCACGTTTCAACGGACGACGGTGCCCTATCACGCGTCGTCCATCAGCCGCGGGCTCGAGATCTATCGCAGCCGTTGCGCGGCCTGTCACGGCGCGTCGCGGGCTGGGAGACGGGCCTGCCGGCGCGGGGCTTCCCGGAAGCCGGCCGACCTCACCGCCGCGCATACCGCCCAGCACACGGCCGGCGACATGATTCTGGTGGATCTCGCGCGGCATCCCGGCGGCCGGCATGCCGGGCTTCGCCGGGACCCTCTCCGACGACGATTCCCGGGACCTGAGTCAACTTCATTCGCGCGCTGTCCGCGGCCGACGGCGCGCGCATCCTGAGCCCGGCGGTGGAGCCGAACCGGCCTCGCGTCATCGCGCCCGATGCCACCATCGTGCTCGGGACCGATGCCCGCCCGGAGCCTCAAGGAGTTTCTGAGGCGCCCGAAGCGCACTCTTCGTATTCTTTACGCTTCCAGACTCGAGGCGCCGCCTGGACGTGCTGGCGCGAAGCTACGAGACCATCCAAGCGCTGGGCGCCGAGATCGTGGCCGTACTCCCTGGACGGCGGCGCCGGTGTCCTCACCCGGCTCGGCGGGGAGCCGCCCATCTATTTCACCGTGGCGACGGACGGCAGCGACGAGATTGCGCGGGCCTACGGGCTCTTCCGGCGTACCCTCTCGCCGGAAGGCATGACGCCCGATCCCGATGCCGTCGCACATGGAGCTGCTCATCGATCGCGCCGGCTACCTGCGAGCCTGCTGGATACCGTGGAGACGGCGGCCCCGGCTGGGCGTCACTACCCGCGCTGGTGGCCGAGCTCCAGCAGCTCAATCGCGAGACCCTCGCGCCCCTCCTCCCAGAAGCATCGTGCACTAGCATGCGGCTCTGGCGCGTGATTCTGCTGGTCAACCTCGCGCCCTGGCGGTAGGCCTGCTCCTCGGATACCTCGCCTGGGGCCGGTCGCTGGACGAGACGCGTCGCGAGCTGGCCGAGCTGCGGGGCCAGGTGGTGCCTGCCGGCGTGGAGCGCGTGCTGCGCGCGCGCGGTGGGTGCGGGCGGTGGTCCCCGAGATCAACGTCATCGTGCTCTCGCACGAGGAGATCGGCGGCTTCATGCCGCCGATGACCATGGGCTTTCGCGCGCAGGACGGGAAGCTCCTCGACGGAGTGCAGGTGGGCGACGTGCTCACGTCCACGCTGCGCGGCGTCCCGCCCCAATCTCGTGCTCACCGAGCTCCGGAAAGAGGGCAAGCTCTGATCCGGCGCGCGCCGGCGCCGCGCCTCGCCGTCGCGCTCGTGGCGGCGGTCCCGCCTTCGCCGGCCACGCGCTCCGGCGCCAACTTCCCCACCCTGCGCTCGGACGCCGTGAAGCGGCTGCTCGACGTCCGGAGCCGCGTGGTGCTCGTGGACATGCGCAAGCCGGCCGAGTACGGGCGGGCCACCTGCCGGGGCGATCTCGCTGCCCATCACCGACCTGGAGCGCCGCTATCGCGAGATCCCCAAAGGCCCGCGGGTGGTCCTCTCTACTGCAGCTGCCCGCTGGAGGAGATGGGGAGCGTCCACGCCTTTCTCGTCGAGCCTGGGCTGGAGGAACCACGTCGTCCTCGAGGACGGCTTCGACGGCTGGTACAAGAGCCAGTATCCCATCGTGAAGTAAGCCCCGCCCTGCTCTCGAAGAGGAGGATTCCATGAGCCGCCTGATCGTGGTCTGCCTCGCCGCCGTCATCACCCTCACCGGGACGCCCGCCTCCGCGCAAGACGTGGAATCCCTCCGTCGCGAAGGTCGAGCTTCTGCGAAAGCAGCTCCAGTCCGTGACCGATCGCCTGCAGGCGATGGAATCGCGACCCACGACCCCTCCTCCGGCCGGCACCCGTCCCGCCGGCTCCCGCCTCGATTGCCTTCGCCCGCCCCAGTGGCCGCCACGCCGGGGCGGCGCCGCCGGCCGCGCCGGCTCCCTTGACGACGGCGGCGCGGTCCGCCCGCACCCGGCCTCGCCGACTATGCGCGCCCGCACCAGCCCTTCGCGCTGGCCGAGCGCCGCGGGCCCGGCCAGCTCCTCTTCGACATCGGGGTCAGCGCGGACTTCGTCGCCAACCTCACCCAGCGGAACGTGGAGCAGGCCCAGGGCGGCACCTTCGCCGGACAGGAGAACCGTTTCTTTCCGCGCGCGATCGAGCTGGGGCTCTTCGGTCAGATCGACCCCTATGCCCGTGGGTGTGGTGCGGTTCGAGGCCGGCGAGACGGTGGAGGACGGCGAGCGTGGCATCCACGTGGAGGTGTCCGAGGCCCATCTCACCCTCCTCACCCTGCCCCCTTCAATACCCAGCCAGCTAGGCCGCATGCTGAACCGGTTCGGCATGCTCAACCAGATCCACGAGGACGACCTGCCCCAGATCGATCGCCCCAATGTCCTCACGCGCTTCCTCGGCCCGGAAGGACCGAACGAGAACGCGCGCCGAGCTCACCTGGGTCGCCCTGCTGCCTTCTACCTCGAAGCGCTGGTGGGCCTCTTCTCCGGGGACAACGAGGTCGCGTTCGGCCGCGGCAGCCTGCGCGCCCCTGGTCACCGCGCGGCTCCGCACCTTCTTCGAGCTCGACGACGCCAATGCGATACAGCTCGGCGTCTCCGCCGCGAATGGGGAGACCTCCGAGGAGCATCGCGATACCCTGGCGGGGTCGACTTCAAGTACAAGCTGGTGCCGGACGGCTGGCGGCATCCGCTGCTCACGGTGGGCAGCAAGCCTCTTCGCGAACCGGAAGGTGGACGTCACGGGTGACTCCGACGGCGACGGGACCGGACGACCTGGGTGGACGAGAACCCGCAAGCGCTGGGGCTGGTATGCGTACGCGGAGCTCCAGCCCTGGCAGCGCTGGGCGTTCGGCTTCCGCTACGACTGGACGCAGTACCACCGCGCCGGGCAGCGAATGGGCGGTGGAGCCCTACGTGACCTTCAAGCCGTCGGACTTCCTCCGCTTCCGCCTCGCCTACAAGCACACCGACCGGACGCATCGGGTCACCGGGCCCGACGACCGCGGCAGCGCTGCGCGTCGTGGACGAGATCCTCTTCCAGGCGACCTTCCTGCTCGGCGCCCATCCGACCGATGCGTTCTAGCGACCGATGAATTCCCGCGGAGGATACGCGATGCGGGTCCTGGCTCTCCTGCTCGCTCTGGCGTTCGGCGCTCTGGCGGACGCGGCCGCGGCCGCCGATCGGATTCGCGTGGTCACCACCATCAACGACCACCGGCTGCTCGTCGAGGCGGTGGGCGGCGACCTCGTGGAGGTGGACGTCCTCGCCCGCCCCGCCCAGAATCCCGATGACCTCGAGGTCCGCCCCAGCCACATGGCCAAGGTGCGGCGGGCCGATCTGCTGGTGATCAACGGGCTCGACGTCGATGCCTGGGTGGAGGCGGTGGTGGTGGGCGCGAACAATCCGAAGGTCGTCCCGGGCGCGCCGCAGGACGGGTCGACGTCTCGCGGCATCCCGTGCTGGAGGTTCCGACCACGCGAGTGGACCGCAGCATGGGCGACGTGCATCCCGCGGGGAATCCCCACTACTATCTGGATCCCGGGCTCACGCCGCTCACCACCGGCAATATCCTGGAGGCCCTCGCGCGCGTGGCCCCCAGCATCGCGCGACCTTCGAGACCAATCGCCAGGCTTTCCTCGCCCGCGTCGACGCGGCGCTGGCGGGCTGGCAGCACGCGCTGAGCCGCTTCCGCGGAGCGCCGGTCGGTCGTCTACCACAAGGAGTGGGCGTACCTGCTGTCGCGGTTCGAGATCCGCCAGGTGGACACGGTGGAAGATCGCCCCGGGATCCCGCCTCCCCGGGTCACCTCGTCCAGCTCATCCGCCGGATGCGCGACGAGAAGATCAAGGCCATTCTCATCTCGGCGTGGAACGACCGGAGAACCGCCGAGCGCGTGGCCGCCGAGGCGGGCGCGCGAGTCATCCTGCTCGCCCATGGCGCGGGCGCGCTCAAGGGACGGACACCTACTTCGACTTCTTCGACTACAACGTCAAAGGCGCTGATCCAGGCGCTGGAATGATCCCTTCCCCGTTTGCGTGGGCGGGTGTATAAGGACCAGTCATGAGCTCCCGCCATCACGGGACATCCCTCGCCACCCCGCGAAGCCTCGGACTGGTGTTGCTGCTCGCCGTCGCCCTGGTCGCCCTGCTGGTGGAGGGCGGCCAGATCCGCCACGTTCACGAGAGCGACTCGCCCGGGCTCTACAACGAGCAGCACGTCGTGCAGGGGCTCGCCGCGCTCACCAATGCGGCACCGCTGCCCGAGGCGGCCGCCGCCGCGTATTCTGCTGATCGTCGTCGCGACGGCCGCGGTGGTCGAGGCGTTGCGCCTCGCGGTGCCCGCCGCCCGGCACGCCGCTCCCCGCGCTCCTCCCGTCCGCTAGCCTCCCCCGCGCGCTCGAAGCTCGACCTCCGTCCGGCGGTATTCCGCCGTCCGGCCGCGCCTGGTCGTGATCCCCGGGTTTCCCTTCGAACAGGGAGGAGTCCCTCATGCGGACATGGATCGGCATCTTTGCCCTCGTGGCCCTGGGCCTCGGCGAGGCCCCCGCCTGGGCCCAGGACAAGAACACCGAAGTGGAGGCGCTACGCCGGGAGCTGGAGAACGTGCGCCGGCAATTCGACACCATGAAGGACGGCTACGAGAAGGCCATCAATACGCTGGCGGACCGCCTCAAGGCGGTGGAGGAGCGGCCCGCCCCCAAGCCCGAGCCGGTCACCGCCGCCCCGCCGCCGGCCACGCCCTATCTGGGCGATCTCAGCGCCCAGGCGCCGTCCGGGAGCACGCCCTCGCTGAAAGACCTGGCGCGCCCGCGCGAGCCCTTCGGCCTCTGCTACGAGCGCCGTGGGGCCGGCCAGCTCCTGTTCGACATGGGGTGACCGGCGACTTCGTCGCCAACGTCACCCAGCGCAACGTGGACAAGGCGAACGCGGGCACTTTCGCGGGACAGGAGAATCGCTTCTTCCCGCGCGAGATCGAGCTGTCCTTCTTCGGCCAGATCGACCCCTACGCCCGCGCGGAAGTCCGGATCGAAGCGGGCGAGGAGGACGCGGGCGAGATCGCCCTGCACCTCGCCGAGGCCAACTTCACCCTCATGGCCCTGCCCTTCGGCACCCAGCTCAAGATGGGCCAGATGCGCAACCGCTTCGGGCTCCTCAACGAGATCCACGAGCACGACCGTCCGCAGATCGACACCCCCAACGTGCTGACTCGCTTCTTCGGCCCGGAAGGGCTCGTGGAGCGCGGGGCAGAGTTCGTCTGGGTGGTGCCCGGTGCCGTTCTATCCTCCAGTTCATCGCCGGCTTGTTCGACGGCGACAACGAAACGCTCTTCGGCCGGGGCAAGATCACCGAGCCCCTGGTGACCGGCCGGCTGCGCACCTTCCTCAGATTTCGACGAGCTGGGCGCCGTCCAGCTCGGGGCCTCGGTGGCCAGCGGCTCCAACGCCGACCGGCGGCGCGCCACCGTGGTGGGGCTGGACGCCAAGTACAAGTACCGGCCGGAGGCTGGCAGCACTCGCTGCTCACGCTGGGCGGCGAGTGGCTCTTCCTCAACAAGCGCATCAACACCGAGGCCGTCGACGACGACGGCGACGGCGTCCTCGACCACCCCTCCGAGACCCGGACCCGCGACAAGTTCGGCTGGTACACCTGGGTGGACGTGCAGCCGTGGCGGCGCTGGCTGTTCGGATTCCGCTACGACTGGACCGAGTTCCCGGATCAGCGCGGGCGGGAGTGGGCGGTGGGACCCTATATCACCTTCATGCCCTCGGAGTTCCTCCGCTTCCGCCTGGGCTACAAGCACACCGAGCGGGACAAGCGCGACGGCTTCGGCGACAACGGCGGGAGCGCGCGCATCGTCGACGAGCTCCTGCTCCAGGCCACCTTCATACTCGGCGCGCATCCCGCGCATCCGTTCTAATCTAATACGGTCACAAGGAGATCAAGCGATGCGAAGTGTGCCGAGACTGATGCTCGTCGCTCTGGCCGGGCTCGCGCTTCTCGCGGGCCCAGCGGGCGCCGCGGACAAGATCCGGGTGGTGGCCACCACCACCGACCTCAAGGCCCTCACCGAGGCGGTGGGCGGCGACCTCGTGGAGGTGGACGCGCTGGCTCGCGGCAATCAGAACCCGCACGACCTCGAGGTGCGCCCGAGCCTCATGGTCAAGGTGCGCCAGGCCGACGTCATCGTGCTGAACGGCCTCGAGCTGGACCAGTGGGCCGAGGTGGTGATGCAGGGCGCGAACAATCCGAAGGTGAATCCGGGGCGCCCGGCCGCGTGGACGCGTCCGAGGGCATCCTCGTCCTCGAGGTACCCAGGACCCGGTGGACCGCTCCATGGGAGACGTCCATCCGATGGGCAACCCGCACTACACGGCTGATCCGGGGATGGCCCCGGCTGTCACCGCCAATATCCTCAACGGGCTCGCCCGCGTTGCGCCGCAAGGCCGCGCCACGTTCGAGCGGAACCGCGCGGCCTTCCTTGCGCGGCTCGAGCAGGCCCAGGCTCGGTGGACCGAGACCCTGGCCCCGGTGAAGGGCGCCCGGGTGGTGGTCGATCACAACTTGTGGGCCTACTTCCTCACCCGCTTCGGCCTCGTCCAGGCGGCCAGCGTGGAAGAGCGACCGGGCATTCCCGCCACGCCCACCCATCTCGCCAAGCTCATCCAGCTCATCAAGGACGAGCGCATCAAGGTGATCATGACCGTCCCGTGGGGCGACAAGAAGCTCGCCGATCGGGTCGGCCAGGAAGGCGGCGCCAAGGTGGTGCTCATGGCTCCGGCGGTGGGTGGGGTCAAGGGCAGCCGACGGCTATATCGAGACGGTGGACTACAACGCGGACGACGCTCGGCGCAAGCGCTGCGGTAAGCCATGACGGCCGATCTCCTCGCGCTGATGTGGGTGCCGTTCCTGATGTGCCTCGTCCTCACCGGTATCCACGCCTATCTCGGCATCCACGTCATCGCGCGGGAGGTCGTGTTCGTGGACATCGCGCTGGCCCAGATCGCCGCCCTCGGGGCCACCGCCGCCTTCGTCTTCGGGTGGGAGCTCGAGACCTGGGAGTCCTACGCGTTCGGGCTCGGCTTCACCATCCTCGGGCGCCGTCGTCCTGGCGCTGACGCGCACCCGGGAGCGGCACGTGTCCCAGGAGGCGGTGATCGGCGTGGTCTATGCCGTCTCCTCCGCGGCGGCGGTGCTGGTGGCCGATCGCTCCCCCACGGAGCCGAGCACCTGCGCGGCATGCTGGTGGGCAGCATCCTGAGCGTACAGCTCCCCGAGCTGCTCAAGGTGGCCGGGCTCTATGCGCTGATCGGCGTCTTCCACTGGCGGTGCCGGCGGCCCTTCTTCCTGATCTCGACCAATCCGACTGAAGCCTACCGTCAGGGCTGTCCGCGTCCGCTGGTGGGACTTTCTCTTCTACGCGTCCTTCGGCGTGGTGGTCACCAGCTCGGTCCGGATCGCCGGCGTGCTCCTCGTCTTCTCCTATCTGATCGTCCCCGCGCTGGCCGGCATCCTCGTGGGCGGGAGCCTCCGCACGCGGCTCCTCGTCGGCTGGGCGTTCGGCACCGCGGTGAGCGTGCTCGCCATGCTCGCCTCCGCCGTCCTCGATCTCCCCACCGGAGCGACCGTGGTCTGCGCCTTCGGCGTCTGCCTGCTCGCCCTGGGCGCCATCGCCGGCCTCCGAGAACGGACCGCGACCGCCGCATGACCCCGCGCCGCCTGCTCGTGCTGGCCGCCGCCGCGCTCGCCGCGCTGGGGTGCGAGCGGACGCCCGTGCCGCCCTCGGCGACGGCGCGGCCGCTCGTGGTCGCAAGCTTCTTCACCCTCTGGGATTTCTGCCGGCAGGTGACGGGCGAGCGCGCGGAGGTGGTCTCGCTCGTGCCGCCCGGCGTGGAGCCCCATGACTGGGAGCCGACCCCGCAGGACGTGATCCAGGTCCGCAAGGCCCGGCTCTTCGTGTACAACGGCGCCGGCTTCGAGCAGGCGGCGGATCGCCTGCTCAAGGAGATCGCCGGCGCGGGCCCGCTGCCCGTCAACACCACCGCCGGGATCGCGCTCCTCGAGGCGCAGGAGAGGCGCGCCGCGGCTCCGACCAGGGCCACGCGCGAGACCCGCACGTCTGGCTCGACCCCGTGCTGGCGGGAGCGCAAGGTGGAGGCGATCACCGCCGGCCTCGTCCAGGTGGATCCGGAAGGGCCGCGCCGGCTACACCGAGCGCGCCGCCGCCTACAAGGCCAAGCTCGCGGCGCTCCACGCGGACTTCCCGAGGCCGGGCTCCGGGAGTGCGCTCGGCGCGATGTGGTGACGTCCCACGCCGCGTTCACCTATCTGGCGCGGCGCTACCGGCTGGAACAGGTTCCGGTCCTGGGCATCGCCCCCGAGTCCGAGCCGAGCCCTGCGGACCTCGCCCGCCTCGTGCGCTTTGCCCGCAAGGCCGGCGTGAAGTACATTTTCTTCGAGACCCTGGTGAGCCCGAAGCTCGCCGAGACCCTGGCCCGCGAGGTCGGCGCGAAGACGCTGATCCTCAACCCGGTGGAAGGCCTCACCAGGAGGAGGCGGCGGCAGGCAAGGACTACGTCGCCCTCATGCGCGAGAACCTGGCGAATCTCCGACGGCGCTCGAATGCCGCTGAGCATCTGCTTCGTGACCTGTACGCACCTGGCCCGCAATCTCGGAGAGCGACGGCCTCGCGGCGCGGGCGCTGGAGCGGCGCGGAGCCACCGTCACGCCGCGGGCCTGGAACGACGCGGCCGCGCGGCTTCGACGGCTTCGGCGCGGTGGTGTTCCGCTCGAACTGGGACTATCACCACGCGCCTGACACCTTCCTCGCCTGGCTTCGCCCGCTGGGAAGCGGCGGGCGTCCGCTTCTGAATCCCCCGACCTCGTCCGCTGGAATCTCTCCAAGCGGTATCTCGGCGATCTCGAGCGCGCGGGCGGTCGCGGTGGTGCCGACCGCCTACCTCGACGGGGCCGAGCGCCGACGCCCTGCCCGCGCTGCTGTCCGCGCGCGGCTGGGAGATCGCCGTGGTCAAGCCCGTGCTGTCCGCGTCCGCGCATGACACCGTGCTCGTGGGGCCCGGCGAAGCCGGCGCGGGTCGGGCAGACCATCGCCGCGGGCGGGATCCGGACCCCGTGATGGTGCAGCCCTTCGTCGAGGAGATCCGGAGCCGGGGCGAGTGGTCGCTCGTCTTCATCGACGGCACCTTCACCCACGCCGCCCTCAAGCGCCCCTCCGCCGGGGAGTTCCGCGTCCAGCCGCGCTTCGGCGGCAGCTCCACCGCCGAGCGGCCGGGGACGAGCTGATCGCCGCCGGCCGGCGCGCGCTGGCCGCCCTGCCCATCCCGCCGCTCTACGTGCGGGTGGATGGAGTCGAGACCGCGCACGGGTTCCTGGTGATGGAAGTCGAGGCGCATGAGCCGGGTCTCTCTTCGGCCTCGCGCCGGAGGCCGCGGAGGCCTTCGCCGAGCGCGATCGTCCGGCGCGTCTCCTCATGACTCCCGGACGGCGATCCTCGCTGGCCGGCCTGCTCGCCCCTCGGCCTGCTGGCCGGCTGCGCCGGCCTCGACGCGACGCCCGCGACCGGCCTGGCCGGCGCCTGGGAGGGGCGGACCGCGGGCGCGGACGGATTCGCCCCCGTGCGGCTGGTCGTCAAGGCGGACGGCAGCTATCTGGGCTCCTTCACGCTGGCGGGCGCGGAACGGAGCCTGCATGGCGCCATCGTGGCGCTCCCTCGGGCCGCCTGCGCTGGAGCGGCAATCAGGCGACGGCAGCGTCACGGTGGCGGAGCGTGATGGCCGGCGCGTCCTCCGTTTCCAGAGAGATGACGGGGGCGGCGTGATGGAGATCTCCGAGCGCGCGCCTTGACACCTCGTGGCGCCGCCGACTACACTGCAAGCGGTTTTCAACGCATGACTCCGCCTGACCCCGCGCGCTGGCGGGCCCTCTGTCTGGGTGCCCTCGCGCTCTTCCTCGTCCTCAGCGCCGGGGCTGCTCTCGGCACCCTTCCCGGCGATACTTTGGCGCGCGCCTTCGTCCGGGCGCACCTGGGGTCCGATGCCGGGCCGCTGTTCCACGGCGTGAATCTCGGCGGCACCTGGCTGGTGCTGCTCCTCCACGGCGCTCCTCTTCGCCTTGTCCGCCCACGCGCGCCGGCGCTGGTGGCTCTGGTGCGCGGTGCTCGTCCTCGCGCCCACCATCGAGAACGGGTGGAAGGTGCTGGTGGGCCGGACGCGCCCGGAAGGACTGGCCTTCGGCTTCCCGAGCGGCCACGCGACCGCCGCTGCCGCCTATGTGGTATCCGCCCTCTATCTCCTCGGCCGCGCGCCGCTCGGGCGCGGTGGTCGAGTGGCCGTGGGCGCGGTCGTCGTGGTCGTCCTGGGCGTCGGGGTGGGCGCCGCGCGGCTCGCGCTGGACGCGCACTGGGTGTCCGACGTGATCGGCGGCTGGGCGCTCGGGGCCGCCTGCGCGGCCGGCGCCGCCTGGTGGGATGCCTCGCGCGCGGCCGCCGCGCCGGCGCCGCCCCGGCCGCCGCCGAGCGATTCGAGCGCCGGACGGCGGACTGACATGCGCCCCTTCGTGGAGATCGAGAAGGTGAGCTTCCGCTACGGTGAGGTTTCCGTCCTCGAGGACATCGATCTCACGGTGGATCCCGGCGACTTCCTGGGCATCATCGGCCCGAACGGCTCCGGCAAGACCACGCTGCTCCGCATCATGCTGGGGCTCCTCGCCCCCACCAGCGGTCAGGTCCGGCTCTTCGGCCGGCCGCCGGCCAGCTTGAAACAGTGGGGCCGGCTGGGCTATGTCCCGCAGAAGGCCACCTTCGATCCCGCGCTTCCCGTCACGGTGGGCGAGGTGGTGGCCAGCGGCCTCGTCGCCACGCTGGGCCTGCTCGGCCGGGTCCGAGCGGCCGAGCGGCAGCGCGTCGCAGACGTGCTCGCCCAGGTCGGCATGACCGCGTATGCGGCGGCACGGGTGGGGCGCTGTCCGTGGGCCAGCAGCAGCGCGGTGCTCATCGCGCGGGCGCTGGTGTCCGACCCCGAGCTGCTCATCCTCGACGAGCCCACCGGCGGGGTGGATCCCGAGGCACAGACGAGCTTCTACGCGCTGCTCCATCACCTCAACCGCGAGCGGGAGGTCACCCTGATCCTGGTCAGCCACGACATCGGCGTGGTGGCCAAGGAAGTCACGCGCCTGGCCTGCCTGAACCGCCGGCTCATCTTCCACGGCCGTCCCGGCGACTTCCTGAGCGACGCCGCGCTGGCCGCGCTCTACGGGCCGGCGGTGCGCGTCATCTCGCACGAGCACTGAAGGAGCACCCCCTGCCCGAATTCCTCGCCTACGACTTCCATGCACCGCGCCTTCGCGGCGGGGCGATGACGGCCATCATCTGCCCCGCCATCGGGATGTTCCTGGTGCCGCGACGGCTGTCGCTTCATCGCCGACAGCTCTGCCCATGTGGCCCTGGCCGGCGTGGCGCTGGGCCTCTTCCTGGGGATCTCGCCGCTCCTGGGGGCCCTCGTGGTCACGGTGGCGGGCGCGGTCGGCATCGAGCGCCTCCGCACGCGCGCGCGCTCTCGGGCGATGCCTCCCTGGCGGTGTTCCTCTCCGGCGGCTTCGCCCTCGCGGTGGTGCTCATCAGCCTGGCGCGCGGCTTCAACGCCGATCTCTTCGCGGTGCTCTTCGGCACGCATCCTCACCGTCAGCCCCACCGACATCTGGCTCATCGGGGGCTGGGGGCGGTGGTGGGCGCGACCTCGGGATCTTCTACCCGCGCCTCCTCGCCATCACCATGAACGAGGACCTCGCGCGCACCAGCGGGATCCCCGTCGACGCCCTCAACCTCGTCCTCACGCTCCTGACCGCGCTCACCACGGTGGTGGCGATGCGCATGGTCGGCGTGCTCCTGGTGAGCGCCATGATCGTGATCCCCACCCTCACCGGCTTCGCCCTGGGCCGGAGCTTCCGCCAGGCCATGGCCGTCGCCATCGCGGTGGCGCTCTGCTCCGTCGTCGCGGGTCTCATCGCCGCCTACTATCTCCGGCTGGCCGCGGGGGCGCCATCGTGCTCGCCGCGCTGGTGATCTTCGCCTCGGCCTCGCTGCTCCGGCGCGGGATCCCCGCGTGCCGCGCCCGGCCGCCGCGCTCCTCGTCGCCATGCTCGCGCTCGGCGCCACCGGGGCGGAGGCGCAGGACGCCCCACTGCAAGCGCTATCGCGAGCTCTTCGCCGCCATGCCGGTGCAGATGATCACGCTGGAGTCGGGCGGCCGCACCGTCGCCATGCGCGTCCGGGTGGCGGCTACCTCGGAGCAGCAGGCGGCGGGCTTCCAGTGCGCCACCCCGCAGGAGATCGAGCGCAACCTCATCCTCTTCGACTTCGGTCGGGAGATCGCCACCCAGTTCCACATGCAGAACGTGCCCGCCGCGCTGGACATCGCCTTCATCAAGGGCGACGGGCGCATCTTCTCCATCCTGCGCATGGAACCCAGCGCCACCGCGCTCTACGGGCCCACTGGGCGACTTCCGCTTCGCGCTGGAGGCGCGCAAGGGCTTCTTCGAGAGCCAGGGGGTGCGACAGGGCGAGGCCCGGCTCGTGCTCCCACCCGCCCTCGCCCGCTGACCTACCCGTGCACCTGCACTCCCACGGCTCCCGCCACAAGGGCCGGCTCGCGCCGCGCTGGCGCTGGTGGGCGGCTTCCTGCGTGGTCGAGCTCGCGCTGGCCGTCCTCACCGGCAGCGTGTCGCTCATCGCCGATGCGGTGCACATGCTGGTGGACGCGGGCGGCATCCTCCTCAGCCTGGCCGCCATCTGGTTCGCGGAGCGCCCCGCCACCGCCCGAAAACCTACGGGTACTATCGAGTCGAGATCCTCGCCGCCCTCGTCAACGGCGTCGTCCTCTGCATCGTCGCGCTGGGCATACTCTGGCACGCCTGGCATCGCCTGTGGGCGCCGCCGGATCGCGCCCGCGTTGCCGCTCATCGTGGCCGCCGCGCTGGGGCTGGGGGTCAACCTGGCTTCCCTCTGGCTGCTGCACGCCGGGGCGCGCACGAGAGCCTGAACATCCGCGCCGCGTATCTGGAGGTGCTCGGCGACGCGCTCGTCCGGCGCCGTGCTCGCCGCCGGTGCGACCATCGCGCTCACCGGCTGGTCGGTGGCCGACCCGCTGGCCGCCGCCATCATCGGGCTCCTCATCCTGCCGCGCACCGCCGCGCTCCTCACCACGCGGTCAACGTGCTGCTGGAGGCGGTCCCGCCCCATCTCGACCTCGAGGGAGATCGAGACCGCCATGGCCGCGGTGCCCCGGCGTGCGCCGCGTCCACGATCTCCACGTGTGGACGCTCACCTCCGGCCGCGAGGCGATGAGCGCGCACGTCAACGTGGAGCCCGGCACCCGCGGCGACCGCCTTCTCACGACCTGCACGTGCTCCTGCACGCGCGGTTCGGCATCGACCACACCACTATTCAGGTGCGGAGACGGAGGCGGGGCTGGCGCAGATCGGCCCGCCGCCGGCGCGCTCCGCCGAGGTTAGCCGCTCAGTACGACTCGCGGCAGCCCGAGCACGTGCTCGGAGAGGTAGTTGAGCGCCATCTGCTGCGACACCGGCGCGATCTTGTAGAGCCGCACCTCGCGCCACAGCCGCTCGACGTAGAACTCCTTGCGCGTAGCCGAAGCCGCCGAAGCGTCTGCAGCGCGGCGTCGCACGCGCTGAAGCCGCGCCTCGGCGGCGAGCATCTTGGCCGAGTTGGCCTCCGCGCCGCACGGCCGGCCGGTGTCGAAGAGCCAGGCCGCCTTGAGGCACAGCAGCTCGGCGCGCCTCGAGCTCGGCCGCCGGCGTGGGCCAGCGGGTGCGCGATGGCCTGGTTCTTGCCGATCGGCCGGTCGAAGACCACCCGCTCCTTGGCGTACTGCACCGCGCGCTCGAGCGCCGCGCGGCCGATGCCCACCGCCTCGATGCCGACCACGATGCGCTCGGGGTTCAGGCGACTCGAGCAGGTGGTAGAAGCCGTCGCCCACCGTGCCCGACCACGTCGTCGTCCGGGATCTCGAGGTTCTCGATGACGATCTCGTTGGAGTCCACCGCCGCGCGCCCGAGCTTGTGGATCAGGCGCACCGCTGATGCGCCGTGCGGTCGAAGTCGGTGAAGAACAGCGTCATGCCCTTGAGCGGCCGCGCGGGGTCGCGGTCGGCGGTGCGGGCGAGGAGCAGGATCTGGTCGGCGTGCTGGGCGTTGGTGGTCCAGACCTTGCGGCCGTTGACGATCCAGCGGTCGCCCTGCTTCACCGCGCGCGGGTCTGGATGCGCGAGGTGTCGGTGCCGGCGTTGGGCTCGGTGACCCCGAACGCCATCACGGTCTCGCCGGTGACGATGCGCGGCAGGTGCTCGCCGCTTCATGCGCCTCGGTGCCCGAACTTGATCACCGGCGTCGGCGGGAAGACGTAGAAGTGGATCGGCGAGGCGCCGGTGGTGCCCGCCCCCGAGGCGCAGATCTCGTGCATCATGATCGCGCGCCTCGGTGACGCCGAGCCCGGCCCCGCCGTAGGCCTCGGGGACCATGAGCCCCGAGCCAGCCGCCGTCGGCGAAGGCTCTGACGAACTCCGTGCGGGTACTCGCGCCTTGCGGTCCTTCTCGAGCCAGTAGTCCATGCGAGAAGCCGCGGGCGAGCGTCGCGACTTCCTTGCGGATCAGCTCCTGCGATTCGGTGAGCGCGAAATCCATGTCGGTGACCCTCCGCGGGTCGCGGGCCGGAGCGTCTGGCCCGATCCTACCGCAGCTGGCGGCGCCGGGCGATGGTTGCCGGGGCCGTCTCCCGCCCGGTATCCTCGACGCCATGGAGACGACCCCGGCCGATCCAGGACTATCTCGGGCCGATCTACGACCTCACCGGCGGCGACAAGCCCGTGATCGGCGCGCAGCTCGCGCGCCACATGCACGTCTCCGCGCCCTCGCATCACCGAGGCGCTGCGGCGCATGCAGCGCGAGGGCTATATCCGGCTCGGCGGGCAAGAAGGAGATCCGCCTCACCAGCAAGGGCACTGGCGATCGCCGAGACCGATGGCGCCGCCGCCACCGGCTCCCGAGCGCTGGCTCACCGACGTGCTCGGGCTCGACTGGTCGCGGGCGCACGACGAGGCGCACCGCCTCGAGCACGCGCTCTCGCCGGTGGTGGAGGAGCGGCTCGCCGAGACGCTCGGCATGCCGAGCACCTGCCCCCACGGCAACCCGATCCCCGGCATGCCGGCCCCGAGGCGCACAACCCGATCCCGCTCAGCCAGGCCCAGCGCGGGCCAGGAGCTGACGGTCGAGCCGCATCACCGAGGAGGCGGAGGCCGATCGCCAGCTGCTCCGCTTCCTCTGGGAGAGCGGGATCCGGCCGACGGCGCCTCAGCCGTCAGCGAGGTGGCGCCCTACGCGGACGATCACGCGTGCACCTCGTACGGGCGCACCGTCACCATGGGCCTCATCGCGGCGAACAAGATCTGGGTCTACGACCCCAAGGAACCGGTCGGCACCGCCGCCACGCGCCGGACAGCGCGCGCGACGCGCGCTGCGGCTCGCGCGCCGCGCGGCACGCCGCGCGAGAGCCCGGTCGCGCGCTCAGCCGCAGACGCGGGCGCGCCAGATGGCGGTCCAGGGCCTCTACGCGCTCCAGAACGGCTTCATCGGCTTCGAGCGGAGCGGCGCTCTTCTTCGGCGAGCGCTCCGGGCGAGCGCGTCCAGATCCCGGTCACCTGCTACGTGATCCGGACCTCGCGACAGCGTCGTCCTCTTCGACACCGGCTTCTCGCCGCGCGCGGTGGCCGGGGCTGATCCGCAGCGACCCGCTCGCCCGCTTCACCGACGCGCGACCTGCTCGTGCACCGGCTCGACTCGCTCGGGCTCGACGCCCGACCGACGTCGGACCTCGTCGTGCTCTCCCACCTGCACTACGACCACGCGGGCGGCGCGCAGCTCTTCCAGGACTCCGCAGCTGGTCGTGCAGCAGGACGAGTACGCTCGTTACGCGCAACTACCCGGTCGACGTTCTTCGCGGCGCTTCTACTACCGGAAGCAACTTCGACCTGCCCGAGTACTATCGCTGGCGCCTGCCTCGACGGCGACGCCGAGCTCGCCCCGGCGTCACCGTGCTGCGGACCGACGGACACACACCGGGCCACCAGTCGCTGCTGGTCGAGCTGCCGGAGACCGGTCCGGTGATCCTCGCCGGCGACTCCTGCTACTGGCAGGACAATCATCGACCGCGAGACCGCCGCCGGGCGTGCGTGCTGGGACCCGAGCCGCGCCATGCACTCGATCAAGCGCCTCAAGACGCATCGCCCGCCTCACGCGGCGGCCGCATCTTCCCGAGCCACGATCCCGCGTTCTGGAGCCAGAGCCGAGAAAGCTCCCGACGCCTACCGGTAGGAGAGAGACTATGGCGTGTCCTCGACGGATCACCGATTCTCGAGCTCGCGCGCGTCGCGCCCGCGGAGCTGCCCGGGCATGCTGCTCGCCGACATGGGCGCCGAGGTGCTGAAGATCGAGACGCCGGGCGCCGGAGCCTGACGACCGGACGCGCACGCGGCGCGCCGCCTCGCCTACGTCAACCGCGACAAGCGGTCGCTGGCCCTGAACCTCAAGGCGCCCGAGGGCCAGGCGACTCTTCCGCAGGCTGCGCGGCGACGCGCCGACGTGCATCGTGGAAGGCTTCCGCCCCGGCGTCACCGAAGCGGCTCGGCGCCGACTACGAGACCGTCTGAGCGCGCTCAACCCGCGGCTCGTCTACTGCTCGCTCTCGGGCTTCGGCCAGAACGGGCCGTACCGCGACTATCCCAGCGCACGACATGCAACTACCTCTCGCTCGCCGGGGTGCTCACCCTCATCGGCGAGGCCGGCCGCCAGCCGGTCATTCCCGCTCGAACCTGGTGGCCGACTACGGCGCGGCCAGCATGCACAGGCGCGCTCGGCATCATGTTCGCGCTGTTCGCGCGCGAGCGCACCGGCCGGCGGCCAGCACGTGGACGTGTCCTATAGCAATACGCCAAAAATTGAACGGGCATA
>ERZ1370068.3971-contig-3067_pt1 | contig 44969 bp, 54 predicted proteins | sample MGYA00561227_ERZ1370068 | MGnify/ENA primary metagenome ERZ1370068 (study PRJEB38410, sample SAMEA6850437) | metagenome | study: Metagenomic assessment of the ecological functions of the soil: analysis of the soil microbiota associated with the... | reverse complement strand
CTGATCGTCGATTTCATCAGGACGGCGCTGCCGCGGAACCTCGAGCGCCGGCTCGACGTCGCCGATTTCGCGACGCCGGTCGCAGACGATCGACACTTTCGCGCAAGGCGGCAACGCGCGGATGGTCGATCGAGCCGCGAGGGACTGTGGGAGCACTCGGCCTACCAGGCCGACAACCGCTTCATCCTCGAGATCAAGCCGATCCAGGAAGACCCGAACAAGCTGACGCAGGGCACGCGCGCCGGGCTACAAGGGCGAGAAGCTGTCGCTCAACTTCCAGAACGTCGAAGTGCGCGCGGTGTTGCAGGTGATCGCCGATTTCACCGGCCTCAACATCATCACCAGCGACACGGTGACCGGCAGCCTGACGCTGCGCCTGAAGGACATCCCGTGGGACCAGGCGCTCGACATCATCATGCAGACCAAGGGCCTCGACATGCGCAAGAACGGCAACGTCGTTCTGATCGCGCCGCGCGAGGAGCTGGCGGTCAAGGAAAAGCAGCAGCTCGAAGCGCAGGCAGCAGATCAGCGAGCTGGAGCCGCTGATGACCGGAGTCGTTCCAGCTCAACTACATCAAGGCGCAGGACTCTTCAACGTCATCTCGACGCAACCGCAGCCAGCGCTCGGCGCAGGCGGGGCGAGCGGACCACCGGCGGGCCAGGGCTCGATCATCTCGGAAGCGCGGCGTCGCGCATTCGTCGATCCGCGCACCAACATCCTGTTCGTGCACGGACACCGCGTCGCGGCTCGAGGAAGTGCGCAGGATCATCCGGCAGATCGACACGTCCGGTGCGGCAGGTGCTGATCGAGAGCCGCATCGTCATCGCCAGCGACAAGTTCAGCCGGCAGCTCGGCGTCCGCCTCGGCGTCGCAGACCGGGTTCACGCTGCAACGTAGCGCTATGCCGGCGGCTTCGGCGGCACGCCTGACGACGACAGCCGGTCGTGCACACCGCAGCGGCACGACTGCTGCACGCGCGACACGCGGACGCAGACGCCTTATGAGCTGGCCTCGGGCATCGCCACCGCGGGCTACTCGGATCCGCCGCAGCTCAACGTCAATCTTGCCGGTGCCCGAACCCTGCCGGACAGCTCGCGCTGACGCTTGATCAACCTCGGCAGCGGCAACCTCGATCAACCTCGAGCTGTCCGCGCTCGAGGCGGACAGCCGTGGCAAGGTCGATCTCGAGCCCGCGGTCGTGACGGCCGACAATCAGAAGGCCACATCGAGCAGGGCACCGAAATCCGTACGTGACCCCGGCTCGCGCCAACGCCCCGGCAACGGTGCAATTCAAGAAGGCGGTGCTGCGCGCTCGACGTCACGCCGCAGATCACGCCCGATAACCGGATCATCATGACGGTGGAGATCCGGCAAGGACGCCGTCGGGCAGTTCGTCAACCTCGGCAGGGCGGCGTCTCGGTGCCGTCGATCGACACCAAGAACGTCACGACGCAGATCGCCGTGAACAACGGCGACACCGCGGTCATCGGCGGCATCTACGAGGAAACCATCAACAACGACGTGACCAAGGTTCCCGTTCCTCGGCGACATTCCCGATTCTGGGCTACGTCGTTCAAGACGACGGGCAAGAGCGATCGACAAGACCGAGCTGCTGATCTTCCTCACGCCACGGATCATCAAGGAATCGGTTACCGCGGTGCGCTAGCGCGACGCTCGCCAGCGCCGGCTCGCGCGAGCGACGGCGGACCCCGCGACTCGTGCTCGAATCGTCGTTACTCTACAATGCCCTCGATGCAGCTGCATCGGGGCAATCTGTTTCTGGTCGGCATGCCGGGCTGCGGCAAGTCGACGCTCGGCCGCCTGCTCGCCAGGCGTCTCGACAAGCCGTTCTTCGACGCCGACGTCGAGCTCGAACGCCGGCTCGGCGTATCGATTCCGGTCATCTTCGAGCTGGAGGGCGAACCCGGCTTTCGCGATCGCGAAGAGACCATCCTCGCCGAACTCGTCGTTAGCAGACGAACATCGTGCTTGCCACCGGCGGCGGCGCCGTGCTGCGTCCGTCCAACCGCGAGCGGCTCAAGCAAAGCGGAACGGTGCTCTATCTCCATGCGCCGCCGGCAACGCTGTGGGAGCGCACCCGCCACAGCAAGCATCGGCCGCTGCTGCAGGCTGCCGGATCCGTTTGCACGCGCTTGCAGGAGCTCTACGTCGATTCGCGATCCGCTCTATCGCGAGGTCGCGGACTGTCGTCGTCGAATCGGATCGCGAGCAGGTCATCCGTCGCGCAGCGACTCGAGCAGCAGCTTCGAGCGCCGCGCGCGCGTGATGCCGCATGCTGATGACGCCGGTGGCCTTCAGACCGTCGACGCGCTGATCGTTGCTCGGCGAGCGCAGCTACCCGATCCATATCGGCGAGCGGATTTCTGAGCGGCGATTGCGGAGTTGCTGCCCGCGCGCCGTCGCGCCGCGCGGTCATCGTCACCAACCCGGTGGTCGCGCCGCATTCACCTTGAGTTCGCTTCAGGAAGGGCCTCGAGCGCGCTGGCATGCGGCACGACGTCATCGTGTGCCCGGACGGCGAAGCGCACAAGGACTGGGCAACGCTGCTACCAGATCCACACCCGGCTGCTGGAGCTCAAAGCCGAACGCTCGACGATGTTGATCGCGCTGGGCGGCGGCGTGATCGGCGATCTCGCCGGGTTCGCCGCGGCGACCTATCAGCGCGGCATGCCGCTGGTCGCAGGTTCCCGACGACGCTGCTCGCGCAGGTTGATCTCTTCGGTCGGCGGCAAGACCGCCGTGAATCACCCGCTGGGCAAGAACATGATCGGCGCGTTTCATCAGCCCTCGCGCAGTCATCATCGACACGCGCGACGCTCTCCACCTTGCCCGATCGCGAGTACGTCTCGGCATCGGCCGAGATCGTGAAGCATGGCGCCATCCGCTCGCCCGAGCTCTTCTGCCTGGCTGCGAAGTCCAGCTGTCGTGCCCTTGCGCGCGCGTGACAACGCGACAGTCGCCATGCGCGGTCCACGGAGAGCTGCCGCATCAAGGCGCGAAATCGTTGCCGCCGACGAGCGCGAAGCAGGCGAGCGAGCCCTGCTCAATTTCGGCCACACCTTCGGACACGCCATCGAAGTGGGCGACCGGCTACGGCGCCTGGCTGCACGGCGAAGCGGTAGCTGCGGGCATGGTGCTGGCGGGAAAGCTTTCGGTTCGGGTGGCCGGAATGCCAGCGGCGGACAACGACCGGCTTTGCCAGCTTCTCTCCCGGTTCGGCTGCCGGTCCGAGCGCCCGCGCTTGGTGCCGATCGCTATCTGGAACTCATGGCTCGAGACAAGAAGGTCGAAGCGGGAACGTTGCGCCTTGTGTTGCTCGATGCGCTGGGCCGGGCAACGATCCGCTGCGACATCGCACCCTCGAGCTGGGCGCTGTTCGTCGTCCAGGGACAGAACCGGGGACCGATGACGCTCCCGTGGATCCGAGCGAGCCTACGGGCTGCGTTTGTCCGCGATACGGGCTAAGGAATCGCAATCACACCCGCGAGCAGAACTCGCAGCAGAAAACGGCGCCTCGGCGCCGTTTCTCAACCGCGGAGTCGACCGCGGAAGACCATGCGTATGGTCTTAAGTGCAGGTGATAGTTGACGGTTATCGACTTCTGCGGCGCGCTTTGATCCACGACGACAACCGAAGTCGACTACGCGCCGTGCTCGGGAATGCCGCTTATCTGCACAGTCCCTCCGATGACTGACGATCTTGCGGATTAACGACCGCGTGTCGCTGCCGGATTGATCACCGCGCTGACGTTGTACGGAAGGCGTTCCACCGCTGATCACGAACGAGAACGTCTGTTGCCCGCGCATCAGCGTGGCGGTCGCGCGTACCGGGAGTGACTGCCAGAGCGGCGGCGCAACGACGGCGTCAGGCGTCGGCGCCAGCGCGCCCGGCTTGTTGACCAGCTGCGCCGTTGTTTGTCGCCCGATCTGCATCGAAAATCGAAAATACGAGGGGATCGACGCAGACAGCCGTTGGTTATCGCCTCGAACGAGCCGCGCCCGGAGACAAACACCGTCGAGTTGAATCAATGTCACCGCATCCGGGAACGTCGACGTTATGCGGTATAGGCGGTGTGCCGCCATAGATGAAGTAGTCGATGCGGAAGCCGACGGAGCAGTGAGCCGTAGTCGACACCGGTGATCGTCGCTATCGGTGGCACGACCGACAGAATGGCGGAGCCATCGGTCTGCTGCACGATGGTGAACGAAGCGGTTACCGAGTTGCCCGTGGTCAGGTCAGTCGCTCGTATTTGCGCCGGCTGCGTTGGTACGTTGACCGTTGGCCTGCAATACACGACGCGAGCTGCGTCCAGTTGGCATCAGAGACCGTCGGTCAGCGACGGAACGAGCGGCTGCCCCGGATTGTTGCTCTGAATGCCGAATGCGCCCTGCACGACATCGAACCACCCGACGGTTCGGAATGCCTCCACCGGCCACGCCGGTGACCTGCACCGTCGCGGTCGCGGTGTCGCCGGAACATACTGCGCTGGGTCTCCGCACGCCGTGCGGGCCGGGACCACCGTCAGCGTGTTGAACAATGGCGCCGGACGTACCGTTACCGCGGACGTCGCGAGTCTTGGCCGATCGCATCCTGCACGGTGATGACAACGGAGGTGTCTGCGGCGACTTCGCCTGCAATGAGCACGATGACACCGGTGTCGACGCTTTGCGCAACCGGAAGCACTGCCGAATTACTCGAGAACGCCTGATACGGTGGCGCGCCGCCGCAAACCTGAAGGGTCGCCGGAGTATGCGAGTAGACCACGGCCGTTCGGAGGCAGGACGAACAACGGGACCCAGCGACGACCGGGCCGGAGCGAACGGATTGTTCGGCGCTCCACTGCCGCCCCCCGCAGCCGCTCAGCACAAGCAGCGCGGCAAGCGTGCACAACGCGAAGAATTGGCCGCAGCCACGTGTGTGTTCATCGAGTTCGACGCCATGAAGGATTTCCTGATGATGATGTCCCTAAAGATTACCCTGACGGCTTGTCGATTTGGACGTTGCGACAAGCATATACGCGCACTTTGTTCAGATTAAAGCGCAAGTTTAGAGCGGACGCAAGCGATTTTGGCGGCGGAGACATGCCGGCGCTGTCGCCAGGGGTGAATCGGTTGCCGCGATGCAACAATCTCGCTAGTATGAATGGCTGCGCCCGCGCTTCCGCGGCTAAGTGCGGTTTCGCGCCTCTGAGGCGCGCGCTTGGAGCGAAAGCTGAGTAAGAGGACCTCGTGGATCGAGCACACACACGGCGCCCCTGAGCTGCCGCCCGCTACGTCAGGGTTTGTACGATCCCGCAAACGAGCACGACGCCTGTGGCCTCAGGCTTCATCGCCCACATCAAAGGCGAAAAAAGCCATGCGATTGTCACTCAAGCGCTGCAAATCCTCAAAATCTGACCCATCGGGGTGCAACGGGCGCCGATCCGCTGCAAGGCGACGGTGCGGGCATCCTGATTCAGCTGCCCGATGCGTTTCTCCGGCGCGCCTGCGGACGACAGGGCCTGACGCTGCCGGCGGTGGGGCAGTACGGCGTCGGCATGGTTTTTCTGCCCAAGGAGCCGGCCTCGCGCATGGCCTGCGAGCAGGAAATCGAGCGTGCGATCGCCAGCGAGGGCCAGGTGCTTCTCGGCTGGCGCGACGTGCCGACCGATAACTCGGGCTTGTCCGAGCGCACCAAGGAAGTCGAGCCGGTGGTGCGTCAGGTGTTCATCAGCCGCGGCTCGAACGCGCTCGACCAGGACGCGCTCGAGCGCAAGCTCTACATCATCCGCAAGAAGTCCGGGCACGCGGTACAGGCGCTCAAGCTTCGCCACGGCAGGGGTTTCTATGTCTCGTCGATGTCGACGCGCACCGTCGTCTACAAGGGCATGTTGCTCGCCCATCAGGTCGGCGAGTACTACCTCGACCTGCGCGACACGACGATGGTGTCGGCGCTGGCGCATGGTGCACCAGCGTTTCTCGACCAATACCTTTCCGACCTGGGATCTCGCGCATCCGTTCCGGCTGGTGTGTCACAACGGCGAGATCAACACGCTGCGCGGCAACGTCAACTGGATTCGCGCGCGGCAGCAGGCGATTTCGAGCACGGTGCTCGGCGCCGACCTGGACAAGGTCTGGCCGCTGATCTACGACGGCCAATCCGACTCCGCGTCGTTCGACAACGCGCTCGAACTGCTGCTGATGGGCGGCTATCCGCTCGCCCACGCGATGATGCTGATGATTCCCGAGGCGTGGTCGGGTAATCCGCTGATGGACGACGATCGCCGCGCATTCTACGAGTACAACGCGGCGCTCATGGAACCGTGGGACGGACCCGCGGCCATGGCCTTCACCGATGGCCGGCAAATCGGCGCGACGCTCGATCGCAACGGGCTGCGGCCGGCGCGCTACATCGTGACCGACGATGACTACGTGATCCTGGCCTCCGAAGTCGGCGTGCTCGATATTCCCGAACGCAAGATCGTCAAGAAGTGGCGCCTGCAGCCGGGCAAGATGCTGCTGGTCGATACCGAGCAGGGCCGCATCATCGACGACGACGAGCTCAAGCGCACGCTGGCGACCGCGAAGCCTTATCGCGAATGGATCGACCGCTCGCGGATCGCGCTCGACACGCTGCCCGATCCGGCGCCGCCGCAGCGTCTCCGACGTGCCGCTGCTCGACCGGCAGCAGGCGTTCGGCTACACCCAGGAAGATCTGAAGATCATCCTCGCGCCGATGGCGGAAAACGGCGAGGAAGCGATCGGATCGATGGGCAACGACGCGGCCCTGCCGGTGCTCTCCAACCGACCGAAAGTTCTCTACAGCTACTTCAAGCAATTGTTCGCGCAGGTCACCAATCCGCCGATCGATCCGATCCGCGAAGAGCTGGTGATGTCGCTGGTCACGTTCATCGGCCCGCGGCCGAATCTGCTCGGCATCGACGAAACCGATCCGCCGATGCGTCTCGAGGCGCAAAAGCCGATCCTGACCGCCGAGGAAATGGAAAAGATCCGCCACATCGGGCTTTTCACCGGCGCGACGTTTCGTTCGCTCGAGCTCGACATCTGCTATCCGGCGGCGTGGGGCGCCGCGGGCATGGAAGCGGCGCTGGCGAGCCTGTGCGCGCATGCGCGAGGACGCCACCCGGCTCGGCTACAACATTCTGATCGTGTCCGACCGCAAGGCTTCGGCGCAATTGATGCCGATTCCCGCGCTGCTGGCCACCGCCGCGGTGCATCAGCACCTGGTCCGCAACGGGCTTGCGCACCAGCACCGGACTGGTGGTCGAGACAGGCTCGGCGCGCGAGGTTCACCATTTCGCGCTGCTGGCCGGCTACGGCGCCGAAGCGATCCATCCCTACCTGGCGCTGCAAACGGTCGAGCATCTGCACGAGTGGCTCCCGCAATCTCGACGCCGGAGCGACTCGGCGAAGCACTTCATCAAGGCGATCTGCAAGGGACTCTACAAGGTGATGTCGAAGATGGGCATCTCGACCTACCAGTCGTACTGCGGCGCGCAGATCTTCGAGGCGGTGGGCCTCGTCGAGCTCGCTGGTCGACAAATACTTCACCGGCACCGCGAGCAACATCCAGGGCATCGGCCTGTTCGAGGTTGCCGACGAGGCATTTCGCATGCATCAGCTCGCGTTCGGCGACGATCCCGTGTTGCGTGACGCGCTCGACGCCGGCGGCGAATATCAGTATCGCTCGCGCGGCGAGGAGCACATGTGGACGCCGGAATCGATCGCCAAGCTGCAGCACGCGGCGCGCTCCAACAACCATGCGACCTACCGCGACTACGCCAAGCTGATCAACGACCAGACCCGGCGGATGATGACGCTGCGCGGGAATGTTCGAGTTCAAGTTTGCGCCGGAGCCGGTGCCGATCGACGAAGTCGAGCCGGCGGCGGAGATCGTCAGGCGCTTCGCGACCGGTGCGATGAGCCTGGGTTCCATCTCGACCGAGGCGCATACGACGCTGGCGGTGGCGATGAATCGCATCGGCGGCAAGTCCAACACCGGCGAAGGCGGCGAGGATGCGCGGCGCTATCCGCTGATCGCGAAAGGCGAGACGCTCAAGTCGCGCATCGACAGCGTCGTGGTCGACGTGCCGCTGCGCGAGGGCGACTCGCTGCGCTCGAAGATCAAGCAGGTCGCTTCGGCGCGCTTCGGCGTCACCGCGGAGTACCTGGTCAACGCCGACCAGTTGCAGATCAAGATGGCGCAGGGCGCCAAGCCCGGCGAGGGCGGCCAGCTTCCAGGGCACAAGGTGTCCGAATACATCGCGCAGCTGCGGTTTTCGGTGCCAGGCGTCGGCTTGATCTCGCCGCCGCCGCATCACGACATCTACTCGATCGAGGATCTGGCGCAGCTGATCCACGATTTGAAGAACGCGAACCCGCAGGCGTCGATCAGCGTCAAGCTGGTCTCGGAAGTCGGCGTCGGAACGGTTGCGGCGGGCGTGGCCAAGGCCAAGTCGGACCACGTCACCATCGCCGGCCACGACGGCGGGACCGGAGCGTCTCCCGGAATCGTCGATCAAGCATGCCGGGAACGCCGTGGGAACTGGGCCTCGCCGAAACGCAGCAGACGCTGGTGCTGAACCGGCTGCGCGGCCGCATCGCGGTTCAGGTCGATGGCCAGATGAAGACCGGACGCGATGTGGCGATCGGCGCCTTGCTCGGCGCCGACGAGTTCGGCTTCGCGACCGCTCCGCTGGTCGCCGAAGGCTGCATCATGATGCGCAAGTGCCACCTCAATACCTGCCCGGTGGGCATCGCGACGCAGGATCCGGAGCTGCGCAAGAAGTTCGACGGCTCGCCCGAGTACGTCGTCAACTACTTCTTCTTCGTCGCCGAGGAAGTGCGCGAGATCATGGCCAAGCTGGGCATCCGGACGGTTCAACGATCTGATCGGACGCTCCGACCTGCTCGACATGCGCGAGGGCATCGAGCACTGGAAGGCGCGAGGGCTCGACTTCGCGCGCATTTTCTACCAGCCGAAGGTGCCCGCGGAAGTCGCGCGATTCCACTGCGAAGAACAGGATCACGGGCTCATCGCGCGCGCTCGATCATCAGCTGATCGCCGAGGCGAAACGCGCGATCGAGGAACGCCGGCCGTTGCGGCTGGAGCATCAAGATCCGCAATGCCAATCGCTCGGTGGGCGCGATGCTCTCCGGCGTGATCGCCAAGCGCTACGGCCATCAGGATTGCCCGACGACACGCTGCACGTCGCGTTCACGCGGCACGGCGGGCCAGAGCTTCGGCGCTTTCCTCGCCCGCGGCATCACCTTCGAGCTTCAGGGCGCGACCAACGATTACGTCGGCAAGGGATTGTCCGGCGGCCGGATCGTCGTGTATCCTGATCCCGAGTCGCCGGCGCGGCCGGAGGACAACATCGTCATCGGCAATACCGTGATGTACGGCGCGATCGAGGGCGAGGCGTATTTTCGCGGCGTCGCCGGTGAGCGCTTTTGCGTGCGCAACTCCGGCGCGACGGCGGTCGTCGAAGGCGCAGGAGACCATTGCTGCGAGTACATGACCGGCGGCACCGTGGTCGTTCTCGGCCGGACCGGGCGCAACTTCGCCGCGGGAATGAGCGGCGGCGTCGCCTTCGTCTACGACGCCGACGGCACTTTCGCGCGGCGCTGCAATCTTTCGATGGTGTCGCTCGGAGCCGGTGCTGGAAGACGTCGATCAGGCGAAAATTGGAAGCTAGAGCTCGCCGCGGCAGGAAAGAGGCCGGCTGCGCCACGCGGCGCTGCCGACGCAGACGCTGCTGCGCGGGCTGATCGAGCGGCATTTGCGCTTTACCGGCAGCACACGGGCGCTTTCGCTTCTCGACGACTGGGACGGCGATTCGCGGCAAGTTCGTCAAGGTGTTCCCGAACGAATATAAGCGCGCGCTCTCGAGCTGCACGAGAGACAGGCCGCGGGGCTCGACGCGCCGGCCAAGCAGCGCGAGGTCGCGTGAATCTGCGCGCACGCGCGTTTTCGCTGCATTCGAACGTGTACCCGCCTCGCTGGACGCGATCCGGTAGTGGGCAAGGTTACCGGTTTCCTCGAGCCCGAACGCGTTGCCGAGGTCGCGCTTCCGGTCGGAGGAGCGCGTCCGAAGCTATCGCGAGTTCATCCTGACGCTCAAGGACGACGAGGCCGCGGCGCAGGGCGCGCGCTGCATGGATTGCGGCATTCCGTTCTGCCAGTCAGGGCTGCCCGGTCAACAACATCATTCCGGACTGGAACGATCTGGTCTATCGGCACCAGTGGCGCCAGGCGCTCGACGTGCTGCACTCGACCAACAACTTTCCCGAATTCACCGGCCGCGTCTGTCCCGCGCCGTGCGAGGCGGCGTGCACGCTCAACATCAACGACGATCCGGTCGGCATCAAGTCGATCGAGCACTTCATCATCGACAAGGGCTGGGAAGAAGGCTGGGTCGTGCCGCAGCCGCCCGCGACGCAGGACCGGCAAGCGGGTCGCCGTCGTCGGATCGGGGCCCGGCGGGACTGGCGTGCGCGCAGCAGCTCGCGCGCGCCGGCCACGACGTCGTGCTGTTCGAGAAGAACGACCGCATCGGCGGCTTGCTGCGCTATGGCATTCCGGATTTCAAGATGGAGCAAGCACCACATCGATCGGCGCGTGCGAGCAGATGCAGCGTCGAAGGCGTCGAGTTCCGCGTCAATCGGCATGTCGGCGGAACCGGTATCGGTCGGCGTGCGACGCGCGAGCTGGTCGACGAGTACGATGCGCGTCGCGATCACCGCGGGGTCGGAGCATCCGCGCGATCTCGACGTGCCGGGGCGCGAGCTCGACGGCGTTCATTTCGCGATGGACTTCCTGCCGCTGCAGAATCAAGCGCGTGGCCGGCGACATGAACGTCGCCGCCGCTCGACCGCGGCGGGCAAGCACGTCGTCGTCATCGGCGGCGGCGATACCGGATCGGACTGCGTCGGCACCTCGAACCGCCAGGGCGCGTTGTCGGTCACGCAGTTCGAGCTGCTGCCGCAGCCGCCGGAGCATGAGAACAAGCCGCTGGTGTGGCCGTACTGGCCGATGAAGCTGCGGACCTCGTCGTCGCACGAGGAAGGATGCGCAGCGCGACTGGTCGGTGCAGACCAAGGCGTTCGAAGGCGAAGGCGGCAAAGTCAAGACGCTCGTCGCGATGCCGCGTCGAGTTCAGGGACGGCAAGCTGCACGATGTGCCGAACAGCGAGTTCGAGCTCAAGGCCGATCTCGTGTTGCTTCGCGATGGGCTATCGTGCATCCGGTGCACGGCGGCATGCTCGACGCAGCTCGGCGTCGCATACGATGCGCGCGGCAACGTCACACGCGGACACCGAGACCTATCGCACCTCGGTGCCGAAGGTCTTTGCCGCCGGGCGACACGCGGCGCGGGCAATCGCTCGTCGTCTGGGCGATACGCGAGGGGCGTCAATGCGCGCGTGCGGTCGATGAATTTCTGATGGGCGCGTCAGAGTTGCCGCGCTAGCCGGCGCGAGCGACAGTGACCACCGTCGTCTCGCTCGACCTCGGCCCGCTGGAAGTCCGCTGCTCACGCCGGACGCGCAGCGAACGGCGGTCGGCACTCTGGAAGGCGGCGGGATACTCGTGCTGCCGCATCTTGCGTTTCGACTCGATCCCGACGAGACGGCGTTTTCTGTCGCCGCACTGGGCCGATGGCAGCGCCAAGAACATCAGCTTCGACGGCGCAGCGCTCAGAGGGCGCGCGGGCGCGCCGGAAGATCTGGCGGCGCTCGCGCGGATGATCGCCCGCTTCGCGGCCAGCGCCGGCGGACTCTGGTCAGCGCGCTGTTCCCGCGCTACGCGCCGTACGTCACGCGCGCGCGACCAGTTTTCGACCGCAGCCCGCGGTCGGCCGCGCGCTATCGTGGCGAAAGGACGATTCGCGGCTGCACATCGACGCCTTTCCGTCGCGGCCGAATCACGGCGAGCGCATTCTGCGCGTGTTCTCGGAATGTCAGCCCGGACGAAGATCGCGTCTGGCGGGTCGGCGAGAGCTTCGAGGCGGTGGCGAGGACCTTCCTGCCGCGGATCCGTCGCCGCTGCCCGGCGCGCCAGCGATGCTGGCGCTGCTGCGCGTCACCAAAGGCGCACGCAGCGAATACGATCACCTGATGCTGGGACTGCACGACCGCGCCAAGGCCGACCTCGACTATCAGCAGAACTGCGGGCAGCAAGGTGGTGCGTTTCGGGCCGGGAACGACCTGGCTGTGTTTTTCCGACCAGGTGATGCACGCCGCCGTTTCGGGCCAGCACATGCTCGAGCAGACGATCCACGTGCCGGTCTCCGCGCTTTACGACCCGCGAAGCTCGCCCGCTGGCGATACTCGAGCGGCTTTGCGGGTCGGGCTCTGCTGCCGGCTGACTGAAACGCGCGCAGGCGTCCGTCGCCTGCCGCCTGCGCGCCCTACATGATGATCCCTCTGAAGAACGACACGCTGCTGCGCGCGCTCAGACGCGAGCCGACCGAGTACACCCCGTGTGGCTGATGCGCCAGGCGGGCCGCTATCTGCCCGAATACAATGCGCACGCGCGCTCGCGCCGGCAGCTTCATGAAGCTTTGCACGCGATCGCCGCGCTCGCGACCGAGGTGACGCTGCAGCCGCTGGCGCGCTTTCCGCTCGATGCGGCCATCCTTTCTCCGATATCCTCACCGTGCCCGACGCGATGGGCCTGGGACTCGCGTTCACGGAAGGCGAAGGGCCCCGGTTCGAGCGGCCGCTTGTCGACGAGGCCGCGATCTCGAGGCTGGCGGCGCCCGATCCGTCGCGCCTCGCCTACGTATACGACGCAGTGCGCGTCGATCAAGCGCGCGCATTGGCCGGAAGCGTGCCCCTGATCGGCTTTGCCGGCAGCCCGTTCACGCTCGCCTGCTACATGATCGAAGGCGCGGGCAGCGCCGATTTCGGCAGGGTGCGGCGCATGCTCTATGCGCGCCCGGATCTGCTCCACCGCGGTGCTGGCGATCAATGCCGAGGCGGTCGGCCGCCGTATCTCAGCGCAGCAGGTCGCTGCACGGCGCGGACGTGCGTGATGATCTTCGACACCTGGGGAGGCTTGCTCGCAGCCGACGCGTACGACACGTTTTCGCTCGTCCTACATCAAGGCGGTCCTCGAGCATACTCCGCGATCAAGGACTGTCGCGTGCCGACAATCGTGTCTTCACCAAGGGCGGCGGGCAATGGCTGGACCGCATCGCCGCCTGCGGTTGCGACGCCGTGGGCTCGACTGGACGACGGATATCGGTGCCGCCAGGCGCCAGGTGGGAGCGACGCGTTGCGCTACAGGGCAATCTCGACCCGATGGTTCTACTGACAACCCCCGAAGCGACGCGCGGATGCCGCAATCGGCGATCATCCGGGCCGCGGGTCCGGAGCCCGGCGGCACATCTTCAACCTCGGCCACGGGATCCTGCCGTCAACGCCGCCGGAGAACGTCGCCGCGCTGGTCGCCGCGGTCCATGCCGAATCGCGCCGTGCAGCGTGCGGCGTCCGCTGGAATCGACGGGCAAGCTAGGCCGCAAACCCGCGCCAGTGCTCGGTCTTCGCGGTTCTTGACAGAACGGCGAAACATGTTCCATGCGCGGGTCAGCTACGCAGCCATAGCGCGGTCTCCACGGGCGGCCACGCCAGCAGACGCTGTCCTCTCCAGTAAGCACGCTCCAACGTCGATTGAGTCTGATGGCAGGATTTTCGGTGCTTTTGCCGCTCCTCCGGGAGCGTCCGGCAACTGACCGACAGCACGGGCCGATCCCGAGGCACGCTTCACTTATACACAGATTTATCCACCATCGAAAAACTCGCTGGCAGGAATGCTGGAAAAAGAACGACTTGGCGCGCAATGCTGAACCTGGTGTGATGATTCAGAACACTACAACCTGTTATCTTCGACGGATGCGCGCCGATCGTTGCGGGCTGCGTCGGACTACTGATCGTGGCGATTGTGCGCGTCGCGCTGCCGGTGGCAGCCCATCAGCTGTTCGACTATTGGCTGCCTGCTGGACTGGTGCCAGAACCCGGCAGTCGTGCTGGTCGTTCGACTCGGCCGGCGACGCCTGCACGGCGTGGCCGTCGAGATCGTCGAAAGCAGCGAGGTCGCCCCGAGCGATTGATGCCGGTCGACGAGTTTGTGTCCGACGTCCCGCCCATTCCTGCCGATCTTCGCGAACTGGCAAGCTTTGTATCGACCTATTACCAGGGAGCCGATCGGCTTGTGTCTCGCGCAAATGCTGCCGCCGCTCGGCGTTCGGCAAAGTGCGGCGCGAGGCGACGGCTCGAGCCGCCGACGGCGGTCATGACCAACGCCGCGCATGCGACCCGCGCCGTGCGCTGAATCCCGATCCAGCGCGCCGCGCTCGACGCGGCAGCCGCCGAACCTCAGCGTTCCGGCCGTCGCTCGCTCCAGGGCGTTACCGGCAGCGGCAAGACCGAGGTCTACCTCGGCCGCCGCTCGCGCGTAATCGATGCGGGCAGGCAGGCGCTCTTGCTGGTGCCGGAGATCAATCTGACACCGCAGCTCGAGCAGCGCATCGCGGAAGCCTTGCCCGACATCCGCATCGCCGCGCTGCACAGCCGGCTCGGGGCTCTCGAGCGCAGGACGCGCTGGCTGGCGGCCGGCGCGGGGAGAAGTACAGCTTCTGGTCGGAACGCGCCTGGCCGTGTTCGCGCCGCTGCCACGCCTGGGCCTGATCGTCGTGGACGAGGAGCACGATGCCTCGTTCAAGCAACAGGACGGAGTGCGCTATCACGCGCGCGATGTCGCGATTTTCCGCGCGCAGCTGCGCGGCGTGCCGATCATTCTCGGCAGCGCGACACCTTCGCTCGGAAAGCTACGCGCAGGCGAAGCGCGGCCGATATCAGTGGCTGAAGCTTCCGCAGCGCGCGCGACTGCGCACACGTGCGCTGCCCACCGTGCGGCTGGTGCCGAGCCGGGCCACCGGGCAACGTCGAAGGCATCGCGCCGGCGCTTGCAGCGGGCGATTGCCGATCGTCTCGCGAAGCGCGAGCAGGCGCTGCTGTTCATCAACCGGCGCGGTTTCGCGCCGTCGCTGCTGTGCGCGGCCTGCGGCTGGAAAGCGATGTGTCCGCGCTGCAGCGCGCGTCTGCGTCGTGCACCGCGACGACTGCGATGCTTGCGCTGCCACCATTGCGGGCACGCGGCCACGCTGCCGGCGGCGTGTCCCGAGTGCGGCAACCAGGATCTGCTTCCCGTGGGCTTCGGCACGCAGCGGCTGGAGCGCGCGCTCGCCGAGCTTATTTCGGGCGCCAGCGTCGCTGCGCGTCGATCGCGACAGCACGCGGCGAAAGGGCTCATTTCGCGCCATGCGCGACGCCGATCGAGGCGGGCGAGGTCGACATCCTTGTCGGCACCCAGATGCTAGCCAAGGGGACATGACTTTCCCGCGACTGACGCTGGTCGGCGTCCTCGGCGCCGACAATGCGCTCTACAGCGCGGAATTTCGCGCGACGGAGCGCCTCTTCGCGCTGCTCGAGCAGGTTGCCGGCCGCGCCGGCCGCGGCGACCTCGCCGGCGAGGTGCTGGTGCAGACAGATTTTCCGGACCATCCGCTGTACACGGCGCTCGTCGGATCACGACTACGATCGCTACGCAGCAGCCCTGCTCGCCGAGCGCCGAAGTCTGGGCTTGCCTCCGTTCGCGCATCTTGCCTTGCTTGCCGCCGAGGCGAAAACGCGTGCAGCGGTGATGTCGTTTCTGGACGCCGCCGCGCGAGCGTGGTCGCGCCGTCATCGCCGCGCATGCATGCCGCTGCGAGCTCTACCCGCCGGTGCCCGCGGGGCTCGCGCGCCGCGCCGGGATGGAGCGCGGCGCAGGTGCTCGTTCAAAGCAGCGACCGGCGCTCGCTGCAGGCTTTTCTTCCGCTCTGGCGCGCGCGAGCTCGAGCAGCTGGCGAGCGACGGGTCCGTTGGGGCATCGACGTCGACCCGCTCGAGCTTCGCGTGAAGAGCGCATCGAGGCTCTGCGCCCGCCGCGCGTTATAATCCACACGCTTTGTCGAACGCCGCTCATCGCGGCGAATCCCTTGACCGACTTCAAGTCACAGCTCGCAGAATGGCTGTCCGCCGGCCTTGCGCGCGTCGCTCCGGGACACGCCCCGCAGATTGCACTCGAGCGTCCGAAACAGGCGCAGTACGGCGATTATTCAAGCAACGTCGCGCTGCAGCTGGCCAAGACGCTCAAGCGCAATCCGCGCGAGCTGGCGGCGGCGCTGATCGCCGCGCTCGAGCCCTTCGCCGTGGGTGGCGCGGGTCGAAATGGCGGGCGCGGGATTCATCAACGTGTTTCTCTCCGACACCGCGCGCCGCGCGGTCGTTGCGCGGATTCTCGACCGAGCGCGATGCGATACGGGTCGGGTCGCGGCGGCGCAGAGGCGAGCGATCATCGTCGAATTCGTTTCGGCGAATCCGACCGGTCCCGCTGCATGTGGGCCATGGACGCGGCCGCGGCGGTTGGCGATGCGATCGCGCGCCTGGTGGAATCGCAGGGCTACCGCGTCCATCGCGAGTTCTATTACAACGATGCCGGTGCGCAGATCGCGAATCTCGCGCTGTCGGTGCAGGCCCGCGTGCGCGAGGCGGCGGGCGCGAGCGCGCCGTTTCCCGACGATGGCTACCAGGGCGAGTACGTGCGCGAGATCGCGCGCGCCTACCTCGCGCAACATCCGCACGATGGTGCGGGCGACGATCTGGATGCGATCCGGCGCTTTGCCGTGGCCGCGCTGCGCCGCGAGCAGGACGCCGACCTCTCGGCTTTCGGCGTTCGCTTCGACCAGTACTTACCTGGAATCGTCGCTCTATGCCGACGGCCTGGTCGACAAGACGATCGGGCGCTGATCGCCGCGGGCAGCACCTACGAGCAGGACGGCGCGCTGTGGCTGCAAGACCACCGACTACGGCGACGACAAGGATCGCGTGATGCGCAAGTCGGACGGGAGCTACACCTATTTCGTTCCCGACATCGCCTACCACGTGACCAAGTGGGAGCGCGGCTTCAAGCGCGCGATCACCGAGCTGGGCGCCGATCACGGCGGCTCGCTGTCGCGCGTGCGCGCCGGATTGCAGGCGCTCGACCTGCGGCATTCCTGCCGGGTTATCCCGAATACGTGCTGCACCAGATGGTCCTGGTGATGCGCGGCGGCGAGGAAGTCGAAGCTCAGCAAGCGCGCCGGCACTACGCTCACGCTTCGCGAGCTGATCGACGAAGTCGGCCGCGACGCCGTGCGCTTCTTCTTCCTGCTGCGCAAGTCCGACTCGCAGCTGACGTTCGATATCGATCTCGCGCGAGCGCAAAGCGAGGAGAACCCGGTCTACTACGTGCAGTACGCGCACGCCCGCGTCTGCAGCGTGCTGCGACAAGGCGCGGAATTTCGCCCGACGGCGCGGCCGAGAGCTTGCGCAGCGTCGATCTGTCGCCGCTTTCCAGTGCCTACGAGAACGCGTTGCTGCGCCGTCTCGCGGATTTTCCGGACGAGCTCGCGCCAGCGGCCCGCGAGCTGGCGCCGCACCTGCATGACCTTCTATCTGAAGGAATTGGCGGCGGAATTTCACAGCTACTATAATGCGGAGCAGTTTCTGGTCGACGACGATGCGCTGCGTCAAGCACGCCTTGCGCTGGTGGTCGCGACCGGCCAGGTTATTCGCAACGGGCTCGCGGTGCTGGGCGTGAAGCGCTCCGGCAAGAATGTGATCGAAGAAAGCAGAATGAACGAGCGAAGATCGACTGCGATTCCACTGGCCTCGCGTCGCGCCGAGCGCGCGATGCGCGGTGGGACGCTTGCTCGGCATCTTCGTGGGCCTGGTACTGGGACTCGCGGTCGCCGCGGCGATCGCGCTATTTCCTCGGATAAATCCGGGCTCACGGGCTCTCCGCCATGCGCCGGGCGCGCAAAGGAGATCGCTCGCAACGGCAAGACCGGAAGCCGTTCCGGCGACGCTCAACGCCGGAGAAGCCGCGATTCGACTTCTACAAGATTCTGCCTGGCACCGGAGGAGCCCAAGCTTGCCAAAGCGCCGGAAACGCAGACTCAAGCCGGTCGATCGCCTTATGGCTCCAGGCAGGGGCCTTCGCCAGCGAGTCCGGACGCCGAGAACCTCAAGGCCCGGCTCGCGCTTTCGGGCTGGGAAGCGGCGGTGCAAACGGCTACGCTCCCCGACAAGACCGTGCGCTACCGGGTTCGGCTCGGGCCTCTACGACAATACCGACGAGCTCAATCGCATCAAAGCCGATCTCGGCAAGAGCGGGTTCGACGTCGCGGTGATCAAGAATCCCTGAGCGTCCATGGCTCGAGTTCCGCCAGCGGGAACTCCAAGTCGGCCGGCACGGCCCAATGGGCGTTGAGTATCAACCCCCTTTGCAGGAGCAGCAATGAAGAGGTTTGACCATGGCTGTTTGTCGGCGCGCTCGCGGTGCTGGCGTTCTGCGAGCGCGAGCGCGGCCGACTTAGTCGAGGGCAAGCAGTTACACGCGGCTCAGGAGCGTGCAGCCGGCGGAAAAAGGAAAGAAGATCGAGGTCATCGAGTTCTTTTCCTACGGCTGCCCGCACTGCAGCGACCTCGAGCCCTATTTGCAGAGCTGGGCCAAGACGGCGCCGGCCGACGTCCAGTTCCTGCGCGTGCCGGTGATGTTCCAGGACCGGTGGAAGCCGCTGGCCAAGGCCTATTACACGCTCGAGGCGATGGGCGAGGACATGCGCCTGTCGCCGGAAGTGTTCAAGGCGGTCCACGTCGCCAATCTACCGCTCTATCAGGACAAGGCGTTTCTCGACTGGGCGGCCAGCAAAGGCCTCGATCGCGCCAAGGCAGCCGAGATCTACGGTTCCTTTGGCGTCGACAGCAAGCTCAAGCGCGCCTTGGTGCTCGCGCAGGAGTACAACATCCAGGCGCGTGCCGACGATGGTCGTCGACGGCAAATTCTCTGACCTCTTCCGGATCGCATCGGCGGACACGCCCGCCGTCCCGGCTGCGCTCGACGCCTTGGTCGCGAAAGCGCGCGCCGAACGCGCCCGAAGCTGACCTTCGCCCCGCACTTGTGTAGCCTGAAGCAGGAGCGCCGGTGAAAGTCTTCCTGACCGGCGCTTCCTCCGGTCTAGGCTCGGCGCTGGCGCGCCGCTACGCCGCTGCAAGGCGCCGTGCTCGGCCTCTGTGCGCGGACGCGTCGGTCGCTGCAGCAACTGGCCGGCGACCTTGGCGCCAGCGCAACCTGCGCCGTGTACGCCGGCGACGTGCGCGATGCTTCCGCGGCTTCGCGCCGCGGCTCACGATTTTATGGCGCGTTACGGGACGCCCGACGTCGTCGTGGCCAACGCCGGGGTGTCGGTCGGCACGTTGACTGCCCACGAAGACGACAACGACGGCGTTTCGCACCGTGCTCGACACCAACGTGCTCGGCATGGTGCATACGTTTCAGCCGTTCTTGTCCGCGTTGTCGCCGCCGGGCAACGGCAAGCTGGTCGGCGTTGCCAGCGTGGCGGGCTTTCGTGGGCTGCCGGGTGCGGGCGCCTATTCGCGCGTCGAAGGCCGCGGCGATCAGCTATCTCGAAAGCCTGCGCGTCGAGCTTGGAGGCTCCGGCGTCGAAGTGCATCACGCTCTGTCCGGGATACGTCGCTACGCCGATGACCGAGAAAAATCCGTATCCGATGCCCTTTCTGCTTGTCCGCTGACGAGGCGGCACGGCTGATGGTGCGTGCGATCAGGCGCGGCCGCCGGTTCTATGTATTCCCCTGGCAAATGGCGTGGATCGGCCGGTTGTTGCGAGTACTGCCGCGGCCGATCTATGATTTGGCGTTTGCACGCGCGCTCCGCGAAAGCCACGAGCCGGGCGGGTTTGATCGCTTTAGCGGGCCGAAGTCGTCAAGAAAAGGCCGCGTGTATGCGCGGCCTTTTGCTCGTTGCAGGACACGTTACAGCGCGCATGCGGCACGCCCACGGTCACCGCCTGATAATTGCCGTCGTCCTTTGCTGGCGGTCGCGCTGACGCTGACGAAGCCAACCAGCCTGTTGCCCAGATCGGCGCTGGCGCCGACGTTGAACAGCGAAGTAGTTGTCCGTCAGCCCCGAACGCCGGAATCGCAAAGGTCCCGGGCATCGACACCAGCCCGGCGCGTACTTCGCGGTCGTCGTTGTTGTAATCCTTTTCCCAGGTGACGCGCCCGAATGGCCGCAGCGAACCGATATTGCCGCTCGCCTGCCAGCCCAGGCTGGACATGAACGCATCGCGCTTCTGGTGACCGAATGCTCATCGCGCTGCTGCTGGTCCCCGACTCGACCACGCGTCGAACCTTGGCGTGCTGATAGAGTCAAGCGGGCGAAGGGGCCGTGGATCCACGCCTGGACGCATTGAACCAGTAACCGCCGAACACCCGTCCCATTATGTGGTTGCCGCGCGTGTCGCCGCTTTCGGTCCGAGTGCCTGCGCCGAGCGCAGAGCTACGGCGAATATTGCGGAAGTCCAGGTCGCCGACGCCCACGGTCGCGCCGACGTACCAGGGTCCGGAGCCGTAGCCCATGTAGCCGGTTATCGACGCTTCGTTGCAGCTTGAATCCGCCGCCCCCGTTGCCGAACGATCCCTTGTCCTCGGTGTATCCGAACGCGACTCCCGCGAGCATCTGGTCGGATATCTTCATATCGACCGCCGACGACGATGACTGTTCAGCTCGATTGTCGCGCCGCCGCCGGCGTCGCTGATCGAAGTTGCCGTAGTCGTACACCGCGTACGCGTCGAATTTGTTCTGCGGACGCGGCGTGTTGAGCCCCGACCACATGCGGTCGTCGATGGCGCGGAAGTTGGCTTGCTCGACCTGCAGCGGCGCTTCGGCCGAGCAGGCCGATTTTCTGCGGCGCTTCGATGATCGCGGCGACGTAGTCGGCAATGATCTGATGGCCGGCCGGCGTCGGGTGCACCACGTCGGCGAAGGCGAACGTCTTGTCCGCGTTGGGCGCTACCAGCGTCGCCAGCGTGCAGTTGAGCGCGCTCGGCACGGTGCACGCCGGCGACTTCACATTGGTCAGCCCGAACGACGCCGGATTGGCGATGGCTTCGTTGAACAGGCCGAAGACGTTAATCGGAATGATGTCGACGTTCAGCGAGGCGAGTCCCGCCTGCAGAGTCGAGTTGAAGAGTCCGGAGAGCGCCGAAGAACGGCGCGGTCGGTGTCGACGTTCCGAGAGGTATCTGCCGATGTCCGGGCAGATTGAACACCATGATGCGTTTCTGCTCCGGCATCGCGCAGGCCGCGCGATCTGCGCCAGCGTGTTCAGTCGCGGCCGTGCGGTGACGTTCGCCTGCACCTGGGCGGCGGAAGCAGATCCCGCCCGGCTGCGGCTGACGTTGACGAGGATGTCGTTGGCGCCGATCCAGACCGCGTATACACAGCGTCGTGGTTGAGGGCCGGCGTCGCGTGCAGCAACTCGTCGACCTGGACCGACAGCGAGCGCTGCGGCGCGCCAGTGCGGAATCCAGGGGCGACGGCTGGGTCACGCGCGCGCCGCCTTGCGCGAAGTCGACGCCGCCCTGCGTCGACGGCGTTACCGCGTAATACCGTGGCGACTACCGAGATCCTGCGCCCAGACGAGGCCCGGGTTGACCGTGAAGCGAGCGCCGTAGACGCCGGCGTCGGTGAGGGCTGTCACCGAGGAAATAGAATTGATTGAATTGCGCCGACGCCGATCCATATGCCAACGCAAGCCCGGCTGCCAGCGCTGACGTCAAGCAGCGTCCGTTTCGTCGACCTCATGAGCTTCTCCTCGGGAGTGACTTTCTGTCGCGGTTTGGCCGCATTGCAATTCAAATGAGGCAAAAGCCGTTCGAACTCCGCGCGGGAATTCCGCGCCGAGGTCATCCTGCTATTCTCGAGCAATCAGCTTGCGATCAGCGCAAGCCGATTGCCGTCGACGATCTTGACCCGATCACCTTCGTGCACCGCCGGGCCTCGCGCCCTGGGTGATCGTCCGCCTGCGACCGTTGTCGAGCCGTACTGTGACGACGTAGTAGGATTCTTTTTCGCGTTCTTCTCGACCTCGTTGCCGGCGTACGCGCCGGCGCCCTGCGCCGACGATGGTGGCGGCGGTGTTGCCGCGTCCCGAGCCGATCTGAGTGGCCGAGCACGCCGCCGAGCACCCCGCCGGCGATCGCACCGACGCCGCTGCCTTGGCCTTTTGCTCGACGTAGCGAATCGATTTCGACGATCGCCGCAGTCGGCTGCAGCTCGGCGGCGCTGGCGGAGCCGCCGTTCCAGGCGAGATGTCGCGAACGGATTCTGCGCAGCCGCGGCTACCGACCAGAATGCGATCACTAACAGCGCGTTCATGAGCGTTCGAAGCTTGCGTTTCATCTTGGTCTCCTCGAGAGCGTTGCGTTATGCGCACTACAGCAAAGCCCTGGATCGTGGACGCTCTTCGCCTCAGCGTCGCGTCGGTGCGCAGGCGCGCATAGCTGCCCTGGTGCCGGTTCGATCGTCCGCGTGCCTTGACTTCCGCCCCTGCCGGGTTCGCGAGCGGTGACTTTGGGTCCCGAGCTTCGGACCGAGCCAGGCGAGCCAGTCCGTCCCACCACGATCCTTCGTGCTGCTTGGCGCCTTTGAGCCACTGCGTCGGCGTCGTCAGGCGCTCGCGTCGTTGGTCCAGTAGCCGTACTTCTTCGCCGACGGGCGGATTGATCATTCCGGCGATGTGGCCCGACCCGGAGAGCACGAAGCGCGACTTGCCGCCGAGAGATGCGGGCCCGGCGTAGGTCGCCTTCCACGGCGCGATGTGGTCCTCGATCGCCGAAGCGAAATAGCGTCGGCACGGCGACCTTGCGACAGGTCGATCGGCGCGTCCGCGAGCGTGATCCCGCTCGGCGTCTTGCAGCGCGTTCTTCATGTACATGTTGCGCAGATAGAAGCTGTGCATCTTCGCGGGCATCCGCGTCGAGTCGCAGTTCCAGTGCAGGAGGTCGAACGGGAACGGGTCGCGTCCCAGCAGGTAGTTGTTGATGACGAACGACCAGATCAGGTCGTTGCTGCGCAGCATGTTGAACGTGTTGCGCCATCTCGACGCCCTCGAGATAGCCGCGCTCCTGCATCTTGCGTCTCGAGCGCCGACGACCTGCTCCTCGTCGATGAACACCTCGAGCTCGCCCGCACCGGTGAAGTCGATCAGCGACGGTCATGAAGCTCGCGCTGGCGATGCGCTTGTCCTTCTTCGCCGCCATGTAGGCGAGCGTCGCGGCCAGCAGCGTGCCGCCCAGGCAGTAGCCGAGCGCGTTGACGTCCTTCTCGCCGGTCGCCTTCTCGATCGCGTCGAGCGCCGCCAGCGGGCCTTCGAGCATGTAGTCGACGAAATCCTTGTCGCGCGAGCGTCTCGTCGGGATTGACCCACGAGATGACGAACACCGTGAGGCCCTGCTCGACGCACCACTTGACGAGCGAGTTCTTTTCGCGCAGATCGAGGATGTAGTACTTGTTGATCCACGGCGGGATGATCAGCAGCGGTCGCTTGCAGACCTTCTTCGTCGCCGGCTCGTACTGGATCAGCTGCATCAGGTCGTTCTGGAACACGACCTTGCCCGGCGTCGTCGCGATGTTGACGCCGAGCTCGAAGGCCTTGCTGTCGGTCATCGAGATCTTGAGCTTGCCGTTGCCGCGCTCGATGTCGTCGAGGAGGTTGTTGAGGCCCTTGACCAGGTTCTGCCCGCCGGTCGCGATGGTCTCGCGGAACACCTCCGGGTTGGTCAGCGCGAAGTTCGACGGCGCCAGCGCGTCGATGTACTGGCGGGTGAAGAAGTCGACCTTCTTCTGCGTGCGCTCGTCCAGGCCCTCGACGCTGGCGACCGCGTCGTGCAGCCAGCGCGCCGTGATGCAGGTAGGACTGCTTGACGTAGTCGAACAGGAAGTGCTCCTGCCAGTCTTCGTGGCGAAAGCGCTTGTCGCCCTTGGCGGGCTCGACGACCGGGCGCCGGCGGACTGGCCCATGCAGCTTGAGCATCGACGACTGCCAGAGCGTCGAATAATCCCACCAGCAGGTTCATCTGCGTTTCCGCCAGGCGATACGGGTTCGACAGCATCTTGGCCGCGACCTCGAGGAACGCCTTGGTCAGGCCAAACTCGTCGGCGACGAGCGAGCGGTCCGCCAGCCGCCTGCCGTGCCACGAAAATCGCCGAGCAGCTTGGCGCCTTTGTCGGCGGCGCTGGCGAACGACTCGGTGAGCGCGATCGGATCGTAATTGCGTTCTGTCGGCAACGGTCGTTTCAGCAGCGGACATTCGAGGCCTCGGTTATCGTCGGGTCGATGCTGATTCGCCTGAATGCGTTCACGGCCTGCAGGTCATCAGGAACGCACAAAGCGGATCTTGCCGTCGCCGGCGACCAGGCGCGCGAGCCGCCCGGCACGCCAGAGATGGTTGAGATGGGCGATCGCCTCGCCCATCGCGAAAAAGCGCTGCTGCAAGTCGAGCTCGCGGCGGAAGAGCACCGGAACGAATTCGGCCGCCGGCTGCGGCTCGTCGGCCGCCGCGACCAGCTCGGCCAGCCGCGCCTGCGTGGTGCGCGCGCAACTGTGTCGACGCGCGACGCCGGCGCCGACGAACGGCAGACCGTGCGACGGAAGAATGAGCGTATCCGGCGGGAAGGCCGGCAAAGGCCGTCAGCGAATCGAGAAACCGTGCCAGCGGATCGCCGTCGGGCTCGACCGGCCAGACGCTGACGTTGGTGCTGATTCTCGGCAGCAGCATGTCGCCGGAAATGCACACGCTCAGCGATCTGCAGTAGAGCGAGGCATGCTCGGGCGAGTGTCCGTGAGCCGGGTATGACGCGCCAGCGGTTGGCGGCCGATGGGGATTTCGTCGTTGCGCCTGATCCGCAGAAAGGAAAAGGGCAGCTCCGGGAACGCCGCGCCGGTAGAGGTTGCCTCGCTGCTCGAGCGCCGCAGGCGTGCTCGGCGCTCATCACCATGCGCGCGAAACAGCCCGACATGGCGGCGCGCTGCCAAGCCGCTGTGCTCGCCGGCGATCGCATGCGCGGTCAGGTATTCCGCCTGAGGCATCGCGACAGTGCATCCGAAACGCGCACACAGCCAGGCCGCGTTGCCGAGGTGATCGGGATGGTAGTGCGTCGCGATGACGCGGTTGATCGGGCGAGCCGCGAGGGTCGCCGAGAAGTGCGAATGCCACAGGGCGCGCGTGGCGCGTCGCCATAGCCGGCAATCGATTTGTGTCCAGCCCTCGCCATCGGCCAGCAGCCACAGGTTGATGTGGTCGAGCGCGAAGGGCAACGGCATGCGCAACCACAGGATGCCAGGCGCGACCTCGCGCATTTCTCCGCCACCGGGCGGAACCGGAAAGGGGAACTCGAGCGTCAACGGAAGGGTGGCGTGTCATTCACGAAAGCATCGGTCGGCAGCGAGCGGAATGCGCGAGCGTCGCCGTCTTGTGCGACGCAGCATCGTCGTTTGCAATCAACAGCCAGATCATGACCTGGCACCGGAGCAGTCCGCTGCGGCAAACCGACGATTATGGTATGTTGAATCTCTCCCGCTTCAACGTTTACGCTTCGCTGCCATGCCATCTGCGTCCCGGCCGGAACCGCGTCACCTACAGCATTTCCGACCTCGCCAAGGAATTCGCGCTGACGACGCGCACGCATCCGCTTCTACGAGGGCGAGGGGCTGCTCTCGCCGCGCCGCGCGGGCAAGCAGCCGGATCTATGGCGAGCGCGAGCGAGTGCGCATCAAGCTGATCCTGCGGGGCAAGCGGCTCGGGCCTGTCGTTGTCCGAGATCCGCGAGCTGCTCGACCTGTACGAGGCGACCAGAGGGCGAGCGGGCGCAGCTGGTCAAGTTCCTGCAGGTGCTTGCCGCGCGGCGCGGCGATGCTCAATCAGCAGCAGGAGGACATTGCCATCGTGCTCGCGGAGATCGATACGCTGGAGCGGCAGTGCCGCGAAGCGCTGCGCCAGGGCGCGAACGGCGGCAGACCTGACGCGGCCGTCGGCGCAAGTTGACGTTTACGTAAACGTAATATAGAGTCGCGCTGATAGAGCCATTTCCAGCCCTGCCATGCCGGTCCATGCCGCGCTTCCGCTGCCCGGGCTCCATCGGTGCGCGGGTCCACGCGACCCTGACTTACGCCGCGCGCGTCCGCGCGAGCTTCGACCGGCAGGGTGCGATGCGGCTCATCGGCGCGCGCCTGGCACGGACTTCGACCGGGCCACTGCGCGATCGAGACTGCCGTACCGCGACGACCTTGACCGCAGCAGCACGGATACATGCACGCCGGCATCGTCAGCGCGATCGCCGACTCCGCCGGCGGCTACGCCGGATTTTCGCTGTTTCCTGCCGACGCGGAGGTGCTGACCGTCGAATACAAGCTGAACCTGGTGGCGCCTGCCGTCGGCGAGCGCCTGATTGCGGAGGCCGGGTGGTCGAAGCCCGGGCGGACGCTGGCGATCACGCGCGGCGAAGTCTACGCCGAGCTGGCAGGGCGGCGAACGCTGTGCGCGATCATGCAACAGACGCTGATGGTCATGGCCGCGAAACGCCAGTACGCTGACCCGATGGCCATGCTCAATTTTCCGTCGCTCAACTTTCACCTCGGCGAGACCATCGACATGCTGCGCGAGACCGTGCAGCAGTTCGCCGCCGCCGAGATCGCGCCGCGCGCGGCCGACATCGACCGCGAGCAACCGCTTTCCGATCGACCTGTGGCGCAAGATGGGCGACTCGGGCTGCTCGGCATCACCGTCGAGGAGGAATACGGCGGCACCGGCCATGGGCTATCTCGCGCACGTCGTCGCGATGGAGGAGATCAGCCGCGCCTCGGCGTCGGTCGGCCTGTCCTACGGCGCGCACTCCAACCTCGTGCGTCAACCAGATCCGCCGCAACGGCAACGTCGCGCAGAAGCAGCAAATACCTGCCGAAGCTGGTCTCCGGCGAGCACGTCGGCGCGCTGGCGATGAGCGGAGCCGGGCGCGGGCTCCGACGTCGTGTCGATGCGGCTGCGCGCCGACAGGCGCGGCGACCGCTACGTGCTCAACGGCAACAAGATGTGGATCACCAACGGTCCCGACGCCGACACGCTGGTCGTCTACGCCAAGACCGACCGTGCCGCGGGACCGCGCGGCATCACCGCCTTCCTGATCGAAAAGGGCATGAAGGGGTTCTCGCACCGCGCAGAAGCTCGACAAGCTCGGCATGCGCGGCTCGAACACCTGCGAGCTGGTGTTCGAGGATTGCGAGGTGCCGGCGGAAAACGTGCTCGGCGAGGAAGGCACGCGGCGTCAACGTGCTGATGAGCGGGCTCGACTACGAGCGCGCGGTGCTGGCCGGCGGGCCGCTCGGGATCATGCAGCGCCTGTCATGGACGTCGTGATCCCGTACGTGCACGAGCGGCAAGCAGTTCGGCCAGCCGATCGGCGAGTTCCAGCTGATGCAGGGCAAGGTCGCCGACATGTACACGACGATGAACGCGTGCACGCGCGTACGTCTACGCGGTGGCGCAGGCCTGCGACCGCGGCGAGACGACGCGCAAGCGACGCCGCCGGCGCGATCCTCTACGCAGCCGAGAAGGCGACCTGGATGGCGCGCGAGGCGATCCAGGCGCTCGGCGGCAACGGCTACATCAACGACTTCGCGACCGGCCGCCTCTGGCGCGATGCCAAGCTCTACGAGATCGGCGCCGGCACGTCGGAGATCCGCCGGATGCTGATCGGGCCGCGAGCTGTTCAACGAGACGAAGTAGCCGCCCGGAAGACAGGACGATGGCCCTCGGAGATGCGCGAACGCTGCGAGCGATGCGCATGGCCGCTCGGCCCGCGCCGACGAGCGGCGCATTCATCTGCAGCTACGAATGCACTTTCTGCGCGACCTGCGCCAACGCGCTCAATGGAATCTGCCCCAACTGCCATGGCGGAGCTTGTCCGACGTCCGCGGCGCGATGTCAACAAGCGGCCCGGCCGGCACCGCGGCCGCGAGCGATACGCTGATCGCCGCGAGAACGCGACCGTAGAGCTTGCGCTCTGGCCGCCGACGAAGCCGGCGGATCCGGTCGGTTGATCGGCCACACCGAGGAGAAACGTCTTGCAAAACGATCCCATCGCCATCGTCGGCGCCGCGCGAACGCCCGATCGGCGGTCTTCAGGGCGATCTTCGCGACATTGGCAGCGAGCGACTCGGGCGGCGTTGCGATCAAGGCCGCGGTCGAGCGCGCCGGCATTCAGCCCGCCGACGTCGAGGAGCTGATCTTCGGCAACTGCCTGCTGGCGGGCAGGGACAGGCGCCGGCGCGGCAGGCGTCGCTCAAGGCCGGCCTGCCGCTTTCGACCAATTGCACGACGCTTATCGAAGATGTGCGGCTCGGCGATGAAGGCGGCGATGCTCGGCGCACGACGCGATCCTGGCCGGCAGCGCCGACATCATGGTCGCCGGCGGCATGGAAAGCATGAGCAATGCGCCTTACCTGCTGCCCAAGGCGCGCTCCGGCATGCGCATGGGCCACGGCAGCGTCATACGACCACATGTTTCTCGACGGGCTCGAGGACGCCTACGACAAGGGCAAGCTGATGGGCGTGTTTGCGGAGCAATGCGCGGACAAGTTCCAGTTCAGCCGTGAAGCGCAGGACGAGTTCGCCATGCGCGTCGCTGTCGCGGGCGCTGGCCGCGAACAACGATGGCTCGTTCAGCTGGGAGATCGCGCCGGTCACCGTCAGCGGGCAGCAAGGGTGAGTCGGTCATCGACAAGGACGAGCAGCCGGGAAGGCGAGCCCGGAAAGATTCCGGGCCTCAAACCGGCCTTCCGGAAGGACGGCACCGTCACCGCCGCCAACTCGAGCTCGATTTCCGACGGCGCCGCGGCGCTGGTGCTGATGCGCCGCTCGCTCGCCGAGGAAAAGGGCTTTCAGCCGCTGGCGATCATCCTCGACCATGCGACGCACGCGCAGGAACCCGGCTGGTTCACGACCGCGCCCGGTCGGGGCGATGCAGAAGCTCTACGCCAAGCTCGATGGACACCGAAGCGATCGTCGACCTGCACGAGATCAACGAAGCGTTCGCGGTGGTGACGATGGCGGCAATGAGCGAATCTCGACCTGCCGCCGGAAAAGGTCAATATCCACGGCGGCGCCTGCGCGCTCGGACACCCGATCAGCGCCTCCGGCGCGCGCATTGTCGTCACGCTGCTGGGCGCTCTTGCGCAAGCTGGGCAAGAAGCGTGGCATGGCAAGCCTGTGCATCGGCGGCGGCGAAGCGACAGCGCTCGCCATCGAGCTTGCCCAGAACGGGCCCTGGCGCTCTCATGCCGCTGGCGCTCATCACCGGTGCCAATCGCGGGCTGGGCCTGGAATTCAGCGCCGCCAGGTACGCTGCGGCGACGGCTGGCAGGTGATCGGATGTTGCCGGCGATCCTGCGGCTGCGGCCGATCTGCTTGCCGGCGGCGGTGCGCGAGGTCGGTGAAGCTCGACGTCACGAACACCGCCGACGTGACCGGCGGCGTCCAAGCGACTGGTCGGCTGCGACCTCGACCTCATCGTCTGCAATGCCGGCGTCGCTGGCCTCGCGCGCCTCGGTGCTGAGCCCGGTAACGCAAGCCGACTCTGATCAGCGTCATGCGCACCAACGTGCTGGGGCCGATGCGGATCTCGGCCGCGCTCTGCCGAGCACGTTCGGCCGGGCGGAAAGATTGCTTCATCTGTCCAGCCGGATGGGAAGCATAGCCGCGATGAGCAACGCCGGCAGCGCCCTTATCGAGCGAGCAAGGCGGCGCTGAACGCCGTGGTAAAGCGCGGCGCGCTGGAGCTCGCCGCCGCGCGGCGTCACGGCGCTTGCGCTTCATCCGGGTGGGTGAAACCGACACGGGCGGAGCCAGTGCCGATATCGATGCGCCGGCACCAGCGCTCACCGGGATGCGCGCGGTGATCGAACGCTCCGGACCGCAGGTCAGCGGTCGGCTTTCTTCGATTACACCGGCAAAGGGAGATTGCCTGGTGATCGCATCCCCGGGCGCTGATGCCGTCGGCCGCAAAGTCTCGGCTTGTTCGTTCTGGCGTGCTGCTGCTGGCGATCACGCCGGGCCCCAATCTGCTCTATCCTCGTGTCGCGCACGCTTTGTCAGGCCGCCGCGCCGGCATCGTATCGCTCGGCTGGGACTTCGCTTGACCTCGTTTCACGTCGCTGCCGCGGCGCTCGGATTGACGGCCATTTTCCTCGACGGTGCCGGTGCTCTACGACGCCATGCGCTACCTTGGCGCCGCGTCATCTCACTGTGGCTTGCATGGGACGCACTGAGACCCGGTGGCCGCGAGCTTTTCGCAGACGCGCAATCTGCCTGCGGGTGTCACCCGACGGTTGTTCCGGCATGGGCGCTGCTGACCAGCGTGCTCAATCCCAAGGTCGCGATGTTCTATCTGGCACTCTTCCCCTCAGTTCATCGACGCGACGCGAGGCAGCGCTGCTTCAGGGACTGATGCTCGGCTTGCTCCAGATCGCCATCAACACGCTCGGCGACCTCCTTGTTTCGTCCTCGCCGCCGGCGCGATCACCGGCTGGCTCGCGCGCCGCCCGCTCTGGTCGGCGCTCCAGCGCTGGGTGTCGGCGTCGTGCCGCCGGCATCGCGCTGGCGACTGCGGTCGATACACGCAAATGAACTCGCCGGCCGCGCCACATTCGGTTTTCAATGGCACACCGCCAGGCAACGCGATGCCAGTCGCGGTGACCATGACACGGAGCTTGTCGTGTTGCTGAGCTGATCTCGCAGCTGGATGGTGCGCGACACCATGCGCGCGTTCGCCCAGGAGCGGCTCGCACCTTTCGCCGGCGCGTGGGACCGCGACCACGTCTTTCCGCGCTAAGGCGCTGCGCGAGCTCGGCGTCCCTGGGCGCGCTGCGGCATCGTCGATGCCCGGAGGACATACGGTGGCGCAGGGCTGGATTACGTCTCGCTGGCGGTGACGCTCGAGTGAAGTCGCGGCTGGGCGACGGCGCGACGTCGACGATCGTCAGCGTGCAGAACTCGGTGGTCTGCGGGCCGATCAACGCGTTCGGCACCGACGCGCAGAAGGCGAAGTACCTCAAGCCGCTCGCGCGCGGGCGAAGCTCGGCTGCTTCTGCCTCACCGAGCCGCACGTCGGCTCCGGACGCCGGCGCGATCACCACCCGCGCCGAGCGGCGCGGCGACGCGCTTCGTGCTGAACGGCGTGAAGCAGTTCATCACCACCGGCAAGAACGCGGACGTCGCCGATCGTGTTCGCGGTGACCGACAAGGCGGCGGGCAAGAAGGGCATCTCGGCGTTCATCGTCGACACGACGACGCCGGGCTACGTCGTCGCGCGCGATCGAGGAAAAGCTCGGCCAGCGCGCGTCCGACACCGCGCAGATCGTCTTCGAGAATTGCGCGGTGCCCGCGGCGAACCTGCTCGGACGCGAAGGCGACGGCTACCGGATCGCGCTCGCGAATCTCGAGGCGGGCCGCATCGGCATCGCCGCGCAAGTCGGTCGGCATGGCGCGCGCCGCGTTCGAGGCGGCGCTCGCCTACGCGCGCGAGCGGACGAGCTTCGGCAAGCCGATCGTCGAGCATCAGGCGGTCAACTTCCGGCTCGCCGACATGGCGACCGAGATCGAGGCCGCGCGGCAGCTGGTCTGGCACGCGGCGACGCTGCGCGACGCGGGCGAGCCCTGCCTCAAGGAAGCGTCGATGGCCAAGCTTTTCGCCTCCGAGATGGCCGAGCGCGTGTGCTCCGACGCGATCCAGATCCACGGCGGCTACGGCTACGTCGCCGACTTTCCGGTCGAGCGCATCTACCGCGACGTGCGCGTGTGCCAGATCTACGAGGGCACGAGCGACATCCAGCGGCTGGTCATCGGCTCGCGCGCTGGCCGGCTGATAATCGACACGAGGACAAGCATGTCCGCACCGATCGACTTCTATTTCGATTTTTCTCTCGCCCTACGGCTATCTCGCCGTCGGAAAAGATCGAGGCGATGGCCGGCGAGGCACGGCGCGCAGCGTCGACTGGCACCCGATCCTGCTCGGCGTCGTTTTCAAGCAGACCGGCGCGCGCCGCTGACCATGGTGCCCGCTCAAGGGGTGACTACCCGAGGCGCGACATGGCGCGCAGCGCGCGGTTCCACGGCGCTCGACCGGCTTTCGCATGCCGTCGAAGTTCCTGATTCCGGCAGCCAGGCCGCCGCGCGCATCATGCTGTGGCAGAAGCAGCAGGACCGCGGCAGCGTGCCGCTGCTGGTCGTGCACGCGCTTTATCGCGCGTTCTTCGTCGAGGACACTCGGACATTTCGGGCACCGAACGATGTGGTCGCGATGGCCGCGAGCGAATAGCGGCGTCGACGCGCGCGCGGCCCGCGCCGCGGTCGACGATCCTGCGATCAAGGACGCGCTGAGACGAGGCGCAACGACGAGGCGATCGCAGCGGCGTGTTCGGCTCGCCGTTCGTCGATCGTCGACGGCGAGCCCTTCTGGGGCATGGACCGGTTCGACCAGGTCGAGCTGCTGGCTCGCAACCGGGGATGGTGAGTGTGATCGATAGCGGGCAAGATGCGCGTAGGCTGACGTATGGTAACTGAGGCGGCTTGACGCGCAATGGCGAGTACCGCTGCATAGGCCGCGCTGATCGCGGTATCGCGTCTTGCGCGGTCGCCGGACTCGCGGCGCGCCGCGCTTCGTCGACTACTTCGGCGGCGAGACGCCGCACGCCAGCGCACCACGCGACATCAACGTCGATGGGCGAGGCGCCGGTGCTCCAGCACCGCGGCATGCGATCTCTCGCAATCGGGCGTCGATTCTCGACTATCTCGCGGAGTCGCTCGGCCGCTTCGGCGCCGCGGACGCTGCCGAGCGGCGCGAGATCCTGCGCTGGCCTTTGGGACAACCATCAAGCCGACGAGCTATACGGCGACGTTGCGCTTCATGCGCACGTTCGTCCAGGATCCCGACCCGCGGTGATGGCGTCTTCTGCAGCGGCCGCGCCGAGACTGCCTGGGGCGTGCTCAATGCCCACCTGCGCAGGCCGTCGCTACGTCGTCGGCGACCGGCTCGACCATCGCCGACCTGTCGCTGTGCGGCTATCTGTTCTGGCCGGAGGAGATCGGCGTCGACTGGGACGCTTATCCAACATTCGCGACTGGCTGGCGCGCATCCGGGCAAGAACCGCGCTGGGTGCATCCACGAGTTGACGAGCTGCATGCCGGCGGCGATCGCCCAGTCGGGCAGCAGGCGCGCGCGAAGTGAGCTCGCTGCGAATCCGAAGCCGGAATCGAATCATGCCTGCTCGAAAGCCGCCTCGACATGCGCAGTCCCGCGTTCGCGAAGAACCGCGACGCGATGTCGCCGCGCTGGTGGCCGATCTCAGCGAGCGAAGGTGGCCGAGATCGAGCAGGGCGGCGGCGACGCCGCGCGCGAACGGCACACCGCGCGCGGCAAGCTGCTGCCGCGCGAGCGCGTGCGCGCGCTGCTCGATCCGGGCTCGCCGTTCCTCGAGCTTCGCAGCTCGCCGCGTACGGCATGTACGACGACACCATCGCCGCGCGCGGGCATCATCACCGGCATCGGCCGCGTCGCCGGACGCGAATGCGTGATCGTCTGCAACGACGCGACGGTCAAGGGCGGCACGTACTATCCGATGACGGTGAAGAAGCACCTGCGCGCGCAGGAGATCGCGCGCGAGAACAGCCTGCCCTGCATCTACCTGGTCGACTCCGGCGGCGCGAACCTGCCGCAACCAGGACGAGGTGTTTCCCGACCGCGACCACTTCGGCCGCATCTTCTACAACCAGGCGACGATGTCGGCGCGAGGGCATCCCGCAGATCGCCGTCGGTGATGGGCTCGTGCACCGCGGGCGGCGCCTACGTGCCGGCGATGTCGCGACGAGTCGATCATCGTGCAGCGAGCAGGGCACGATCTTCCTCGGCGGGCCGCCGCTGGTGAAGGCCGCGACCGGCGAGATCGTCAGCGCCGAGGAGCTGGGCGGCGCCGACGTGCACACGCGCGTCTCGGGCGTCGCCGATCACTTCGCGCAGAACGATCACCATGCGCTGGCGATCGCGCGCGCGATCGTCGGCACGCTGAACCGGCGTCAAGCGCGCCGCGCTCGACGTCGCGGCGCCGCGCGAGCCGCTGCTACGCCGTCCGACGAGCTGTACGGCGTCATCAACGCCGACATCACGCAAGCCGTACGACGTGCGCGAGGTCATCGCGCGCATCGTCGACGGCAGCGACTTCGACGAGTTCAAGGCGCGCTACGGCACGACGCTGGTCACCGGGCTTCGCGCGCATCTGAGGGCTATCCGGTCGGCATCGTCGCCAACAACGGCGTGCTGTTCTCCGGAGTCGGCGCTGAAGGGCGCGCACTTCATCGAGCTGTGCAGCCAGCGCAGGATCCCGCTCGTCTTCCTGCAGAACATCACCGGCTTCATGGTCGGGCAAGAAGTACGAGGCCGGCGGCATCGCCAAGGACGGCGCCAAGATGGTGACCGCGGTCGTCGTGCGCCAACGTGCCGAAGTTCACGGTGATCATCGGCGGCAGCTTCGGCGCCGGCAACTACGGCATGTGCGGCCGCGCGTTCAACCCGCGCTTCCTGTGGATGTGGCCGAACGCGCGCATCTCGGTGATGGGCGGCGAGCAGGCGGCGACCGTGCTGGCGACGATCCGCCGCGACGCGATCGAGGCTAAGGGCGGCGCCTGGAGCGCCGACGAGGAAGCGGGCAGTTCAAGGCGCCGATCCGCGAGCAATACGAGCGCGAAGGCCATCCCGTACTACGCCAGCGCGGCTCTGTGGACGACGGCGTGATCGATCCCGCCGACACGCGCAAGCGTGCTGGCGCTCGCGATCTCGGCGGCGCTGAACAAGCCGATCGAGGCGACGACGGTTCGGCGTGTTCCGGATGTAGGGCTCATGGGCGAAATCCACGCTGTAACACCGTACGAGCGCTCGACAATGGCGCGATTCGCCTGGCATTGCGGTCGAGCGCGATGCGATCGCGATCGTCGCTCAATCGTCCTGATGTGCACAACGCGTTCAACGAGACCCTGATCGCCGAGTTGACCCACGCCGTCCGGACGCTCGACGCCGACCCACGCGTTGCGCGCGCTCGTGCTCGACGGCGCCGGGGAAGAGCTTCTGTGCCGGCGCTGATCTCAACTGGATGAAGAAGATGGCCGGCTTCTCGCGCTGAGCAGAACCTTGCCGATGCGCAACGCGCTGGCCGCGATGCTGCTGACGTTGAATCGGCATGTCGAAGCCGACGATCGCGCGCGTGCATGGCGCGGCGTTTGGCGGCGGCGTCGGATCTCGTCGCGTGCTGCGACATCGCGGTCGGCACGCCGGAAGCGACATTCGCGTTGTCGGAGGCGGCTCGGCTTATCCCCGGCAACGATCAGCCCGTACGTGATCGAGGCGATCGGCGCACGGTGCGCGCGCGACGCTATTTCCTGACCGCGGAGCGCTTCGGCCGCCGAGGAAGCCTTGTCGACTGGGCCTCTCGCACGAGCTTGCGCCGGACTGGCGGAGCTCGACGGCGCGTCGACGACGTGCTCGTTGCGTCCCTGCTCGACGCCGAGCCTGCGGCAGGCAAGTGCAGCGAAGCTGCTCATTCGCGCGGTCGCGCACCGCCCGATCGATGCAGAGGCTGATCGCCGACACGGCCGCAGCGCATCGCGACGGTTCGCGCCATCGTCGGAAGGCCAAGGTGAGGGTGTCGCCGCGCCTTCCTCGACAAGCGCAAGGCCGCGTGGGTCGTCGCGAGGACGACCGGAGTGGCCCGGCAGATGGACCACCTCGACACCTGTGCAACTGATCGCGCTCGCGGCAGCGCTTGGGCTGGGCCAGCGGAATACGCCTCTACGCCGTCCTGTTCATTGTCGGCGCAGTCGGTTTCGCGCGGCTGGTTCGATCTGCCGAGCACCTGCGCGTCCTCTCGCATCCCGCTGGTCTTGGCAGCGCCTCGGCTTCATGGTCGCTAGCCGAGTTCTTTGCCGACAAGATTCCCGGCTTCGATTCCGTGTGGGATCTGGTGCACACCTTGATTCGCATTCCCGCCGGCGCGGCGCTCGCGGCGAGCGTCTTCGGCGATTCGCCGCCGGCATGGATGCTTGCCGCGGCGATCCTCGGCGGGACGCTCGGCTGCCGGCAGCCACTTCACCAAGGCTGGCAGCGCGCGTCGGTGATCAACACGTCGCCCGAGCCGGTCTCGAACTGGAGCGGCGTCGTTCGGCGAGGATCTCGCCGGTCGGCACGCTGTTCTATCTGGCGTTCGCCTATCCCGTGGTGTGCGATCGCGCTCGCCGTGATCGCTGGTTCGCTGATGGCTGTTGCCGAATCTGGCGCTTCATCCGTGCGATGGTCAGTCCGAATCCTCTGGCACGCGTCGCGCGCTGGTTCGCGGCACGCGCACTGAGGAACCGGCGCCGGGAAACGCAGCCGATGTTTGACACGATTGCTGATCGCCAACCGCGGCGAGATCGCCTGTCGCGTCGGCGCGCACCGCGCGGCGCATGGGGATCCACACCATCGCGCGTGTATCTCCGACGCCGATGCCGGCGCGCTGCACGTCGTCGGCGTGTGACGAAGCGCATCGTCTCGGGCCGCCGCCGCCGCGCGAGAGTTACCTCGCGCGGCGATCAGCGATCATCGACATCGCGCTGGCGGCCGGCGCGCAGGCGATCCATCCCGGCTACGGGTTCTGTCCGGAAAACGCAGACGTTCGCCGAGCCGTCGCCGCCGCCGGCCTCGGTTTCACTGGGCCGCCGCCGGCCGCCATCCGCGCGATGGGGTCAGAAGTCGGAATCGAAGACGCATCATGGGCCGCGCCGGCGTGCCGCTCGGTGCCCGGCTACCACGGCGACGACCAGGACGATGCGCTGCTCGCGCGCGAGGCCGGACGCGATCGGCTGCCCGGTGCTGATCAAGGCGACGCGCCGGCGGCGGCGGCAAGGGCATGCGCGATCGTCGAACGCGCGCGAGGACTTCGCCGCGGCGCTGGCGTCCGCGCGGCGCGAGGCGAAGCGCGGTCTTCGGCGACGATCGCGATGCTGCTCGAGAAATATCTGACGCGCGCCGCGGCACATCGAGATCCAGGTCTTCGCCGATACGCACGGCGACTGCGTCCACCTGTTCGAGCGCGATTGCTCGGTGCAGCGGCGCCACCAGAAGGTGCTCGAGGAGGCGCCCGCGCCCGGCGATGACCGACGCGAGCGCCGCCGAGATGGGCGACGCCGCAGCGTCGCGGCGCAAGCGCGATCGGCTACGTCGGCGCCGGCACCGTCGAGTTCATCGTCGAGCACGGACGGCACGTTCTATCTTCATGGAGATGAACACGCGCCTGCAGGTCGAGCATCCGGTCACCGAGATGATCACCGGCCTCGACCTCGTCGAGTGGCAGCTGCGCGTCGCCGCCGGGCGAGCCGCTGCCGCTCGCGCAGGAGCGAGCTCGCAGATCCGCGGCCACGCGATCGAGGCGCGCATTTACGCCGAGGATCCCGAGCGCGGCTTCCTGCCGTCGATCGGCCGCATCGCGCACCTTGGCGACGCCGGCCACCGTCGGATGCGTGCGCGTCGACACCGGCGTCGCGCGCCGGCGACGAGATCAGCCGTTACTACGATCCGATGCTCGCCAAGCTGATCGTCTGGGGCGAGGACCGTGCGGCGGCGCTGCGCGCGGATGCCGTGCGGCGCTCGCGCGACTGCCGAAGTCGGTCGGCGTCGCGACCAACATCGCGTTCCTCGAGCGCGTCGTCGCGCATCGAGGCGTTCGCCGTCGGCGCAGCTCGACACCGGACTCGATCGACGCAGCACCGCGACGCGCTGTTCGCCGCACGCGCACGCGCCGCCGCGTGCGACATCCTGGCGGTCGCCGCCGCCGCGCGAATTACGCGACGCTGCGATGACGTGGCGCGGTGCCGCGCGCACGTCGGGCGATCCGCACTCGCCCTGGCACGCTGCCGACGCCTGGTGGCTCAACGGCGGCGCGCACGCGATCCGCTCACGTTCGCTGACCGGTGACGCACGGCGACGCGCGTTGTGCAGCCGCGGTCGGCGCAAAGCGCTGGCGATCGTCGTGGTCGTCGCGACCGTGCAGAGCTGCGATCGTGCTGCGCCAGCGCGAGCGGCGGCGCGGCCGATGGTACTGACGTCGATGGCGTGCGCTTCGCCGCGAGCGTCGCCGCTGGCCGACGAGCGCTATGTGTTCTGCGCACGGACTGCGCGGCGGCTGCGCTCGTCGATCCGCTGGCGCACGCCGGCGAGGACGAGCCGCGACGGCGGCCACCTGATGGCGCCGATGTCGGGCACGATCGTCGCGGTACTGGTCAAGCGCCGGCGACAAGGCCGCGAGGGCGCGCCGCTGCTGATCGTGCTCGAGGCGATGAAGATGGAGCACACGATCGCCGCGCCGGCCGCCGGGCATCGTGAGCGGCGGTTCACTTCGCCAGCCGGCGACCAGGTGCGCCGAAGGGCGCGGACCTGGTCGACGTCGATGACGCCGCGACAGTCGCGCAGGAGAATGGCGTCGATGCGTCGTGGCCTGTATGCGCCAGCCCGACACTGGCGGCGCCGTGGCTCTGCCGCTGTTGCCGCGCGCGCTGCCCGGGGCTGAAGTCTGTCGACCGGTCGGATGACTCGGCGGCGTGCCGATTATGCCTGGTCGCGGCATGTCGCCGACGAGACGCTGTTCGCAAGCGCACCGCGCGCGATGAAGGCAGTCTTCAACCTTCGGTGCCGGCGTCGACGGTGTACTCGTCGCTGCCGGACCTGCCGGCAAGCGTGCCGCTGATCCGGCTCGAGGACGCGGGCATGGCGGAGCAGATGGCCGAGTACGTCGTGCATGCGGTGCTGCGCCACGCGGACCGCTGAGTTCGACGCTACGCGGAGTGCAGCAGCGCGCGCGGTGTATGGCAGCACGCAGCGATCATCGCGTCCGCTCGGCATCGATATCGTCGGCTGATCGGCGTGCATCGGCCGGTCGCGCGCGGCGCTGGCGCGCGCTGGGCTTTCCGCGTTCGCGGCTGGAGCCGACGCGCAGCAGCGCTGCGACGGGCGTGCGACGCTATGCCGGCGACGCCGAGCTTCGACGCCTTCCCGGCCGGTGCCGATGCTGGTCTGCGCTGCTGCCGCTGACGCGGCGACGCGCGGAATCCTGAACTCGATCGCACGCTTGCGTCGCAGCTGCCGCACGGCGCGTACGTGGTCAACGTCGCGCGCGGTCGCGCTCGCTGATCGAGGACCGATCTGCTCGCGCTGCTCGACTGAGCGGCACTGCCGGCGGCGCAACGCTCGACGTTTCGACGACGAGCCGCTGCCGCCGTGCGCATCCGTTCTGGCATCACCCGCGTCACGGTGACGCCGCACGTCTCTGCGGCGCACGCTGCATCGGATGAATCGGTCGCGCAGATCGCCGCGAAGATCCTGCGCCTCGAAGCGGGCCTGCCGGTCAGCGGCGTCGTCGACCGCGATCGCTGCTACTGAGCGCGACTCGATCGATGAACCGCTGCTGCCGCAACGGTGACGCACTCGGCGCGACGGTGGCGCCTCCCGCGCTGACGGCCTGCAGAACGAAAAGGCGACGGTGCCCACCGAGTCAAGGTCGCGTCTGATCGACCGGCTGACCGATGCCGGGCCTGCCCGCGATCGAGGCGACCAGCGTTCGTCTCGCCGAAGTGGGTGCCGCAGATGGCGGACAATGCCGAGGTGATGGCGGCGCATCCGCGCGCAAGCCCGGCGTGCGCTATCCGGTGCTGACGCCGAACCTCAGAGGGCTTCGAGGCGCGCTCGCGCGGCAGGCGCGACGAGGTCGCGGTGTTCGTCGCGGCGATCGAGACGTTCTCGCAGAAGAACATCAACTGCTCGATCGGCGAGAGCCTCGAGCGCGCGCGGCCGGTCGCCGCTGCGGCGAAGGCGCACGGCGTGCGCGTGCGCGGCTACGTCTCCTGCGTGCTCGGCTGCCCGTACGAAGGCGAGATCGACCCCGCGGCAGGTGGCGCGAGGTCGCCGCGCGCGCTGCACGCGATGGGCTGCTACGAGATCTCGCTCGGCGACACGATCGGCACCGGCACGCCCGGCGAAGACGCAGACGCTGATCGCGACCGTCGCCGAGGCGCGTTCCGGTCGACGCAGCTGGCCGGCCATTTCCACGACACCTACGGCCAGGCGCTCGGCCAATGTCTACGCGGCGCTGGAGAGCGGCGTCGCCACGTTCGACAGCTCGGTCGCGGGCTCGGCGGCTGTCCGTACGCCAAGGGCGCGACCGGCAACGTCGCGAGCGAGGACGTCGCTCTACCTGCTCGAGGGACTCGGCATCGAGACCGGCGTCGACATGACACGGCTGCGGCATCGCCGGCCGGTACATTCTCCGATTTCCTCGGGCGTCCGCCGGTATCGCGCGTGGCGCGCGCGCTCGACGCCGAAGCAGCCGCTGCCGGCGTGTCTGCCCGCGAACCGCGAGCCGCCCGGGCACGGTCGCTTCGCCGTGCATCAGCGTCTGCACGTCATCGACGCCGGTCGAGCGGCTTGTGCGTCGGCTGCTACCGCACGCTGGAAGAAATCGCCGGCTGGATCGATCGTCGTCGGCACGCGGACAGACGCGCGCAGCTGCAGCGCACGCGTTGCACGGCACCGACGTCGATGACGGCTGCCGCGCGGGCGATCGTCCGGCTGCCGAACCGGCGCGGGCGACGACGCGGTGGCCGAGCGCTGACTGGTATTTCGACTTCGTCTCGCCGTTCTGCGTACCTGCAGTGCGAGCAGCTGCCGGCGCTCGAACGCACGATCCGCGTGCGCTACCGACCGGTGCTGTTCGGCGGCTGCTCAAGCGCGCACGGGCACAAGGGCCCGGCGGAGATTCCGCGCCAAGCGACGCTTCACCTACCGGTTCGTCGTCTGGCAGGCGAAGCGCACTGGGCATGCCGCTCAAGTTTCCGGCGATGCATCCGTTCAATCCGCTGCCGCTGCTGCGCCTCGCGATCGCCTGCCGACTGCGAGCCCGGAAGCGGTGCGGCGCATCTTCCGCTTCGTCTGGCGCGACGGGCGGCTCGGCGACCTGCCGATCGAATGGGCCGGAGCTGATGTCCGAGCTCGGGCTTGCCGGACGCCGACGCGCGGATCGCGCGCGCCGGAGGTCAAGGAAGCGCTGCGACGCAACACCGACGAGGCGATCGCGCGCGGCGTTTTCGGCGTGCCGACGCTCGCGATCGGCGACGAGCTGTTCTGGGGCGCGGACGCGACGGCGATGGCCGCCGACTATGTCGCGCAGCGGCTGCAATTCGCCGACGCCGAAATGGCTACGCGTCGCGCGCCTGCCCGATCAGGCGCCGAGCGCGATCCGTCGAAACGAGGTGATCAGCGCCGCTCCCAGGGCGCGAATCACTTTGATCTTGCGCGGCGGGAGCGTCATCGGCGCGCACCAAGGCCGTCTGGCTCGGCGCGGAACTCGGCGAGCTTTGCCTGGCAGAGCCTGCGATCGCGTGCGGCGCCAGCCAGCGCGATGGCGAACAGGGCGGCGTTCGCAGCGCCCGCCTCGCCGATCGCAAAGGTCGCCACCGGGAATGCCTTCGGCATCTGCACGGTCGACAGCAGCGAATCCTCGCCGCGCAGGTACTTCCGACGGGTACCGGCACGCCCGAGCACCGGCAGCATGGTCTTCGCCGCGAGGACTCCGGCCAGATGCGCGGCGCCCGCCGCGCCGGCGATGATGCACAGCGAGCCCGCGCCGAGGCCGCGCTCTCCGCGTACGCGAACGCGTCAGTCGGGCGTGCGGTGCGCCGGAAGGACCTTCGCCTCGTGCGGCACGCCAGAAGCCCGTCAAGCTGCGGCGCTGCGTGCTGCATGATCTCCCAATCGCTGTCGCTGCCCCATGACAACGCCGAGCTACGTTGGTGGACGACGCCTGTTGCGTCGGCCATGTGGGTCCTTCCGTGCTCGACAGCCGCGTTGTGCTGCCGTGCGCCGCGCATCGCTGGCGAATCTTTACCATCGCCTGCGATCGCTTCCGCGCACCAACTCGTGGCGCTCTCGGTGGCCGGATACATGATTTCGACCGGCGGGACACCGATAAGCGCCGGCGCTGAGCGATAATGGAGACGATGCGATCGAGCGCCACTCATGTTCATACGACGGGCTGCCGCGGGTGCGCTCGCGATGGCATGCGGATTGCCGCTGTCGTGTCCGTGGCGCGGCCCGGCGCGCGCCAGGGACGACGCGGCGACGCGGATTTTGTCATCGCCGCGCGCGACGCGTTCCGGTGCCGAGTGACGCGGTACGGCCCGAAGCGGCTGGCGCCCCGGCTCAAGGGCCATCCTGCTCGAGCCGTACGTCGCCTACTGGCGGCTCAAGCTCAGGCTCGACGAGCGCCGATCCCGACCGTGCGAAGAGCGTTCCTGCGCGCGTTACGCCGACAGGTGCCTGCTCGCCGACCAGCCTGCGCGGCCGAATGGCTGAAGTCGCTCGCCAAGCGCGGCGAATGGACGCTGTTCGCGGCCGAGTTACCCGAACGCGGCCCGGCGAGGATACCGAGGCTCAGCGTGCTACGCGATCCAATGGCGCCGGCAGCGGCGGCAGCGACGATGCCGTGCTCGATTCGGCGCGGCCGCTGTGGTTCAGCGGGCCGCGACCAGCCCGAGTCCTGCCAGCCCGTGTTCGCGGCGCTGCTCGCGCAAGTCGACTGATCGCACGACGATGTCTGGACGCGGTTCCGACTCGCGCACGAAGCCGGCAACTACCGGCCTGGCGTCGAGGCTCGCTGGCCCTGCTGCCCGCCGATGAGCAGCCGCCGGCGCCGAAGGATGTCGACCCGCATCGATGCGTAATCCCTGCGCAGGCGCTCGACAAGGGGCGATTTCCGCTGGTCGTCCCGAGACGTTCGGGCGCGAGCTGGCGCTGTACGCGCTCGACCGGCTCGCTCGCAACCGACGCCGGCTCGGCGCACGACGCATGGGCCGACATGGCGCCTGCGCGTGCCGGAGCCCGACCGCAAGCTACGGCGATCGTGCTCGTCGCGCTACAGCGCAGCGCGCCAGCTGTCGCCGACCGGCGAATGCCAGTGGTATCGCGGACGTCGATGGGCGGCGTTGCTCGAGCGAGTCACAGCGCGCGTGGCGCGTGCGCGGCCGCTGCGTGCGCTTGCGTGGGACGACGTGGCTCAGCGCGATCGACGCCGATGCCGGAAGCGCAGGCGCTAGGACGCCGCCGTGGCGCTACTGGAAGGCACGCGCGTCTCGGCGACCGGGCAGGGGCGATGACGCCACGCAGGCTCTACGGCAGTCTCGCGACCGAGCATCACTTCTACGGTTTCCTCGCCGCCGGAGGCGCTCGGCGCGCGCGTCGTGCCGGTGAGCGAACCGCTCTCTCCATGGCCCCGCCGGCGCTGGCGGCGTTCGGCGCCCGCGCACGCCGTGCAGCGCGTCGGTCAAGCTCACCGCGCTCGATCTGCGTCCCGAAGCGCAGCGCGAATGGCTGTCAGCGTCGTGCGCGGACTCGACGACGATGGACTCTTGCTGTTTGCCGCCGAGTGTTCGCGCGGCGCAACGCGCCTTCTACGACCGCTCGATCAACACCGCGGACTGTGACCCAGGCGCCGCCACGACTTCCGCCTGCGCTACCCGACGCCCTACCGGGCGGAGATCGCAGGACGCGGCGCGATAATCACGATCTCGACCAGGCATGCGCGCGTTCATGGCCTCGCCCGACAGGAGAGCCGCTTCGTTGCCGACATCGTGTCCAGCTGCCGGCGCGGGTCGGATTGATGCAGCTCATGCCGGCCACGGCGCGCTGGGTTGCACGTCAGACGGGGCGCGCGAGCCGCAGTGGCGTAGACTTGCTCGACAGATCCGGCGCTCAACGCGCAGCTCGGCAAGCATATTATCTGCGCTTCGCTACGTTCATCGACCGTCTCGGACGGCCTGCCCGGTGCTCGGCGGCCGCGCGCGTATAATGCCGGCCCCGGGCCGCGCCCAGGCGTGCGCAGCGCGGCGCCGCTCGAAGGCGCGATCTACGCCGAGACCATTCCCTTTCAACGAAACGCGGACTACGCCAAAAAGGTGCTCGGCCAACGCGATGTTCTATCAGGCAGCAGCTGCGGCTTGCCGTATGTCGCGCTGCGGGACCGACTTGGCGTCGTGATCCCGCCGCAGCGGCAGGCGATAACGCGTGTGCAGCGAAGTGGCCGCCCGATCCCGCGGGACGGCCGCACGATAAGAAACGCCATGAGCACCGTGGACGACCGCGCGTACCTTGGTCGCTGGGCGGCAAGCGGCTTCGTCGGCACGCCACATTCGTCGCGCGGCCTGGTCTGCCGCCGGACGGCGAGTCCTCGTGCCGACGCGCCGAAAACGCGAGGGCGCCAAGCACCTGCTCGCTGCTTGCCGACTGGTCGACGTGGTTCGAAGTCGGACATCCACGATCCTGAAGCGGCGCTGGCGTCGCCTGCGCGGCGAGCCGCGGTGGTCGTCAACCTGGTCGGCATCCTGCAACGAAGCGCGCGCCGGCGAGTTCGAGCGCGCGCACGTCGAGCTCACGCGTGGAAGGTCGTCGACGCCCGCCGCGGGCCGGGGTGGCGCGCCTGCTCACATGAGCGCGCTCAATGCCGACCCGCAAGGTCCGAGCCGATATCTTGCGCACCAAGGGCGACGCCGAGACCATCGTCGCCGGCTCCGACCTCGCCTGGACGGTCTTCCGGCCATCGGTCATCTTCGGTCGCGGAGGATCGGTTTCTCAACCTGTTCGCCGGGCTTCGAGCGCCATGATGCCGATCTCCTGCCGCTCGCCTCTCGCGAAGCGCAGGTTCCAGCCGGTGTTCGTCGGCGACGTCGCTGCGCGCGTTCGACGCTGGCCGATCGACGACGATCGCGACGCACGGCAGCGCTACGGCTTGTGCGGGCCGAAGGTCTACACCTGCGCGAGCTGGTCGAAGTACGTCGGTCCAGTTGACTGGATACAGAGCAATACGTAACTGAACAGCGAG
>ERZ1370068.7115-contig-6052_pt1 | contig 44971 bp, 75 predicted proteins | sample MGYA00561227_ERZ1370068 | MGnify/ENA primary metagenome ERZ1370068 (study PRJEB38410, sample SAMEA6850437) | metagenome | study: Metagenomic assessment of the ecological functions of the soil: analysis of the soil microbiota associated with the... | reverse complement strand
TGTATTGTTAAATGTGGAAAATGCCAGAACTGCGCATCGTCCGCTTTTGCACACGCCGATCTTGCTGGCAAGCGGCTTCCATCGGACCTCGCAATCGCGAGGACATACGCGACAACGGAACGAAGCGACTCGGGGCTTGTTCCACTGCGCGCGGCTGGAGCAGACCTTCCTCGAAAGCGCGCACGCATGCGCGGGGGTGAAATCTTTGCGTGGTAAGACGAACCCGACCACCCCCGTGCAGGGGTCGCGGGAATCACATCGCGAAAACCGAGCAGAGCGCGTCATACCTTCTCCATCGGACCCATAGCCCCGCGCCATACTAGCGCCTCTTTTTCGCGCAGGAAAATCAAGTGTCGGGAGCCAGCTTCGGTCGTGCGACTCGTTCGTTTGTTCTCCGCCTGCCGGGACAAAGCGCCCAGCGCTGCGGACGCTGCCCTGCTGCTGAGGCCAGGCGGGCGGGCGACTGTCCCCCACAGCGGTTGCTGGCACGATTCGCAAGTAGATCGGCGTTCTTTTTACGAGATGCGCGTCCTGTGGCAAACCGATATGTTGGATCGATGCAAAACATCCAACGCCAAGTCCTACGCAGTCCAGACCGCCAACGTCACCGGTTGCCCCATTTGGTATTCGGAGGCGAGAGCCGGGTCTCGAGGTGGATGTCGAAATCGAGCATATTGCTCTGGCGGTGTTTGCCGGCCCGGACCTGCACAGGTCGCCGCAACAAAAACGAATGGAAACATACAACACAATCTACCCATGCGCCGCCCGGTCATGAGATTGTTTCGGCCGAGTGACGAGGGTTGGCGAGAGTGTCACCAAGTCAAACCGGGCGACCACGTGGCCGTCGGCGTCATGGTTGATTCCTGCCGCAACTGTCCCAATTGCTCGGGCAGGACAGAGAGCAATATTGCCTCTCAATTCCGGTCAACACCTACAACAGTGAGGACAAGTATTTGGGTGGTCCAACGCTTCGGCGGTTACTCCTCGAGCATTGTGGTCGACGAGGCCTTCGTCTTTCACGGTTCCCGCGACTTGATCTTGCCGCGACGCGCGCCGCTGCTTTGCGCCGGCATTACGACCTACTCTCCGTTGCGGCATTGGAAGGTTGGACAAAACCAGAAGGTGGAGTCGTCGGACTTGGGCGGTCTCGGGTCACATGGCGTGTGAAGATCTGCGCGATGCGTTAGGCGCGCATGTCGTACTGTTCACGACATCTGCCCGGAAAGGCCGTTGATGGCACATTGCGCTCGGCGCGCACGAGATCGTGATTTCGAAAAACCAGGACGAGATGAAGAAACATCTCGGCAAGCTTCGACATTACTCGATTCTGGTTTCCCGCGGATCACGACATTAATGCCTGCACTCTCCAGTTGTTGAAGCTCCGACGGCCCGACGCTAAACGCGCGGGCGCGCCGGAACGTCTGTTGCCAGTCGCGGCTTTTAGCGTGATCCTCGCTGCGCCGCAGTCTCCGCCGGTTCTTCAATCGGGGGCATTGCAGAACTCAGGAAATGCAGCTGATTTCCTGCGCCAGAGCGCTGGATTCGCGGCTGACATTGAGATAATTCCCATTCAGAAGATCAACGAGGCCTGGGGCGCATGCTCAAACAGGACGTCGAAGTATCGCTTCGTCAGTCGACATGGCTACGCTGAAGTCGGAATCCTTGTGCGGCTGGATGAGCGACCGGTTTCGAGTTCCGGCTCGGCTTGCCCAGCGGCTGCGCGAGCAAAAACTTCCTCGCTCACCTGCTGCGCTTGCCGGAGCAGGTCTCGCCAGCCGATTTTTCGAACAGGGAACCCGCTTTTCGCAGTTGGGGCACGGGCGAACCTCTCGCAATACTCTGGCGGGCGATTGGCGAGGCGAGCCGCGATCCCGCGATTCGGACTGAAACCCGGAACCGATACTCGTATCGAACGCTACGACTTCGGGCGCCTCCGCCGCCTTGTAGCCAGCCTAGTCGTTTGGCGATGCGCTGCAGCGGACGAAAGCTCGCCACAAGCAAAATTGACCCGACCGGGAGAGATCCGGATCACCCAGCGCCAGCGACGAGACCGCCGTCGAGTTTAACTGGTTGCTGGCGCGCGATACCGGTGTCGGCGGTGCTTCTGGAACTCCGTTTTTCTTGGATACTTTCCGTCTGCCGAAGGGGAGTCGGCACCGCTCGATTACTGCCTCTACGACTCAAGCTCGCTTGCAGCGGAACTCATCGCGAAATTGATCGAGGTTCATTACCCCCGACCGTCGGGCAAGGTTCAGCGCTGACCGTGATCGCCCTGGTCTTTCCGCGCCAGCTCGATCTCGCGCGCGACGTTGTCACACCTGATGCCGAGCTGCCGGCGATGTCAGGCCCCTCCTTCTGGAGGCCGAGTCAAACGCGCGCCGGTCGCGGCAGAGCCTGAGAGAATAAGCAAAAAGGCGTCTCTCAAACGATTGCTCAGGCTGGTCAGGGGCCGACGATTGACACGGCGGCGCCCGTATGGGCAGCTGGAAGTTGAGCTCACGCCCCGCAGAGGCGCTCGGCGCGTGCGGTCGACGTTCCAGCAATTGCTCGATTCGGCACGGCGCGAACTGGCCCATCATTACCTCGGCCAAAGTTCCGTGGTAGTGGAACCCCACCCAGAGACGGCGCATTTGCTGGGCTACGAAGATCCCACCTCGCTCGTTCTGTGCTTTCCACGAATGGGAAGGCGTTTCGCCCGGGTCAGTGGCGAAACAACTCATCGTGCCCAGGTATCGCCTTGCCGGGCATGACGTTGATCGCGGCCGAGTGGACCCACGGAGTCCGTGATGGGATGCAAGACCCGGCCCCATGCCGCAAAGGTGCGATAGCTATCCAATCGACCTACTTACTGTTCGGTCGCTTCACAGAAGCGCGCCATTGGCTCAGGCAGGCGACGCCGTGCAGCGAGGCGTTTGGTGAGCTCTGCCCGCCGGGGATTTCGATGCCCAACCGTGCCCGCCTGCCCGACCAGAGCGGGAGCAAAAATCCGGCGTGGGATGGTCAGCCAGCCGCCTGGCTGGCGGCATGACGGCATCGCTCGCGAGCGGAAACTCCGGCGCGTCCGGAGCCATGGGTCCAAGCTCTGTTACTAAGCGGTTGAGGATACTTCGGGCCGGGCGTCCCGTGAAGATCGCCGGTCAGGAGCAACGTTTTCGCTGTCCCGCGCACTGCGCAGCTTTCCGGTGAACCGGAGAGATTTTGCTTCCGACAGAACAGATACGCTTTCGAATCCCAGCGTTCCGCCACAGGCGCCTGGCGAGCGCCCAAAGGCGAGCCGCAGCGACTCCTGCGCGCGTCCTCGTGGCTGATCCCGCCAGCGGCAATCACGGGAACCTTCTCACGACATCGACAATTTGTGGGACCGGGGCCATCGTGCCGACTCTGGGTAGCAACTTCTCCGTTTCTCAAAACATACCCCCTGATGCCCGCCAGCTTCGTATCCTCAGTGCAACAATCGCATCACACCCGCGCTCTTCCAGCCACCGCGCCTCTCGGACCGTGGTCGCCGAGGCAATAATGCGACATCCGGTAGACTTGACACGCCCGAGCAGCTGCCTCGTCCGGAAGTCCGAAATGAAAGCTGACCACTTCGGGAGTGACCTCCTCAACGATCTCGCAACCGGCGGTCACGTAACGCACCACGGTTCATGGGCGCAATCCCAGCCTGCGAGAGATCTATTTCCATCTCGCGGTAACAGGGTTGGAGGCGCGTTTTCCAGCTCGCTGTGCGTCTGGAATCTGGCACTGGCGGCCTGGCGACAAAAGAAGTTCAATAAAATTGATCGGCCAGTGATCGTCCGTTCCCGGACAAGCGCAATCTCCTCGCAACGCTGTGGCGCGGCTCAACATTGCGGCATACTGCCAGAGAACCGAGACCGCCGTGCATGGCCCCAGAAACGGCAATGACCATCTCCGGAAAACGCCACACCAGCCATTGGCGCCTGAATGATTGGGATCGTAATGCCAAACAGATCCCGTAAGCGTCCATCGAATCTCATTTATGTCTCTTCGTGTATTTACTGATGACGGTTTCATTGGACGGATCTGGACATGAATAGAAGTGGCTGTGCCTCCAGCAAGAGCACGCTTGAGTTCGAAGAGCGGTGATGCCTTGTTTATATTATGCTCTGTGACTGGAGAAGGCATTGTCTTCTCGCCGCGTCGGTGGTCGGCGGTGTAGACACCGCCGCTACAATCGTGTAAGAGATGGTCTCTTCCTGAACCGGAGAACTCCCTCTACAACAGAGGGGTGATCTCCTTTTTCGAGAACCTTCCGTCGGCGCAACCGACGTGCTTCTTCAACGATAGTTGCCCGCTTTTATCAGATGCGACAGAAGGTGGTGGGGATTGCTGTGACCCCGCCAAAGTCCTCCACTATTTTCTCATCACCCATAACGATTGGGTAATTCACACCAAACTGTTGCATGAACGGCTTCACCACGGCTGGCCCCTGCTCGTCCGAGCGAGACTCCAACGATTACCAGCCCTTTGTCATAGCCATACTTTTTTGTAAATCCACGAAACCGGCATCTCGGCCTTGCACTGGCGGACACCGGTGTTGCCCAAAAATCCAGGATAACAACTCGCCGCCGCGAAATCAGACGATCTTACCGGCTTTCCATCGGTGTCGTCCAATTCCCAAGCAGGCGCCTGCGCGGAGCTTCCCGCCTTCAGGCTGCTTGCGTGACGTTAGCAATTAAACGGAGCGCCTATTGCGTGAAAGTCTGACGGATTGCCCGAGATCGGTTTCATGGACTCGGTCGCTCAGGCGATCACGCGACGCCTTTGGGGCCGAGAGCTACGGACCGCGATGAATCCGCCAAGCGGGCTTGCATCGTCACGCAGCTTTGGCGGTCGGGTGGTGACTCCGGCCATTAAGCTGGGAGAACCGATTCCCGGGAGGCTTCCTGGCGTGATAATTGTGTCCGGGCGAGATTGCCATCGCGCGCGACCGGGATGCGGGTGGAGAGATTGATGACTTCGGGCAGCTCGGAGGAGATGAGCATGACCGCCAAGTCCCTGGCTGGCCAGGTCGTCAATCAGCGCGTGGATGGCCGCCTTGGCGCCGACATCCACTCCGCGGGTCGGTTCATCGACAATCAAGAGTTTGCCGCCGCGGGCCGAGCCACTTGGCCAAGACCACTTTTTGCTGGTTGCCTCCGCTTAGCGAACTCGGCGGGGCTTCCATCGAGGAGGCCTTGACCCGCAGCTTGCCAAAGTAGTCGCCGGTAGACTTCTTCTTCCCTGCGGCGCTTGAGCATGCCAATCGCCCCGCGCAAGCGGTCGAGGATGGCCAGGCTCACGTTGGCCCGGATCGGCAGCTCGAGCACCAAGACCCTGGCGCTTGCGGTCCTCGGGAACCAGGCCAATGCCCGCGGCCATCGAGGCGCTTCGTCGATGCCAAGGCAAGCCGCTTGCCGTTGAGTTCCACCTCGCCGGTCGCATGGCAGTCAAGCCCAAAGATCGCCCTGGCGCGATCTCGCTGCGCCCCGAGCCCACCAGCCCCGCAAAGCCGACGATCTCCCCGGCGCGAATCTCAAAGTTGACATCGCCGAAAGAGCCCGGGCGAGCAGAGATTGTTGACCCGCAGGACGACCTCGCCCGCCTTGCCCGAAACATGCTGGGGAAAGTAGTCGGCCACGCTGCGCCCGATCATCATCTTGACCACCGCATCCTGGGTCGCCTCCGCCCGCGGGAGGGTCCCCACATATTGCCCATCGCGCAAGACGCTGATCTTGTCGCAGAGCCGAAACAACTCCGGCATCCGGTGGGAGACGTAGATCATGGTCATGCCCGCCGCCTTTAAGCTCTCGATCAGCTTGAAGAGGTTCTGCGCATCGGGCTCGGCCAGCGAACTGGTCGGCTCGTCAAAGACCACGATCCGCGGCCCAATGCCCACCGCCGCCGCGATCTGCACCAGTTGCTCCTGCGCGGTGGAGAGCTCGTGCATCGGCCGGCTCACATCCAGGCTCACCCCGATCTTGCTGAGCAGCTCATTGGCCCGGCGAGCCATCTCCGCCTTGTCGACCATCACCCCAAGCTTGCGCGGGTAGTGCCCCATGCTCAGGTTCTCGGCCACGCTCAGATCTTTGCAAAAGGCCAGCTCCTGGTGCACCATCGCCACCCCGGCGTCCATCGCGTCGCGCGGAGAGTTAAAGTTGATAGAGCTTGCCATCGATGTGCATCTCCCCGCTGTCGGGCTTGTGAATGCCGGCGAGCACCTTGCCCAAGGTCGACTTGCCCGCCCCGTTCTCCCCCATCAGCCCGTGGCACTCGCCACGGGCCACATCGAGAGGTCACGTCCTTGAGGGCCACCACCCCACCAAAGGTCTTGGTGATCTCTTTAAACTGGATGAAGCTCTCCGACATCGGTTTCCGGAGGCGGCGCTGCTGCGCGCCGGTCCTCTCTTAAGCATCTCTCTGAGAGTGGCTCCGCTTATTTCTTGAGCCACTTCTTCCAGTTCTCCGCGTAGGAATCCACGTTCTCCTTGGTCACCAGGGTGAGCGGATCGATCACCTTGACATCGGGCGGGGACTGGTTCTTGATGATCTTGTCGAGCAGGATCTCGACCGACTTGGTCCCCAGCCGTAGCAATCCTGGGCCAAGAGCGCCTCCACATACCCGTCCTTCACGTAGCTGAGCTGCGCCGGGAGCGCGTCCACCGCCACCACCTTGATCGAACCCGCCGGCCACTTCAAGGCATTGGCCGTAAAGAGCGGCCAGCCTCCAATCATCGCCCAGCCCTGAATGCCCGGATTGGCATTCTGCGCCTGCTGGACCGCCTCGGCCGCCTTCTCCGGAGTCTCCACATGGTAGAAGACCCCAGGATTGTTCAGCTTCATGTTGGGATACTTCTTGAGCGCCTCCTTGGCTCCAGCCACCCGATTCTGCAAGTTGGGCGCGCTCTGGTTGCCCGCCAGGATCGCCACCGTCCCCTTCTCCCCCATCGCCTTGGCCAGCACGTCCACGGTGCGCTCTCCGCACGACTTGTCATCGGTCCCATAGTAGGCAAAACGCTTGCTGTTGGGCGCATCGGAGTCAAAACACATCACCTGCACCCCACGGCTCACCGCCTTGTCGATCGAGGGGTCACCGTGTTGGCTTCCGAGCAGGAGACCGCGATCCCCTGGGCCCCCATCCGCGCCAGCGCCTCGATCGCCTCCGCCTGCTTGGTGGCGTCCTCGTCGTTCGGCGTGCGGATCTCCAACTGCACCTCCGCATTGTATTTGGGCCCCAGCTCTTTGGCCGCATCGGCCGCGCCCACCTGCGCCGCCTGAAAGACGTCGTTGCTCAGGCTCTTGGCCACAAAGCCCAGCAAGACTTTCTTTTTCTCTTCGGCCTGCGCGCCCGCCGGCTCGCGAAAAGGCCAGCCCAGCGATCGCCGCCGCTACCGTCGTTGTAATTAGATAGTTTGTTTTCATCGGGGAGTCTCTTCTCTTTCTAGGTTGTTGTTCGGGAAAAATTCTTCTTCCTCTCGTTCTTCTCTTAGACGAAAGGTTCGCGCAACGTTACGAAAACCTCTTCTTCTACTGGCGCCGACTGTGCTATGTGCGGTGACGTCAGAGCCGATCGAGGAAGACCGCCACAATGATCGCCAGCCCAATAATGATCAGCCGGTATTCCTGCGCCAGGCGCAAATAATGATCCCATTCTCAATCAGCGCGATCACCAGCGTCCCCAGAAGCGCCCCAATCGCCGTGCCCCGGCCTCCCGTCAGACTCGCTCCGCCTACCACCGCCGCCGCAATCACCGTCAGCTCATACCCGGTGCCCGTGCTCGTCGACGCCGTCCCAAAGCGCCCCAGCGACACCATCCCCCAATCCCCGCCGCCAATCCCGCCAACGCATAGGTGCGCAGCTTGATCCAGCCCACCCGCAGCCCGCTAAAGCGCGCCGCCTCCTCGTTGCCCCCAATCACATAGGTCTCCCGCCCAGCCACCATCATCCGCAGGTAAAACCACCCCACCGCCACGCAAATTAACATGATAATAAGCGGCATCGGCTGCAGCCCAAACATCTCGATGCGCATAAACTCGCTCGTAAAGGCGCTCGGCAGCTGCTTGCCCGCCGCCGGCAACGTCTTCTGCTCGGGCAACACATTGGCCAGCCCTCGAAAAATACTCATCGTCCCCAAGGTCACGATAAAGGGATGCAAATTTAAACTCACCACCAGCCCCCATTGATCAACCCGCAGACCAGCCCAATGGCCATCGGCACCAATATCCCAATCGGCAACACCACCGCCGCCGAGGCATCCACCGGCAAATTCTGCAAGGCCGCCGCCCCTCCCAACGCCGCCAACGCCATCACCGAGCCCACCGATATGTCGATCCCCCGGTGATGATCACGATCGTCACCCCCACCGCCATGATCGCGTAATACGACATCGGCGTCGCGATCCCATCGATCAAATTGTCGAAATTTAAAAACGTGTTCGGCCGCCCAGGGGCCGCATCCCGCCACCCGTAGATCGCTAAGATCGACCCCAAGAGCAACACCACCACCACCAATCCCAACTCCTGCGCAATCGTGAGCCGCCCCGGCTTCCCTCCACCACTACTCACCGGCGAACTCTTCGAGGCGACTGCAGCAGTCGACATTTTCTTTTATCCGGGGTCAGGGTTTTGCGATATTTGCAGATCGATTAATAAATGCGAAACTGGTAGTTAACCTTTCACTGAATTCTAGCGGAGGCAAGCGAAATCGATAGGCGCTTCGGCGGGCGACATCTTCGAAAATTTAACCATGCAAAACATTTGGTTTGCGCTGCGAAACGCAACGCGCGCCTGTAGTCATTGCTATTAGCCGCACTTGTGCTGAACGATGTAAAGCCCCGATTGCGCGCTGAGCGGATGCCAATCGAGACGAACTGTCGCCGGAGTTCGTTAGGCGGACATCTCCTCTCGACGATGCGATTTCGCTGACAAATTTACAACAACCAAATGCGTAAGAGGCAAGCTCGCCGGCAGTGCGAGCGGCAACTCGTCCGATAACTCTCTTAGTCATTAAGTAATACCCATGGCAACCTCAGATCAGTTCGGACTATCTTGTGCTTCTAGCCTCTGCCGCTCGCAGGCTCACTTCGACAATCGATTTCAGCCGGCTCGTCGCGCACGCTCATCGATGTCTTGCCTCCGGCTGCTCGAGTGTGACAGTTTTGTGGCACTACTGGCGAAGGCGCCTCCATTAGCCTCGCCGAGCGAGAGCAAATCCTCGCAGCACTATCGGAAGTCAGGAATTCGAATGGACCAAGTCATTGGCGGCGTCACGGCGTCGTCCGTGGGCGATGCCATTGCGCAAGCGCGGTTAGTGATGGAGAGAGAGTTGCCGTGCCGCCCTGGTGGCACCCCCGTTCTATTTTAAGGATGTAACGGAGGAAGGGCTCTACAACTGGTTTTCCCAATTCTGCGTAGAGCTCGGTGAGAGCGGCTCGAGGTGATTCTCTATCACATCCCTCCGCAACCGCCACGCCGCTCTTCGGTTCGGCCTGATCAGTCGTCTCAGGGAAAGCTTTCCGAAACCATCGAAGGAGTGAAGGACTCCGGGCAGCGACTGGTCTTACACCGAAGCGCTTCTCAAGTCGCATAATGATCTGGCGATCTTGATTGGAAATGAACGCCACCTCGCCGCAGGCGTTCGTCTCGGAGCCAGCGGGGCGATTTCGGGGCTGGCAAATGTTTGGCCTGAGATTCTCCGGCGCGTGATCCAAACCGGGAGCGACGACAGCCGGATCACTAGCTTGGTGACGGAAATTCTAAAGTTTCCGTTTATCCCAGCGATTAAGGTTCTTCTCGCTCATCGTGATGACGATCCTGCATGGGCCACTGTGCGGCCACCTCTCGTCACCCTCGGGAGAGCCGAAACTACGAGCCTATTACTGGCCTACGACCAAGCCAACTCTGAATGCACTCCGGCATGAGGCAGCACCCAAGAGGATCCGACGAATTCTAAACAACTAACGTTAGCTTCGGCGATACTGAATGATTGCTCTGGCGATCTGACGGGCGAGCTGGTCGCGCCACGCGGGCCGTGATGCTCGCCTGGCGTCCTGTGGATTGGTAAGAAATCCACATTCGATAAGCACAGCTGGAATTCGCGATCTTCTAAGCACATAGAATCGCGCTCGCTTTATTCCGCGATTTTCTCCGGAGGTTGTTTTCATGGCGTTGCGTTGTATCAAGCTCGCCAGCCTTTTCGCTCTGGCGGATGCATAGAACGTCTCGATTCCGCCAGCTCCCGCCGTGGGGCAGAATTGAAGTGAATGCTGATGAAGATAGCTCGTCGCTGTGCATTCGCAGTCCCAACTCTTCTGTCGAGGGTCACGAAGGTATCACTGGATCGGGTCATCACGACTCGAAAGCCGGCGTCGGCAAGGTAGGCTTCGGAGACGGCGTGCGACGTCCAGCGCGACGCCCTTTTCGGGAATGATGTTGAGCGAGTGCCCCCGCGGTCAAAGCCGCCGTGCCCCGGGTCGATGACCACGGTCGAAAATGACACCGCCACCGAAATGCCGCACGTGAGCAGCCAGGCGGCAAGTCCAAGAAAAACTAAAGCAAGTCTAAATCGCGACATCCCTCGAGACAGACTTGGAGAGCTCCTCGATTTGCGGAGCTTCGATGATGGCAGCAAGCATGCGTGGAAAAACGTCCGACACAAGGCGTTGTCTCGTCGCGATCGCAAGCTCGACGCGAACCTCGAGCGTGGAGCTCGGAAGCTCTGGCCGCCGCGGTCCAGAAGCGAGGTTGGCAAGCTTCTCCTCACAACATGGTGTCGGGAGGATGGGACCTGCAGCTTATTCCTGATCACCGATCCCCCGTTTGACATCGCAGCTGCCTTTGGCGCTTACAGCGGCCCGACGTGATTCTCCCATAGATCGCGGATCGCTCCGAGGGCCGCTTCCGCATCTTCCTGGGGAAGAACTCAAATCCAACATTTCCATGATAACCGAGCGCCTTGATCTGGCGCAGCAGCGTGGGCCAATCTGCCGAAGCCGGTCCCAGGTTCATGGCGGCCAGGAAAGTCCGCAATATGAAAATGGCCAATTAAGGAAAGGTGTTCGGAGATCACGGCTTTAAGATCGGCACCCATCACGCCGAAATGATATAGATCGCAAAGGATCTTGAGACGCGGACTTCCGACCTGACGGACGATTTCGGCTGCGACATCGATATTGTCCAGGTAGTATCCTGGATGATCCACGAGTGTATTCAGCGGCTCGAGCAGGAGAGTAATGTCATCCGGAGTTACGCGCGGTGAGCTCCGCCAAAGAGCTGACAACATTTTTGAATTTGAGGTCGTCCGGTATTTCCTCGAAGCGCTCGGCGACGCTGCCATCCGAGTTCAAGGCGTTCGTCAGCAACATCAGTGCATGACAATCGAGCGCGCGGGCTATCGGAACAGCATCCGCCACCTCGGCAAAAAGGTTTGGTGAGTGGGTTCGGCGATGGGACTTCCTTGCGATGACCGCTGAAATTCGCAACCCGAACCCTGTTCTCGCGACAAGCCGCCTCAATGGCTGCGATATTCTTGTCACGCCAACCCCAGAACTCAACATGCGAAAATCCTTGTGCAGCTACACGCGCGATCTTCTCCTCGGTAGAAAGATCGGCGAACAGCGGGTCGAGACAAATTACCGGATTCACAACACACGGTTAAGCAGCGATGACTCGCGTGCGCAAGCACAGTGCGTATCCTTCCTCGAGATTCGTCCCAACGCTGCCTGCAGTTGGGTTGACGCCTGCCTAGCGCATCGGGTAGAAAATCTCGGATCGGCGAAAGGACTCTCCCCAGTCGGCGATACGGCGACAATCGATGAAAATTGCACTGGCAAGTGATCATGCGGGCTTCACGCTCAAGGACGAGATCAAGCGTCTGCTCCAAGGGGAAGGGCATACCATCGAGGACTTCGGTGCCACCAGTGAGGCGGCCGTCGACCTCGCCGATCACGTCTATCCTGCGGCGCTGGCGGTGGGCGAAGGGCGCGCCGATCGCGGGCATTTTCGTCGATGGGGTCGGCTACGGGAGCGCCATGATCGCTAACAAGATCGCTGGCGTCTATGCGGCCGTCTGTCAGGACCCGTTCTGCGCGACTCTGGCCCGATCACATTCGGATACCAATGTCCTTTGCATCGGCGGGAAAATCATCGGTTCGGCGCTCGCGATCGAGATCGTCCGCACCTGGATGACGACGGACTTTCTCGGCGGAGAAGAAAAGTATAAGAGGCGCGTGGACAAGGTTAAGGAGATTGCCAGGAAGCATCTGAAGCCTTTGTCGGCTTGATCGTGAGACGGCCGCCCTATCTTTCAACCGCTGGTTAGAGCCGATCGATGACCGCCTGGGTAAACTCTGCTGTCTTGGCGCGTTCCGCCCAGATCGAAGGTGACGTGTTGTTTTCCTGAAATGACCGCGTAGCAAGCCTGTTCGATGCGAGCACCAAGCTCAATTTCGCCGAGGTAGCGCAGCATCATGCACGCGCTTAAGAGAAGAGCGCGGTGGGATTGGCCTTTCCCTGTCCGGCGATGTCAGGCGCGGTCCCATGAACACTCTCGAAGATGGCCGCCCCTTCGCCAATATTGCCGCTCGGCGCGACACCCAGTCCCCCAATCAGACCTGGCACAAAGATCGCTGACGATGTCGCCATATAAGATTGGGGAGCACCATGACATCGAAACGTTGCGGATTCGCGACGAGCTGCATGCAACAATTATCGACGATCACCTCATCATCGCTGCAGTTGCGGATACTTCTTGGCGACTTCTCGGCAGCAATTCAGAAACAGTCCGTCGCTCTTCTTCATAATATTTGCCTTGTGAATCGCGGAGACCTTCCGGCGATTCTGGGTAGCGGCGTAGTAGAAGGCAAACTCAGCGATGCGCATCGACGCGGCTCGAGTAATAACCTTGAGCGACTCGACGACACCAGGCACGACCTCATGCTCAAGTCCGGAGTATTCCCCCTCGGTGTTCTCGCGAACCACAATGACGTCCACATTGTCGTAGCGAGTCTTCAATCCCTCGATGCTGCGGCACGGCCGCAGATTGGCATAGAGCTGAAACGCCTTCCGCAGCGTTAGATTCAGCGAGACGTGGCCGGTGCCGATAGGAGTCGCCAAAGGCCCTTTGAGAGCAACCGTATTCTTACGGATCGAAGCGAGAGCTTCTTCGGAAATCAAATGCCCGCCGGGTTCGACTGACTCAGTGCTGACGAATTGTCGCTCCCAGCGAACTGGCGCTTTGGCGGCTTCAAAAATGCGGACAACGGCATCAGCGATCTCGGGTCCAACGCCATCTCCTGGAATCAGTGTAACGGTATGCGTTTTCATTGGTCAAGTTAAAAACTGGGATGCGACCAATTTGGTTCAAGGAACGTCACTCCTCCAAGGACTTTCTCGCAGATTCCCAGAGCTGCGTCGAAAGGTCGGCAGGCCGGTTGGCCTGAAATGGACCCATTGCACCCAATTCTCGCCTCACTCAGCCCAAAACCATCGACATTACATTCTGCCCTGAGACGTTTAGCGAAACTCTGTCCGTGTCCAGGCGTCATCGCCGGATGAATGACTGAACACGGCCAGACATTCCCCCACAACGCCGGAACGTCCAGCGATGAAAAAGACGTCGAGCAAGCCAACGAGAACGCGACTCCAAAGAAGAACGAGAGCCTTTCGCATCAACTCAAGAGGCTCTCGAGGAAACTTGCTTCCAGAGGAATTCGCCTCGAACCGGCGGCACGCGAAGGCCCAGCTGCAGAAGCTGCTCCTACCGGCGGATCATCGAATAGCAGCCAAGAAAGTCTCCGGACTTTTCTCCGAGCGGAAGTCTAATGGGTCGCAAAAGACGAGTTGAAGCCGGAGAAAGTTGCGATTGCCGAGACGCACTTTGTATTTCCATGACCCTGGTGCTGGCATAAGCAGTGTAGCACATGGATCTGGTTTCGCCTCGACCGTTCTGGCCCCTAAAGAATGGCCTGTTGAGCGTTTATCCAGCACTGAAGCAAGATTTGAGCTGCGATGTAGTCGTCTCTGGGTGCCGGCATCACGGGGCATTCATCGCGCAATGCCTCGCACGAAGAAGGATTCGACACGGTAGTCCTCGACAAGCGTGATGTCTGTGCCGGCAGCACGAGCGCCAATACCGCGCTCCTCCAATATGAACTCGATATTTCGCTGGTCGATTTAACGCAAACGCATGGGCCGGAGTCGGTGCCGAGCAGGTCTACCGTGTTTGCCACGATAGCATCACAGCGATCGAACATCTGGTGACTGAGGCACGAATCTCGGATGTGTCTACCAACGGAGGAAAAGCGTGTATCTCGCCAGCCATCGATCCGAGGGTCCGTTGTTGCGGGAAGAATGTAGCGCCAGGCGTGCTATTGGTATCGAAGTTGAATGTTGGGATGATACGGAAGTAAGGTCGCAGTTCTCATTCTCGAGGCCGGCGGCGCTTGTCTCTCCAGCAAGCTGCGGAGTTCGACAGTCATCGACTGGCACATGCCTCGCTGGCGTTGGCGGCCTGGCAGGGGAACGCGTATTTTCGACCGAACGCACGTCGAAAAGTATCACACCGGCAGCCCCGGGGGTGCGTCTGCAAACCGACCGCGGCTGCAAAGTCGATCGCCAAGCCACGCCATCTTTGCGACCGGCTACGAGTCACAGGAATTTCTGCCGCGGCACATCGTCAAACTCAAGGGCACCTATGCTCTGGCAAGTGAGCCGTTGGAGGAGTTCCCCGGCTGGTGGGAACGGTGTCTCATCTGGGAAACATTGCGGCCCTACCTCTATCTTCGGACGACCCACGACAACCGCGCGCTTGTTGGCGGTGAGGATGATGAGCTTTCACAGCCCGACCCGACGAGATCGCCGCGTCGACTGCGAAAACCGATCGACTCGCCTCACGCTTTACCGAAATGTTCCCGGCCATTGAACTCGAGGTCGCTTTTCGCTGGGCTGGCACCATTCGGTGAGACCAAAGATGGATTGCCTTATATCGGCCAAGTCCGCCAGATGCCTCATTGTCACTTCGCGCTCGGCTTCGGAGGTAACGGGATCACTCTACAGTTTAATTGCCAGCCGAGATCATTCGGGATGCACTGCTGCAACGGCCAAATCGCAACGCACGGCTATTCGGATTTGATCGCTAGCGGGCGCCGATCCGGCGCTGCGCTACTCTACCAGTCGTAATGCGAAGAGAGAAAATAAGGATCGCCCTCCTCGCTGGAAAAACAAAGCCGCGGCCATGCCCTCACCGCTGCTTATTAGCGATTAGTTTCGAGTCCGAGTCCTGCGGCATCGAGCCATCGACAGCACGAGAATTCTTCCTGCTGGGTCTGCTCAGAGCTTGCTTATTTCTTTTTCGTTGGCAGCTTCTTGCGCTTGGTCTTGGCGAGATCGCGAAGTTGCTTTTCCGACATCGATTCGGCCATTTTTTGGAAGGTCCTTTTAAGCTGGATTTTTTGTTCGCCACGTTTGGCCGCTAAGGCGGCTCCCGCAGCCTTTGTTGTTTTTCTTCGAACGCGCTGGCATACCTCTGTATCGCTTCGCGCCGAAAGGCTGGTCGCCCCGTCCCCACAAGGAGGTGAAGGCGAGAGGAGCGCTATTACCGAATCATCGGAAGCGCCGGAAGAGGAAATCAATGAGGGGCATGACAACGATCAACTTCCTGCGCTACAATCGCGCATGCGTCGCGCTCGATATTCGCTTGGGCTCCTTGCTGCCGTTGCTGCTTTCCTTGGTCTGGGAGGCCTCGGCGGAGGATCAAAAAAACAAATCTTCACCTGGCAGCCGGAACGCTCACGCTCCGGACCGATCTTGATCATTGTCAACATTGATGACCAGGTGGCATTCGTTTATCGAAACGGCATCCAAATCGGTCAAACGCCGGTGAGCACTGGCCGGCCGGGATATCCGACCCCGACCGGCGTCTTTAGCATCCTGGGCAAAGACGCGACCCATCGTTCCAAGAAATACAATAATGCCGCCATGCCCTTCGCGGAACGACTCACGTGGTCCGGGATATTTCTGCACGCCGGAGATCTCCCTGGCTATCCCTCGTCGCACGGATGCGTGCACCTCCCTTGGCGTTCGCCAAGGACCTCTTCGACACCACCCAAGCCCACGACACAACTGTCGTCATCACCAGAATCGACGAGCCATCCCACCGAAGCCGCGCCCAATCGAGCAACTGCTCCAGCATCGTAGAAGCCGACGTCTCAGGCCACACAAGCGCCGAATAACGTTCTCTGGGAACCCAACAAGAGCAAAGATGGGAGCGTGGCGATTGTCATCAGCGGACTAGACAAGCGCATCGAGATTCTCCGCGGTGGAGTTCTGATTGGGCAAGCTCCGATCAGCTTGGCAGACGCCGAGACCTCATTGCCGGAGGCTCTTTACGTAAAGCTGCAACCATCTCCCGGCAAAGCTTCGCCGGATTGGAGTGCGGTGCTGATCGCCGGGCTCGCAAACAACCGCCCCATCCCAACTTCTTGGGGAGATTCAAGTTCCCGCGCCGATTAGCAATGAGCTCAACAAGCTTCTCGTTCCTGGCACCCTGCTGATTACAACGCCCGGTTCGCTCACGCCCGACAATCGGTCTGCAACGAACTTCGTAGGAGTTCAGGCGAGTGCCGGCTCCAGTCCCAGCCCGTAGATTTGCTCCGGTCGATTCTCCTTAGCCGACCGAGGTCTAAACCGGATCGGGCTTGCCGGGGCGGGGCTAATGCTCAACCCAATCGAAGGTGCGCGTGACGGCCTTCTTCCATTCCGCATAGAGTTTGTTTCGAGCTGTGTCGTCGTCGGCTGGCTCCCACGTTTTGTCGACGCCCCAGTTCGCCCGCATCTCATCGGTGTTCTGCCAAAAGCCGGAGGCGAGCCCGGCGGCATAGGCGGCACCCAGAGCCGTTGTTTCGGCTACCCGCGGCCGAATTACGGGAACCCCGAGGACGTCAGCTTGGAACTTCATGAGCAGATCATTGTGGACCATGCCACCGTCAACTTTCAGGGCTGTCAAGGTGACGCCAGAGTCCGCATTCATTGCATCCAGAACCTCGCGCGTCTGGAAGGCGGTTGCTTCCAGAGCGGCACGAGCAATGTGTCCGCGGTTGACATAGCGAGTTAAGCCGGCGATCACTCCGCGGGCATCGCTTCGCCAATACGGTGCGAAAGAGGCCGGAGAACGCCGGAACGAAATAGATGCCCCCGTTATCTTCGACGGTGCGGGCCAGATTTTCCACGTCCGGCGCCTTGTCGATGAGCTTAAGATTGTCCCGCAGCCATTGGATCAGCGCGCCCGTGATGGCAATCGAACCTTCCAGGGCGTAGACCGTCGGCTGATCTCCAAACTTGTAGCAGGTGGTCGTGAGCAGACCGTGTTTGGAAGGAACAATGTCGGTGCCAGTGTTCATAAGCATGAAACAGCCGGTTCCGTAGGTGTTCTTAGCTTCGCCTGGACTGAAGCACGTCTGACCTACCATGGCCGCTTGTTGATCTCCCAAGTCACCACAGACCGGAATTCTACCTTTGAAGGGACCGTCATCCAAGGTATGCCCATAGAAGTTGGGATCGCTCGACGGCCGGATTTCGGGCAGCATTGATTTTGGCACCGTCATGGTCTTCAGGATCTCGTCGTTCCATCTAGTCCCCGCCAGATCCATGAGCATTGTGCGCGAGGCATTGCTTACATCGGTGACGTGAGCTCCACCATCCGATCCTCCGGTTAGGTTCCAAATTATCCAGGCGTCTGTATTGCCGAAAATCGCGTCGCCTCTTTCAGCAGCGGCGCGCAGGCCATCCACGTTATCCAAGAGCCACTTGATCTTGGGTCCCGAAAAATAAGTAGCTAAGGGCAAGCCGACCTGTGGTCGGAACCGATCCTGGCCGCCGTCCTTGGCGAACTCATTGCAGATTTTGTCAGTGCGTGTGTCCTGCCATACAACCGCATTATGATAAGGCTTGCCCGGTCTTTCGATCCCAAACGAGAGCTGTTTCACGCTGGTTGGTAATTCCAACCGCGGCAATGTCGCGGCTGGAAGCACCCGCTTTTGCATGGCGGCTTTGATCACCTCCTGGGTGTTCTGCCAAATTTCCACCGCATCGTGCTCGACCCAACCTGGCTTAGGATAGATTTGCTCATGCTCGAGCTGGTGGATTGCGACGGATTCGCCGGAATGATTAAAAATCATACAACGGGTGCTCGTGGTGCCTTGATCTATTGCTGCAACGTATTTGGACATAGTCTTAGTGATATTAATGTTTCCTGGGCAAGTGATAGCTCCTAATCTAATATTCCGCTCCATGCCGCCGCCAGCGCAGGTGATCTGTCCTTGTGCTAGCCGGTGGAGCAGGCGTTGCATGGCTGAGGATCGGCAAAGGGTCGGCGGATGGTTGGGACATCATTGTGTCGCAGCAGCGAGCATCCGGTGGCACCGGCGCTTCGTTACTTGGGGGAGGAAGCTCCTGAGAGCAGCCGCCTGCGGGCGCATGTGACACTCTAAGGTTCAGCCCCGCGCCGCGTCCTGTAAGAGATAGCCCTGAGCGACGGCCTTGGTAATCTGCCACCGCCTGTTTTTTCCAGGCTTCGTCTCGACCGAGCTCCCGCGCCAGCAGATCAGCGACGACAGCAGCGGCCTCAATGCTCGCTCGCGCACCCAACAAGAGCCCGCGCGTTCGTCGTGAAAGCACGTCTTCAATGGTCCGGGCCATTTCCTCGCGCGCCGCCCAGACGACCTCGGCTTTGATGTAGGGCAACTCCGGATGAATCTTTTCTGCGAGCGCAGGCTCACGCGTGGCAAGCTCTTGGACCGCCGGGGCGTCGGTGCCGTAAACCGACAGGAACGGCGAGTCGATGGCCTGCTTTGTCGAGCCGTGTATTTGCAAATGCGCGGTGGTGCACCGACGCTTCTCCAAACTTGCCATGGTTTGCGCCTGATCGACCGCGTCTTCGGCCATCTTACGGAACGTCGTCCATTTCCCTCCTGTGATCGTCAGCAGGCGTGAATTCGAGATGAGGATCGTGTGGTCCCGCGACAGAGCCGCGGTGCTCTTCGCATCGCCGACCCTACCAACGGCCGCAATCCCGCGAAAACGCTGAGGACGTCTTTGCGCGTCGGGGCCTTGGAGAGATACTTCGCTGCATTCGTCAAAATAAAGCCGATTTCTTCGTCCATCGGGCTCGGCTCGCGTTGAATGGTATCAACCGCCACGTCGGTCGTGCCAACAACGACGTGATCGTGCCAGGGGACGGCAAACAACACCCGACCATCGGGCGTATGAGGAACCATGATTGCGCTTCTCCCCGGCAAGAACGCTTTCGGCAAAACGACGTGAGATCCCTGGCTGGCCGTGACGATACTTTTCGCTCCAGGCTCATCCATTTTCCGGACGGAATCGGTGAAGACACCTGTTGCGTTCACCACGACTTTGGCCCGCACGTTGTGCTCCTTGCCAGACTCGAGATCCCGAACGACTCCACCGGCAATCAAACCATTCTCCTTGATCAAGAGTTGCCACCGGCATGTAGTTCACTGCGGTCCCGCCGAGATCAAAGATGGTTTGTGCGAGGTTCACCGCCAGGCGCGAGTCATCAAATTGACCGTCGTAATACTCTACTCCACGCTGCAGACCGCGAGGCTCGAGGGTCGGAATTCGGCGCAGCGTTTCCTCGCGTGACAGGATCCGGGATGGATTCATGCCCAGCTTGCCGGCCAACCGATCGTAGATCTTCATGCCAATGCCGTAAAACGGTCCCTCCCACCAGCTGTAGATTGGAACAATAAAGGAAAGATGATGGACGAGATGAGGCGCGTTCTCGCAGAGCAGTCCACGTTCACGAAGGGCTTCGAGCACCAATGAAATGTTGCCTTGCTTGAGGTAGCGCACCCCTCCGTGCACTAGCTTTGTGCTGCGGCTGGATGTTCCTTTGGCGAAATCATCCTGCTCAACGAGGAGGGTGCTGTAGCCGCGCGCGGCTGCATCGACCGCCACGCCCAAGCCCGTCGCACCTCCGCCGACCACCAAAAATCCCACGATTTGGTATTCTCGATCCGATCAATTGCTTCCTCACGTTTCATCGCGACTCAGTCTTGAAGGTTCGCCTGCTCCCGAGCGCAGGACGAACAATGGCCAGCGCAACTACCGGGTGATTCTCTCTTGTTCATCGACTCACACGGTGTCCGGCAGTATGAGAAATAACATAGCCACAATGAACGAGTTGTAAGGGCGCTGGTGTCAAGCGCCCAGCGAAATCCACAGGCGCTTGGCACTAGCGCCTCTACAAATTTTTGAATTCATCGCGGCCGGCATATTGTTGAGCATCCACGGCCGCAGGATGCTGGAGGTCAGGCGCGGAGCGATTCGCGAGCTCCAGCCGTGCGTTCCGGGAGGACATTGTCTCTGTAGGCGCGCAGCAGCAATTCAAGAGCTGCAATTTCATGACGGATCGACTCTCCCTCGCTGGTATCGGCAACGCGGCGCGGAGGATCGAAGATGCACATCGTGTGGATCTTCGGGATGATGTCGGCTCCTTGTGTAATCGCTTCGCTGATCGACTCGAAGTGGTGGTGCTGGGCCAGATAGGTTCGATCTGCGTCGAGGACGAGCGTGAAGCCTTTGTCACCGTAGACTTCGGAGAAAGCGCCATCGATAGTGATTGCCTGGTGGCTAGCCTTGATGGGCGACTCGCCTTTTTCAATCTTGACCGGGACATGTCCGTTCACGATGAGGCCGCGCTCGGGATTGACGCCGAAGTCGCGGAGGATCTTCGCGACAGAAATCTTTCTGGTGAATTAATTTGAAGTAGGGATTCTTTGTTTCGACCCGAGCCTCCTTCTCGGCAACGAAGTAGTTTTCGAAGGTTGAGATCTTGTCCTTACCGAAGAGCGGAGAAAGCGGTCCACACCATAGATACCAGAGCATATCCAGGTGCGGACGTTTCTTGTCGCGAAACGCTCGATAAACCACTTGGGTGAGCGCATCAAAAAGTGCGCGTCCCTGATACTCAATCCCACGCGACTTTGAGGGAGAGAAAGTTCCCGGCTTGATCAACAGGAACACAGCCGTGGAAGATCAGATTGTAATCGCGCACCAGGTGCATGGCTCCCTTTTCCTCGACGAAACGCATTTGATCGCGGAGCGTCTGGCTTTGCAGGAATGAGTGCCGCAACTGAGCCATGCACTCTTCCTCTTCAGGCGAAAGCGTGTACGGGTCGCTCCAGTCAATCGTTGGAAAATTGCGGTCCAAAATAGGATAACGGCTAGCTCCGATCGGCACTGTCCAGTCCTGGCGATCGATCTGGTGAAGAAGGTTTCGGTGCTCCAGATGAAAATCGGGATTTCGCGCGATCACCTGGCTCTCGAGCTTAAACTGAATGATCGCCATCGCCTTTTGCATCTGTCTCATGGAAAGCTCGTCCCGTATTCCCTTGCCGTGGCAGGAGAAGCAGGTGGCGGGATCCTCCGACCAAACCGTTCGGATCAGCTTTTCCAGCGGAGCCATGGGGATGCCGTAGCCCATCTCGAGCTGAAATAGCCGCTGATAGCGGAGCGAGATTCGCAGCACGTTCGCGATGCAAGCCTCCTGACCCAAGGCGGCGCCCATCCAGGTCACATCGTGATTTCCCCAAGTGATCGAGACGTTCGGCTGGTGCATGACGTAATCAATCGCCTTGTCGATACGCGGACCACGGTCTCCGAAATCTCCGGCAACAACCAATTCCGAAAAAAGCAGATTGCGGATTATTCGCGCCATCAGTCGCAAAAGGTCAGTTCCTGCTCATGCTCGACGAATTGATCGAGCATCGAGTCGATGTAATCGTCGGAACGCGAAAGATAGGCGCCAAAGAGAAGCTCCCGAAACAGAGTTTCGTAATGGGAGGGAAAGACGCGTTCGATGGCCACCATGCTGTAGTGGCGGGAAATCTGTCGCAACAACTCAATCGCCAGCCGAGTTTGCCTCCTGAGGAAATGCCGCCGCGCTGCGGCGTCCGGCAAGCGATCCTGGACATGTTCGTAGGCTTCGCGTGGATAATAAATAATATTGAGGAGATCCAACTTCTCGCCGGCCGTGAGCCGCTTGCCGAAAGTGTGCTCGACTAAAGGACGCAAGCAGCCGGAAGCGTTTTTAATAACGTGAATGAGCTTCTTAAATTCCCCGTGAATGTCACTGATCACATGGACGGTGCCCTTCGGTAGGGTGAGAGCGGCGCGGAGATTGGCGATGGCCGCGAGAGTTGCGTCGGTGTTCGGATATTGCACGCTGAGGGCCCGCAAGTAGGCGAGCGTTCGCTCATCCAACGGGACTTGCTCGAGAGAAGGCTGGTCACTCATAGAAATAATTCCCAATTCCTGGCGATCCGCCATCAAGCCAAGCTGTCAACGCTTTGACGCAGAAGACCGCTCTCGCTCTCCCGAAAAAGCATTCAACCAAGTCGGCCTCCGAGCATAGAGGATTCCAGTTCCTACGGCAAAAAAATTTGGCACGTAGCATTCTCCTTTGTCTGGTCATCGCTTCACGACGGCTGGCGCGATGAGATAAGGCGCTCCAGAGCAGCGCGTTTAGATCGTCAAGACAATTTTCCCAAAGTGCAAGCCCTTCTCCATATAGGCAAGGGCTTCGGGCGCCTGGTCGAACGGGAATGTCTTGTCGATAACCGGCGCGCATGTGTGCAAGGCAATGGCGCGGTTCATCTCCTCAAACATCTGACGAGATCCGACAAAGATGCCCTGCAAACGAACCGACTTCATCAAGAGACGCACCGGATCCAATCCGCTTCCCCCTGCCAGGACGCCGATCACGGAAATGTCTCCTCCGGTTCGCACCGCGTTCAATGATTTCGGCAATGTTCCGGCCCCACCGACTTCCACCACATGATCAACGCCGATTTTGCCGGTCAGTTGGAAGACTTCCTTGTCCCAATCAGGAGTTCGCTTGTAGTTGATAACCTCATTCGGCTCCGAGCGCTCGAACGCGCTCGATCTTCTCATCACTGCTCGAAGTTGCAATGACCCGAGCGCCGTGCAACTTCGCAAACTGCAGGGCAAAGATGGAAACGCCGCCCGTGCCCAGGACTGAGAACGGTCGCGCCCGCTTTGATCCGTCCAAACTCCACCAGCGCATGCCAGGCCGTCACCGCGGCGCAGGGCAAGGTGGCCGCTTCCTCGTAGGAGAGATGATCCGGAATTGGGACTAGGCCATTCTCGTCGAAGGCGGCATATTCACGCAAGACGCCGTCCAAATCCCCGCCTCCGAGCGCGGTCCGACCCTTCTGTGGGGTCACCGCGCCCTCGAGCCAGCCTTGCATGAAGATCGGGCAAACCCGGTCGCCGACCTTCCAGCGTGAGACGCCCTCGCCGACAGCGATGACTTCTCCGGCGCCGTCCGATAAGGGCACCGTGGGAAACTTCGCATCAGGTCGGTAGACTCCCTTAAAGAACATCACATCCCGATAGTTCAGTGACGCAGCATGAAATCTCACAAGGGCTTCATAAGAAGAAGGAGTCGGCGTCTCGCGCTCGGTCATGACAAGGTTCTCCAAGCCGAAATTTCGATATTCGAATGTCTTCATGGCGCTGTCCCCAATAAAGCGCCGCCGGGGCAGTTGACCAAGCCATAGTTGCAAATGGATTCGACTTGATTAGAAACAGGAACTCTGGCGGAGATCTTGACATCCTACTAGCACGTGGCACCTCTTCTGAAGCAGAACGGCGTAAGCCCGAGAAGTGGTGGCGTTTCGGGCAGGGTGGAGCGACCGCCATCAGATGGAGAGAACATGACCAGACGAATTACGACGTTCGATATCGCCCGGGAAGCCGGAGTGTCGCGCACGACCGTCTCGCACATTCTCAATGACCAGCCAGGAGTTCATCTAAGCGCCAAAACCAAGGCACGCGTGTTGGCAACTGCCCGCCGGCTCGGCTACGTGGCGAACTCCGCGGCGCAAATGTTAGTCACTGGTCGCAGCCAAAGCATCGGGCTCGTTTTTCCACGCGGAGATTTGCTGGCCATCGATGCCTTCATCCCCACGATGATCCGTGGTCTGAACGAAGTCTGCCGAGCACGCGGATATCGGCTGGTGATGGAAGTCCTTGCGCGACCTTAGCGACGAGCAAGCCTACCTCAAGCTGGCGAACAGCAAGCGTGTCGATAGCCCTCATCGTCATCAATCCGCGGCGAGGTGATCGAGCGCTCGCGAATAGTCCTCAAGTCGAAGTTTCCTGTGTTGGTCGCCGGAACGAACGACGGCTCATGGAAGAAACACGATCGCGACTCAGGAGGGCACTCGCCAGCCGACGGGCCACCGACCATCTCATCTCGCTCGGACATCGCCGGATCGCCCACATCAGCCACGCCTCACTGGACTATGTCTCCGCTTTGCGGCGTTCGCAGGGCTATCGCGCGCGCTCAAGCGCGCGCAGGCCTCCGCTACGAGCACTCGCTCGTGACGCAGGCAGATTTCAGCTTCGCAAGCGGTTACCACGCCATGAAGGAGCATGCTCAACGAACATACGCGCCTCGACCGCACTCTTTGCCGGCAATGATACGGTTGCGATCGGCGCCATGCTCGCCGTCCGGGAGGCCGGACTCGCTATTCCCGGCGATATCGCCGTCGTCGGATATGATGACGTGCCCACCGCTGCCTTTGCCTGTCCTCCACTCACCACCATGCGCACCCATGCCTACGAACACGGCAAACTCTTCGCCGAAGCCGCCATCCGACTCATGAAGCAAGACAAGAGATCGGTAGCCAACAGGACGCCCTTCCCCTCGAGCTCGTCATCCGCGACTCCTGCGGGCGCCAAGACACCAGCGACTCTCCGCGATCTAAGCATCTCGGCCACAGCATCCTCCCTCCAGGACCCAGCCAACACTCCCGCCGACACCACCCCGAAGCGAAAATTTCCTGAAAAACTTTTGACACCGAGCTAGCACGTGTCATATCTCTGGCTGAACTAGCACCTGTCACCTACGCTGCGCGATCCGAACTTCCTATGCCGACACCCGCCTCGCTTTGCTCCGCTAGCTCGAGCGACCGCCACCGGGCGGCGCCGGCCGGGACGTCGTCGTTCGGGATGCTCGGAGCCAGGCTTTTGCGGGTTGGTCTTCATTACTCCGGCGCTGATCGGTTTCACGTTTTTCTACCTGCTGCCGACGATTCGGGCCTTTTACATTGGCCTGACGAACTGGAGCCTCGTTGCGGGCGCCGAAGTGGGTGGGTCTTTGACAATTACGTCCGACTTTTCAGTGACGAGAAGTTTTGGAAGTCGATTTGGGTCACCGTTCTTTACGTGCTCTACAACATTCCGATTCAGACGGTGCTGGGACTCTTGATTGCGGTGCTCTTAAAGCGGCTGACTGGTTCGGTCTTGGTGCGCTCGGTGATGTTGACGCCTGTTTCTGATCTCCAACGTCATCGCGGCGATGATCTGGTTTTACATGTTCGATCCGGTCCTCGGATTTGTGAACGTGATGTTGAAGGCGGTTGGGTTGGGTGCGCATCCTTTCTTCAGCGATCCGAACCTGGCGCTGCCGACGATTGCCTTCATCAATATCTGGAGGCACATGGGGTATACGGCGCTGCTTTTACACAGGGTTGCAGTCGATTCCGAGCACCTCTATGAGGCGGCTCGCATCGAGGGCTCTTCGGAATGGCGGACGTTTCGCTCGATCACGCTTGCCGTTGCTGCGTCCGGTGCTTGGTCTTTGTCTTGGTGACGAGCGTGATTGGATCTTTTCAAATCTTCGACACGATCGCGGTGACGACGCAAGGTGGTCCCGGCACGTCGACGCGAACGATTCTCTGGTATATCTATCAGGAGGGTTTGTCAGCATGCGGATGGGCTACGCTTCCGCGATGTCGACGGTGCTCTTCTTGGATTGGTGCTGGTCACGCTGGTGCAGATGCGAGTGTTGCGCTCGGGAGAATCGGATTTGGGCTAAGCTGTCGTGAAGGAAATCCTCCGAAACGACTTCCTGTGGGTCAGTGGCTTGGGCTATGCGGCCCTGATTATCCTGGCTGATTATCTCGATCGGCCCGCTCTGGATCGCCGTGAAGACGGCCCTGAGCGGCCCGACGGCGTGGCTCTCGAGCGCAGGGATCTCTTCATGCCGCACGAGACAACCCTCTTTAATTTTCAGCGGGTGCTCGGTTTCGTCGGACCCCAGCGATCCGCGGATTACGCAAACCGGCATGGCGAAGATCAACTTCTTCCGGGCGCTGCTCAACAGCGTGATCTTCACGGCCCTGGCGGTTGTCCCGCAAATCTTCTTTAGTGCGACGGCGGCTTACGCTTTCGCTCGTCTTGAAGTTCCCCGGACGCGATCTGCTTTTCTTCCTGTTCATCGCGGCGACAATGATTCCCGGCGCGGTCTTGTTCATTCCGAACTTTATTCTGGTTAAGGACCTGGGCTGGCTGAACACCTTTCAGGGAATGGCAGCGCCCTATGCGCTCATGACGCCGTTTGCGGTCTTCTATCTGCGGCAGGTCTTCTTGGCGACGCCGAAGGATGTCGAGGAAGCTGCCCGCATCGATGGGGCTTCTTATTTTTCGATTTTCTTCAAGATGATTTTGCCCATGCATAGCGGGGCGCTCGCCACCCTGGCGATCCTCGTGACCGTGGGCACTTGGAACGAGTTCTTCTGGCCCTTTCTGATCGGGCGGGAGGAGAACGTTCGGGTGATTGCGGTGGCCATCAACGCCTTTCGCACCCAGCAGCAGTCCGGCTCTCCGGATTGGACCGGGCTGATGGCCTGCACGGTCCTTGGAATGATCCCGATGATTGCCCTGCTGGTCTTCTTTGGCCGCAAGGTGGTCGAGTCCTTCCAATTTAGCGGCGGCAAGTAAACCACCGCCTCGCCTCACAACACAAAACCAACCCAACAACAGTCAAAGTTATGTATCGCCTAAGAAAACTCCTCGTCGCCACCTGCTCGCTGGCAGCCGTCTCAGCACATGCGGCCACCGAGATCACTTATTGGCTCTGGGATGCCTTGCAGCTTCCCGGCTTATCAGGCAGCCGCGGCCGCTTTTGAGAAGGCCAATCCCGACATCAAAGTGAAAATCACCCAAACCTCCTGGGGAGACTATTGGACAACGCTCAGCACGGGCTTTGTTTCCGGCACGGCTCCGGACGTCTTTGTCAACCATCTCTCCGCGCTATCCCGAGTTCGTCGCCAACGACCTGCTCGTCGACATCGCTCCGATGATCAAGAAGGACAATGTCCCTACCGACATTTACTTGGGCGGCCTCTACGAGCTCTGGGGCAAGGAAGGCAAGCAGTATGGGCTGCCCAAGGACTGGGACACGATCGCGCTGATTTACAACAAGGAGATGCTGGCCAAGGCCGGGGTCGATCCCAAGGAGTTGGAAAATCTGACCTGGAATCCCCAGGATGGAGGAACCTTTGGCGCAGCTCATCGCGAAGCTCTCGATTGATGAGGCGGGCAACAACGGATTGTCGCCGAACTTCAATCCCAAGAAGGTCAAGCAATACGGCTTGCTTGATGGACGGCGCGCCCCGATGGCTTCGGCCAGGTGGAGTGGAGTCACTTCGCGCGTCTCGAACGGCTTTAAGTTTCACGACGGACCATGGGCGGAGGATTTCTACTACGACGACCCCAAGCTGGCGGAAACCTTCAAATGGATCGTCGACCAGATGAACAAGGGCTTTATCGTTCCGGCGCGTGACTCCCGCCAACTCGGCGCCAATGGTTTCTTCGCCGCGGGCAAGGGCGCCATGGCGCTGACCGGCTCCTGGATGATCAACTGGTACTGGATAACGCCAAATTCGACAAGGGCTTTGCGCCTCTGCCGGTCGGTCCGGATGGACGCAAGTCGATGTTTAACGGCTTGGCGGACTCGATTTGGGTGGGCAGCAAACATCAGGAAGAAGCTTGGAAGTGGGTAAAATTCCTCGGTTCCGAGGAGGGGCAGAAGATCATCGCCGAGCTATGGCGTTGTCTTTCCGGCGATCAAAAGCGCCGCGGAACAGGCGCAGCAGGTCATGAGCAAGAAAGGCGCCGACGTTTCGCCCTTTCTCAAAGAGGCAACCGATCCGAAGTAACCTTCCTCTTCCCCATCGCCGATCATAGCGCCGACGTCTTGCGCGTTACCAAGGTCGCCATCGATGCCATTCTGCTCGAAGGGAGCTGATCCCGCCGCACACCATGAAAGAGGTGAATGAGGAGGTCAACGCACTCTTCGAGTAAAGAGTTGCTCCCAACGCGACTAGGATTCACAACCCGTGTCGTGGCGCGATTCCGCGGCACGGTCCAGGCCATCAACATTCGACAAGCAGCAAATACTTAATGACTAAATCAGCACGAAAAATCACATTCATCGGAGCGGGAAGCACCGTTTTCGCCAAGAACCTCATCGGCGACATCCTCTCATTTCCGGAACTCGCGGACTTCACCATTTGTCTCTACGACATCGACGAAAATCGTCTGAAGACGTCCGAGATCGTCGCCAAGCGCATCGCCAGCACCCTTGGCGCTCCGAGCAACATCGAAGTAACCGCCGACCGTTCCCGGGCACTTGATGGCGCCACTTATGCCATCAATATGATTCAGGTGGGCGGCTACCGACCCTGCACGGTCACGGATTTCGAGATTCCCAAACGCTATGGTTTGCGCCAGACGATTGCCGATACCTTAGGGATTGGCGGAATCATGCGGGCGGTTCGGACGATTCCCGTCCTGATCGACATGTGCAAGGAGATGGAGCGGCTTTGCCCGGATGTCGTCCACTTCAACTACGTCAATCCAATGGCGATGAATTGCTGGGCCTTGAGTGAGGCAACAAAGATCCGCACGATCGGATTGTGCCACAGCGTTCAGAATACCGCGGGAGAACTCGCTGAGGACATCGGAGTGCCGCTCGAGGAGATCAATTACGTGGTCGCGGGAATCAATCACGTCGCCTTTTTCCTTCGCTTTGAACGAAACGGCGAGGATCTCTATCCCGAAATCGAGCGCGTGATCACCGAAGGGCCGTGTTCCCGAATGGAACCGTGTCCGTTACGAGATGTTTAAGCGGCTGAGTACTTTGTCACCGAGTCGAGCGAACACTTCTCGGAGTATACCCCTTGGTTTATCAAGCAGGGCCGGGAGGACCTTATCAAGAGATTCAATATTCCCCTGGACGAGTATCCGCGCCGATGTGAAGTCCAAATGGCGGAGTGGGAAAACCTTCGCAAAGAACTCGAGGGCTCGGACAAGCCAATCGAGATTAGACGCAGCGTCGAGTATGGCTCGTTAATCATACATAGCCTGGAAACTGGCGAGCCACGTGTCGTCTACACAAACGTTTCGAACACCGATCTAATCGAAAATCTTCCCAACGGATGTCTGCGTTGAGGTGCCGTGTGTGGTCGACAAGAACGGATCCAGCCGATTCGCATCGGTCGCATCCCGCCCCACCTTGCCGCCCTGATGCAGACCAACGTGAACGTCCAGGCACTCACGCGTGGAAGCAGTCCTCAAGGGAGATCCGCGGTTCATTCATTATGCTGCGATGGTTGATCCGCACACACTCTGCGGAACTCGATCTCGACCAGATTAGCGCCCTCGTTAACGATCTGTTGGCTGCCCATGGCGAGTGGATTCCCGAGGCGCTTCGACCCGGGGCAACCAGATCGAAGGCGGCTTAGCTTTGGCAACTCTGGTCCTCTAGCAATCGAATCCTGGAGAGTAGTCTTATGAACGAGGCATTTGTAAGAATTAGCGATCTGGTCGAAAACCTTATGTGGACGCTCGTGGGCGTCCCACCTTCACAGCAGTCAAAGAATATCAGCCTCGAGATTAACGCCGGTGAGTTCATGGTTCTAGTCGGGCCTTCGGGTGCGTGCAAGTCGACCACTCTCCGGATGGTCGCCGGGCTTCGGAGGACATCTCCAGCGGAACCATCGAGATCGGAGGAGAGGTAGGTGAACGATCTTGAGCCAAAGGACAGAGGCATAGCAATGGTCTTCCAGAACTATGCCTCTATCCTCACATGACCGTCTTCGAGAACCTGGCGTTTGGCTTGAAGATCGCGCGGAAAGACAAGGCCTTTATCACGGATACGATCAACCGAACCGCGACAACGCTTGGCTTGGAAAAGATGCTCGACCGAAAGCCGCAGGCCCTTTCGGGAGGTCAACGGCAGCGCGTCGCCTTAGGCCGCGCGATCGTGCGCGATCCAAAGGTTTTCTCTTTGACGAGCCTCTCTCCAACCTTGACGCGAAGATGCGGGTCCAGATGCGCTCGGAGATTTCGCGGCTCCACAGCGAGTTAGGCTCTGACCGATGATCTATGTGACCCACGATCAGGTGGAGGCAATGACGATGGGCGACCGTATCTGCGTGATGCGCGATGGCAAGATCATGCAAATCTGCCGATCCCCTCACCCTCTATCGCCAGCCGGAAAACATGCTTGTCGCCGGCTTCATTGGCAGCCCGCCAATGAATCTCATCCGGGGAACCGTCGCAAAGACGCGAGGGAGGGCTTTTCTTCGTGCAAAGTGGAGAAGTAGGCGCGCTGTGAACTGTCCCTCAGAGGCGGACTCGAGGCGCTGGCCAGCAAACATCTTAACAAAGAGCTTCTGGTCCCGGAATTCGCCCTGGAACACATCAGCAGGAATGAAGACGTTGACGACTCGAGCGCTAGCGGCCAGCAGTTTGATAGTTCAGACTTCCAGGCCGATGGGCTGGGAATCACTTGGTTTACTTCAGGCGCCGGCCAGGGCAGCCTCATCGCTGCGCATCCCAAGGCGAGCATCTTCCATTTGGGCGAGAACGTCACTCGTCTCGATCTCGACCTCGAAAAGCGACCTCTTCGATCCTGCAACCGATTGAGACTGCCCATCAGCTGAGCGGCACGGTCACGCGACAACATACGGTTCAACGAGAGGAGAGCGCAGCTCCCGTCCGCAGCACACAAGCGAGTCATTGCTACGAGATGACTAGATTGATCACCTCCCGCATGATATTGCCAAGGCGGCAAGCGTGTGTCGCGAACGACGGTCTCCGTATGGGCTTCTCAGCAATCGATTGGGAGTCAGTGGTCAGCGGGAAGACCCGCAAGCGCGTTCTGGCCACGGCGCAGAGCGACTTGGCTGACGTTCCTAATCCTCCGGCTCGCAGCAATGCTCTGTTCACCGGCCGCAGCAAGAGCATCGGACTTGTCACTCTCACGTCCCGAGCTGCTCGGCGTCGATGGTTTTGTCCCGATAATGGCAGGTGCACGGCCTGAACGAAGCCCGCGGCGCGCGCGGCTACCGAAGTGTTGATGGAAGCAGTCGCTGACCCACCACGCGTTGACGATTATTTAGATCTCGCCAAAGAGCAAGCGCGTCGACAGCATCGATCATACTGTAATCCCCGCAAGCGAGATCCCGCTTTGCGTAAGGTGATCGAGACCAGCTTTCCGGTCCTGGTAGCTGGATCTGCCGAGCAGCCAGAAGAAAGTGCGGATCGGAACTCAAGATTGCCAAGCTAGCCGCAAAGCAACCGAGCAGCCTTCTCTCCTGGAAGGCCATAGCGTAGTCGCTCATATTAGCTATGCTTCGCTCAATTATCACGGTGCGCTTCTCCGGCTCTGAAGGCTATCGCCAGGCGCTGCTAAGGTAAAAATTCGCTTTGATCCGGGCCTGTTTGCGGAGGGCGATTTCACAGCTCAAGGCGGTTATGATGCGATGAGGCGGATACTTGCCGGTGATCCTCGCCCAACAGCACTTTTCGCCGGCAACGATACTATCGCCCAGGCGCAATGCTCGCATGCGGGAAGCTAAAGCTGTCTGTGCCTAGGGAGTGATTTTGCTGTGTGTGGGATACGACGATCCTCCGCGTTAGCGTCGTATGCAGCGTCCGCCGCTCACCACCATGCAGCACGCATCCTTCAGAACAAGGCAAGCTCCTGGCTGAAGCCGCAATCGCGCTCATGAATAATGAAAAGGTGGGAGCCAGTCAAAACGTGCTCCCACCTGAATTGGTCATCATGAAGTTCCATGCGGAGCTAGCACCGCGGAAAGGCTCTCCCCTGGCGGGCCAGCCAAAGGCGGCGCAGTGACTCCAAGGCTTTGAAAAACCCAGCGACCCAAGCGCCGTGACTCCGCGGTCGAACTTTTAGCTTAGTCTTGGGAAGCGACGAACGACGTGGGGACGTTGCCGCTACTTCCTCTCTATGGTAGGACAACAAACTAGATAACTTCCCGGCACTAACGGGTTCTAGGGCGCTGGTGGTTAAGCTGTTCCCAATCGACAGGCGCTTGGCACAAGCGCCTCCACAAAAATCCTGACAAAATTGCACCCTAATCGCTGCAGCTTGGCTAACTACAACATCGAATATCCGCCGTCGATCAGGCAGACGGCGCTGGTCTGTCAGGAAGAAGCATCGGAGGTGCGAGATAGACAGCCAGGCGCCAAGCTCATGCAGGTTTTCCCATCCTCTTCATTGGCGTGAGGCTTGGTCCACCGAGATCCATCTTATCTTGATGTTGCATTCTAAACTGGCCGACCATCTCCGTTTCCATATAACCTGGCGCGATTGTATTCACCCTGATATTGTGTTTGGCTCCACTCGGAAGGCGAGACTCTTCGTCAGCATGATAACGGCGGCTTTGGAGACGTTATAAGCGGCTTGGGACTGCGGGGAATTAACGATGACGCCGGACATCGACGACCGTGTTGACGATCGATCCCTGCCCCTGCATCATAATTTTTCCGAGCGGCTTTGGAGACAATAAAGACAGCCATCCAAATTGACGCTCATGATGCGTCGCCAGTCCTCCAGGCTCATCTCTTCGATGTTCACCCATTGCGAGATGCCGGCATTATTGAAGAGCACGTCGATGCGGCCGAGTTTGCGTAGGATCTCATCGGTCATCTTGTCAACATCGGCGGGATCGGTAACATCAACCCGAACTGCCAACGTGCGTCCACCTTCCGAAGCAAGCCAGTCCGCCGTTTTGCTTGGCGGTTTCGAGATCTAAGTCAGCAATCACGATGTCGGAAACCCGCTTGCGCCAAACTTTGGGCCATGGCCTTACCAAGCCTCTTGCTCCGCCCGTGATGATCGAAACCTTGTTTCTTAAGCTGAATTGTTCCAGGATGTTCATACTATCTGACGAAAGGAGCTCTTTGTCTGAGGAGTCAATGCAGGTTAATGGATATTTGGTCTGGCGACGGAGATAAGAGCGGAAACAAATGCCGTCATTCGATCGGGCCGCGCGTTTCTGAGAGGGTTTTACGCGGGTCCCACGAGCCGACGAACATCTGGGCGCTTTGCTGTCGCTGCAGCAGGTTTGATCATGTCGGAAGGCGCGACTCAGGCGCAGTTTAGGTCTATGGTGGCGAAGTGGCGGCGGGAGTAATGACGTCTCCGCGTATCAAATCACTGCAGAGGGAAAGCTGCCATGGCAGTTGGAGGCTTCTCCCTTCCGCCGCGGGCAAATGGCCAGCGAGCGTCGCGGTAGATCCCAGGCACAGATTTGCCTATGTAGTGAACGAAGGCAGCAACAACGTCTCGGGATACGCAATCGGGGACGGAAGGGAGAACTCTCGCCCGTTCCCGGCTCTCCATTCGCGCGCCGGAACCAACCCGCACAGTGGCTGTGGATCCGCAAGGCAGGTTTGCTTATGTGGTGAACGCTGTGGATAACAATGTCTCTGGCTATCGGATTGATGCGAATCAGCGGCGCGCCTCACGCCGCTCGATGGCCGCCATTTTCCGCGCAGGAAAGTTCCCGCGCTCGCTGGTAGTCGATCCCGGCGGCAGGTTCGCTTGCGTGGCGAATCAAGTCGGCAACAACGTCTCCGTGTTTCGGATTAGCGAGACTGGCGCCCTCACCGAAATCAACGGCTCGCCGTTCGTCACCGGAGTGGGACCATTTTCCGTCGCCAATCAGTCCCACCGGCGCGAGCACGCCTTCGTGGTGAACGAGGGAGGAGGAAACATTTCGAAGTACCCAAATCCAGAGCGACGGCGGGCTGCGCGCCATTGCTGGTTTCGCCGTCCGCAGCCGGCAACGATCCTGTTGATGTAGCCGTGCATCCGTCCGGGCAATTTGCTTGGCGTGGCGAATCAGGTGAGCGGCGATGTTTCCGCATTTCGCATTGGCGAAGACCGGCAGTCTCAGCTCGATTCCGGGTTCACCTTTCAAGGCAGGAGCTGAGTCCGTTTGCGTAGCAGTCGAACCTGCCGGCAGAATTTCTCTACATATCAAGTAAGTTCACCCACAGCATATGGGCTTTTCGCATTGTGGCCACGACGAGCCCTGAGCGTCCATCGAAGGTTCCCCGTTTGCCGCCGGAAGAGGGCCGAATTCCATCGCGTTCAGTTTGGTCCCCTGAGGCTTCCTGACAAAGACGCCCGCACAATAGACGGGTGAACCGTTGGGTGGATCAAGCCTCCGGAGTGCGCCTCGCAACTGCGAGGCATCGTCCTCATCGTCTTCTGGCCTTCCGGCGGTGGAAGGCGCGTCCAGGCGGCCCGCCGAGAATCAACCGAGGCGGTTGCCACAAGCGCTGCTGGAAAAAATTCTAGGACTGCTCGCCCAGCGAGGCAGTTGTATTACTCGCACGGCCTTTAGGTCGCCGAAAAGCCTCCGTCGACCCGCAGCGCAAGGCCGTTCAGCATGCCGGCGGCGTCGCTGAGAGGCGAAGCAGACTGACTGAGGCGATATCTTCGCATTCGGCGAATCGTTGCAACGGGATGCGCGCGAGCATCGGTCCGCCTTTGCTGGGATCGCTCCAGGCGCGTTTGCCCATATCCGTCATCACCACAGTGGGATTGATGGAATTGACGCGAATATTGTGCGCTCCAAGCTCCACGGCCATAACTTTGGTGAGTTGGTCCAAGCCCGCTTTCGAGGCAGCATAGGCGCGTGATTGGGCAATGCCTGAAACGATGACATGCTCGAGACGTTGACGATTGAGCCCGGCACCACGTTCGATCATCCCGTTGGCGACGATCTGCGAAACCACCACCACCGCCCGAGATTGATGGCCATCGTTGTGTCCCACGATTCAACCTTTGTCTCAAGAAACGATTCGAGGATGGCAATCGCGGCATTGTTGACCAGGAGATCGATGTCTCCGGCTTCTGTGAGCAGCTGGCGAGCGTCCGCGACGTTTCCGAGGTCCGCAAGAATCGTCTGACAGCCGATCCCGTCTCGCAGTAGATCCAGGTCTCGATTGCGTTCGGCTGAGCGCGACGACCTCCGCGTTGAAGCGATGGAGCATAAAGGCAATCTGCGTCCAATTCCCTTGCCCGCACCGGTGACCAGCGCACGGCGACCTTTGAAGTCAATCTGCTGAGTGGAGGGGACGGGTTTCAACGTAGGAGAGACTGCAGCAAAATGAAAAATTGTATAGCCGAAATGGACGAGTTGTAGACTGGGAGTGGGACCCTTTTTAACAATCATTAGTGCTTGGTAAATCCTTGCCTCCATGCCCTCAAGTTTGCCAGGGTGGTATTCTCCTCTGAGGGTTCTCAGGTTTGAGTTCAACAGCCGTCTTGCCTTGAGGCCTTCTGGGAAGGAGTAGGCCGCTTCGTCTCTCGCAAAGTTTTAGAACAATCAAGAACCGTTCCGATCAAGCGTGCGGGTATAAGAGAAAATCGTTGGATTGATCGGATCGAGGTCATGATAATCGCCATACACCAAAGCCGGAGTCTTCCTGCGCAGCTCAATCAGCTGCCTGAAATAGTTGTAAACAGAGTCGGGATCTGCCTGAGCTCGCCTGGCGTTGATTTCTCGATAGTTCGGATTCACGGCAAGCCATGCTCTTGGCGCTCGTAAAGCCGGCATTTTCAAGAATCATTCCACTGCATCGGCGTGCGCAGTGATCGCGACTCGTTTTCAGCATGTGTGCAGAAACTCTTGAGGTCAACCTGCTTGGTCAGCACCTCCGCCTTCCAGGCGTTCTTGACCTCGATATCGTCAAATTCCTCTATCCTGCGAAAGGGATAGTTTGTCATTCCCAACTCGTCTCCTTGATAGATAAAGGCGTTCCCTTCAATGTCAGCAACATCGTGGCTAGAAGCTTTGCTGATGGCACGCGAAACTCGGAGAATCGTCACCAAAATGCGAGACTGCACGGGGATTGTCGTGATTCGAGAGGAAGACCGTCTGCCAGCAATGAATATCCAATTCTCTGTCAAAACGGCTATAGATGGCCTTCCAGATCGGGCAGAGTCCACGGCTTCCATCGCCAGCCTCTGCCGCGGTCAAACGGACGACATCGAAGTGGAAGATCATGTTCAGCTCATTGCGGCGTTCATCCACGAGCAAGGGCGTTTGCTCGAGGTGACCCCGAGAGGCTCTCTCCTACGGTCATAATGTCATACTTTGACAAGACCTCACGATTCATTTCCTCGGAGATAGTCGTCGAAGCTTCGGCCTGACGCGTAGACGAATTCAGGACGACCATCGTAGCTGTCCGGGAAGTTAGGAAAGGCCTGGTGTTTCGAAATGAAAGGGATGACATCCATGCGAGAAAGCCATCTACACCCTTATCAAGCCAGAACTTCATCAGATCATAGACTTCGGCGCGGACTTTTGGATTTTCCCAGTTCAGATCAGGTTGCTTCTCGGAAAAGATGGAGGTAGTAATCGCCAGTGGCATCGTCTTTCTTCCAAGCAGATCCTGAAAAGAGAGGGCCAATCATTTGGCTCCCGATCATGCTTCGGGGGGCCCAAATGTAGAAGTCTCGGAACGGATTGTCCTTCGACTTGCTGGCTTTCGACAAACCAGACGATGCTCGTCGCTGCGTGTGATTCACGACCAGATCAAGAATCATCTTCATGCCGCGTTCGCTTGACCGCCTCGAGCAGCTCTGTCGAAATCATCCATGCTGCCAAATTCAGTCATGACCTTGCGGTAGTCTCGGATGTCATAGCCATTGTCCGCATTCGGCGAGTCGAAAATGAGGACTCAGCCAGATGACGTCAATGCCAGAGTCTTGATGTAATCGAGCTCCGAAGTAATCCCCTTGAGGTCTCCGATCCCGTCGCCGTTGGAGTCCTTGAATGAGCGTGGATAGATCTGGTAGATGATGGCCATCTTTCCACCACTTCCTGGTGTAGCCGTTGACGGTAGTCTCGTTGGGCGAGCTCACTTTGAAATACGAAGTCGCGCCGAAGAAGTGAACGACTGGCCGACTGGGACCGACCAATCGGGTAAGGCATCTCTTGGGGCTGCCCAGTTTTCGTTCCGATCAAGGGTTCGAGCACCCTCGCTTTGCAACGACTATGTGAGCACCTGTTCGGTTTTGGGATCGAAGAGGGTAGTCCTGTCCATATCGAAGTGGGCGACAACATCCTCACCCAAATGGAAGATATGGTCGCCCTGGATTCTGGCGATAATGCGTACCCGCGCCTGTCTTCAGATACACAAGGGATTCGGCACCCATCGGCTCAGCAATCTCCACCTTCAAAGTAACCGGCGTCGTGGTGACATCCGATCTTGGCTCATTGGTGATCTGCTCAGGGCGAATTCCAAAAACAACCTCCTTGTCGACATACTTGGCCCCAAGTGCTTCGATAGCACCGCTCAGAGGAAGCGTCAGCGGGTTCGAGTCAGCGGTCTCAACGAAAACCAGCCCTCCATCGCGCTTCTGAATCTTGCCCTTGATCAGATTCATCGGCGGGCTTCCAATAAACCCGGCCACAAACATGTTCTCAGGCTGCCGAAACAAGGTCAGCGGATCGGCCACCTGCATGATATTGCCGTCGCGCATCACACAGATCCGATCCCCCATCGTCATCGCCTCCACCTGATCGTGGGTCACATAGATCATCGTCGATCATCGGTGACCTGCTGCAAGCGCTCGAGGCAGCTCGGCGGCGGCACGCTGCAGCGTGCGCCCGTGCTCGGTCAGCACACCAGCGGTGCGCGAGGCGGCGCTCGAGCAGCGTGATGCCCAGATTGGCTCTTCGGGCGCGCGGATCTGCCGGCTCACCGCCGACTGCGTGATGAACAGCTCCTCCGCGCGTCGCTACGTGAAGGGACGGGACTGCGGGCGGCCGCCTCGGAAAGCGCTTGGGATCCAGGTCGAGCGGCGGCGGGTTTGGCGCTTTCTAGCTGCATTTACCATTGCTCGTGATATGGACTGAGAAATGATCGTTTGTGCCTTGCGCCCGTCCACTTCCTATTCAAGGATCTACGTTCAATTTTGACGAAATGGATCGCGGCGTTTTCAATGCGCGTCGCGCATGCACATAGGAGATCGTCATGCAGCAGCCATGGGATTTGCGCCCAATCAGCCTCAGGGCCCGGGGCGTGTCCATCGCATCACGACAACGGCCGGGGCCTCAGCGTCACTGGCCCTGAAAGGGCACCGTCGCAGGATCACCCAGGACCGGGATGTGCGCGACATCATTCCTGAGCGCCGGCCAGATCAGTTCGTTGCTGGATCGCAACGGTTGTGGCCCTCGTGTTTGCCTTCCGCAGAGGCCTCCGTGCTGGTCGGAACAGCCGGGATTCGGGTTTGACGCCCGCGGGTCACGCCACCGTTGCAAAGGCATCATCGGGCCGCCTAAAGGCCTGCAGCCGGGGGTTGCCCGATGCTCTACCAGATCCACCGCTATCCGGCCCGATCTGATCGACACGGACGGGCTTGCCCGACGGCCAGCGCTGATCGTCGTGCGCCCGGTGCTGCCGCCAGGATGAGGCGTTGACCGACGCCTACTTCCGCGACCTGCGTGCGGCATCGCGCTACGACCGCTTTCTCGGGCCGATGCGCACCCGGCCCGGCGCGCATGTCGCGCACCTGACGCCGCCATCGGCTATGGCAGCCACCTTGCCTTGGTGGCCGAGGTGTTCTGCGTGGACGGCCAGCGAGACCGTGATCGCCGAAGCCCCGCTACGCGCGCGGCGAGGATGAGACTTCAGCCGAGTTCGCCGTCTCGGTCGCCGACGCCTGGCCCGGGGCAAAGGGCCTCGCCGCGCTTCTGCTCGGCAAAGATCGGCCGCCACGCCGCCAACGCCGGCGTACGGCGCTTCCATACCGCTGGTGAGACGCTGGCCAGCAACGAGCGCCTGCTGCGCCTGTGGCGCGCAGGGCGAGGCTTTAGCGGTTTCGGCCGAGCCCTGATGTCCCGGGCTTGATGCTGCTCGAGGAGATTGTTGCGGGCTGCCGAAGCCGAACCTGAGAACTCGCACGCTGCGCTGCCGGCGGCGTAGGAGCTGCCGGTTGCTCCACCGGCCCTGCGGTCGCGCCATGCGCCAAGCAGACGGGCGAAGGCGATCATTACGGCACTCAACAAACCGAGGGGCGGCGGCCAGCGGCCCGAAGAACACCAACACCGGCGCGCGAATGCCCACACGGCGAGCGCCGCGCAGATGATGCCGGTGCCGATGGGCCAGGTCCGCTCAGCATGCTCGCCCAGCTCGCGCCGGGCCCGCCAATACCCGATCCCGGCCCAAACCGGGCCAACGGCTTGAGCTGCGGCAGCCACCACCCCGGCCGATGCGCGCGCCGTACGTCGAGCGCCGGCGCCCAGCCGAACCGCACCGCCGCATACAGCAGCAGCCATCCGCTCAGCGCTGCAGCGAACGCCGCCACGGGCAGCTTCTGCCACTGGCTGGCGCTGCTGCCCATCCACAGGGCGACGAGTGCCACTGCCGGATTCAGCACCGCCGTCAGCAGCACGGCCTTGGGAGCGAGGGCTCGATAAGTGGAATGGTCGACCTCTTCGCCTGCGGATACCAGTCTCGGCGCGACTAGCGCGACTTGCCCTCGAGCTCGCCGCGCAGCTTCTCCTCCTCGTACTGGATGAACCAGCCGATCATCTGCCGCCACAGCGCCTCGCACAGGTCCGGCGGCACGCCCTTCTCGGCTGGCGCGCGCGCGCACCTTGTCGATCACCTGCTGGTTGCGCCAGGGCACGTTGGCCTCCTGGCCTGCCTGCGAGCTTGAGCTGCCAGGCGCGCTCGACGTAGCCGAAGCGCTCGGCGATCGGCGTCGACCAGCGCCTTGTCGATGCGGTCGATCTCGACACGCACCTGCGACAGGTCGGCGACAGTCTGGGGCTTGCGCGTACGGGCATGGGTCGTAACCGAGCTTCGTCGGTGGATCAGGGCGGCCCGGGATTACGCCCCTCACTTCGCCCTTGGCAATACCCTTCGGCGGGCGCGGCCGGCCGCCGGGGGCGCCAGATGCAGATAGCTCGGCAGGTTCTGCCCTCCGCCTGCAGCTTCTTGATCTCGGCGCACCTGGCGTCGATCTGCTCGGCCGTCGGCGGCACGATCTTGGGGCACCGTCATCAGTCGCGTCTTCATCTGCGCATAGAGCGCCGGCCGCTGCTGCTTGAAGCGCTCGAGCTCCGGCACCGGCCAGTCGGTCGCGCTCGACGCCTACCGGCACCACCCGCGAGAAGGCCGCCTGCGTAGCGCCAAGCGGAGTCGCCAGCCTGAGAAAGCCGACATTGATGACCTCGCCCGACTGCCTGGCAGGGGATTGGCGTAATCTTCCCTGAGCTGGCCGCCGCCCATCGGCTCGCTCAGCACGAGATGCGCTCCGTTCGGCCGCATGCAGGGATAGCCTGACGACATGATACTCGCCGGGATCGAGCGCCAGCTCGGCGCAGCGGTCGCCTCGCCGGCCTTCTGCACGATGCGCGCCGTGTTGAAGCAGACGAAAGGCGTCATTCTCGCGCACGCCGATGCCGGCTGTCGGCACCGTGCACTGCGGGTCACGGCAGCGCCAAGCGGTCAGCGCGACGGCCTTCTTGTTGTCCTGGGCGAGCGCGGCCCGTGGATACCAGCTCATCGCTGACGCGCGAGGTGCCGGTGGCGGCGCAGCCGCGATCAGAAGTACCAAGCCGAGAACGGCCGCACGACCGAGAGCACTCAACATCACAAAGACATCCCAAGCGACCATCAATCTGGCCGAGAGGCTAAGTGTCCCGATTCCGAAGTTCGCCGATGCCCGCGGCTGGGCGCTGGGCGAGCTTCGGAGATCGCAAGGAGGACACCCAGGATCCGCAGGTTTTCTGGTGTGATTCAGATCCGAGGAAGTTCGCCCAGAGAAGTTTGCCGCGAATGCCGACCGAATTTCTCGATCATCACGCCAGATCAATGTCTCGAGGCGCTTGCCAACAGCGTCTTACGACACGAGCTTTCGACTGCTCGATCGAGCGCCCGCTCAGCTTTTCTTGGCGCGTGGCTTCTTGGTGTCGCTCTGGTTCTTGGCAGGCTGGTTCTTGGCAGGCTGGTTCTTGGCAGGCTGGGCCTTCGCGGCGCTCGCGCTTGCCTGCCGCACCACCGGTCCGGCGCCGAGAGGAAATGCCCGGCAGCATCCTCGATGATCTGGCCGGCGCGGAACAGCGTCGCTCTCGTCGAACGGCCTGCCGATCAGCTGCAGGCCCAGCGGCGTGCCCTCCGAAGAAAGCCCGGCCGGCACCGAGATGCCGGGCACGCCCGGCCATGTTCGCCGTCACCGTGAAGATGTCGTTGAGGTACATCTGGCACCGGATCGCCCGACACCTCGCCGATGCCGAAGGCCGGGCCGGGCGTGGTCGGCGTCAGGATCACATCGACCTTGCGAAACGGCCTCGTCGAAATCGCGCTTGATCAGCGTGCGCACCTTCTGCGCCTTGAGGTAGTAGGCGTCGTAGTAGCCGGCCGAGAGCACGTAGGTGCCGATCAGCACGCGCCGGCGCACCTCGGCGCCGAAGCCTGCCGCGCGCGTCGCTCTCGTAGGTATCGATCAGATCGTCGGCCCTGCTTGCGCAGGCCATAGCGCACGCCGTCGTAGCGCGCGAGGTTGGAGGAGCACTCGGCCGGCGCCACGATGTAGTAGGCCGGCAGCGCGTACTTTGGTGTGCGGCAGCGAGATATCGTGCATGCGTGGCGCCGGCCGCCTTCAGCCAGGCGATGCCCTGCTGCCAGAGGTCCTCGATCTCGCTGCGGCATGCCGTCGATGCGGTACTCCTTGGGCACGCCGACCTTGAGGCCCTTGATGCTCTGGCCGACGGCAGCCTCGTAGTCCGGCACCGGCACGTCGACGCGTGGTCGAGTCCTTGGGATCGACGCTCGCCATATGCCGCAGCAGGATTGCCGCATCGCGCACGGTCTTGGCGATCGGCCCGGCCTGGTCGAGCGAGGAGGCGAAGGCGACGATGCCCCAGCGCGAGCAGCGCCCGTAGGTCGGCTTGATGCCGACCGTGCCGGTGATGGCGGCGGGCTGGCGGATCGGAGCCGCCGGTGTCGGTGGCGGTGGCGCCGAGGCAGAGGTCGGCGGCGACCGCCGCCGACGAGCCGCCCGAGGAGCCGCCGGGCACCAGCGCCACGTTGGAGCCCTTGCGCCGCCAGGGATTGACCACCGGGCCGAAGCGGCTGGTCTCGTTCGACGAGCCCATGGCGAACTCGTCGTTGTTGAGCTTGCCCAGCATGACGGCGCCGGCATCCCACAGGTTCTGCGTCACCGTCGACTCGTAGGTCGGCGTGAACTCGGCCAGGATGTTGGAGCAGGCCGTGGTGCGCACGCCCTTGGTGCAATAGAGGTCCTTGATGCCGAGCGGCAGGCCTTCGAGCGGGCGCGCGTCGCCCTGTCGTCAGTCGCGCGTCGCTGGCCTTGGCTTGCGCCAGCGCATGCTCCGGCGTCGGCAGCACGTAGGCGTTGAGGGCACTTGTTGCCGGCCTCGATGGCGTCGAGGAACGCCTGCGTCAGCTCGACCGACGGAGAAGTCCTTCGTTAGCCCTGCGCGCGCGCCCGGCCAGGGTCGGTTTCGTCAAATCACTCACCGAAGTCAGCGTCCTTTCTGAGGTGAGCGTCGCGGCGTAGAACACCGAGTAGCCAGCGTGTCGGGTAGTCGAGCACGGCGCCGCAGCGCGCGAACCCGCCGCGCTCGTAGCCGCGCCAGGCCGCCGGGATGACGGTCCGCCGCCTGTCTCCGAGCACGGGCAGAGAAATGCCCGCCTGCTGCCAGCGCCAGAGACTTTCGATCGCGTCGAGAATGCGCCCGCCGATCCGCGCCCCTGATGGTGCAGGCCCGCGTGTACATGCGCTTGACCTCACCGACGCCGTCGCCATGCCGGCGCAACGCGCCCCACGCAACGGCAGCACCATCCTCGCGGGCGACGAACACGGTCGTATCCGAGCGGGCCATTTCCTCGGCCGTCATGTGGTAGCAGAACTCAGCCGGCGTCAGAGCCAGCAGCGCTTGGTTCAACTCGCCGACGAGCGCGGCGCACCTCATCCTGCAGTGGACTTTCGACGGACACACTAACTGCCATGCCGAGGCTCCAATCACTCCACCACCTTCGGCACGACGAAGAAGTCGCCCTCGCGCTGCCGGCGCATTGGCCACCACCTGCGTCGACGATGCTCGCCGTCGGTCACCTTGGTCCTCGCGCATCTTCAGGGTCGTCGGACACCACCGCCGTCATCGGCTCGACGTTGCCCTTGGTGTCGACCTCGTCGAGCTGCTTGACCCAGTCGAGGATGCCGGAGAGCTCGCTTCTCCAGCGCCTTGGCCTCCGCGTCGGTGACCTTGATCGCGCGCCAGCCGCGCGATGCGCCGCACGGTCGCCTCGTCGACTTGCATGGCTCGTCCATGTCCGCTCGCATTGCGAACGGTTGCGCTGCACTCATAGCGGCGGCGGTTGCCCGGTGCAATGGCGCGCCGTGCCGTGCCGCGAGACCCGCGCCAGGAAGAAACAGCATGAGCGAGCTCGAAGCCAGCCGCCCGGCGCGTGCAGGAGGCGTTGCGGCGCCCGGGGCCTCGACAGCGAGGTCCGGCACATGACGCCAGACCACGCGCACCGCCGAGGAGGCGGCAGCGGCCTGCGGCTGCGCGGTGGCGCAGATCGTGAAGTCGCTGGTGTTCCGCGGGGGTCGGTCTGGCAAGCCCTATCTGCTGCTGGTCTCCGGCGCCAACCGCGTCGACGAGAAGGGCGTTGCCGAGCGCATCGGCGAGCCGCTGCGACGGCCCGACGCGGCATACGTGCGCGACGTGCACCGGCTTTGCCATCGGCGGCATCCGCCACTCGGCCTGACACGCCGCTCGCGACCTTCATCGACGAGACCTTGCTCAACTACGACACGGTGTGGGCGGCGGCCGGCACATCCGACGCGGTATTTCCCTCCGCACCGGCGAAGCTGGTCGAAGCAACCGACGCCCGCATCATCTCCGTGCGCTGAGCCGCGCCAAGCTCGTCCCCTAAGGTCCGAGCTTCTCGACGTTACCCGGGGCGGTCTTCACACTTACGCAAAGCGCACCTGTCCGCGGTGCTGACGTCGACGACCGTGACGACGTCGCCCGGTATCTTGATCATAGCGCACGCAACCGGTGTTCGGCCGCTCCTTCCCATTCGGTGCAATTCGTGTTGCCTTTGACTTCCCGCTTGCCATGCATTAGCTGACGACCCCGGCGGGCGTCTGCCTTCCGTAGAGCGCCGTGCCGTCGTCGACTCAATAGATGACGAGACCTGCCCGGCTTGCCCTCCGGCAGAAGCAGCAGTGGTCTCCAGATAGGCTGTCTTTGCCCTGCAAGAAACAGCTTGATCTCGGCGCCCGTCACCATCGGCGGCCTGAGCTGATGGCGTCATGCCCGCTGCGATGGCCACCGAAAGAAGAGCGCTCTGTGCAGAAATCATGCATGATTGTGCTCTCCTTAATGAACAAGCGGTCTTTGCGCATGAAATTGCCGCATCGACGGGCATTCCCAATCGGCCGCCGGCGAAATGTTTTTACCACAGGCCTTGCGCCACCCCAACCTTGTCCGAGTGGCGCCCCTCGCTGCCCGGAGGGACGCAATCGAGACCTGGCTCCTACCGGCCGCGCCCCCACTTCTTGTAGCCAGCGCTTGGTCAGGAAGGGGCCCAGGATGTCGGGAATAGTCGTCCGTCCACGGCTTGAGGCCGCCTGGTCCAGCCCGGACACCGTCTCCAGCTGGCGGAACGGCCCTGGAGAGCCTCCTCGCTCTTGGCGAACAGTGCCACCGTCCGAGGTCGACTGCGCATAGCTGCCGTCGGCCGTGTCGTCCGAGCAATACGTAACT
>ERZ1370068.5468-contig-4495_pt1 | contig 44976 bp, 68 predicted proteins | sample MGYA00561227_ERZ1370068 | MGnify/ENA primary metagenome ERZ1370068 (study PRJEB38410, sample SAMEA6850437) | metagenome | study: Metagenomic assessment of the ecological functions of the soil: analysis of the soil microbiota associated with the... | reverse complement strand
CCTCGCAACAAAACATCCGCAGTGATACGTTTGAATCGCAACTCGGCATTGCCGGCAAGATCACCGGTGCCGCCAGGGTGATTGGCTCCGATGAACAGGTCGTAAAAACCGTCGTGGGAACACTTCCCCTCTGTCTGCGGTCGCCTACCTGTCCCTAAGCCAGAGGTTATCCGTCGTCTCGAGCGGCGTCGCCGTCAAACTCTTGCCCATCGACAAAGGTCGAACCGGAAGCCCCCACCGTCAAAGATGGCCGCTATCCGCTCCGACGCCCCGTCCTTCTCTTGTCCAAGAAGGAGCCACGCATCCCTGACTGAGGCATTCACCCAGTTCGTGCTTGTCTCCGGCGGGTCAACAACTCATTGCCGAGACGTATATTCCGATCAAAGAGAAATAATCGTACGTCGTTGTTATTGAAGGAGGTACCAATGCAGACGTGGCGATCATGGGTGTTCATGTTACTGGGGCTCATCGGACTCATGGCGCTTCACCATCACTGCCTCCACGCGGAGAGCCAGGCGCGATGGTTGATGGCGCAGGATTCACTCTCTACGGTACCGAATCGATCCAGGTGTCCGATGCCGCAAAAGTCGAACGGGACCCCATCTGCGACCGGAACCAGCGCCCACGGATCGCCAAGATCGAGCCGGACGAAGCCAAGCCGGGCGACAAAGTCGTCATCACCGGCGAGCATTTCGGCACAAAGGAGTGTTTTCATACGGTGACCTTCAGTGCGACCCCAAACACGCCCGTTGACTTCAAATTCATGGAGCGACTCGACGATTGAAGCGACCGTGCCGGATGCAAAAGCGGGGATGTCGTTCGTCATCATCGTCGCGGGCGGTGGAAGCGCCCAGTCAAAACCTGTCTTAATTAAGTCCAAGTAGGTCTCGCTCTCTCGGGAAAGCCACTGGAGGAGGCCGGCTTGTTTCGGCTGATCTGGGTTTGTCTGGTTTGCTTTGCTCTTCGAACCAAACAAAGCCAAACAGACTGTCTCCGCGCGTCACAGGCCAGCGCCACCGCGGCAAACTTGTATCACATATCCCCCAAGAACCGGCCCGTTCCATCCCTTCCTCCCTCGACACGACTCCTGATCCTATGCTAGCTTACGCGCTCATTTTCGCCTGATAACTCTCGCAGAATGGCGAACGATCTGAGGGAGAGAGGGACCGGTATGTTCAAGAAAATTCTGGTGGCCAATCGCGGCGAAATCGCCATGCGGATTATCCGCGCCTGCCGCGAATTGAACATCGCCACCGCAGCCATCTACCCGAAGCCGACTCTGACCGGGATCTACGTCAAGAAGGCGGACGAGGCCTACCTGGTCGGCCCGGGACCGGTCAAAGGCTTCCTGGACAGCCAACAGATCGTCAGCCCGGCACAACGGATCGGCGCCGACGCTATCCATCCAGGCTATGGATTTCTCTCAGAAAACTCGCAATTTGCGCAGCTGTGCCTAAACCTCCGGCATTACCTTTATCGGCCCATCGCCGCAAGTCATCGAATTGATGGGGAGCAAGGTCAAAGCCCGCAATCTGGCCAAACAAGTCGGTATCCCGATCGTCCCGGGGTACCGATGGCGGCATCACCGACATCAAGGGCGCCCTGTCGTTCGCTAAAGACATAGGCTACCCCGTCATGATTAAAGCCAACGCAGCGGGGGATACGCGGCCTCGGGTGGTGCGGTCGGATACTGAACTTCGCGAGAACATGGCAGTCGCGTCACGGGAGGCCCAGGCTGCCTTCGGCGACGGAACTGTCTTCCTCGAAAAGTATATCGAGCGACCGCATCACATCGAATTCCAGATACTGGCCGACCGGCACGGCCACATCATCCACCTGGGCGAGCGTGATTGTTCGATTCAGCGCCGGCATCAAAAGCTCATCGAGATTGCTCCATCCTTGATTCTCACACCACGTCTTCGTGCCGAGATGGGTGAAGCGGCCATCGCCATTGCCAAGGCGGTCGATTATGACAATGCCGGCACCGTCCGAGTTTCTCCTCGATCAGGACAGCCGCTATTACTTTATGGAGATGAACCCCCGCCTCCAAGTCGAGACATACTGTGACCGAGCAGATCACGGCGATCGACATCGTGCGCAATCAGATTGCCATTGCAGCCGGCATGCCTCTTGAGATCACGCAGCAGGAGGTCACGCTCCAAGGCCATGCCATCCAGTGCCGCATCAACGCGGAAGACCCTAAGAACAACTTCCGGCCTTGCACCGGCACCATCACAGCCTATCTCTCGCCGGGCGGGATCGGGGTGCGCATCGACGGAGCGGTCTATAAGGACTACACGGTGCCGCCCTACTACGACGCCCTCTTGGCCAAACTCACCGTGCGCGGCCGTACGTGGGAAGAAACCGTCAGCCGCATGAGACGATCGCTCGAAGAGTATGTCTTGCGCGGGGTGAAGACGACGATCCCATTTATGATGGAGATCATGCAGGATCAGGACTTCATGGGAGGGCATTTCTGACACCTCCTATCTGGAAACGCATCCTGAGCTGTTCAACTACGACGATTTTGAAGAGCCGGAGGATCTGGTGCTGGCACTCTCCGCCGCGATCGCCGCCTACGAAGGGCTTGTAGCGGAACAGCCGCCTCAGGAACCTGTCCGACATTGCCTTCGTCACGAGGCGAAGGAGAAACAGGCAGATGTGCAGCCGCAGGCGCCGAAAATCCGGAGGCGTATTCGCTGGAATTCGGTGAGGATTTTTCGGGACCGAGAACAACGCAGATGCCTGGACATCGTTCGCCGCAGTAGAACGGCCAATGTCCGGACAGGCGCCTAGCAACCCCCTGTGATCCAATGACGCGCAGATAACGCACAGATCAGGACATCATGGCGACACGACGACCCTCACGAAAACAGGCCCCCAAGAAGCGGACAACCGGACCAGCCGTCCGTACGTCAGAAGACACGTGCCCGCAGCGGCCAAGAGCTGACGATCCAGCCCGCGGCGGGCAAGCCCATCCTGATCACCGATGTCGCCTTGCGCGACGGCCACCAGTCGCTCTTGGCCACGCGCATGCGGACGGAGGATATGCTGCCCATCGCCCAAAAGCTCGACGCCGTCGGCTGTTGGTCGCTCGAGGTCTGGGGTGGTGCCACCTTCGACACGTGCCTGCGCTTCCTTAAAGAGGATCCCTGGGAACGGCTCCGCGCGCTGCGTGCCGCCATGCCCAATACCAAGCTCCAAATGCTGCTCCGCGGTCAGAACTTGGTCGGATATCGGCACTATGCCGACGATGTGCTGGAACAGTTCATCGAACGGTCCGCCGCTAATGGCATCGACGTCTTTCGCATCTTCGACGCACTGAACGATATCCGCAACGTCGAACGGGCCATGCGAGAAGTGAAAGCCTGCGGCAAACATGTCGAAGCCGCCATCAGCTATACCGTCAGTCCCGTCCACAGCGTGGAGCGTTTTGTCGACACTGGCGAAACAGGCTGGAGGATTTGGGAACCGACACGCTCTGCATTAAGGACATGGCCGGGCTCTTGGCGCCGCTCGACGCCTATGACCTCATACGCCGTATCAAAGCAGCGGTAAAGCGTCCCGATCCATTTGCATTCACACTACACCTCAGGGGATGGCCTCGATGACCTCCCTCATGGCGATCCTGGGCGGTCTAGACATGCTGGATACGTCCATCTCACCGTTAGCCGGCGGCACCTCGCATCCGTCGACGGAAACGCTGGTGGCCGTCGTTGCGCAACACCCGTACGACACGGGTTGGATCTCGCGTCGTTCCTCCCGATCACCGAACACTTCCGCTCCGTTCGACGAAAGTATCGGCAGTTCGAAAGTGAGTTCACCGGGGTCGATGCCGAGATCCTCACCTGGCAGATTCCCGGCGGTATGCTCTCGAATCTCGCCGGCGCAACTGATCCGAACAGAATGCGCTCGATCGGATCAAAGAAGTCCTGGATGAAGTGCCACGCGTCCGAAAGGAAATGGGCTATCCCCGCTCGTCACCGACCAGTCAGATCGTGGGCACCCAAGCCACACTCAACGTCCTGACGGGCGAACGGTACAAAGTCATCACCACGGAAACCAAGAACTACTTCCTCGGACTCTACGGGAGGGCGCCGGGGCCCTCGATCACGACATCATGGCCCGCGCAATCGGGGACGACCAGCCGATCAAGACGCGGCCCGCCGATCGGTTGGAGCCGGAACTCGAGGCCACTAGAAAGATCTGCCCGCATCGGCCACCACGGTGGAAGATCAGCTTTCGTTGCTCACCTTGTTCCCCACTCGTTGCAGAGACTTCTTTGAGGCCCGCGAGAAGTGGGACCTGACGCTGGAGCCCCTCGAAATCTTTTCGCCCAGCGGACCGGCTGCGGCCACCGAACTCCATTTAGCCCCAGCCGAATTCAACGTCACAGTCCACGGCGAAACCTACCATGTGAAGGTGTCCGGTTCCGGACGGAAGGTCGACGTACCGCAAACCCTATTACATCCGGGTCAACGACAAACTCGAAGAAGTCTCGTTGAGGCGATCCAGGAGATCCTGGCCAGGCGCGCCGGAAGCCCCGACGCTGGTACCGATGCCAAACGCAAACGGCCCAGGCCGTCCAAGCCAGGAGACGTGGCCCCCGATGCCGGGTCGCGTCGTCAGAGTGCTCGTCATGATCGATGCCGTGGTCAAGGCTGGTGCCCCCTCCTGATCATCGAAGCCATGAAGATGGAAAGCCAGCGTCCCGTCGCCGATCGACGGGAAAGTTGTCGCCATCCTGGTCTCCGAAGGCGACAACGTGAAGACGGATGAAACAGTCATCCAGCTGGAGTAGTCCGATAGACCCGCATGCCCCCGGCCGCGCATGCAAACAGCCGCACGTTGCGCTGTTTATTTTTAGTTTATTGTGTCATATCATGACCGCCTGCTCGTCTCCATCGTCGATTCCGACGCAGTTCGACGCCATTGAGCGCATATCCATTAACACGGTCCTCGTCCACGACCAGCGGATCGCCTATCTGGATTTGGGCGCAGGCCTGCCGGTCATCCTGATCCACGGCTTCCGGGGATCGATGTGGCAATGGGAACAGCAGCAGCGCGCGCTGTCGCAGCACTTCCGCGTCCTCACACTCGATTTGCCCGGCGCCGGGCTGTCCGATAAACCTGAGATCGACTACCGGCCAGATCAGATGTTGGACTTCTTTGTCGGATTCATGGACGCTGTGAAAATCCAGCAGGCCACGTTAGTCGGCAAATTCCATGAGCGCCGGCTTGGCCATCGGCATGGCACTGGCACACCCCACACGCGTCGCCAAGCTCGTCCTTATCGACGGGCTGCCACAACATGTCATGGAGAAGCTCACCAGTCCGTCAGTCAGGCGGGCCCTACAAACCAGTGCGCCGTCCTGGCTTGTTTCATTCGGCAACTGGCTGCTCGGCGGACTGATGACCGAGTCCGTCTTAAAAGAGATCGTGCATGACCCGGCACTCCTCACACCGGCCGTCATCGAGCGATCCAAACGCAACCGTCAACGCCCCGACTCATCAAACCCATTATGACCGTCAGAGTAAACCTTCCGCTATGGGAGTCCGGATTTGCCACGCGCGCTCGGTGAGATCACCCACCCGACGCTGGTGATCTGGGGTGAAGAAGATCGGGTGTTCCCAATCGCCGTAGGCGAAGAACTCCACCAGACCATCAAGGGGTCACGATTCATCCGAATCCCCAATGCAGGACACATCCCGCAGTGGGAACGACCGGACCTGGTTAACCAGGAACTCATCACCCTTTATTCAACCCTAACAAGATGCTGAAACAGTCCGCCAGCCTGTCTTGTGCATTTGGTCTGTTCGGTCGGTCTGGTTTGTTTAGTTGCATGAGACTAACCAGATGGACCAGACAGACCAGATAACCAGACAGACCGGACTTGTCCCATACGGGCGAAACCATCGAAGTACTTGCGTACCAAAATATGGCTTTTCAGTATCCTGCTGCCGACACACGCACAGGCCACCGTATTCTTGATAGAATCGTTACCGTCGCTTTACAAGGAGGGTATTATGAGGACAGCACATCGAATGATCATCGGGGCCACACTCTCCATGACGCTCGGGCTCACCGGATGCGGAAGCAGCGGCACCAGCTTTCTCTACAAGAACCTCACCGTCGCTGACGGCAGCACCATGGCGGGTGAAGGCCATACGGTCCTCTTCGCGGGAAGCCCCCTGACCTCTATCGGGAACCGGCATTAGAGCCGGCGACCACCTCCGGAGGTGCAGCTGACACAGACGGACCTGTCGCTGATCAACATCACCGACACAAAGGGGCAAGGGCAAGGTCCGGATCATCAGCGTCGTGCCGTCGCTCGACACCAAAGTATGCGAACAGCAGACCCACTTTCTGAGCGAGAAGAATAAGGGTCTCGACAAGATGGTCGAACTTGGTGACCGTGAGCATCGACACCCTCTTTGCACAGAAACGATTCGCGGAAGAAGCCCATATCACCAACGTAACATTCCTCTCGGACTATCGAGGTGCCGAATTCGGAAAGACCTACGGACTCTTTCTCAAGGCCCCCACATCCTGGCTCGTACCGTCATGGTCATCGACGCCCACAACACCGTGCAGTATCTGCAAAGTCACTCCCGAGCTGGCCCAGCTGCCGGACCTGGATAAGGCCTTCGCCGTGGCCAAGTCATTGATCACCTCAAGCTAGGCCGAAGAAAGGCTGAGGTCGAGGCCAAGGCCAAGATGTCCGAGATTCGGCGTTCGAGGTTTTGGAACTTCGAACTTGGAGCCTCGAACTGTTCTGGTTGAAACCTGAACCTCAGCCTCAATAGGCAAGAAACCTGATGGCCCATTACGATCTTCTCGTCATAGGGACAGGGCCCGCTGGCCAGAAGGCTGCGGTCCAGGCCGCCAAGCTTCGGTAAGAAAGTCGGCATCATCGAGCGCAAAGAAGTTGTCGGCGGTGTCTGTACCAACACCGGCACCATCCCCAGCAAATCCCTTCGCGAAGCGGTCCTGTATCTCTCGGGGTTCCGCCAACGCACCCTGTACGGAGCCGAATATCGCCTGAAAAAGACGATCACGATCGAAGATCTCGCCTTTCGCGCCAACCACATAATCAAGAACGAAATTGAGATCGTGCAGAACCAGATGGCGCGCAACCGCATCGATCTGATCTTCGGAGAGGCCCGCTTCATCGATCCTCACCGGCTCCTCATTCAACATGCCGGCACGTCGACTGAACATCATGCGCACGTGATCATCATCGCAGTCGGGACTGAGCCCGCCTCAGCCGGCCGAGATTCCCTTCGACGACGACACCATCATCGATACCGACGGTTTCCTCACGCTCAAACACGTTCCGACATCGATGGTCATTGTCGGCGGCGGCGTGATCGGCACAGAGTACGCGTCCATCTTGGCCACGATGGGCGTGCCGGTCATTTTGATCGACAAGCGGCCGCGCTTGCTGGAATTTGTCGACGCCCAGATCATCGGCGCCCTGCAACAGCAGATGACAGACATCGGCGTCACGCTCTACCATGAAGAAGAAGTGGTCGCGATCCGGAAAGAGTCCGATGGACAGGTCACGGTCTCGCTGACGCACCGACCACCGATCACCACCACGACGCTCATGTATGCCATCGGCCGCATCGGCGCAACAAAGCACTTGAACCTCGAGGCCATCGGCATCACTCCGGATGCGCGAGGCCGCGTGATTGTGAACGACCATTTCCAAACATCAGTTCCCCATATCTACGCCGCCGGCGACATCATCGGCTTTCCTGCCTTGGCCTCCACATCCATGCAGCAAGGGCGCCATGCCGCCTGCCATGCCTTTGGCCATCCCGACCACACCGACACGGACCTCCTGCCCTACGGCATCTATGCCATTCCGGAAATCTCCATGGTGGGGCGGAATGAGGAAGATCTGGCCAAGGCAGGGATTCCCTATGCGTCCGGCATCGCACACTATCGGGAAATCGCCCGCGGGCAGCTCATCGGCGATGAAACCGGCATGGTGAAGCTGCTGTTTCATCGCCAAACCCACGCGCTCCTGGGCGTCCATGCCATCGGAGAAGGGGCCACGGAGCTCATTCACATAGGCCAAGCCGTTATGGCTTACCGGGGAAAGATCGACTACTTCATCGACACCGTCTTCAACTACCCGACCCTGGCCGAATGTTATAGAGTCGCCGCGCTCGACGGCCTCAATCGTTTGCCGAGGCCCTGGCCCCAGTAGATGCAGGATCGTGGCGAGGCGTCTCGCAAGAAGCAATCACCACCTTCGATCTCACTGAGGACAACAATGTCGTTTTCCGACCATCTGCGTAGGCTGGCCCAACCGATGTGGAACGCACAGCTCACCCATCCGTTCGTCGTGATGTTGGGCAAAGGGACCTTGCCGGAACGCAAATTTAAGTACTACATCCTGCAAGACGCAAGATTTCTCGGCGACCTCGCCCGTGTGTTTTCCGCCGGAGCGCTGAGAGCGCCAGATTCAGAATCGGCCCTGCGTCTGACGAAACTCGCCGAAGAAACCATTGTCGTCGAACGCAGCCTCCACGAAGGGTACGGGTCCCGGTGGAGGATGAGCGCCAAACAGATGTCGTCCGTCCCCATGGCGCCGACGAACTACGCCTACACCAGGCACATGCTCACCGTCGCCCATACAGGCTCGGCAGCGGAGATCACCGTCGTCGCCCTCCCTGCGCCTGGATCTACTGGCGTCGTCGGGCAGCATCTCTTGAAGCACGGCCCGCCGAAGAAGAATCATCCTTATCGAGACTGGCTCATGCTCTACGCATCTCCCGAATTGCCGAGGTGCAACGCTGGATGCGCAAGAAAGTGGACCAGTGGGCCAAGACGGCGGGCAACAGAAGAGAAACGGCGGATGGAAGAATCGTTCGTCATCAGCTCGCGGTATGAGTGGATGTTTTGGGAGATGGCGTGAAGCGAGGAGAAGCGGCCGGTGAGGATGATGGAGAGGGCAGGCAGCAGGGTCGTTCCATTGCTCGCGCACACGCGCGGCCTCTGAAGGCCCTCGTTGGACGCGCGCAGTTTGGCCCAGCCCTGCTACCTGCCCGGAAGAGATACACCGGCCACCAGGAGAGAGGGAAGAAAGAGACCCAGGTCAGCGCCACCCGTCAAGTCACGACGTGCCCGTTGAGAGAAGACAAAAAGACGGGAGCGGATGCAGGGGCAGACTGTCTCGCGTGCTCGCAGAGCCCCACGATGGAAACTGTGGTCGCTCGAATGCGCGCACAGCGGGGGCATATCCCCACCCTCGGCTCAGAAGACACACGGCCACCGATTGAGAGAAAGTAAGGAGGAAAACAGATGGTGCTCGGTGTGCGCATAATTTTCAGCAGCCCTATTCTTTCTACCCCCTCGCGTACCTCAACCCAAACATCTCAAAAGCTCACAGACTGCTCGATCCACTATTCTGACTAGAATTTCCGCTATACTCCTCAATCGAGGCCCTATCGCATTGAATTGTCGAGTGCGGCCAAACTCGACTTGCGTGCATTGCGCAAGAGTGGTCAGGTGAAGGTACTGACTAAGATTGAAATGCATCTCACTTATCAACCGACCATGCAGAGCAAGAGCAGAATCAAGTCGCTGAGACCTGGAACGTTTCCACACTACCGCCTCCGAGTGGACGAACTTCGAGTCTACCATGACGTGATCGAACCTCAGCACCTCGTGGTTGTGTGACGGCATTGTGCCCAGGCGGAATCGCGAAGCCTAGCTGAGCAATCGTCAAAGGACCATGAGAGGGAGGAACACCATGAAGGTTGTCCCATTGAACGAAGTGAAGAACCGTCGTCCGCATACCTGGAATTGTCCAAACGCGCGAGGACATCGTCGTCACCAAGAACCGGCTCGAGCTGCTGCCGTCTTGCACGGCGTCACCGACGAGAACCTAGAGGACTATCTCTTTGAGTCAGATCCCCGATTCATCGCCCGCATCGAGTTGTTATGGCGAAATTATCAGCGTGAAGGCTTCTCTGACAACGTTCGAAAGAGTTGCGCCGTCGAAAAAGTGTGAAGTGGAGAAGTAGAGCGTGGCGTGAGGAAGGTGTTGAGAGGCAGACTGTTCCCGCGCGTCGCAGTGAGCCCCATTGATGCAAAGCCTGTGGTCGCTCTGATGCAGGCGCAGCCCGAGATGTCCCGCTCGCTCCCAAAGACAGGCCAGCCAATGAAACGAGATACTCAATCATTTGATCCCATTGATCGATGCCGCATTTACTAGCGTACCCAAAGTGAGGCAGTGACTTGATGAGAAACTCATAAAATGACACCGTCGCCCGGTCTATGCCTCCCAGTCAACTGAACCAAAAAAGAGTGTGGCCGGATTTGGCTGCAAATGCACCGGCACCATCTATCAATAGATCACCACATTATCCCTTGAACGAGAAGAACACTTAGAGCCGAAGACATAGATGATTTGCGCCCCAACGACCATGCTGCAAAGATCAGGCAATTAACTGAACAGAACAACGGAATTACAAAAACCAGCTGTCTAACATTGCTCGCGGGTATGCGGCAGGGCAGGTTAAAGAGCAAGAACCAGACAGATTGCAGCAATTTCGTGGTTCGGAAAATCAATTTTGTGCCTGGTGATGGTTGCTCATTAAAGATCGACGGCGGCAAGGAGATTTTTGAAATTGGCGTTAGATCTGAATTCCACTGCCCTACTGTGGAATCCTTATGGCTGGAATTCACCTTTACTTCGGTGCATACGAAAGCACCATCAATGAGTGGATATCAGGGGGGATCCCCGTTTGGGATAGAATTCGCCAGCGATTACCGCCTCGTAATGAAGAAGAAAGAAGATCGCACCATCGTTGGTATCTTCGCAACACCAGCCTCCTCAACTTAAAAGCCGCCCTGGAAAATGGGTATGCTGCTTGAGTTATCGCGATGTGCAAAATCTCGGTCGATGGCACAAAGTGTGGTCAAGAGTCCGCACAGTTTATGGGGCTTTTGAAGTTTTTAGTTAATTTAATTTTGTTTGGACAGTAGGCAGAAAACGATTTTTGCCATTGTAAATGACCTCGTTTTGGGCTAAGATATTGTCGTCGAGGGACAAACCTAAAGTAGAATGCCCAGTTCGAGGAAATGTGGTCAATCGATGGCTACGAATCTGAGCCGGATAGTGGCCCAGGACTATCGATGGCAAGATCATGGGAAGCAATCTTCACTCATGAGAGAATCCAGAAACAACAAAATGAACGAGACAGATTGAGCTTTTGCAACCCCCGACCATTAGACAAATATGGCACGGGGGCTCTTCTCCCTCTTAATGCTGTATATGGTTTATCGTAAAGTCTCTCCCGCTGACAAAGTTTCATATATATGGCTTGAACTTATGGCTTTTCAGTGTTGATTACCCTGCTGGACTCATGGCTGGGTTTGAACATTGGTGGTGAGGCGGTGTCAGGTTATCAGGCTTCCCTGCTGGCAGGCCCGTCCTGGCGAGTATAATCTGCGAGGCTGAGCGGTATTGATTCAGGAGTACCCAGCGACATTGAAGCAAGTCTTGACTGATCGCCGGCTCTGATTCTGGCGGTGGCGCGGGATCTCGCCGACATTAAAGCTATGTCGGCCAACGGCGTGTTTGCTATGTCGGCGATCACCGCCATCACTGGCGCAGAATACGGAGAGAGGTCACCGACGTCTTCGAGTTGCCGACCTCGATCATCGCAGCGCAAATCGATGCCGTGTTCGACGACTTCGACGTCGCCGCGGTGAAAACCGGGATGCTGTCCTCGGCGGCGATCGTCGAGGTGGTCGCCAGATTGCTGAAAACCTCAGCATGTCACGAATCTCGTGGTGGATCCGGTCATGATCTCGAAAACCGGCCATGCGCTGCTCAAGCCGGAGGCGATCGACGCCGTGAAGACACAGCTCTTCCCCTTGGCGCTGCTCTTCGTCACGCCGAACATCCATGAGGCCCAGCAACTCTCCGGCATGGAGATCAAGACGCTCGCCGACGCTCGCCGCGCCGCCAAAGTCATTCACGGGTTCGGCTGCAAGCATGTGTTGATCAAGGGCGGTCATTTGTCGGCAGAACGAGCCACCGATCTGCTCTGTGACGCTGGTTCTTCAATGTGTTCAAAGGGGAATTCATCGATACCCTCACACGCATGGCACCGGCTGCACGTTCGCCTCGGCAATCGCGGCACATCTCGCGCGAGGAAAATCCATGAACGATGCCGTACAGACAGCCAAGACCTATCTCACCGAGGCCCTTCGCCATAGCCTGGCGATCGGCCACGGCACCGGGCCGACAAATCATTTCTATTTTCTCCCGACATAGCAGGTTAAAGGGCCACACTCTTGTCCATCCGCTCTGTGACGCGTCGTCGTTCACCCGGAGTGACGTTGCTGCGCTGATCATGTGCGGCTTGAGGCTTTCAATGAGCATTCTCTGAAAACTTAAAAACTTCTAACCTGATACGCCTGAACGAGATACACTTTAAGTGTATCGATGACATTCGGGTGGACTGTTTCAGCATACTGTTAGGAAGAGAGTTCCATGGATCGCTTCACCGTCCGACCACTGACCTTCTTGATCACAGGATTTGGCTGGCTCCTGCTTTCCTCGTTGGTGGGACTGGCCATCCTGATTGGATTGGTCCATGGCACGCCGCTGCCTTCTTGGTTGAGGTTGGTCCATGTACATGCCATCCTCATCGGTGGCATCCTGCAGCTCATGATCGGCGGGCTACTGGCTTCCGTGTCCAGTGATTCTCAGAGCGGCCATGCCGGTTCGAACTCCCGTCCTTGGCTGTTCGCAACCCTGAACGCCGCGACGGTCTTATTACTCATAGGATTCGGACTCGGGAACATGAAGGTCGTCGGCGGAGCTGGAATCATCCTGATTGGTGCCGTCGCCTCCGTCGCTCCGGCCGCCTGGCAGTACGCGCGTCAACACCAGACTCAACCAACCGGCTCCTCCCTGGCTATACCGTTTTTCACTCATCTCCCTACTCGTTGGATTGGTTATCAGCGTCGCGATGGCCTTCCAGTTCATCCAACCAATACTATGCCCATGCGCGACTTCTTCATCTACACCTGATTCTGTTGGGTTTTGTCACAATGGCAATGATCGGCGCCACCCATCACCTCTTGCCGATTGTCTTGAACGCCGAACTCTACAGCCTGAAACTCGCTCGCCTCGTAATGGTCGTACTTCCCAGCGGCTTCGCCATTTTGATCGGCGGGTTCATCACCTCGTCGCTCCATCTCGAACTTGCGATCGGAGGGATACTCATCCTTAGCATCGGTCTCTACTCGTACAATCTTCTGCGCACATGGATAAGCTCCGGCCATTCGGGAAATGCCGCTTCCGATCACCTTCATGATCGCGACATTTTTCCTGGTCCTCATGATGATCATGGGCGTGCTCATAGGATCCAACTTCCTCCCGCAACGGCCTCTACTGCCGTTTGGCTCGTTGCAGCTGGCGGCCTATACCCATATGGCCTTGATCGGATTCATCCTGCAGACAGTCTTTGGGGTTTTGTCCCATGGCATCCCTGAGATACTGGCAGCCGACCGGAACCACGAGCCTGAAAAAGCAGGGGCCTTATCGAGAGCAGCTTGCAGCCATCATGGACCGGTGGCGAGCCGTTCAGCTGGTTGGGTTGAGCTCTGAGGAACGATGGGCTTTGGCCTGCTCGCTACACTCACCTGGAGCTTCCCGCTCAATTCACTCTCGATTCAGATTGCGACCTGGGTCACCGTTTGCCTGCTCCTTGGCGGCTTGACCATCTTTACTGCGAAACTCGCCTGGGTTTTGGGGGTTTCGCCCTCAGGAATTGTCGTTTCTCTCCCTAACAAGATACACAAAGAATCCACCAGCGCCATAGATCCTGCTGCCGTGAGACGTGCGACTTGCGAGGAAGTCGCACCGTGGACGGATTGGGCTCCCACCTCGTTTGACTCATCTAGCTTGTCCTGCTTCTCGCGCTCGGGTATCCTGCGATATCTTTTTCAGTTGTGCCACAGGTGTGGACCATAGATTTTCCCACATGCGAAAATACTTTTCCCCAAGCATCCTGCTCTATTGAAAGACCGCTCCTTGGAAGAATCTCTGACATTTCATGATCGGCATGGTCACGGTATCGCCGCAATCCTGAGCACACCCGACAGACCAACCACGTCTCTCGCCGTGTTGTGCCATGGATTTCTCTCCGGCAAGAACAGTACGACCAACAGAACCTTGACACGCCTCCTCAATGAACGGGGCCTGGCGACCTTTCGGTTCGACTTTTTTCGGCCAAGGAGACAGTGACGGACCATTTGAAAAGATCACAACAACACTGGCCGTGCAGCAAACCCAAGCCGCACTGGATCTGGTGACCGCCAGGGATATGACCGAATCGGGCTCGTCGGCTCAAGCTTTGGAGGGCTCGTCGCCATCCTCACGGCAGCCCAGCGTCGCGATATCGCCTGCTTGGCACTCAAATGTCCTGTGGTGGACTTTGCGGAAGAGCTTCGCTTAACTATTCGGGCCAGAAGAGTTGGCACGGTGGCAAGCCACGGACACGATTCCGAACATCATGGGAGGGCAGATCGGGTCCGTTTGCGGTATGACTTTTACGAAGACTGCCTCAGACAGATCGCCTATGGGCCGGCTGAAGCGAATCACCGTGCCCACACTGATTGTCCAGGGTGAACAGGATGAATGTGTCCCCCTCCATCAAAGCCGGCGATTGCGTGACGCGCTGGGAGGCCCGAAAGAGGCTAGATCTCCTGCCGGGCGCCGATCACCAATTCACTCGGGGGAAGATTTTCGCCAGATGACCGCATCGATCAGCGATTGGCTCTTTACCCACCTCACCAGCAGAGGCCTAGCAGGATGCTGAAAGTCCGCCAGCAGCGGTTTCGCACGCTCAGACCTAACGTACCCCAGAGGGTGCCTCGGCCCTTCACTCGCTGCGGCCTTGCTGGGACGAACTTTTGAGCATCCGCGGAGTCGTGTCCTGTTGTCGCGACATGCGGCACATTGAAATTCAGGCGGGCCTGTATCGTTTTTCCTCAACCTGTTAGGTAGCGAATGATTACCGAAGGCGTTCAAGAAGTCTTGACGGTTCTGTATCCCCTCTACAAAGAGGAGGTCTACCGACGACGCGAACAGATGATGCTGCTCACTGCCTACGGTTCACTGGGTCTGATCGCGATGCTCTTTGCGCTCCTCTTGAGTCCACAGAAGGATCGGCTGACGCACTTCGACACCCTGTTCATCGGGCTCGCGAGCCTGATCTGGTGCGGCTTGTTCTGCGCACTGATCCTCCAACAGCAATACCGTCATCGGCAGGCCAAACAAGTCCTGGTTCAGCTCGAGCAAGCACTGGGATTTTATGAAGAAGGTCTGGTTGTGGAACATCAGGCACTCTATCCCGAAGGGTGGAAGACCGCCTGGCTGAGTGATCGAACCGGCACGCTCTACTTCACCGCGCTCTGCTTATTGACGGGATTATTCCTGCCTCGCCCTCCTCTTCTCATAATTCCGATCAGCTGGGGCTTGTTCACATTCGCTTTTCCCTAGAGCCTGTCCGACCTTGCCTTCGTCACGAGGCGACGGAGAGACAGGCAGATGCGCGCCGCAGGCCTCGAAAAACCGGAGGCGTATTCGCTGGAATACGGTGAGGATTTTCGGGGCCGAGAACAACGCAGATGACTGGACATCGTTCGCCGCAGTAGAACGGTCAACGTCGGACAGGCTCTTAGACGCGAGTCCACTTCCCGCTCACCGCAGGAAGAGTTCCCCTAGCCACGCATTATGTCATGACGGATCGTCGCGAAATCGCGCAGTCGCCACGCGAGACAGGTGTGGTGGAGCCGCGAGGGAGGGAGCCCGCCTACCTGGACGCCGGGCCACCGCGTCCAGGTGCGTCACCGCCGTGCTTGCGAGGTCGAGCGCCCTTTGCATGATCGTGGCGCGAAGAGAGAATACCGCATTGGATTCTGACTTCCGTCTCCCGCGATTGCAGCGGAAGCGTTCATGAAAAATGCGGGCTAACTTCTGATTGATTCACGACTGACGACGGGCACACCGTCCGGAATAAATTGATATTTTTCTGGCGCACCACGCAGGTCCACGACGACAATGCAGAGGAGTCACAGACAGACAGACGTCCGACACACACATGGCGTAGTCGTCTCCATCTGAGCTGAGTAATATTGTATGGCCTGCCAAGAATGATTCTCGTGACAGACATCGTGGCACCCCGGTTCCAACTTGCTGTCCTTGCGGCAATACTATTCCAGAGCCTGCAATCTGTAGCGATGCCCACGATCATCTCAGCTGCAGAACAAGAGATGCCACGCCGTCATAGCTTGATTCACCGTTCAGCCGTTGGATCCGCTGCTCTGCCTGCCACGACTCAAGGGGCTATGCTCCAACCTCCCAGCGCTGAGCCAACTCGCATCACGAGCCCGATCGGACCACCCAAAACTTCGGTTTCTCTACCGACCATGCCATTGACGCATCATCGGACATTGACCAAGCGTCCGGCCATTGCCTCAACAACCGCTCCTGCGACCTCATCCCAGACACTCCGTGCAGCACCGACATCGGGTGTCGCAGCCGGGCAGGTCACGCAGACGACAGCCGATACCGCCAAGAGCACAACCCCCACGGCAACGGCACCCATCACGAAATCGTCTGGCTGCGCCGCTACCATGCAGTGACCTCGACTGGCTCTGCTGCGGTCGCTCCGACCGCTTCAACTCCGTTCGCCGGCGCGGCAGGCGTTCGCCCTGTGGCCTCAGCAGGAAGCGGCTCCAGCTCACCTCGTATAGCGGTTCGCGATCGGCGTCGAACTTTGCTCCAGAACTCAGCGATCGCGAGCTTGTTGCAACCCCCGACTCACTGTGGTGATTACACTTCCCGTCACTCCCACCGCCCTCGACTCCTCCATCGACACCTCCTCCCAGCCCATCGACAGGGAACGTGACACTCACATGGACGGCGAATAGGGAACCGTGATCTAGCCGGCTACAAAGTCTACGTTGGCACGGCTTCGGGCACCTATGATGCTCCTGGATCGGCCTTCGTGACAGGAAAAGTCACGAGCTACACCGTCTCCAATCTTCCGAAGGGCCAGACCTACTTTTTCGCCATTTCCGCCTACGATAGTGCCGGCAACGAAAGCGCGCTCTCAGCAGAAGTCAGCAAGAGCCTCTTCTAGCGGCTGCTGAAAACGGTCCCCAGCTTCGTTCTCACCTCGTCAACATCCTCAACGTAGCCCAAGGCTACGCCTGCGGTGTTGCCATCGGCTGCGGCCTCGCCGGATGACCGTTTTGAGCAGCCGCTTATGAATAAGAAAACGATGAAGCGTGCTCTCTGTAGAAGGATGCTCAAATAGACGATCCAACAAGGCCGCAGAGAGTCAGGCGACTGAGGCGTACCCTCGGGGTACGTCGCAAGGAGACGGACAACCGAGAACGACGTTGGGCGTCTATTTGAGCATCCTGTTAGGATTTGGCGCAGCGGAAGCCCGTATAGCTATTCCGCGTTTCTGGTGAGTAGCTTGAAGCGCGCCATAGGTGAGAAGATATTTCGGCAGGTCGGACCACGATCCACCGCGGAGCACTTTGAATTGTCCCTGTTCAGGGTCCTTGCGGACTATGTTCCGGCGAGACTTCGTAATAGTTCGCGGCTGTACCAATCCTGCACCCACTCCCAGACATTCCCAGCCATTTGATAGAGCCCGTATGGACTCTTGCCTTGCTCATAGGACTGCACGGGCATCAAGACCTGGCTGTAGCTGAACCGCGCACCCAACGCGAAATTCGCCAGATCCTTGTTTGGAGACCCAATTGCCCCAGGGATATAACCTTCCATCCGTTCCTCTGGCCGACTTCTCCCATTCCGCTTCGGTGGGAAGCCGCTTCCCCTTCCACCGACAATAGGCATCAGCGTCCGACCAGTCCACGCCAATCACCGGCCGATCGCTATGCTGCGACAGATCTACCGTGTTCCACTGCCAGGGCGCGAGACGGTTTGTGGCAGCGAGGAACGCCGCGTACTGCGCCGTCGTCACTTCGTGGAGATCCATGAAGAAGGCGGGCAGCCAGACTTGATGCTTGGGGCGCTCATCTTCGAGGGCCTGAGTCCCGTCGAAGCCCATCGTAAACAGCCCTTCCGGAATCTCGACCATAGGAGTTTCAGCGGTGGACGGCTGCTCCGAGCCTTCTGATCTTCTTAGCCGAGTCAAGTTGGGCCTCGCTGAAAGGAGCCATTAAAGTTAAAAAGCATGAAGAATGCGTCAAAAAGGCACATCCAACGCAAGCCGCAGGCAGAGAAAACCGGAGACGCAACTTTGCTCACCCACCCGCCCCGATGCTGTGTTGAACGAGCTCTTTCCTGGTGGGCTACGATTGAGGATGTTATCGAACCCAGAGCCAAACCTGGGTCAGGCGCGTCTCGGTACGCCGGGGTTGTGGTCGAGGCGAGAAGCGTGGGCCTTTTCAGCATTCTGATGATTAATGGATGATTCCGCTGACGACCCAATGCCGATCATCCGGCACATCGACGATCAACCGGCGTCAGATTCATCCTGGCTAACTGCGCCGCTGATTTCATCTTCCGTAAACGCCGCGAGCAGCGAATTATAGAAAGTCCCTCCTGCAGAATGTCCGGAGCCCCGGAAGCATTACTGATCGACGATGGCCTGCGCCTCTTCCGGTGATTCCGGCCTCAAGCAGGTCCATCACCAGCACAGGTGAGCCTGGACTTCACGGCCGATCGCAGCTTGATGCCAAAACTGCAGAGGGTTTGGCACATGATGCAAGCAGAGCTATTGGAGATGGCTGCATCGACGACACTGACTCCGGCGAGATCCCTGAAATCGTTCACAGCGGAAGGTAATACGCCCGGACAAGCCGGCCTGATGCACAGTTTCTTCAGCCAACCGTACCATCGGCTTCGACGCATCGACGCCGGTGATGCGACAAGAGGGAAATGCCTGAGCGAAGCGGATGGGAATGTCGCCAGGACCACAACCCAGGTCGAGCACATGCCCCTCGGAGAAATCAGGAAAGTATTCGCGGAAACGATCGACGAAGCCCTGATTCTCTCCTGTGAAAATCCGCCGCTGCATAGGCGCGGACTTGCGCGGATCGTTCCATGAATTCAGGTTCGAGTATGCGGTCCATGGCTTTCCCCTCGTAGGCTGAGGCGTGAGGGTACAGGTTTAGTCTCAATCAAACTTGACCTCAGCCTTGACCTTAGCCTGCTTCTATCGTGACTTCATCTCCCGGTCTCACCACGCCCTCACGCAGCACTTTCGCATAGAGCCGACTCCATCCTGGATTCTTTTTCTGGGAAATGCGCTTGAAGTCTCTCTCCCGGAACCACTGGGCATTCTGATCACAGGGAGTCGTATAACTCATGATCTCGAGCTGGACGTCTGGCCCGACCTGGAGTCGGTCACCCGGTTTCAGCTTCTCCCACTCAAGCCCGGCAAGCGTCAGGTTCTCTCCGGAGGAACCGGCCTCGATCGAATGGCCCTCGTCCTGCAGCCGCTCGATCAGGTCTTGCGAGATACAGGCAGAGAGCCCGATCCAGCCCGCCGTGCACGTTGAGATTCCGTTGCCGGTCCCCTCGACACCGGTTGTGGCGATGACGGCCTCCAGCACCGGACGTTTCGGCACACCTCCGTCTGACACATTAATCTGGTACACGTGGGGATAGGGTGGTCGTCCATTCTCCGTCATCAACTCACTCCTTCGCAGGATTCCACCATCAGCAATTCCAACCCCACCCAGCCGTCTTGTTCACGCCGTTTGAGACAACATAGCGCCGACCTTGGAGAACGCCTCGACAATCTCTTGCTCTTGATCGAGCAGAATGCCGGACAGCAGGAGCCGCGCACCGTGGCTCACGTACTGCGCCAATTCATCGCACAGCAGCAACAGCGTCTGGCGATCGAGATTGGCGAGAACCAGATCCGGTCGCAGCTCGCCTTGCCGGTCAACCTCCTCCAGCGTTCCGCACCGGAATTCGAGATTATCCCCAAACCCGTTCTCTGTGGCATAGTCTCGTGCACAATCCACTGCAACAGGGTCGCATTCCACTCCGAGGGCCGAGGCCGCCCCAAGCCGCAGCGCGACCATCGCCAGAATGCCGCTCCCCGCCCCCACATCCAGCACGGACTCGCCGCCGTGAACGAGATCCTCAAGCCATTCCAATAACATCCGTGTCGTCGCGTGATGACCCGTGCCGAATGCCTGCTTCGGATCGAGCACGATCTCAATGTCCTGTGCTTGCAGCGCCACCGGCTCCCAGCTCGGCCTAATCACAATCCGCCGACCGATCCGGATCGGCCTGACCGACTGAGCCCATTGCCGATTCCAATCCTGATCGGGCAATTCCTCAACACGAATGTCGCTCTCGGGCGAGGCACCCGGATCGACTCCTGCAGAATACTATTGAGGTGCGCCACGGGCCTCCATGCTCCACTGTGGTTTCGGCCAATAGAGATGGACAACCCCGTTCTCCTCCCATCCGCCTTGGATCACGGGATCAGCCAGCATGCCGAGCAACTCTGCCGCATCAACGGCGGTCCGAATCTGGACATCGATCCATCCTTCTGATTTCATGACAGGACTAGCCCTCATTATTCATGACGGTTCGTCGTCCCGAACCCATCCCGCATAGCAGGGCGACGGTGGTGGCGCAGACGGGCATGCGTAGTCGCGAGGGTCCCGAGGCGTACTTGAACAGTACGTCGAGGGGCGAGCGGCGAGCCTGCCCGCCGAAGGCTTCGTCGCAGCGGCGAATCCGCGATTGCAGCAGAAGCGCTCATGAATAATGCGGGCTAGGAGTTGACGCACTCTCCCCCTTCCAGTAAGGTCGGCTCTATGCTCCAGAACCAGCCCGTGACGCCTGTAACGAAAGCCCATTCACTGACACGCCTGGTGGAGAAACTCGACCGCGTGATCGCCCTGGCCACGGCCTCTAGTTCCGCACTTCACCCGCTGGCGTCTCATCCTGTTCATCGTCGGAGCGATCTGCACGGTAGCCCTCTACAAGATGGGGTGGTATCAAGCCGGCAATGGAGCGCTCATCGCCTTTGTCGGCCTGTTCCTGATTGTGGCCAGCTATCATAACAGGCTCGAAAGTCGCCTGCACCGGCTTCGTCTCTGGAAGCAGATCAAGCTCGTACACCTGGCACGTCTCCGGCTGGAGTGGCATCACATTCCCACTCGTCCATCGAGCGCTCCCGAACACCATCCGTATGCCAAAGACTTGGACCTGGTCGGCCCGCACTCGCTCGTCCATCTGCTCGACACCACCGTCTCCTCGCACGGACAGGCGCGGCTGGTGTCGTGGCTTCTTGAGCAACCGCCGGGACCGGACCAGTGGCTCATGCGCCGGCGCCTCGTGCAGGAACTCATTCCGCGATCGCTGTTTCGCGATCGGCTGGGGCTCGAGGCTCAGCTCATTGGCGAACAGGAAATCAACGGCCAACGACTGGAAGCTGTCCTGAATCATGCAGTCGGATTCCCGCATCTCACGACCGTCTTAGCGATTCAAACCCTGCTCGCCGCCACCACCATCGGGCTCGGGTTGGGTGCGCTGCTCGACTGGCTTCCGAATTATTGGATGTGGTCCTTCGCGGCCTATGCCTTGCTCTATTTCTGGACCGATCAGGGCGAAGAGTTATTGGAACATGCGGTGGGCGTGCACTTCGAACTGGAGAAACTGGGAGCCGTGCTTGGGTTTGTCGAACGGCACGCCCGGCATAGCCACGCGGCGCTCGCCGGCCTGTGGGCGCCGCTGCTCGCACCAGGCGTGAATCCGCCCCAACTCGTCCGGCAAGCGGCCCGCACCCTGCATGCGATCAGCGTCAAAGCCCATCCGGTCATCCATCTGATCGCCAACACGTTCTGCCCCTGGGACTTGTGGTTCACCTATCGGCTCCAGCGGATTCAGGCTCAGGTGGCCGCCCACCTGCCGACCTGGATGGATCGACTGGCTGAGGTCGAGGCTGCCTCGGCACTCGCCACGTTTGCCGCGCTCCATCCTTCGTATCGCTGGCCGGACCCACTCACCGCCGATCCCCGGCGTAACGGAGCGCAGGCCAGGCTTTCGGCCAAAGACCTCGCCCATCCGCTGATTCCTGAGACGCACCGGGTCCCGAACGATCTTGCCCTCGAAACGCTGGGAACCGTGCTCTTGGTGACCGGGTCCAACATGTCGGGGAAAAGCACCTTCTTGCGAACCCTGGGCATCAATCTGTGCCTCGCCCAGGCAGGCGCTCCGGTCTGCGCCAGTCTTTTCGAATGGACTTGGGTGCGCCTCGCCACCTGTATCCGCGTGGATGACTCGCTCGAAGCAGGGCCTGTCTTTTTCTATGCCGAGGTGAAACGCTTAAAAAGCCTGCTCGACGCGACGACGGATCGATCCAGCGCACCGGTGGTCTTCCTGATCGATGAAATCTTTAAGGGAACCAACAATCGTGAACGGTTGATCGGGAGCCGTTCCTACATTTCCGCTCTCTCACAAGGCAATGGCTTCGGCTTGGTGACGACTCACGATCTGGAATTGACCGATCTCGACAAGACGGTGCCCGGATTGCGGAACGCCCACTTTCAGGAAACGGTGGCAGCCGGCGCGCTGCAATTCGACTACAAGCTAAGACCCGGTCCCTGCCCCACGACCAACGCCTTGCGGATTATGGAATTGGAAGGGTTGCCGGTGCCTCCACCTCAGGCCTGACCTGTGCGGTCTTTTTATTCCGTTCCTGCTGTGCTATGACTCTGCGCACGATTCGGGCGCATTCACCGGCTTGAGGAGCGCCGTGACCATCCAACCTTGGATCACCTGCCTGCAAAGCGGAATACTCATCCGCCATCTCGAAGCTCGCTACCCCGAACAGGCATCGAAAGTCGATCTCCAACGGGTTATGGGGGCAGCCGAATCGTTCCAGGAAATTCAGGATGCCCGTGCGTTCCTGACCGATACAAGCAATTGGATTCCCCATTCGGTCTTTCGTGAATTGATCAAGGCCTGTGAGCTGGCATCCGGCGAGAAAGACTTTACCTATCAAGCCGCTCTGGCCTACTACGAAACCGTCAAGACGCAGACCCCGACACTTATTGAAACGATTGCGATCCTCCTCAACGACGTAGAATCAGTCTTTCGTTCTGTCGGCGACTGGGCCTCGGCCTATACGAATTATCTCCAACTTCAGTCGTTCGTCTGTCCGGATGAAGCACAGACCCTGCACGTTCTGTCCCGATACTTGCCGCCGGTCGATCCTGGACTTGGAAATATGCGTCTGGTGCAAGGCAATCTCGAAGGCATTGCGATACTGGATCCTTCCGTCGAAACCGCCACCTCCGAGGAGGCCTACTCACAGCTCCGCTTAGAAACCCTGGTCAATGAATTCGGCGACGCCTACGATCATGACCACGAAGAACGATCGGTTCACTGTGGCCCGCCGATCGACGGGCGAAGTCGTGATCACGGGACGAACGATTCGTCTCGTTCATACGCTGATCCCCATCAAAGCCGATCGTATTCCCGCTCCGCATGGTTCTGACGAACAACTTGTCGCCACACTTGAGCAGCAGGACCATCTCTCGGTCTGGACGGCTGAAGAGCCGGTCCGAAGATCCAAGACACACCTCCCCAAGCAGGACGATCACTGCACCGCTATCCGCATCGAACGCGGCGGCACCCTCTCGGCTGGAACACTCAGCACCACAATCAAGGCCGGCTCGATTTACAACGCGCCTTATACATATTATCGCCTGCGTTGGACGAAATCGCCCTACACACTCGAACAACGCCGCTGCCGCCGGCCGCTCGCAATTCTTGACGGACCGGCGCGCCTTCGCACACCAGCTCTTTACCCATTTAAAAAATCTACAGGCGACGCATCGGCACATGCTCACCATGTTCCTCCGCAATGTGGAACTGGCGCAGGAGAATATCCAACTGAAGCAGGAGCTGTCTGCGCAGCAAGAAACCGGTGGCATCATTGGCAAGAGCGCTCCACTTCTAGATCTTCTTTCACTGATCAGAACCATTGCTCCCTCGGACACAACCGTTTTGGTAACCGGAGAAACAGGGACGGGGAAGGAACTCGCCGCCCGTTTGATCCATCAACTGAGCCGACGCAAGGACCGCCGCTTTGTCGCCGTCAATTGCGGAGCACTGCCTGAAACACTCTTGGAGAGCGAGCTGTTCGGCCATGAGAAAGGTTCGTTCACCGGCGCGATAGCCCAGAAGAAGGGAAATTCGAGCTCGCCGAGGGGGCACGCTGTTTCTCGACGAGATCGGAGATATTTCGCCCGCGGTGCAGGTGAAATTGCTACGAGTTCTTCAAGAACGAGAGTTTCAGCGCGTCGGAGGAACGAGCGATCTTAAAGCGAACATCCGGCTGATCGCCGCCACTAATCGAGACCTCCTGGCGATGATGGAGCAGAACCAGTTTCGGCAAGACCTGTTCTATCGTTTGAATGTCATTCAGCTCTATGTCCCGGCCTTGCGGGAACGTCCGGAGGATATTGCTGAACTCGCCCAGCATTTCGTCCAGCGATTCGCCGAGAAATCAGGAAAATCCATCGCAGGCTTGACCCCGGACGCGTTGCAACTCTGTCTGTCCTATAAATGGCCGGGCAACATCCGTGAACTGGAGAATGTCATGGAGCGCGCCGTGACCTTGGCGCCGGAAGGCAAGAAATGGATCACTCCTGACCTGCTCCCGAACAATCTACGTTCGACCACGGAATCGGCACCCTCGCTCGATCTTGCCGAGTTGGTGGACCGTGTTGATTGGAGTGCGTTGCTTAAAACCCTAGAGACGCGAGGGTCGCTCACCGGGCTCTTGAACTACCTCGAATGGTCCATCACGCGCCGCGCCGTCGCCGAGTACGGCGGCAACAAAAGCCGCGCCGCCAAGATCCTGGGCCGCACCTATCGCTGGTTGCGGAAACTCGAAAGCGAGATGACCGACCGCAAGCCGCTGACTACACGGTCGACGCCAGGCTCCTGACGGATCCTCATCTCAAGAAACCTGTTCCATCAACTGCCTCCTGTGACGCCGCTCCAAGCCGGGGTACTTCTTTTTCTGTGTCGTCATACAGAGGCCAGAGTCACGGACACCGCCGCGGCGCTCGGCATGAGGCTTTCGACCTTGAGTGGGGTTCTCACCACACTGGCGCGCAAGCGGTGGGTCACCAAACGTCGCTCGGTCACGGATCGCCGTGCCTTCTGTTTGCGGCTCGAGTCGGCGGGGCCCGCACTCGCCCTCCAAAGCGAGCAGCGGGTCCGCCACGTGGTGGCCACGCTGACCGAGTTAACTTATTGCTGGCGTATGCGCACGGCTGTCGCGTGAGCTCCGCAGATACGCTTTATGGTAAATCCATTGTTTAATGTCAGTGTTTGTACCACTGGCTCGGCTGCGATGTCGGTCAGACCGAACCATCGGGACTGACCTGGCCCTCAAACTGGAGACCGGTCAGCGTATACGACCCATCAGTGCCTGCGCAGCTCGTTGTGTATGATGAAGCTTCCATCTCGGCGCACCGCATACGTCCCGCTGCAGTTATCCGCGAAGGTGCCCACCGGACTGCTGTTCGGAGAAGATGGACCGCTGCCAGATAAACTGATGCCGCGATCGTGTCCCCTGACGTTACCTACGCCATCGAACGTAAGGACCCCCAAGTAGGCAAAGTCCGTAAAGCCTGTCGCTGTTATTGCAAGATCCGGTGGGACGAAGTCGCCCCCAGGGACGGACAGACAGGTTTGGTTTTGGTTGAACCGATACGATCCACTCAGCAGCGAATTGGAATTATCGATGTCGGCCGTTGCCGACTCCGCTGACAGTAAGCCAAGAACCGCTACAAACGCGTACGCGAAAAGTCGTGGAGTGCGTATAGTAATCCCTACTATTTATGCTCGGCCTATAACCTTAAACCTAGGGGGGTGGCCGCAGTATCCCTCCAGGTTTCTATGTCGCGGAACGACGCCAACCGTTACATTGACGGTTCCAGTCAAGAGGCCGTTCTGAAGTGCGTACACATTTCGTGTTGGGGGCATTGGACGGTGAATTAGGACCGTCCGCGTAGACAACAGTGCCCCGGCTCTGGATCAACATGTAAGCGCGTCCGAATAACCGAACGGCTCTGGCCTACGATGTGGGAGCTTCGGTCTCGAATTTCTCGTTATTCGTGAGTACTCATGGCAAAACGAAAATCAAGCAAAGCCATGTGCCTCATTGCACATGGACTCTAGTACGCATCTTCCAGGGCAACGCGGAACCCATACCCATCTATAAATTCAACTCATTTCGTGGATTGCTCTTGTCGCTCGCTATCTGGAGGCGACACAGGCCAGTTTCCCCACGGAAACCATTTCGATTGGGTCACAGTGGGCTGGAGACCTTGGGAAGCGGGCTGCGGCGTGATGAACACATAAAAGCCCTCGTCTATAGGGTCTGGGACAAGAGCCAAGAATCCCCCAGTCAAGATTTTTATTGCCAGGGGTAAGTTTCACGGAGCGCCTGCTCCAATCCGTGATCCGGTCCCTTCCGTTCTCTGAAAAATGCGCCCGGACAGACCAGTAATACAAGGTTGACGGCTCAAGGGTCACCTCAATCTTGTGAGAGTCCTGTTCGATGTTCGCTCGGCTATACACAACAGCCTCAGGCCCCAGTCTTCCCGATCGCCACATCTTCAGTTCATACGTGACGTTCGTCCCTGGGAACGATTCCCATTTCAAGGTAGGCTGAAGGGAGTCGCTTCTCTGGGCCGTGATGCGAAACTCATTAGGGATTGGCGAAGAAAGCGAGACCAGAAACTCATCAGTGGGATACTTTGCTTGAATATCCTCATCTCCGATGCTCGGGCCAAATACACCTCCCGCAGGCATACCTAGGTATTCTTGAGGCGACCAGGCGCGAAGCCCTTTCAGATGCACGTCCATAGTAACGCCAGAGAGGACCCGTTCAGGAAAATGATACGTCAAAAAATAGTCCGTGACGATCGCTTCGGCGAGCCGCTGCGTGGCCTGCACAGCTTCTTCGCTAAACCGTGCCGCATGGTTGGCCATCCAGTTGTTGAGTGCGAGCGCTGGTCCTAACTTATCGGTCACCATCCGATCATCAAGGACGTTCCCGTCGCTTGTTCGAACGAGCCGCACATGGGCGGAAAGGATTAGCTCCTCGCTGCGGATTCTCCATGAACTCAGCAGGCATCAGAGTCACGGCGAAATCCTGAATCTCCAGCACCGTGTCGAAACCGTCTCTCCTGGCAGCGGCGTAGCGAGACTTCTCCTGAGGCTCCTGCGGTGCGACTTTGATAAGGTCAGTGATCTCGTAGCCATGTGATCGAGAGAAGGCCGCGAGGTGCTCGGGTAGTGCTCGATTCGAGATCCAGTTCCGCAACAATGGTTCGGAAGGTAGGATCCGCCTCGTACCAGGATTCTGAGGCGACCGCACCATAGACAGCCCCTCCTACTAACCCAAGCGCTGCTCCGATAGGAACAGTAACTATAAGGAGCCATCCGCCCTGACCACCGACCAATACTCCCTTCGCGGTGCCACGAGTGGCTCCTCTCCAAATATTGCTGAGTCGTCCTGCTCCTGGTGTACTCAGCGCCTCGTCCTCCGCTCCTGGCCTGACAACCACGCCCATCTTGCCCAACTGCTGTTGAATGGATTCAGGTAGCGGAGAGGGAGGAGGAGTATGGGCGCACCCTTGAACTCCACCAAGAAGGAGGAGTCCGATGATGAGGGATATCACTCGTGCACGAAGCGCTGAAGTCATTTGCCTACCTCCTGAGGACTCCCAGCCCTATCGGATTCACTCAAATGCCCCCGCGTCCAATATTCACACCGCCGGGTTGCATCGATGTCCTCTCGTTGATGTCCCCGCTGCCCCCAACTCTGTTCTCAGACCAAAGGCACCGCAACACTCTGTGCCAGCACGACCGACACTCCCCAGTAAGTTGATTATCGCGAGGATCTTCAGCAAAAAGCCGCGGGCACACCGGGAAGGAGGCCAGGGACGCAAGGACCGCGACAGACCTCATTATGAACGAGAGTTCATATCGTCGGAACGGCTGTTCAGGGTGAGGGAGATTCTTTGCCCCAAGAGGTAAATAGGCTGAAGGTTTCCAGCACTCCTTGGAGTCTGATATCAGTGAGTAGTGAGTCAGATTACGAATTGAAGATGTGAACGAGGATTCCCTTCCTGGTCGTGGACTCCACGTACAACGCGGGTTCGCTCTTCAAGCTATCGCTGGCCTCCTGTTGGGTTTTCATTTCGATCCGGTAAATCACTTTTGATTCAGTACCGAATCGTTTTGGGTTCACACGAACCGCTTTCCATCCTCGTGGAGCAGTTCCCGCACAGGCACAATTCGAGGAAAGCCGCAGTCTGTGACCATTGGTGATGACGATTTGAGATTCTACACATACCCATTGGGAACATCCGTTCAGGTGCTCTGATCCGCCGTTCATAGTCCGGGCTTGATGATCCCGCCACCCTGGTTGCCTTCCGATCCGGCCAATTGCGCAAACACCCTCCTACCAAGCACTGCAACGAAACCGACTGGCCTGACCGTCCTCGGCGCGTTCCTTGCTCAAGCGACAGAGTGAACCTGCACCGAGTGCTCTCAAGGAGGTACCCTATGAAATGGTTTAATTCATTATCGGTTGTGTTGATCATTTCTCTTGCACTTACCGCCTGCGGTGGCGGCGGGGATGGCGGAACCGGAGAGCCACCTCCCACCACCGTGTCCGGGACGGTCCAGGCGCCGAACGGGCAAGTGGCGTTTCACCAGCCGACACTTTGGGATGTCTTTGAATCGTCAGCGTTCGCCTCCTTGTCCGGGTTGACATCTGTGCCCGATGGAACGCCGGTTCAACTGGGCAGGATTAGTTCCGGGGGAACGTTAACCGGCCTTTCGTCTGCCACAGTTTCCGGCGGACGTTATTCCTTTAACTTAACAAGACTAGGGCTCACATTAGCGAGTGACCTGGTTGTAGAAGTCTCCAATCCAGCAACAGGGGCACGAATGCGCGCGTTCGTCACTCGGGAGTCGGTCGATCTGACCCCGATGTCGGAAACCGCAGTACAAGTTGTATTGGACCACATTGTCGTCACTCCAGGGACGAGCCTATCCGATTTCACCGTCCAAGAGCTGACCGATTTTGTCAGCGCGATCGATGCCCTTACCGCCGCGAACAAGGCTTCTGCTGGGGTGGACATCAATTCGACCGTCACGACCATCAAGAATCAAGCAGCCAATGAACCTCAACTAATGACGTTCTTGATGTCAGCCGGCGGACCAGGCCAGACAACAGAAGGACCGGGAGATATCGGCAATTACTTTCCGTTGGACAGGCCAATGAGCTGGACATATCAGGGAACTGAGCAGATTACAGGCCAGCCACCTTTGAGCTACTCAAACACGGCCACCATCGCAGGAACGGCGACGGTGAAAGGTGTTCTGACTACCGTCCTCTCTGAAACGAACCCTCTTAACAGTGACCGATCAATCGACTCGTACTACACCAAAGACAGTCGCGGGGTTACGTTCCACGGCGACAATGACACCCAGGACGTCCTCACACCTCAACTAGTTCCCTACCTGAGTCACCGATTCCCTCTTGGAACGGGATCAAGCTTTGAGGAAGTCAACAGAAAAGGACTGGATTTCGGCGAGGACCTTGATGGCGACGGCAAAAATGAGAAAATCGATATCTTGTCAATTGTGACGGTTCTAGGTTTTGAAAGTGTGTCCGTTCCAGCTGGTCTCTTCCCAAATTGCGCCAAGGTAGAGACCACAATCACGTTCAAGGCCATTCCCTCGAGCAACGGTGCAACTGATTCACTAATCGTGAACCAGACCGCCTGGTATGCTCGGCGTGGGTCCAGTCAAACGAGTTCTGAAGGTCGAGGATTTGACCGAAACTGAAGAATTGATCTCTTTCACGCAGATCAACGCAAAGATCATCAACCTCGCCACCAACGATCTCATTCTCGATCCGGGAATTCAAAGGATTTACGCATCCGTGCCCGGGAATCCCGGTAGCATTACCCCCATTGATCCGGTCACAGGAACTCTTGGCCAGCCGATTCCTGTCGGCAATGGGCCACTCAAGCTGGCGCTTTCAGATAACCGGCAATTTCTCTATGTGGGACTCGATGGAGAAGCTGCGGTCCAACGAGTAGACCTCGCAACGCAGACGGCGGGACTGAAGTTCTCTCTCGGCAGTGATCCGTCGTTTGGACCATTCTTTGTCGAAGACATGGAGGTCCTACCCGGAAGTCCTCAATCCGTCGCCATCTCAAGGAAGTACAATGGCGTAAGTCCGAGGCACGCGGGCGTGGCTATCTATGACAACAGTGTGCAACGTCCAACGACAACGCCGGGCCACACCGGCAGCAACGTCATCGAATTTTTCCGCTCTCTCTTCGAGGCTGTATGGGTACAATCAAGAAACCACCGAATCTCCGGCTTTCGCCGAATGTCAGTCGGTGCGTCCGGTGTGACGGTTCTCGATGTCTTCGACTCGTTCATGGGAGATCTTATCTCAGGAAGTGTGGACATCAAGTTTGACGGTGGCCGTATCTACACAACCTCCGGGCGCGTCATTGATCCGGAGGCGCGAACAGTTGTGGGGACATTCTCTGGTGCGACAGGCTTGTCCGTAAGGCCTGACGCGGTCCTTGGGCGTGTTTTCTTCTTGATTCCCACTGGTGGTCCGACGGCGAAAGTGAGCGCTTACGATCTCAACACACGACAACTTCTCGGGACCGAGGAGATCCCTGGCGTCCTCAGGATCCCCGAATAACTTGGTTCGATGGGGTGCGAAGGGATTGGCGTTTCGAACGACCGGCGGGCAGGTGTTTCTCGTCGAATCTCCAAACTTGATCCCCTGATGGGTTCAGGTGAGAGGTCAGCGCGCCGGTGGCATCCAATTCCACCGGCAGGTTCGGCGCAGGCACCACATCATCCTGAACCGCAAGGGAGGTCTGTCATGAACACACGGCTCAAGCTTGTAGCCGGCTTTATTGATCTGACGTGCTTCGTTTTCACAGCCGGTGCTCGCCTCATCCCATGCGGAGGATGACACCAACAAAGTGAGATGGGACTGGATAGTCGGCATCTTCGCTCCAAACGCTTTGGCTTCACTGTCCACCCTTTGCGCGCCGCGCGGCTTCCCACACTGCGCACTCCATTGTCTTGTATTTCGTTGAATCGCCTATTCTGGTGGTGACATAATTTTCCTGTTAGCTCTTGATTGGTCACTTCCAATCCAGGCACTCCATCCTTTGAGAGTCGAAACGATGGGTGTTCCTATCCGGCGACCTTCCATCTGACTCGAACTCCGTAGTACGCATCCCCTGCTGCCCTGCGCCAAGACTCACGAAGTGGGTCAGCCATAAGATTTAGAGCAAAGGGAAGTACCCTAAAAATTGCCTTCAATAATCCATGCCAACTTCTGCCACGTCTATGAACGACACGACTCTTCCTATGAATATCGATTCATAGATTTCCCTCCTTGATCCGGCCTCTTCGCCACGCCGGTGCCTCCATGCTCCTCTCTTCCTCCTTGCTGATTTCCCTAAGACATTGATAATGCAGTGGTTTGGCGCGGCAGGTTGCTGCTCATCCTCACACACACCGAATCGGCACTAGCGTTTGCCCTTCTGCCTCGATAGACGAGAATCGAATGGTGAAGGGAGGGTGCTATGAAATCGCGATGGTTGGCTCTAATTGCCTTGCTTCTTGGGACCTATGCCACCGTTCCCGCGATCGCGGCAGCCAATGAAGTCGAACGGCATTGCATCGGCCTGCTGTGGTGCACAGAACGGTCTGCGGATGGAACATCCGTTGACGGCCTGTTGTTGCTTTATTCGGCTGAGGAGCGCGGCAGTTATTCCCGGCTGGCTGTGCGACCGCTGTACTCCATGGAGGAAGATCCGACGCAGAATCTGCTGCGGCGGAGCATTCTCTGGCCCTTGGGAACCTACGAGCGGAGAGGAGACCGAGGCCTGGGCGCATGTCTTTCCTTCTCTACTGGCACTCTGAAGCAGCCGGGGCGTGAGTGGACCTTCACTGTCCCGCTGTATATGAAATCGATCCATGGTGACAGCTCATGGCACCATCTGTTTCCCTTATTCAGCCGCCATGTCATGGGCGAGTACTATTCGCAAGAAACTTTGTGCTCGGTCCCCTGTTGGTTACAACGCGCGACACCCGCACCGACTTATCTCAATGGGATCTCGCTCTTTCCCTTCTTTCACTATCGACAGGATCTGAATTCGTCGAACAGCTGGCTCTTCCCGTTCTATTGGTCAGGCGAAGACCAGTCGAAGGGAGAGGCCTATCGCTATATCCTGCCGCTCTACGGCTCCTCGGACGACCAGTCCCAACGACTACCATTTTCTTTTCCCGTTCTACGGCTATGCGGATAACACCTTAGCGCAGGTCACGCGTTTCAGCCTGCTCGGTCTGCCGCCAGCCAAGGGATTTTCTGCGCTACCCTCTTTAGCGCTCTTCGAGCACGTGACGACGGCCGACGAGACGAGTCATCGGATGTTTCCACTCTACCGCTATGTCTCAGGCGCGGATGACAGCAGCACCTTCGACGCGCTCCTCCTGTACCGTCATCAGACTGCACCATCCGGCACCATCGATCCGATTCTTTCCGTTGTATCGATACGAGGGCAATGCCGACAGCCAGACCCATGAATTCGATTTGTTCGGCTATCGCGACGCGTCTTGGTTTCGCTATGAAGACGACCCGAACCACAGTACGCACCGGCTCCTCGGCCTCTACAACTACGATCGCGGCCAGGATGGATCTTCACAGCTCTCTGCCAGTTGGCTATCGCCGCTTGTCTCTCTATCTCCACCGGAGCCAGGACGATCTGACCGAAGATCGGCTCGTGCCTCTATACGACTACTTCCGTCACGGTGACAACCGCTCGTTCTCGCTCCTCGGCACTATCCGAAATCGCCTTGTATCGCCAGGAATCGAGTCCGTCTCTGTTCCGACATCGCCTGTTTCCGCTCTATCGATACCGGCACGATCTTGCAAAGGACGAAACCGAATTCGACGCGTTGTTTCTGTATCGCCATCTGACTACGCCGGCCCAGACAGCCGATCGACTGCTCCCCTTCTGGGACTATGCCGGAGCGACCACCAAGGCTGACTGGCGTGTCAGCCTTCTCGGGCTTGAGTCCATGGCGCTTTATCGCCACGACACCAATGAGATTCGTACGTTGGACCACCTGTTCCCCTTCTACGGCTATCGCAGCGAGCATGACGGCGGGACTCGATTCAGCGCGTTGGGGCTACCACCATTTGGCCAGCTTGCTGCCTGGTCCCTCTACGAGCATGACCACTCCTCAACAGCAGATGAGCGACCGTTTCTTCCCCCTCTACCGTTACCGAAAGGATACAACACAGCAGGCGTCCGCATTCGACATGCTGGGGATGGGATCCGCCTCCCTCATTCACCACGAGGCGACTCCGACTAGCGTGACAAACCGTGTGTTCCCGCTCTATCGATATGCTCACGATGAAGAAACAGGGCAGACCACGATCAATCTGCTTGGAGTCGAACCGGTGAGTCTCTTCCGATCTCAGAGCAGCCCCACACAGAGCACTCACCATGCCTTCCCGCTTTACAGCTACCGTGCCGACGACACAACCGGCACCACCTCATTCTCCGCCCTCTGGATGTTCTGGCGGACGACGTCGCCGACCATCAGCAAGACGAGCCTCTTCCCCATCGCGAGCCTGTCAACCGATGAGGCCACGGGTGAAAGAAGCTGGTCGATGATCGGACTCGATCCCGCCCTCCCAATCAGCTGGATCAGGCACAGCTGGACACAGGACTCGGCACGCGGTCTGTTTGTCCCCCTCTACGACTACCGCAGGGAACAGGACCAGACCACCTTGTCTATCGGAGGGCTGTCCTATGCGTCGCTCTACCGCCAGGAAGACTCTTCGACCCTCCACAGCCATCGCCTGTTCCCCATTTATAGTTATCGCCACGACTTGGCCCAGGACGTCGCACGAACGAGTGTCCTGCTGGCCTACGAGCATGAGAGCACGCCGTCGCGAAACACCGATACTTTGATCCCGCTCTGGCGCTATGAACGGGGCCATAATCAGGACGAGACTCGACTCAATGTGCTGGGACTTGGAACATGGTCGCTCTTCGAGCACCATGCCACGTCAACGGGTACGACCGACCGTCTCTTTCCCTGTACAAGTACGCGTCCACGCGTGAAACCGGCGACGCGGAGTTCTCACTCTTGTGGCCTCTGGCTGAATACAAAAGCCGTCAGGGCGTCGTCACATCGGCCAGTTTGTTGTGGTGGCTGGCCTCACTACGAGCATCCGGATACGGACCATTCCGACTTCCATTTCCTCGGAGCCTCAAAGATGGCCTTGGTCCGGCGCATGACCTCTCCCAGAGAATCAGTCTTTGAATTCAACCCGATCATCCCGCTGTATCGGTACCGACATGAGACGGAGAGGGGAACCTCCTGGGATCTCTTCGGAGGACTGGTGGGAATGGATAGCAGCCAAAGAACAGACTCGAATGAAGCTGTTCTGGCTGTCTCTGTGAAGACAAGTCATTGCGCGATTCATACAGGTTGAGTGGGAAGGAAACATTTGCCTCCGACTCCAAACACTGGCACACTGCGACCATACGAGGCCTCTTCTGGTGGACAGTCTTCAGCACAAACCTTCAGATATCCAGCCCTCTTCGCATCCTCTCCGCGGACTCTTGATCGCCCAATTCTTCGGCGCGTTCAACGACAACGCCTGGAAGCTCATGGTTGCCTTGCTGGCCATCCGGCAAGCCACTGCGCAGATGGCGCCAGGCCCTGCGATGGAAACTGCGGCACAGACGCAAACCGCGCTCACCTTTATCATCTTCACCTTGCCGCTGATGTTGCTGTCGTTGGTCGGCGGTACCTTGGCCGATCGCCTGAGCAAACGCACCGGTCATCATCGCGATCAAAGTCGTCGAGGTGTTCCTCATGAGCGCCGGCACCGTCGCACTCTGGCTGAACCCCACCGGCGGCATTCTGCCGTTGATCGTCTTATGCGGGATGGGCGTGCACAGCGCGCTCTTCGGCCCGTCGAAATACGGCATTCTCCCCGAGTTGATTCCGCATGAACGTCTCGCCGCCGGCAACGGCCTGTTGGAGATGTGGACCTTTGCCGCCATCCTGACGGGCACGGCAGCCGGAGGCTTTCTCTTGCAGACCGCCGGTGACCAGCTCTGGATGGCGCCCCTCACCTTGGCCGCCTTGTCGGTGGTCGGCCTGGTTGCAGCCTTTGCCGTTCCCCACGTCTCGCCCGCCCGCGCGACCGGCGGCGTGGGCTCAACGATCCGCGGCGCCTGGGCTGCAATTCAGACAGAACGCCTGCTGCGCCTTGCCATCCCCGGAGAAATCTTTTTCTGGACGATCGCGAGCCTCTTCGCCCAAAACGTGCTCGTCTATGCCAAAGCCAGTTCTGCATCTCTCCGGATGCGATGTCGGGGCTCCCGCTCACGCTGTTGTCCGTCGGCATCGGCGTCGGCGCCATGCTGGTCGGGCGACTGTCTCAAAACCGGATTGAGTACGGACTGATCCCCTTGGGAGCCACGGGTGCGTCCATCGCACTGTCCTTGCTCGGCGCACTGACCCCACCATTGTTCGGAACGTTTCTGGTATTGGGACTCCTCGGAGTCTCCTGCTCCTTCATCTTCGTGCCGCTGAACGCCATTCTCCAATGGAGATCGCCGCCCGATCGGCGCGGCGCCGTCATCTCGTTTTCCAACACGTGCGTCTTCACCGGAATTCTATTGGGATCGCTCGCCGGCGGCGCGCTCGCCAATGCCGGCTTCTCGACGGGCAACATTTTCCTCGTCACTGCCGGAGTGACCATAGGGGGCACGCTGTGGGCCCTCTGGCTGATGCCCGATGTGTTCCTGCGGCTGTTGTTCGTCATCTTTACGAACACGCTCTATCGCCTCCGCATCGTCGGCCAGCAGCATATTCCCAATCCGGCGGAGCGCTTCTCGTCCCGAACCATATGTCGTTCGTCGATGGCTTCTTGATCATGGCCAGCATCGATCGGCCCATACGGTTCGTGGTGGATGCCGCCTATGCCACGCACCCGCTGTTCAAAGTGGTTGATGAGCGCCATGAAGGTCATCCCGATTACTTCTAGCAGGCGACACCCGCATGATCCTCCGTGCGCTGCGCAGCGCGGGGCAGGCACTCGACGACGGAGAGATCGTCTGCATCTTCCCTGAAGGACAGATCACCCGCACCGGCACGCTGCTGCCGTTCCGTCGCGGCTTCGAACGGATTGTGAAGGGACGGCAGGCGCCGGTCATCCCCGTGCACTTGGATCGCGTGTGGGGCAGCATCTTCAGCTTTGAGCGCGGTCGCTTCCTCACGAAATGGCCTGAGCGCATTCCCTACCCGGTCTCAGTGTCCTTCGGCACACCGCTGCCATCGGACACGCCGGCGCACAAGCTCCGCGACGCGATTCGCACACTCGGAGAAGAGGCCTGGCGCCTGCGCAAATCCTATCGCCGCCCGCTGCACCGTGAATTCATCCATGCCATGAGGAGGCATCCCTTCCGCTTCGCAATGGCGGACCAGACCCGCCCACATGTGTCGTCGCTCCAAGCCCTGATCGGGTCCATCGTACTCGCCAGAGCGCTTCGGCAACATTGGGAAGACCAGCGCCATGTCGGCATCCTGCTCCCGCCGACCGTCGCCGGCGCATTGGTCAACGTGGCTGCGCCACTCGTGCGGGAAAACCAGCGTGAATCTGAACTACACGGTCGGCAAATCCGGCCTCGAAGCAGCCGTGCGACTCGCCGGCCTTCGCACGATCGTCACCAGCCGAGTCTTCGTCGAGAAGGCCAAGTTGGAGTTGCCGGACGGGCCGTCGATCGTGTGGCTGGAGGACGTCGCCCGCACCATCGGCACAGGACAGAAACTCGTCGCGAGTCTCCTCGCCCTCTGCGCCCCTGCGCGGCTGATCGAGCTGGCCTGCGGACAGAACACCCGCTGACAATGGACGACCTGGCCACCATCATCTTCAGCAGCGGCAGCACCGGGGAACCGAAAGGCGTGATGCTGTCTCACTTCAACATCGACGCCAATGAGCAGGGAGCCAGCCAGGTCCTCCATCTCTACCAGGACGAGCAAGTGCTTGGCATTCTTCCGTTCTTCCATTCGTTCGGCTATCTCGTCTTCTGGCTCGTCATGTTCAACAACGCGGGCATGGTCTTTCATCCCTCCCCGCTCGACGTCGCCGCCATCGGCGAACTCGTGCGCCGCTACCGCATCACGTTCCTCGTGACAACGCCGACCTTTCTCCAGCTGTATCAGCGCCGTTGTACCCCGGAGCAATTCAGCTCGCTGCGCGTGGTCCTGACCGGCGCTGAGAAACTTCCGTCCCGGCTCGCGCAGGCATTTGAAGATCGGTTCGGCATCGGACCGATCGAGGGCTACGGCGTCACCGAATGTGCTCCCGTCGTCGCCGTCAATTGTCCGGACTTCCGAGCCGCCGGATACTACCAACCGGCCTCACGGCGGGGAACTGTCGGCCAACCGCTGCCCGGCGTGTCTGTGCAAATCGTCGATCCCGACAGCTTCGCCTCATTGCCACCCGACACTCCAGGCATGTTGCTGGTCAGAGGTCCCAACGTCATGAAGGGGTACCTGGGGCGTGAGGATCTGACGGCCAACGCCATGCGCGATGGCTGGTACATTACGGGCGACATCGCGATGTTGGATGAAGACGGGTTTCTGACGATCACCGATCGGCTCTCGCGCTTCTCGAAGATCGGCGGTGAAATGGTCCCGCACGGGCAGGTGGAGGACGCGCTGCAGCAGGCCGCCGGCGCCGACACGCAGGTCTTCGCAGTCACCGGCATTCCGGACGAGAAGAAGGGCGAGCGCCTGGCTGTGCTGCACACCCTGGATGAAGCCCGCATCCCCGAGATCCTTGGTCAAGCTCGCCGCCAATGGCCTTCCGAACCTCTTCATTCCTGCCCGCGGGAACTTCGTCAAAGTCGAAGCCCTCCCCGTCCTGGGGAACTGGGAAGATGGACTTGCGCAGCCTCAAACGGATTGCAATGGAACGACTTGCAAAGGACGTGAGGCGTGAGGGGTAAGGGGTGAGTGTCATAGAAGAGACGATGTCACCGATGATGAGTGGCGCATGATGACCGGCAAAACCCTGATCGACTGCCATGTTCACCTGGCCGCGCTGCCGGACGGCGACAACGGCTGCTACATCTCGCCGAAGATGCTGCGAAGCCCGCTGTTTCGCTTCCTCTTGTGGAAACACCAACTGTCTCCGTCGAACCCACGGGAAGCGAACCGGAAATACCTCGACGATCTGCTCACCGAATTGCGCGCCTCACGCCATGTTCAAAAAGCCGTACTCCTCGGCATGGACGGGGTCTACGACCACAACGGCCGGCTCAATCAGGCCCACACGGATTTTCTCATCGGCAACGACTATGTCCTCAAGACGGCGCGCGCCTATCCAAACGAATTCCTCGCCGGCGTCTCGATCAATCCGCAGCGGCGGGACGCAGTCGAAGAAGTCCATCGTTGCGCCGATGGCGGCGCCGCATTGGTGAAGGTCCTCCCAAACGCGCAGCAGTTCGACCCGGCTGATACGCGCTACAAAGCGTTCTACCGAACCCTCGCCGAGCGGAAGCTGCCGTTCCTGAGTCACGTCGGCTACGAGTTCAGCCTCATCGGCAAGGATCAATCACTCGGCGACCCAGATCGACTCCGCCTCGCCCTGGACGAAGGCGCCACTGTCATTGCAGCCCATGCCTGCAGCTATGGACTTGATGCTGTACGAGAAGTTTCTGCCGACGCTGCAGTGACCTCGCGAAGCGCTACCCGCATTTCTATGCCGACATCTCCGCCCTCACGCTGCCCAATCGGTTCCGGATGCTCCTCCATCTTCGCCAGCACCCCGAGCTGCTACGAACGCCTCCTCTTCGGCACCGACTATCCCCTGTCTGTGTTCCACGTCGCCGCCTGGGGTCGCGTGGCCTTCGGCAGCGCTGCGCAAGATGATTCGGACAAGAAACCGCTTCGATCGGCAAGTCGAGGTCTGTAACGGGTTGGAAGCTCGGCTTCCGCTCGCTTGGAGATTTGCTCCCCATTCAACGGCAAAGACGACGGCCCAGAGCAACCCATCGATGGATCGAGATCAGATACTCGCCAGTCTTCCGCGAAAGGATTCTCGCTTTCGCGACATTACGAGTATCGAGGGCACAGGCCGAGGATCTGACCCAGGAGGTGCTGGTGGTCCTCCATGAGAAATACCCCAACGTTGACGGAGTTGACCGAACTGGTTCCCCTGGCCTTTCAAGTCCTGCGATTCAAGATGCTGGACGCCCATCGCAAGTCGCTCAGACGAGGCGAGTATAATCAGGAATCGGTTGATGACCTTCCGCTCGCCGATCCAGGCGACGATCCGGCGACGCAACTCGACCAGAAACAGCGAGTAGACCGGTTGCTGGCCGCCATGGCTCAGCTCGGCGAGCGCTGTCGCGAACTGTTCAAGTGGAAGTTGGAAGGAAATGCTTTCCCGAGATTCAAAAGATCATGGGTCAGAACTCGATCAACACGATCTATACCTGGGACCTACGCTGCCGAAAGCAGTTGCTCAGCCTATTGGGAGGCTCTTGGGAATGAAGGTGGAGCGATAGGCAGACTGGCCTTTGCTCGCAGAACGCGCGCGATAAGACTGAGCTCGTTCGATGCGCGCAGTAGCCAATCTGCCTGCCATCCTGGGTGGAAGGTGCAAACGAGAAAGAACGATGTCTGAACACGACCTCGAAAAACTGCTGGGCGGATTCGCAGCCGATACGCTGACGCCGGAGGAGAAGCAGACGCTCTATACCGCCGCGCTGCAAGACCAAGCAGCTGTTCAATGCGCTGGCCGATGAGCAGGCTTTGAAAGAGTTGCTCTCCGATCCAGACGTGCGCCGCAGACTCGTCGCTTCACTGGAGCAGAAGAGCGCCTCAGGCGCCGACGGTTCTCTGTCATGGCTGGATTGGTTCCGCCGTCCAGCAGGCCTCGCCTTCGCCGGTGGCCTTGCGGCAGCTGCCCTCGCAGTGGTGCTGGGCGTCAGGATTTATCAGGACAGTCTTAGACAAGCGGCACAATCGGTCGCAACCGAAGACGCAAAGCCGGCGTCTCCCCAGCTCCGATACCTCCAGCATCTCAACCGGCGACGCCTCAAGCCGTTGAGCCGCAGGCGAAAGCTAAAGAGAACGTGGCTCCAGCGATCGACCTTCCGAAGAAAGACACGTTGATCGACAAGTTGGCCAAGCGAGAACGGTCCGCAGCACCTCCACTCGAAGAAAGAACGAGCCTCCGATGTTGCCCGAGACAGTCTGAAACAGCGAAGTGAACAAGACGAAGTCCGCACGCAAACCGAAGCGCCCGTGGGTGCGCTCAGCAAGTCCGCGGAGGAAGTGACCTCGCCGGCAGATCAGAAACTCGCAGCAAGCTCTGCACCACCAGCCACCGTGCCAGAACCCAAACAGTTAGAAGCGCCAGCCGGTGGACGAGTCGCTGCCACCATCACGCCGGCACTCAGCGCTCGTGCCCTGTTCTATGAAGGAGAGCCAGGCCGAGCTGACATAGGATCGATGGCCAAAGAGCAAAGAGCAGGCCATGAAGCCCCTGGCCGAGTCGGCACCGCATGCGAACCGGCTTGAACGAAAACCGGAAGGACTTTCACAACTGGGCAAAGCAGCAGGCACGGCTGACCCAACTCAGGCCCCTAGGACTCCGTTACAGCTTTGTCGTTCGTGGAACAGATGGGCAGGAGCGAGAAGTGGACGCGGCGTCGGCGTCGAAGAGTATTCAGCCGGTATTTCTCACCGTGGAAGCCAATCAGGACGCCTATCTGCAAGTCTGGGAAACGGTCGGTTCCTCAACGCCGCAACTGCTATGGCCCGAGAAAGAAACCGGTCAGATCTCTCTGAAGATTACCGCTGGTCAACGGCAACACATTCCTCTGCCCATGGAGAGCGGGCCCGTCACCCTGACGGCTCGTCTCTCCCGAGTCCCGTCCGGACCAATCACCAGGCAAGAAGCCGCCATGTTCGACCGGCTCTCTCTCAACCAACTCCAAGAATCCATCACAGCAAGCAACCGAACAGGCTCACAAGAACGCGCCACCTACGTTGTCAACCAAGATCCATCCACAACCGCTCAGATCGCCGTCGATATGACCCTCGACCGGTAGCCGCAATTGCACGGCCTTTACAACCAGAATGTCCCCCTGTAGTTCTCTCCGCTCTCAAGAACCGTGAAAGGTAAGACGTGAAAGGTGAAACGTAGGACTGCCGAGTGCTCTTCCTCAGAAACCTTTCACGCTTCACGTTCCACGAGCGACGCTTCACCGCGCATCGACGATGCAGCAGGGTTGGCGAATCTGGCTCTGGACTCCGTAGCATTCTCCTACCCCGATTCAACACGTGCAGGTAGATCATGTTACTCCCACACGCTTTTACCTTCCGCTCCTCTAATGCCGCAAGAGTTTGCTTTTTAATAGCAATTTTATCCAGCTTTCTCGCCCTCAGGGGTGGCACTGTCATCCGCTATTGCTTCTGCATATAGACGGGCGGCCTCAATACACGCCTTACTAGGGACCCGTTTTTGACTCGCATGCCGCAACAAATATTGTGCAAAGCTAAAGCAGCGGTAATAAGTCTGACAAACCGTGTGGTCATTGTGTACATCCTCCAATATAAGACGCCCAACCATTGCGTATACTGACCGGCATAGTACGCAAAACCGGCCTGCAAATTCACTGTGATTGTCGTGTCGGTTCAAAGATCTCTCAACGATACCCACATGGCCGGATTGTCGTGATATACGGATCGGCATAGTTCCATTGGCAGGATGCTGAAAAAGTCCGCCAGCGTCGTTCTCGCATCGCTCAGAGGCTCAACGTACCGAAGCGTACGCCTCGCCTCTTCGCTCGCTGCGGCCTTGCTGAACGGCCTTTTTGAGCATCCTGCGGACGATATTCTTCTGTGGTGCCACGCATGCGGACCATCGACGTTCTGGCGTGCCGACATCTTTTTCCTCATTAGCCTGTTATAGCTGCGAGGGGGCCAAGCGAACCAGCGCATCTGCTGGACTCTGCACCTTTTCCGCCCCGATTCAGGCTCGCTTGAGGGGGGCTATGGAAATTAATGGTTCCTGGGTTGACCAGGATACTGGTGTTGCACTAGAACCTTGCGCCCAAGACTGGAACCTTTCTCGACTCCCGAGCACGGTGTCGCGCGAGCTCCGGGTTAGCATTACCGATCATGGAGCCGTCCAAGTGTGCTCTCGACCGACCGCTCCAATTTGTCTGCGGCTTCCGCAACAGCCAGCTCGATAGTCGTTGCTTGATGGCTTACCGCAAGAGGCTGGAGGCCGGCAAAGTCTGGCTTCGAGCACGCACCGTTTATCGCTCACCCCCAGATTTGTGGCCTGTTCGTGTCACTGAGATGAACTTCCACACGGGTAATCCGGTCGGCAAAACGACCTACCGCGCCCTCCACGCAGGAATGAACGAGGCGCACGACGATCCTCTCGTTCCCTTAATGTGGTTGTCTGTGTTGACTTGAATTTGCATAGAATTTTCCCCTCTCGCAGCGAACGATTCCATCCAACCGAAACGAACCCGAACCACTCAGGCTGATAAATGTCAATCGGCTCGCGCCACACCCTGGGTAGAACTCCACGGGTAGGCGCTTGTACCACACAGCTTTCTTTGTTCTTATTATGCAAGACCGCGGCGCGGAAAAGGAAGCTCGAGGTCCATTCCCTGTCTCCACAATTTCTTTCCGGTCACTGTTGGAACCTGAGCACCCGAGAGACCGGTAATCGCAGCCACTCCTCCCACACAGCAGAGTAGAAATCAAACAGCACCCGCCAGAAACCAAGGACGAACACGTCTGATGAGGCAATCAATGGTTCCTGGAACCTTTTCAGCGCGAGGTTATCAGGTGCATTCTCTGCCGGATTCAGGCGACGAATGAGGTATTCCTCCAATGCCGCTGCCTCGAATGACTCACTCAATGCCACCGTCGCGAGATAGGTGGGGCGCGTCTTCCATCCGCTGTGCACGATCCTGCACCCACTTCCCACGTCCTGCCAGCCACTTGAAGTAATCCCCCAGACGACGGCCAAGCCATGACGCCTTACCGACGTACAGCAACTCCATGTTCTGTCCGAAGATGAAGTAAACACCTGGCCGGTCTGCGTTCGGCCACGGATAAGCCATTTGCACTGAGCCACAACCAGACGCTACCTCAGCGGAAACGGTGAATAGATGCCGCTCGCTTCGGGCGAGGCAGATTCGGATGCCGATATGTTTCGTGATACTGCGTAATGGCATCGAGAATGTGGTGTGAATCGGCATGCCTCTAACTCCTTACAGCCCAACGGCTTGACGATCAGCCGCAAGCGGCGGCGTCACTTTCAATTCAGACGAAACCGAATGCGCGCCGATTGGCGGCCATCGTCTTGTTGGACCGCCTGATACCGCGCACCTCCATCTAATGCGTCGCAAGTCCCCACTGCTAACAGGTCTCTAGCCATCTGCTGCGCATCGAGCAGCCGCATGATGTATCTCAAAAAACATTATGCTGATTTCATCCGGTTCGAGGAAATTCTTTGATCTGTCATCAGAAGCTCGCCGGCGTCGCGTGAAGAGGCGACTAGTGTACGTGTAAATGAAGTCGTATTCGTGCTCCCATCCCCACAGCTCTCGCCTCGTTTTTTCCACTTCAGTCGCTTTGCGTTCGGCAAAAGCGCTCACGCACATCCTGCGGCAAACTATCTTCGAGAAACGCGATTTCCTTTTTCAAGTCCGTGATCGCTTGCGCAACCTGGGGGAGGGCTTTCTTTTCCCAACTCAGGTAGCCTGAAAGCTGTAGCCATTCAGTCGGGCCTGTTCGGCGTAGAGACTAAATTCACGGGCAGCGCGGAGATCAATCTCGCGGAAAACATTCCGGGTAAGGCTGGCGGCAGCCATCCTCTGTGCCTCCTGGTCGGGGGAGGCGCATTAACTCCGGCTTCTTTGATTAAGTAATTGAGATTCCTGCTCGTCGACCCTTCTTAGAAAGTCGATTTCTCGACGCAACTGCGACTGCAGTCGGTGTAATGTCGAGCAGCGGCAACAAAACACGATAATACACCAACCCATAGCCACGAGCATCTCCGTGCGGGCGTTTCAGCCACACCATGAGTTCGAACGTGTAACGCGTGACGGCGAGAATCCCCATCGGTTCAATGTACGAAAAGTTCTGCTCCACGAAGAGACGAAGGCGAACGAGGGCATCCGTAAATGCCACGAATACCCAGAATCTGGTTGATTGCTTAGCGGCGCTGTGGGGCTCACGCTCCACGACAACAACACTCCGGAACTCGCAACGAGCGACTCGAAGGTCGGCGAGTGCCAGAATATCTGCAACTATCGCAGTAACGGACTGGAGCGAGCTACCCTTAGCGTCAGCCATTGGAATCCGCTTTCCTCGCTGACACTCAGGCGCATGCGGATTCTTCAACTTTCATACCATCGGGTATGGACCTCGCGTCGTTCGACTGCGGTCAACAATGATTAGATGGATCCGCATAAGATGCAGATCTTCAATTTCCTGTCCGTATAATACGCCATCGATTTTTCTGAAACATACACGAGAATCGGAAGGAGAAAGGGCATTACAGTGAATTCTATCGATCAATCCCTTGAGCTGACTCAGGCAGGCCATTGGCAAACCAGGTTTACACTTCAAGGCATAAGGCTTATACACCCCCTGTTCCCTCGGTAGCTAAGACTGGATTAGCCACCCACTGCGCCCAAAGAGCCTGCGGCTTTCTTGTTTTACTCCACCCATCCCTCTAGAGGGCAGCCAGATTGTCCTTAGCAATACGTAA
>ERZ1370068.153-contig-10134_pt1 | contig 44987 bp, 62 predicted proteins | sample MGYA00561227_ERZ1370068 | MGnify/ENA primary metagenome ERZ1370068 (study PRJEB38410, sample SAMEA6850437) | metagenome | study: Metagenomic assessment of the ecological functions of the soil: analysis of the soil microbiota associated with the... | reverse complement strand
CCACGTATTGGGCTGAACACGTTGAGCCCCGGACCGACCTGCGTCCCGCACGGCTCGACGCGCAGGTTCACGGTGCTCGACCGCGAGATCGCGGCGTGCCGCCGTCGCGATCGACGCGGTGCGGGAAGAGCACCGTGCGCTGGCCGACCGCGCCTTTCTTCGACTGCAGGTTCGCCGCGGCGAGCAGGTCCCACGGCAGGCGATAGCTGACCTCGAAGTTGCCGGCCCAGCTCCACGTCTCGCCGAGCGCGTTGAGTGAAGCCCTGCGGCGCGTTGAACGTGTTGGTGACCCAGCGGTGGTTCTTCGACCATCCAGAACGACGCCGAGCCCCTGCCACTTCCTGCTCGGCGCTTCGTCACCGCGAACTCGACGGTGTGGAACCAGTTGTCGAGCGCGCTGTTCTGCGTGCGTGTTCTTCTACGAACGCGATGCCGCGCACGCCGGATCGTAATCGTAGAACGAAGCTCCCGCCATCGTCCGCGTTGTTCAGGACGCCGTCCGGTCCCGGATCGCGCCGTGTGATGTCCATCGGAATGTTGTAGACGCTCATCGGCCGCGCGGCGTTCGGGCCGGGGATGTCGTAGTTGTCGCTGGAACGCCGGTAGGCACGACGTCGGGAGATCGCAGTATTGGGCGCGACCGGATGCTCCCAGCTGGCTCTCGCATCTCGGAATAGAGCGGCTGCTTGAGATCCGGCGTTCATGACGTTGCCGATCGCGCCGTTGACGCGCTGACGAAATCGGCGCCGTTGAGATTGAGGTTGACCTCGCCCGGCTGATACAGCTTGTCGCCGTTCAGATCGTGCCAGGTGAACGTCGCCGACTCGCAGCGCCCTGGTTGTAGCTGATGCCGCTGCGCGCCGAACACATAGCCGTAGAGTCCCGCCGACGCTTTGAAGATGGAAAGCTGCGGCCGTCGTAGGCGACACCGAGTCGCGGCACCGTTCGGGCACCACCACGAGATCGTACGGATAGTCGCCGGCGGGCCAGACGGTGGGGAAGTCGGGCGTCGCGTCGCGCGACGGTTCCGGCAGGTAGACGTGCTGATAGTCCCAGCGGACGCCAAGATTCGCGGTGAGCCGATCGGTGAGGCGCCACGTGTCGGTCAAATAGATCGTTGCCCTGCTCCATGTCCGGATGGATAGACCGGCATGTCGTTGACCTGGGAGCCACCGGCGTGCCGGACAATGCCGCCGACTTTGTCGAACACCAGCACGTAGTTGCCGTTTCAGGCGTCTGTCGCAGTACCACGCTTCGTGATCGTGCGTTAATGACAAGCCCGCCTTGAACTGAGCGGTGGCCGCCGAGGAAGTTCGGCGGAAGAAGCTGTAGCGGCGTCGACCATGTAGCGGTCCGCGTGGGCGGAGCGCCGTGTTCTGCGCATTCGACCGGTGGTCAGACCTGACTGGCGATCGAGCACGCTCGGCCCCAACGGAAGCCGCATTGTCCGGACTGACGATACGACGAATAGTCGGGACCACCAGCTGGCGTAGCCGCCGACGATGTTGAACAGCGACCAGAATTGATCGTGCTCCGATACTCGAGGCGGTTGATCGCGGTCGGGTTCGAGTGGTCGCGCGTGGCTCGAGCGGACTCCGAGCGCACGCCGGCGCCATCTTCGCCGACGAACTTGCTGCCGCGCTGCCAGACGTAGCTGACGCGGTTGTTCGGGTTGATCAGGTACGAGAATTTCATCGCCCACTGCGAGATGCCGGTCGTCGCGTATGCGATCGGCCTCCGTCGCCGGTGAGATATTTGCCGTCGGGCCCCGGCCCGACACTGAAGCCGGCGATGCCGGTGTTCTTCTTCTGCTTGCCGTAGGCGCCGTCAGAACCACAGCTTGTCCTGCAGGATCTCCCGCCCGAGATCGGCCTGGTGGAGTCGTAGAACGTTCCTGACCGGCTGCACCGCGGTGAGGCCCTGCGATCGCAGGTGATCGTCGAGATTGTCCGCCTGCAGCTTGGGCGTCTGAAAGCTCGCGCTGTAGAGCCCGTGATACGAGTTGCCGCCGGACTTGATCACGCCGACCATCGAGATGCCGGGCACGCCGACCGACGCGTCGTTGCCCGAGGTCTTGATCTGGATTTCCTCGAGCGTGTCGGAGTTGAACTACATCGCCGGAGTTCTGATCGTCGCTCAGCACGATGTTCGATGCCTTCGATCTGCAGCTTCGGCTGCGGCGAGCACGCCACCCGCCGCGATGTTCTGCCGGTTGGCCATGTTGCTGCCGCCGACGTCAGGCGTGCCGGCCAGCGTGACGCCGGGCGCCATGCTGCAGACCATGCCTGGTCGCGGCCGCGCGGGATCTCGTTCGAGCACTTCGGTGGTGAGCGTGACGCTCTTCGTCGTCGTCGTCACGTCGATGACCGGACTGCCGCCGGTCACCGTCACCGATTCCTCGAGATTGCCGATCTTCATCGTCACGTCGACTTTCGCGTCGAAGCCGACCGGCAGGCGCAGCTCGCTGCGGATGAACGTGGTGAAGCCGCCGAGCTCGAACTTGATCGTGTAGACGCCGACCGGCAGCTCGCCGAATCGATAGTTGCCCTGGACGCTCGGTGACGACGACCACTTGCCGCACCTGCGGCGCGGGGCTCGTCAGCGTCGCGGTGACGCCGGGCAGCACGCTGCCCGATTCATCCGTCACAGCGCCGTGAATCGCGCCCGACGAGCCGCCGCTCTGCGCCCACGCTGGCGCTCCCGAGACGACGAGGGCCGAACATCAGCACACCGATGATCCGCATCATGGCGGTCTCCTTTATCACTGCTCGCGGGGCCCCACCCCCGCTCGCTCTCACTCAGCGCCGCGGCTTTCGCCGCAGTTCACATCCGCCTCGCTCAGGCCGCGGCGCTTTGATTGACACGGTGCCTTCAGCGCAAAGACGCCAAATCACGCCGCCTTCCGGCACATCCGGGTAGTGGCCCACTGACACGCCGTTGATGCGCGACTCCATCGAGCGCGCGTCCTGGCCCCAGCCGGAGACCACGGCGATGTACTGCTTGCCGTCCACCATGAACGAGGAGGGGCGGCGCGTAGACGCCCGAGTTGGTCGGATGCTCCCAGAGCACCGCGCCGGTCGTCGCGTCGTAGGCGCGCAGCATCCGATCGTTGGTGCCGCCGCTGAAGACGAGGCCGCCGCCGGTCGTCAGGATCGGGCCCCAGTTCGGCGACGTCGCGAAGTTGTGGCTCCACGCTTTCTTGCCGGTGTCGACGTTCCACGCCTGGACTTCGCTGATGTGATCCGCGCCCGGCGCGATGTACATCTGATTCGTCGTCGCCGCACGGCGTCCTCCGACGGCGCGTCGAGCGAGGCCGGGCGATCATCACGGCGCAGAGATTCTCGCTGCGTCGGGATGTAGACTCATCCGCGTCTTCGGGTTGAACGCGCCCGGTTCCCAGTTCTTCCCGCCGTGCCACGACGGGCAGAAGTCTGGCGAGCTTGCCGACGGCGGCGCTTGTGATCCGGATCGACGTCGGGCCGGCCGGTCTTCGGATCGAGGCTCTTGAAGATGTCCTGCTTCACGTACGGCTTGCCTTCGACGAACTTGATCTTGTCGCTTCGTGCGCTCGAGGAACTAGAGGTAGCCGCTGCGCGCGAAGTCGATCGAGGCCCTTGATCGTCCGGCCGTTGCGCTGGAAGTCGATCAGGATCGGCGGCGACGACTTCGTCCCAGTCCCACGCTTCGTTCGGCGTGTACTGAAAGTGCCCTTTGATCTTTCCGGTCGGCGACGTCGATCGCGATCGTCGACGCGGTGTAGAGGTTGTCGCCCTCGCGCTGTCGACGCGACCCACGGATTGCCGTTGCCGGCGCCCCAGAACGCGCAGATTGGTTTCCGGATCGTAGTTGCCGGTGACCCAGATCGCGCCGCCGCCGGTCTTCCACTGATCGCCCTGCGGCCACGTCTCGCTGCCGGGTTCGCCGGGCGCCGGGATCGTGAAGCAGTCGCCACACTCCTTGCCGGTCGCGGCGTCGTACGCGGCGACGAAGCCGCGCGTCGGCCCGTCGCCGCCGGAGATGCCGACGATCACCTTGCCGTCGGCGATGAGCGGCGCCGCGGTCATGTAGTAGCCCTTCTTGTTGTCCTCGACCGGTCGTTCGTCCAGACTCTCCTTGCCGGCTCTTCGCGTCGATCGCCGACGAGTACCGCTTCGCCGAGCGCGAAGAATACCTTGTCGCCGTAGAGCGCCAGGTCCGCGGTTGACCGGCTTCGACACGCGCGCGTCCGGCCGCTCGGGCTCCGGTAGCGCCACAGCTCTTCGCCGCTCTTCGCGTCGATCGCGATCAGCTGGTTGATGCGACGTCGACACGAACATCACGCCGTTGTTGACGTAGGGCGGCGCCTGATGCCCGTTGTTCATCGCCGGTCGACATCACCCACACCGGCTGCAGTCTGGCGACGTTGCTGGTCGTGATCTGATCGAGCGGGCTGTAGCCCCAGCCGTCGTAGGTGCGGCGCACCATCAGCCAGTCGCTGTCTTCCGGATGCGCGACCGCTCGGCGGTGACCGGCTTGTAGTTCTGCAAGAGATGCGACGGCGGCGCGGCGGGCGGCTGCACCGGAACTCAGCAGACCGGACGGCGATTGCTGCGTCGGCGTGCCGGGCGGAAGTCCTGTCGGCGTCTGCGAATTCGGCCGCGGCGGCGGCTGCTGCCCGGCGCTGACGACGGAGACGTCAGGACAACGGTCCCGATCGCGACACCGCAGCGGCCCGCGTGAGATCAACCATCGGATTTCCCTCCTCGACGGTACGGCGGGAACTATGGCGCGCGCGCGATACGGATGGGTGTCGCGAGTTGTCGCAAACAATCACAAAGAACTTGTGTGTCACCTCGTGGCTTGCGCGCGCGCGCGCCTGGCGGAGGCCGTCGCGCGCGGCTTCCGACGCGGGATCGAGCGCCAGCGCTTCGCCGAACGACTCAGCGGCGTTCGCGGGACGGCGCCGTCTGGAGATAGAACAGCCCGAGGTTGATGTGGCTCGAGGGCTCGCGCGGATTCGATCGAATCGAGCTCGTGAATGCGGCCTCCGCGCAGTCGCGCTGATTCGTGCTCGCACAGGCGGCGCCGAGCAGATTCTGCGCCTTGGCGAAGCCCGGGTTCGCCGCGACCAGACCACGGGCGACGTTGGCGGCTTCGGCCGGCCGATCGCGAAGCATGAGCGCCGTCGCCTGGTAATGCCGGTCCCTCCTCGCGATCCGGATAGCGGGCGACCAGCTGGATCGGCCAGCGGTGCGAGCCGCTGGACGTCGCCCATGTCGGCGAACACCGAGGCGAGCTGCTCGGTCGTCCGCGGATCGTCGGGCGCGAGACGCTGCGCGTCGGTCGCCGCGGCGATCGCGGCTCTCGAAATCGCCGCTCGCCGCGCGCACGCGGACAGCTCGACGCGGACCGCCGCGTTGGCCGGGGCCGACTTCGCGAGCCCCTCGAGCCAATTGCGATGGTCGGCCTGCCGGTTCGCGCCGGCGGCCGCGTCCGACGCGCCGCGCAGCGCGTCGGCGTTGCTCGCATCGAGCGCGGACGCGCGCCGAAAAGTGCTCATGCGCGCTCGCGCACGACTCCGCTTTCAGGTCCATCGTCCCGCGCGCCGCCCAGCTGCGCGCGTCGGCGGTCTGCATCGCCGCGGCGACCGCGGCCGGCAGGCGCGACCCTTCGGTGAGCGCCTGGATCGTCGCGGTGTTCGTGTTCGTCGATCGTCCGTAGATCGGCGCCCGGCGCCGTGAACTCGAGCGCCATCCGATTGTCGGTCTGGATCGCGGCGTCGTCGCCGTAGCGCGCGAGCTCCGCCGGTCCGCCGGCGTAGAGGCGTTAGCAGGTCGAATGCCGCCGTCGGCGGCTCGATTGCCACCGTCCGCGAGCCCGCCGACAATCGACGCGCGCCGGATCGTTCGCGGATGTGGGCGAGGCGTCGCCTCGATGTCGCCGCCCGTCGTCCCGATCAGCAGCAGATCGCCCGTCGCCGACACGCCACATCGTGCTCTGCGGGAAGATCGACGCGAACGTCCGGACGATCGATCGCAGATCCGCATCGCTCATGTCGTAGGTGTGCGCCCACTGGCAGAGGATGCCGTCGGCGGCGAGCCGCGCGCGCGCGCGGCCGCGAAGAACTCGCGGGTGAACAGCGCGGCGACGCCCGCCATCCACGGGTTCGACGGCTCCGGACACGATGACGTCGTAGGTCCGCTTCGTCGAGCCGCAGGTGCGATCGTCCGTCGCCGAGGATCAGGTGGACCGCCGGCAGCCGCAGCGCGTCGCCGTTCTCCCTTCGCGAACGCCGCCGAGGCCTCGACCACCTCCGGTGAGATTTCGACGACGTCGGCGCGGCGCACCATGCCCGGTGGCCAGCGCCGACGAGACCGTCGACGCCGCTGCCCAGACCGATGATGCAGATCTCCTTCGGATCCGGATGGAGCAGGACGGGCAGCGCGCCGAGCAGCCGCTGCGTCAGCATGTCGCCGGCGTTCGACGCGTCGACTTTGCCGTCGATGGCGAGTGACAGCTTGCCGTTGAGCCGGCGGACGCTGACCGTCGCGGCCGCGCCTTCCTTGTAGTACTCGAGGCGGCCGGCACGCAGGCTCGCCTCGAAGTCCGCCGCCTCCTCGTGTGGATGTACGGCGCGCATTTGTAGGCGCCGCTCGAGGGAGATTGCGATCCCAGGGCGTCGCGTTCACGAAGACGACGAGCATCACGCCGGCAGCCGCGATCGCGGCGGCGACTCCAATCGCGCGCCGACGATCGCGCCTCACCCCCGCCCTTCAGAGCGGCCCATCCCGCCACCGCCGCGGCGCCCGCGACCGCTACGCTGCTGGTGCCGGCGAAGGTCGCGTGCAATCCGAAGCGCGGCACCAGAACGAATCCGGCGACCAGCGACCCGGCGATCGCGCCGAGCGTGTTGGCGACGTAGACGCCGGCCGTGTCGCGTCCGACCGACTCGGCGCTGGCTGAAGCCGCCGCCAGGGCGAGCGGAAAGGCGACGCCGAGCGCAAACGTCATCGGCAGCATCAGCAGCGCCACCTCGAATGCCTGTCCGAGCACGACGCCTTGAAACGTCGCGTCCGCGGCGGCGACATCGCGTGCGACCATCAGCGGCAGACGCGCCGCCGCGAACGACGCGGCCAGCGATGCGCCGATCGCCGTCAGCGCGATCGCGGCGGCGAGCCAGCGCGCGGGCTGCGCCACTCGCCGCGACAGGCGCGCCCCGGCCGTCGATCCGATCGCGATCCCGGTGATGAACGCCGCCGCCATCGTCGCAAACGCATACGTCGTCGGACCGATGACGAGCGCAAGCAGGCGGGTGAAGGCGACTTCGTAGACGAGCGCGGAGAAGCCCGACAACGCCGCGGCGAACCATGCGAGCGCCGGTTGCGGCGGCGCCATCACGATCGTCACCGCAGGTGCTCGTCGCCGTTGCGGCTTGCTCTTGACCTTCTTCTCGGCGGCGACGTCAGCTACGGCGGCGGCGACGGCCGCCTCGCCTCGACGCGACAGCCACCAGCGCGCCGATTGCCGCGACGAAGTTGAGGGCGACGCCGATCCACGTCGTGCCGCGCAGGCCGACTGCGGGAATCAGCCAGAAGCCGGCGAGGATCGCGCCGAGTGCGGCGCCGGCGGTGTTCGCGGCGTAGAGCACGCTCGCGTCCGCCGAGGCACGGGCAGCGGATCAGCGTTCCGCCGCGCGCTCTCGCCGGCGAACCATGAGGCGGCGATCGGAAACGTCGCACCCATGGCGGCGGCCGGGACGGCGAGCAGCGCGAGGCTCAGCGTTGCGCGCACGAACGCGAAGCGGAGCGGCGCGTCGCCGTCGGCATACGCCCAGGTGAGGACCGGCAGCACGGCGGCGAGCATCACCGGCAGTGCCATCGCCGTCAGTGCGATGAGGATCTCGAGCGCGGCGTAGGTGCGCAGCGGCCGCGCGCGATGCGTGACAAAACGCCCGGCGATCCACGCGCCCGCCGACAGGCCGCCCATGAAGGCGGCGAGCACGGTGCTGACGGCGGAGACCGTGTGTCCCATCTGCAGCGTCAGCAGCCGCGTCCACGTCACTTCGTAGATCAGCGCCGCCGCGCCCGACGCTGCATAGAGAAGGATGAACGCACGCCGCGAGCTCAGCATGGGGAAACGGGCGCCAGTTTACAATGAACGCGCGATGACACTCGGGCATCACACGACGACCGCAATCGTTCTCTCCGCGATGATCTACGCCGCTTCAGTCAGCGCATCGTTGTCGGCCGCGCCGGATCAGTCGAGCGCGAACCGCACGATCTGGAGCGGTGTGTTCAATGCGGAACAGGCGAAGCGCGGTGAAGCGAGCGCCGGCAGGAACTGCGCGAAATGCCACAGCGCCGATCTCGCCGGCGGCCAGGACGGCCCGGCGCTCGTCGGCGGCGATGTGCTGAAGGCGTGGGACGGCATGACCGTCGGCGAGCTGTTCGATCGCGTGCGGACGACGATGCCGGCGGATGCGCCGAGAAGCCTGAGCCCCCAGGAGACCGCCGACCTCGTCGCATTCGTCCTCAGCCTCAACAAGTGCCCCACCGGAGAGAAAGAGCTGCCGTCGGAGATGGACGCGCTCGGGCAGATTCGCATCACCAGTCAGCCGTAAGCGTTTCCGGTGCCGCAACCCGCACGTCGAACACTTGAACTCTCCACCACGGAGGACACGGATGACGCGGAGGAAACCATTGTTTTCCTCTGTGTCCTCCGTGTCCTCAGTGGTGGAGAGGTCGACTCGAGTTTGACTCTGCCCCAAGGGCAAGCCCGATCGTGGTGATCATGAATGCCACTGGATTCGACCCTGCATTTGCGACCGCGGCCGACATGGCCGACGCCGTTCGCACGAAGACGACTTCCGCGCGCGAGCTCGTCAGCGCGACGTTCGATCGGATCGATCGTCACAACCCCGCCTTGAACGCCATCGTCTGGCAGGATCGCGAGCGGGCGATGGCGCGGGCGCTCGACGCCGACAACGCGCTCGCTCGAGGTCAGGCCGCCGGCATGCTCCACGGCGTGCCGGTCACGATCAAAGAATCGTTCGCGCACCGCGGTTCGCCGAACACCTGGGGCGTGCCGGCGCTCAAGGATGCGATCAGTCCGTGCACCGCGGTCGCGGTCGAGCGCCTCGAGTCCGCCGGCGCCATCGTCGTCGGCAAGACCAACGTGCCGCTGCTGCTCGGCGACTGGCAGAGTTACAACGAGATCTACGGCACCACGAACAACCCGTGGGATCTCGCGCGAACCCTGGCGGATCGACCGGCGGCGGCGCCGCGGCGGTCGCGGCCGGACTTGGCGCCGTGACGCTCGGCAGCGATCTGAGCGGATCGATTCGCATCCCGGCGCACTTCTGCGGCGTCTACGGCCACAAGCCATCGCTCGGTCTCATCGGCATGGATGGACTTCAACCGGGACCATGGGATGGCTCGCCGGGTTACCCGATGGACATCGCGGTCGTCGGACCGCTGGCGCGCAGCGCGCGCGATCTCGAGCTCGCGCTCGATCTTCTCGCCGGACCGATCGGCGACGACGCGCGCGCGTGGACGTGCCGGCTGCCGCCGCCTCGCCACACGCGCCTCGAGCATTTTCGCGTCGGCTACATGTTCGACGACAAGCGCGCCCCGCTGTCGTCAGAGATCGCGGCGCTGCATGAAGACGTGCTCGCGGCGCTGAGCAAATCCGGCGCGACGGTGACGCGCGGCTGGCCGGCGGGCGTCGATCTGCAGTCGCATGTCGAGACGTTTCAGTTTCTCGTGATGGCGCTGGTGACGGCGGACGCCCCGAAGGGTCGCGGCGGCACATATGACCACGCCCGCTGGCTCCACGAAAGCGTCAAGCGGCTCGCGTTCCGCGCGCTGTGGCAGTCGCACTTCCAGAACCACGACGTGTTCCTGATGCCGACGACGTTCACGGCCGCGTTTCCGCACGACCACAGCCAGCCGATCGAGCAGCGCGTCGTCGAGACGCCGGATGGCAAGCGGCCGTACGTGCGCGACATGGCGTCGTGGATCGGTCATGCGTCGCTCGCCGGTCTTCCGGCCACCGTCGCGCCGATCGGCCGCACGAACGCGGATCTGCCGGTCGGCATTCAGATCGTCGCGCCGATGTGGGAAGACCGGACGGCGATCGAGTTTGCGGCGTTGCTATCCGATACGATCGGCGGATTCGTGCCCCGCCCGCGTTCAGAGACTGGAGCGTCATCTCACAGATGTCATTCAACAACGATTCTCTCTTTCGTGGTTTCAGCGGTTTCGTGGTTTCGTGCCTGTCCGGGTTTGTGAGACGCGTTTCTAAAGTGCCCGAATGACGGTCGGGAAACCGGTGGATCCGCTGTTGAGCATCGGCACGTTCTCGCGCCGATCGCGGCTTGTCGATGAAAGCGCTCCGCCTCTACGACCGGCGCGGCCTCCTCACGCCCGCCGACGTCGATCCCGACACGGGATATCGGCGCTATCGCGAGAGTCAGCTGGTCAAAGCGCGACTCGTCGTGATGCTGCGGCGGCTGAACATGCCGCTGGCACAAGTCGCCGAAGTGGTGACGGCGCCGGCACCGGTCGGCGCCGAACTGCTCGCGGCGTACTGGGATCGCGTCGAGCGACGGCTCGCGAGCCAGCGCGAGCTGACCGCGCACTGAGGGAACGGCTGCTCGGTCACCACGCGCAGCCGGCACCGCTCGACGTTCGAGAACGCGATGCTCCGGCGCAGCTTGTGCTCTTCGAACGTCGTCACGTCGCCGTCGAGCACCTGCCGTCGTGGATCGGCGCGGCGATGGGCCGGCTGATGAACGCCGCACGACGGCACGGTGGACCGGCGGCGCCGCCTTTTGTCGTGTACCACGGCGAGATCAACGAGGACAGCGATGGGCCGGCTCGAGGCCTGCGTGCCGATCGATCGCACGCATGAAGGATCCGCGGATGGCGCGATGCGTTCCGAACCAGCGCACCGCGAAGCGTACGTCCGGTTGAGGAAAGCGCAGGTCGAGTTTCCACAGATCCTGTCCGCGTATGATGGCGTCACCACGTGGATCGCCGCGCACGGACGGACGGCGACAGGCGCACCGCGAGAGATCTACTTCACCGACTTTCGAGCCGCCGAACCGGCCGACGAGGTCTGCGATGTCGCGTTCCCGATCGAGTGAACCGCCGCGCGATCTTCGCGCGCAGGTTCGAGACGCGCTGGCCGCGCTCGAGGCGAACAGTACCAAACGCGACCGCGACAACCTGGCGCGGTTCGGTATCACGGCGAAGAAAGCGTTCGGCGTCTCGATGGCGAACATCCAGGCGCTCGCGAAACGACTCGGCCGCAGTCACGAGCTCGCCGCCGCGCTCTGGAAGACCGGCTGGCATGAAGCCCGCTTGTTGACGTCGTTCGTCGACGAGCCGTCGCAGGTCACGCCGGCGCAGATGGACCGGTGGTGCCGTGACTTCGACAACTGGGGCATCTGCGACACCGTCTGCTTCCACCTCTTCGACCGCACGCCGTATGCGTGGACCAAAGTCGATCAATGGCACGACCGGCGCGGAGAGTTCGTCAAGCGTGCGGCGTTCGCGCTGCTCGCGAGCCTCGCCCTGCACGACAAGCGCGCCGGCAACGAGGCGTTCATCAAGGGGCTGGTGCTCGTCGAGCCGCGCCGCTGCCGACGAACGGAACTTCGTGAAGAAAGGGTGAGCTGGGCGCTGCGCCTGATCGGCAGACGCAATCGTGTGCTCAACACGCACGCGGTGCGGGTCGCTCGGCGTCTGGCCGCATCTCCGGATGCGGCGGCTCGATGGGTGGGGAAGGGCGCGGTGAAGGAGCTGACGAGTCCGTTGGTGATGCGCCGACTCAAAACTTGAAGCGCGTCCCGATCCACATCCTCGTCGGAGCGCCGGGCGCGTAGAACGTCGACTGCTGAACCGGGAACTCGCCGTTGATCGCGGGGAACGGTCTGGCGATGAACGCGCCGGTCGACGTGAAGCCGAGCGAGCCGAGCTGCGCCGCGGTGTAGTAGCGCCGGTCGAACAGGTTGGTCACCTGCGCGATCACCTGCAGCCACGTCGTCAGCCGATAGCTCGCGCCGAGGTTGACGATGGTGTAGCCGGAGTACCGATCCGGATCCGAGATAGTACGTGCCGTCGGGCTCGTGCTCGTTGTTTTCGTTGCCGCGCGCGAACGAGGCTGATGCCGCCACGAGATCGACGTCGAGCGAGAGTTTCGAACCGATCGGCGCGTCCGCGCATGCCTTGAACATGTGGCGCGGCATCAGCGGGATTCGATTGCCTGGTCGAATCGCGATCGTGCCTTCGAGCCCGGGCGCGCCGGCCTCGGCCGAATCGTTCGTGCTGTTGCCCTCGCCGTTGACCGTCTCGTCGCTCTCGTAGGTCGCGGCGAGGAACGTGTAGCCGCCGCCGACGGTGACGCGGCCGAGACGAGCCTGCGCGCCGAGCTCCAATCCCTTCCGCCGCGTCTCGCCGAAGTTCCTGAAGTAGCCGAATCCGGTCTGATCGGATGTCACGAAGAGGATGTCGTCGTGGTTGTCGGCGCGGAAGACGCCGGCGCTCCAGCTCACGCCGTGCCGGCTGCCGCGCGCGCCGCCTTCCCATGTCCGCGTGACGACCTGGTCGAGCGGCGGATCGCCGGCCATCGCGTTGGGCAGCTTGCACGGCTGGTCCGATTCGCGCAGCCGAGCTCGATCGACGTCGCGGCGCGGCTCCCTTCGCTGTAGCCGCCGTAGAAATTCAGCGTCCGCGACGGGCTGAAGGTGACGCCGGCCGCAGGATTGAAGCGGCTGAACACGTGATCGCCGTCGAGCGATCCGGAACCGCCGCCGGATCGATCGCGATCCCGATTCTGGACGGTCGTGCGGTTGAAGCGGCCCGACAGCGTCACGTTCCACGCCGCGCCGATCGAGATCGTGTCGGTGGCGTAGGCGCTGACGTGTCTGCGTCAGGCCGTCGAGATCGACGCGCGTGTCGAACGGTTCGCCGTCGACGGTGCCGCCCGTGACGCCGTCGCCAAATGCGCCGACGCCGGTCACGCTGCGATCGGGGTTGAGATATCCGAGCTCGGTCGACTGGACGAAGCCGGCGCGGCTCCGATCGAAGCCGCCGCCGGCGGTGAACTGATTGACGCCGCCGCGGCCGACCGCATCGCGTCGCGTCAGCTGTCCGATACGCACCGCCGTTGTGCTGCGACGTTTGGCTGCGGTTCGATCAGCCCGTTGCATCTCTCAGCGGGCTGCGTCGTCGAGCAGCACGTTGGCGATGCACCGCCACGACGGGAACGGCGTGTTGGCGGCGTTGGCGCCGCTCGTCGGGAAGCCGGTATAGCCGGCTGCGGCCAGCGCGCGCCTGTTCGGCCGGCGTCGGCTGGTAGATGCGCTTGATCGAGCGAGGCCTCGTTGAGGTCGCCGTTGATCGTGTTGGTGTGGATGTCGCGGTAGCATACGTTTCCGGAAATCGAGAGCGTCGCGCGCACGTTGCGGCGCGCCGTGACGTTGAGGAACGTCGAACGATTGTCGGTCGTGTCAGGCTTCGTATACGCCGGCGTAGTCGCGATCGAGGAAGCCGACCTCCTGAGACCGTTGCCGTTCAGCGAGTTGTTCGCGTGGCCGGCTTCAACCGACCACTCGTAGCTCGCGACGCTGCCGCCCGAACTTGCCGAACAGCTGGCGAACGTCCGACGGTGAAGCCTCGCGCCACCCATCCTCGCTGAACAGATTGCCGGCGAGATACCAGTGAATGCCGTTCGCCCGGCGGCCGCCGTGCTCGAGCTCGATCGACGCGGCGAGCATCGCTGCCGTAGATGGCCTGCACGGTCGTGCCGTGCGTCGTCAAACCGTCCTTCGTCTGGATCGCGAGCGCGCCGCCGAGCGTGTTGAGCCCGAACAGCGGATTGGACCCGGGCATCACCGTCGTCGACGAGATGGCGAGACGCGGGATCAGATCCCAGCTGACGACGTCGCCGAACGGCTGGTTGAGGCGGACGCCGTCCATGTACACTGGAGAGTCCTGCGGCGTGCCGAGGAGCGGCGACGCCGTGTAACCGCGATAGTTGATGTCGGGCTGAAACGGGTTGCTCTGAATCTCGTTGGCGAAGACGCCGTTGAAGCGGCGCATCAGGAAGGCCGAGAGATCGAGCGCGCCGCTGCGCTCGAGGTCCTGGACCGCTTGCCGTTTGCACCGGCGCGGGAATTTTTCGAGCGGCAGATCGAGGCCCTGGAGCGGCGCCGCCTCGATCACCGTCACCGTCGTCGCGAACACCGGCGGCTGATCGGGCGGCGGCTGCTGGGTGTTCTGGGATCCTGGCGCAGTCTGCGGAGATGTTCTGTGCGTTCAGATCTGATGAATGCGCAACGAGCGCCACGACAACCAGGAAGCTGAGCGTCCGGACGGACATCTACTTCCTATATTCCTCGATATGGTCTTTTGTTCACAGCCCGTTGACACGTATCCGGTGTGGCGAGCGCGCCGGCGCTCAAGCGGTGCCGGAACTCCAGTCGTCTTCCAAGGGCGGCGATGTCCAGCGTATGCGCGTGAGCCGCTCGTGAAGATCGTCGAGGATGGTCTGATCGATGTGGATCGAATACGGTGTGATGCTCATCGGTTCAGCTCGGCATGACCGTCCTGCGAATTCGTGCAGGAGTCATGCCGGCTGAACGCGATTTCGCTTTCGATTTGGCAGCGTCACCGGTCTTCGGCGAGCGATCGATCGACCAGCTTCAGCAACGCCTTCAGTGTACGTCCGGCGCGGAGGAAGAGCATCTCGTGGCTGCTCGTTCGCGGTCCGGGACGCGGTAGCTGCCGAGGCGCGCCGCCATCCCGAGATAGTCGGCGGAATGAGATGATCGCGGCAGGTTGAACAGAGCACCGGCCTTCGGCGTCCGCAGTTGCTCAGCGTGGGTTTGGTGTCCACTGTGCCCGAGAGCAGTGAAAACGGCTGCGGCAACAGGCGCGCGATCAGGGCGTCCTGCGCGGCGACCGATCGCCTTCCATCAGCGCGCGCCACGGATGAACCTCGTCGATCGGTTCGACCGGGACGGTGCGGGTCCGCTGCCGCTCTGCGGCGCGCGCGGTGGAAGCCGGCGGCGCGGCATCCGCCGGAACGTTGTCCAGCTGACTCCCGCCGGTCGTAGCCACGATGAACGCGTTGTTGAACACGCGAGGAGCTTGATCTGGCGTCGGCCGCGCGCGGCGCGGCTGACCTGCAGCAGCGGTGCCCGCGCCCGAGTGGCCGACGAGGACCACGCGCCTGCTGCCGGCGCAGGACCCCCTCGACGACGGCGTCGACGCAGTCCTGGGAACCCGAATGCCGGCGCGAACGTCGCCCGGATTCATGCCCGGCAGCGGTCGGCGCTTCCGACGTCGTGGCCCGCGGCGCAGAGCGCGCGCGCGACGCCGTCCCGCGCGAAGCTACGCGCCGTCGCCGCGCGTGGATCATCAACCACGAACTTCTGCCGTCTCGGCGCCGCCCTTTGATCACGGTCTGCGCCGACGCCGAACTCCAGCAGTGATACCGGCCGCCGCTCGTCGCGGCGAGCGCTTGCAACGCGCGGCGTCGATCGAATGTCGTCATCTGTCGAATCTCCTCGTTTACTGCCGGCTGATCTGGCTTTCGCCGCGGCTCAAGCGGACCGTTCGATCCGTACACTGTCGCTTTGATGAAGTAATAGCCGGCGGGCAGCGCCGGCAGGTTGAACCAGTACGCGTCCTGCGACGCGAGGCCGTCGAGTTCGACTTCGCCGACGGCGACAAGCGATCGCGATCCGACTTCGATGCGCAGGCGCCGATTGTCGCGTCGGCCGGCACTCGGACGAGCACGCGTCCGCCGACCCGGCGAGCGCCATCCGCGGCTGCGCGTTCACGGTCGCGGTCTCGGCGCGGCGTTCCGCGGCGTGCGCGACGTCCGCGGTCATCATCCACGCGCCGGCGACGACGATGGCCATCGGAACAACGATCTTCAACACATTCATGACTTCTCCTTACAACGAACGATCGGGCGGTCAATGCCACGAGCAGCGTTCGATCGGTATGCTAGCGACCGCGCGCGCCGCTGAACTCATGCGCCTTCGGTCAAAGAACGGTGTGATTTCGGTAGGGGCGCGGCGCGTGGCACGATCGCGAGACTGCACTGCCTGTTTACCGAAATCCTCATGAGTCGCTCACTCCGCGCACATGAATCGGCGGCGCCGGAGGACTATCGTCAGCGGCATGCATATCGATGCCGTTGTCGACGATCTGCCGGCCGATGTCCCGGAGCTTCTCGAACTCTTGACCGACACCCATCCGTCCATCGCATTGGCGATGGCTCGCGCTCTCGACCGCGCCGGCTCGCCCGGCCTGCGCACGATCGCCACTCGACTGCTGGAGGTGATTTCGGACGAATCGCTGCTCAATCACAGAAGTCGACGCGATCGTCTCCCGCGCGCCGCGCCGCGCAGCCCGCGCTCGATCGCTGGACGGACGGCCACGTCGATGCGCTGCTCCTCGACGTCGCGCGGGCGTTTGCCGAGTGCGCCGGGGAACTCGCCGAGGCGACCGTCGCCGAGACGGGGATGGGCAGCGTGGCGGACAAGACGGTCAAGAATCGCTTTGCCAGCCTCGGGATCTGGCAGTCGCTCGCCAAGCCAGATTGCGCAGGGCGCGCTGTCGTTCGACGCCGATCGTCAGGTGATGGAGGTCGCCAGTCCGGTCGGCGTCGTGTTCGCGGTCGTGCCGGTGACGAACCCGGTGGCGACGGTGATGTTCAAAACGCTCATCGCCCTCAAAGCGCGCAACGCGCTGATCCTGAGCGTTCCTCGTCAGGCCGCCCGCGTTGGCGATCGCACCATCGGCATCGTCCGCGACGTGCTGACCTTACACGGTCTGCCTGCGGATCTGGTGCAATCGGTGAAGCGGCGCGGCCGCAACGTCACGCGGCGCCTTCATGCGACACGCCGATGTGGCGCTCGTGCTGGCGACCGGCGGTCGAACGCTGGTCGACGCCGCCTACAGTTCAGGCAAACCGGCGATCGGCGTCGGGCCGGGCAACGCGCCGGCGTGGATCGGCGCCGACGTCGATCTGGATCGCGCCGCCGCCGCGATCGTCGCGAGCAAGACGTTCGACCACGGTCTCATCTGCGGCGCCGAGCACTAACCTGGTGGTCGACGACTGCGCCGCGCCGCTCTTTGCCGAGGCGCTGATGCGCCACGGCGCGGCGATCCTGACGCCCGGCGAGACGCGGCGCTTCACGGACCGGGCGGCCGACGGCACAGCCGGGAGGTTGCGCCGCGAGTTCGTCGGTCAATCTGCCGCGCACATCGCCGCCGCGGTCGGCATTGCGCGGCCGTATCCGATCCGTCTGCTGATCGCGCCGGCCACGTTCCTCGCGTCCGACAGCATCTATCACGGCGAAAAGCTCGCGCCGTTCCTGTCGATGTTCACCGTCACCAACGAAGACGAGGGCATGTCGGTGTGCCGCGCGCTGCTGCGAGGCGCCGGCGCCGGTCACACTGCGGTGATCCACAGCATGAACGCCGAACGCGTGCAGCGGTTCGCGCGCGAGATGCCGGCGGGCCGGATCCTCGTGAACTCGCCGGGCACGCAGGGATGCTGCGGGATGACGACCGGGCTCGTCCGGTCGCTGACGCTCGGCTGCGGAACGTTCGGCGGCAATTCCACCACCGACAACATCACCTATCGTCATCTGCTCAACGTGAAACGCGTCGCCTCTCACCTCGAGCGTCCGGCCGACGAACGCGTGCCAGCCGCGAACTGAATCGCGAGCACGCCCGCATCAAGGGATGAGCGCGGCCGCGTCTGCGACACGCGGCCGACTCTGCTGCCGAGCACCGCGGTGGAATTCGCCACCGCGCTGCCGGCAGTCGTTTTCAGAACGTTTCCTTGACGATGATCCGTCCGCTGGCGTTGCCGAGATCGAGCGCGATGCCGCTGGCTGTCGGCCGCCGGTCCGGACGAACACGCTGACGACGTGGGTGCCCGCCGCGAGCCCCTGAAACACCGCGTAGATACTGGTGAATTCCACCACGTTCGTGCGTCGTGATCAGCGGTTCGTTGGTCGATCGTCGCCGGGTTGTTGTCGATCCGGACCTGGTAGGAGACGCTCCCGCCAGCTGAACGTGCCTGAGCCCGCGCCGCGTGCCCATCCACACTTCGATCGTCGAGTCGGCGGAGGCCTTCGTGAACGTCACGAAGTCCGCGAGCTTCACCGGCGTCGCGTCGCGGTGGCGGTGACCGAGCGGACCGTTGAGCGCGCCAGAGATGAAGTAGCGCGACGACATGTCGCTTCCAGGCCGCGTTGCCGACCGCGTCCGACGCGCAGCAGCTTTCCTGCGCCCTGAGTCCCGTCAGTGATCCGGAACACCGGCGACGGCGCCACCGATATGCAGCCGCGTCGCCGGCGCGATGCCGATGCGCCGACGATTGCCGTTGACCTGAAGATTGTCCGGTCACCGTGCCGCCGGCGATCGGCAGCGCCTGAATCTGCTGCGCGGTCGCCGTGCGTGGGTTGTCGGTGCGCGCGGAGTGATTCTCGGCGATGATCACTCTCTTGTTCGTCGCGTCGCCGGTGACGGAGATCGCGCCGGTGCCCGCCAGATCGATGTTCCCGCCGGGGTTGGCGATCGCCTTCGATCGTCGCGATCCGACGCGAGTTGATCTTTCGTGAGGAGCGGCGCGGCCAGGCTCGTCTCGGCGACCGACGCGGCCGCCAGCTTCGACGCTCGCCGCCTGACGGACGCCGCCGTCGATCTCGTCGTTGGGATTGCCGGGGACGTCGCCGTTGCCGGCGAGCGTGAACCGCGCAAGGCGAATCACGCTCCCGTCGGTCGGCGGCGCCGTCGTCACCGCCGCGACGATCGCGCCTTCGGTGACGCGCGTGTTGCCGAGCACGCCCGTCGCGGTGCTCGGATCGGTCTGCGTTTCCCTGATACGCGATCGTCACGAACACCGGTCGCGTTCCCGGAAACTGGTTGGCGTTGCTCAGATCGATGTAGCCGATCGACGTCGAGGAGGATCTCGCGTCCGTCGCGATCGATCGCGCGCGCCCGCTTTGACCGTCGACCTGCCGCTGCCGCTGCGGATCACCTGCAGGCCGTCGGTGATGCCGAACGAGTGGAACACCTTGTTGATCCGCCGCCGCATCGCGACGTGGTAGCCCTGCTCGAGCGCCAAAGTCCGAATCGACGAGAAACTGTTGATCGAAGTAGTGCAGTCGTTTGATGGCCATTGTTTGTCTCTTAGAACGTTTCTTTCACGATCACGCGTCCGCCAAGGCTGCCGGCGTCGAGAAAGACATTGGTTGCGCTCCCGCCCTGCGTCCGGCAGAACACGCTCTACCGTGTGGCTGCCAGCGGCTAACCCTGAAAAGACGGAAAACATGGTGATGAACTGCGGCGCGATGGTGTCGAAAATCCCGGCTTCGTTCCCGACCGTGGCTGGATTGTTGTCCACGCGGATCTGGAGAGGAGGCCGGTGCTGCCGCTGGTGGCGCCGCCGGTGGCCCGACCGGACACGGTCACCTCGATCGTCGAGTCGGCCGGCAGACTTCGTGAAGGTCGTGAAATCCGCCACCTTGGTCGGCGCACTCGTGATCGTCGCCGGTCCACCGGTGATCGTCGTGGTGTTCGCGAAGTAGTCCGCGGTCCGGTCCTTCCAAATCGCCGTACCCGTTGGCGTCGGACGCGAGCACGCGTCCAAAGCGCTTGCGTGCCGTCGGCGAGCCGGAGCGTCGGCGTGGCGCCGCCGAGTGTAGCCGTGCACCCGGCGCGAGGCCGGCGCCCGGACTGCCGCTCACCTGGAGCGTGCCCGTCATCGTGCCGCCGTTGACCGAGACCGCCTGCGCCTGCGCGGCAGTCGTGCTGTGCGGGTTGTCGGTGCGCGCCGAATGCGCCTCGGTGATCGTCACCCGCGCGTTCGCGACGTCCGTGTCGATCGCAATCGCGCCCTGCCCGACGATATCGACGTTGCCGCCGGGGTTGGCGACGCCTTCGATCGAGGCGACCGCGGCGTTGATCTTGGTCGCCAGTGATGGAACGAGATGTTGTCTCGGCGATCGCGCCTGGCGCCGAGCTTCGAGCCAGCGGCCTGCCGGACGCCGCCGTCGACGCGTCGTTGGTGGCGCCGGGCACGTCGCCGGCACCGGTCATGACGAACCGCGCGAGGCGAATCACCGCTGCCGTCGGTCCGGCGGCGTCGTGATCACGGCGCTGCACGGTCGGCGTTTCTGTGACGCGCGTGTTGCCCGCGGCGCCGGTGTCGGTGCTCGGATCGGTGGGCGCTTCCAAGTACGCGATCGATGACGGTGACGACCGTGCTGGCGGGAAACGTTGTCCGGCGTTGGCTGAGATCCGAGGCACGCGATCCGCTGTCGAGCACGATCTCGCGTCCGATCGCGGTCGATCGCCGAAGCCGGCCTTGACGGTGACCTGACGGGCGCCGCTCCGGATCACTCGCAGGCCCTCGGCGATCCCGAACGAGTGGAACAGCCGCGTTGATGCCGCCGCCGCATGTCGACGTGATAGCGCTGCTCGTCGGTGAAGTCCGACTTCGACCAGCGAACATGCTGATCGTAGTAGTGCACGCGTTTGACAGGCATCTTGCTGCTTTCTTCTGACACTCGTGGCGGCCCTGAAAGGGCCGCTACAGTAACTCGCCGATCGCCGCGGCCTCGGCGGCGGCCTTGAAGACTGTCCCACGAGTAATCCCGGTCGCGGCGGGCCTCAATAGCCCGCCTTCAATCAAGTCACGCTTCCCAGCAGCGTGTCGCGGCCGATCGTCGATCGCACGCCGAGCTGCATCGTCGTTGAAGACGATCTCCGAGCTCGTAGGTCGTGTGCGCCGGCTTCTGCAGATCGATCAGCGCGCTGGCGATCTGGAACTGCCGCTGCAGCGTCATCGCCGGATCCGGGTTCGGCATCGTGACGCTGACGTGAAAGCGGTGCGCGCGGGCTGCCGTCGATGCAGTGTCCTTGCCGATCGTCGAGTGCACGCCGATCTGACACTCGGTGTCGTCCGACGCCGGTGATCACCGGCGTCGAGCCCGGTGTGAGATCTTCGAGCAGGTCGGCGAGGTTCGCCTTCGGTGCCGCGGCGGCGTGTAGAGCGGCACGATCTGTGCGCAGGAAGTCGCGCTTCTGCGCGACGCGCCAGTCCGGCGCGCAAGCCGAGCGCCACCCAGCCGGCGAGCCACGGCAGGAACTCCTCGCGCGTCTGCTCGGGCGTCGAACAGCGTCGCGATGCCGGCGATCGTCTCCTCGAGCCCGTCGATCCCGGGATCAGCGCGTCGGTGTCCGCAGCCTCGCCGGTCGCGTCCGCCTGCGTCGTCCCGCGCCGTCGAGGCCTGCGGCCTGAGGACGTGCTCGAACGCGAGCAGGAAGCGGCCGAGAAACGGGTGCTCGCTGAAGACCGCCGGCAGCCGTTGCAGGTAACTGCTGCTGACGCGCTGGGATCGATCGCCATCGACTCTTGCCTCAGCTCGCGGCGACCGTCGACGTCGCCGCGGTGATGTCCGCGCCGAACCAGCTCGTGCGGCCTGACCTCGACGCCGATCAGCTGTCCGTTCGGCAGCGTCAGCACGCGATCTGGCGGCGTCGCGGTCAGCGACACCGACGTGACGAAGTCCACTTCCGGCAGACGATCGATGCAGCGCGAACGATTTCGGAGGCGAACACGTTTCGCGCCGAACGGCCCAGCCCGTGCCGTCGCCGCCGCCGGTGGTGCGGATCCAGGAACGCCGTCACGGCGTTCGACGACGCTCCGCTGCACGTCGGCGGTCAGTTGATCCGGCGAGCGGCACGACGGTGACGCTGATCGCATGCACCGGCACGATGGAACGGCCCGACGACATGCGCGCGCGTGGTCAGCAGCAGCCGCGGTTCGAGATAGGCGGCGACCAGCGCCGTCAGGTCCGCGAGCTGTGGCTCGGCGGCGACCGTCGGCAGCACGATGATCGACACGTGGCCCGGCCGTTCGCGATCGACGTCGACGAACAGATTCCGTCGCGGCACCGCGCGGACGCGCTCGATCCGCTTCAGCGGATCCGCTTCGAGCGCCAGCGTCTCGAAGTCGCGTGTCGGGACACTGCTCGATCCAGCGTTCGCAGCGCCGACGATCGTCGTGCGGATCTCCGGCCGGCAAGATCGCAGGCCGCGCAGGTCTCACGGCGTCCGCGGTTTTCCCGTCGAGCAGGCTCAGGAACGACGCCAGGTTGGCCCTGGTCACGCGATCGAGGCGGTAGATCGAGCACCTCGGTCAGGTTGTGCGAACAGCTCGACCGAGCGTGATCCCCGGATCGGAGAGCGTTGGCGATTCGTCCATGTCGGATCGAACGTCGGAATGAGGCTTGCGCGCCTCGCTGACGAGATCGGCGAACGTTCCGATCGTCGAGGACCGGGACTTGAATCGGCATTGCACCTCCTCGAGCACGACGCTGATCGCGGGCGTTCCGGAGTAGACGAGGAATCGTCCAGTCGCGATGACGCCCTGCGACGTCCTCGACTTCGATCGACGTCGAGCGCGCGGACGTGATCGACGCCGGGCACCGCTTCGATCAGCGCGTAGAGATCCGACCGATGCGGCCGCCGGCCGAAGTCCCAGCCGTGGCCGTCGAGAGCCGCCCGTCAACGGATGCAGAAAGCTAGCGACCCGCTGCTGGACGTCGGCCTGGACGTGCGTCGCGCGATCGAGCGAGACGACGCCGACGTCGGCGATGACGTCGACTCGCACGTACAGCGGACCGACGACGCTGACGCGTGCCGTCGGCACGTGGACGTCGTCGAGAAAATCCTGCACGGTTCGCAGGAGCTCGACACTCGGCAGCGGCTTCGCGTCGCTGGAGCGCGGGACGACGATCACGCTGACGCTCGCCGGAGGTCTTCGGCGACAGGTCGAGCACGTCGGCGACGAGATCCGACAGCGGCGCACACTTGGCGCGCGCGACCGCCGGCGAGGCGAGCTGCGCGAGATCTTCGTAGTCTTCGATCGTCACCGCGCGGCCGCCGTGCCGCACCGTCGCGAGGCGCCCGCTCGACCAGCCGCTCGATCGGCTCCGGCGTCGGCGCCGCCGGTCGCGGGCTCGTGGTTCGTCACCTTGTCCACGTACGGCACGGTGGTTTCAGCTGGACGATCGCGCCGGGCGGCCGGTTGCCCGCCTGTCCGCCGCCGATCCGATAGCGCAGAGCCGCACGTTGCCGATGCCGATCGGCGGCACGAGGCCGTTGACGCCGTCGCCGAAGCGGACCTGCCCCGTGAAGCGGTCGAGGACGTAATGCCGATCGCGTGGGCCGGACGCGTAGAAGTCCGGCACTTCGTGCCAGCGAACGAGCACGTCGGTCATGCGGCCGCGCGCATCGGGCACGGTCGTGACGGCATCGGTGCCTTCTTCAGCGCTCGAGCGCGTCGCGCTCCGTCGCGGCCGGCAGCTCCGCTTCGCGCACCTCGAGCTGCTGTCCCGGGAGGATCGGAGTCCGCGTCGCGCGGAATTTCTGATTCTTCGAACCGTCGCTCGATCCGAGGACTTCGTTGCGCCGGGTGATGGTCTGCGCCGCCATGGTCGTGTTCAGGAGCAGCCGGACCAGCCGCGGCTCGACGACGTAGTCGCCTTGCTCCACCCGGGCACGGATCCAGAACCGCGGTGTGAGATCGAAGTCGCGTCGCGCCGCAAAGTCGCGCGGCGCGAGAACTCCAGCGTGCCGGCACGCGTCAGGCTGTCGGTGCTGTCGAGCATCGTCAGCGCCGCAAACGTCCTGCCGTTCCAGTATCCCAGGCGAGCCGCACTGGTTCACGGCCGTCGACTTCTCCGCGTCGAACGAACGGGACCGCGGTCACGAGGCTGACGAAATCGAATCGCGTCACATCGGTCGAGCGGACGACGGCGAGTTCCGCGGTGTCGATCCCGCCAATCGGCGCATCGTCGGAATCCTGACGATGATGTCGGCGTCCGCCGGACGCGCGCCGGCCGCCAGGGTGATCGGACCGGGAAATTGTGGTGCGGTTTGAGATGTGTTGCCGATGGCGCCGAACGCGAAGACGACCGGCGCCGGCTCCGGATTGGTGATCGTGACTCGATGCGTGACGGCCGAGCCCGGCGGACCCGATGCGCGCGATCGGGTCGGGAACACCGGCGCGATCCGGCTCGCCGAACCGGATGTCGGCCGTTCGCGCGAACAGACTCACCGCTCGATTGGGAAACGTCGGGACGCCGGTGGCAGCTCGAAGCCGAAATACGCCGTCGGCTTCGTGTCCGCCGACGTGTGACGAGCGGCGCAAACGACTGCCCACTCGGCGTCGTGGCGCGCCGACACGTTCTCGAACGCGAAGTCGTTGTATGTGAGGACCGCGTCCGGTCCGGCTTCGAACACGAACGTGTAGCCGGCGCGCGCCGTTGTGATGACCGGAGGTGCGAACGTCGCCGGCTCGAAGACGAACGCCTCGCCCTGCTTGATGTAGCGCCTCGTGTCCGTAGTTGCCGGCGGCGATGCGCGCGGATCCAGTGGCCGTCGATCCCGTTCACGATCGTCCGGCCGACGGTCTGGGGACAGCGAACCGCACGTCGCCCGACCGCGTGAGCGCCGCCGTCCCATCCGTAAACGCGGAGGTGTCTGACACCTCGACACCGTCTGCCGGGTGGAACGAGGTGTCTGACATGTCTGACGCCTCCGCGGCGGACGTGCCGAGAGCAGCCAGCGGCTGCCGTTCCAGATCTCCCAATGCAGCCTTGACCGTCGGTCGTGGCGACCTCGGCCGGGTTCGCTCGAGCCCGATCCCTGCGGCATTCGTGAGATCGACGCGGATCGTCACCGTCGCGCCGGCGGTGGAGAACGGCTCGTCGGCGCGCGGAGGAAGAACGTGTCGCCGAAGCGCGGCGTCTCGCCGAACGGAAAGAAGTCCCTGCTGACGTCGATCGCGGTCTGGCGTTGGTGAAGGCGGTGGTCGATCGAGCAGGTCCGCCGCGGTTCGACGTCCACTGCGCGGTCGTGACGAACTGAATCCGCGGCAGATCGCTCGGCACGCACCATGCTGCTGCGCCGGACCGGCGTTCGATTGATTGATCAGCGTGCGCAGCCGCAGCGCAGCCAGCGGCTGGCGATACCGTCGAACCGTGCTGAGCCGGGCATCGGCTCGAGTCGCGTCCGAGAGTTCACGAGTCCCGCGAGGTGCGCAGGCTGTCGGTGGCGTCATCGGTGATCGGAATGATCGTCCGAACGCCGATGCCGTCCCACGCCTCCCACGACGTCCGCCGCGGATCGGCGTCATCGAGCGCGTCGAGACCGATCGCGACCTTGAAGACGCGTGATGCCTCTGAAGCCGAGCAGCTGCCGCTGGCCGAAGCTAGACGCATGTGCTCGATCAGCCGTTCGCCGCGGAAGACTCGGACGCCCCCGAGCGAGGTCGCCGGTGATGACTGTGCTGAGGTCCGCGTACGATGTCGACGTCCGGATCGCGCGCGAACGCCGGCGGTCAAGCGTCGCCGGGCGTGGCGACGAGCGCTCGCGTTCGGTCTCGAAGATGATCCGGATCCTTCTCGCCTTCGCCCGCGCAGGCGCCGCACCTGCGTGGCCGGCGGGACCACGCGCCGGCGACGCAGCGTGCCTTTCGCGAGCGAGAAGGTGAGCGGCACGCGCGCCGGCTGCGGCGGCAGCCGCGACGCGCCGAGCAGATCGAGGAACGCGAGGAAGTTCTTGTCGGGAACGCTGATTGAGCCGCTCGATGATCAGCTCGGCGAAGCGCGAAAGACGCCGACCAGCGCGCGCGCCGCGCGGATCGGGCACCAGCTCGCCGGTGATCGGATCCGTTCCCGGCGCCGGCGTAGGCCGGCGCGTAGTCCTGCAGCAGCCGCCCGATCTGCGAGGCGACGTCGCTGGCGCTGCGGGTGTCGACGAGCGGTGCGGCGGCCGTCATCGCTCGACGCCTCGCTCGAGATAGAAGGGAAACACGAAGTTGAACGCGGTGTTCGTGGTTCGGACGACGTAGTCGATGCTGATTTCCGCATGACTGCGCCGCTGCCCGGCCTCGTCGACGCGGACGTCGATGAGCTCGAATCCGCGGCTCGAAGACGGTCAGCGCCTGGCGCACCGCCTGCGTCACTTTCCCCGCGGTGGCCGCGGTGTTGCGCTCGAAGACGAGGTCGTGAATGCCGCATCCGAAGTCGGACCGCATCACGCGTTCGCCTTTCGCGGTGCTGAGGATGAGGCCGATCGACTCCTGCACGCTCTGCTCGTCGGCCGAGACGTCGAGCGCACCGCTCGCGTCGGGTGCGATCGGAAATCCCCAGCCGGCGCCAAGAAATGCTTGCGCCATCACCTCACCCGATCAACACGGTGCCGGCCGCGATCACCTGGCCGACCGGCAGATCGGTCGGGTCGTTGCACGTCATCGGCGACGTCGCCGTTGCGCGCGGCCATCCTGCCGTTGATGTTCACGGTTGGACTGCCGACCTTGACGGTGCCCCTGTTCGACTGGCGGCGCCTGGAACGCCGTGCCGGGCGGCGTCGGAATGTGCGGCAGCGTGTTGTCCGCGGTGCTGCCCACCGTCGCCGCCGGCATCCCCATGATGTTCACGTTGCCGCTCAGCCCGCCGTTGATCGTGCCGACGAACGGATGCGGCAGCGGCTGCGGCGGCGCCGGCGGCGCCATGACGATGTGCGTATCGATGGCGACGATCCTGTCGCCTTGTTTGGCTGCGGGTTGGCCCATATTGCGTGTCGATGGGATTCGGGATTCGGGATTTGGGATTTGACAGCTCGCGGTCGTGATATCCATCAAATCCCGAATCCCAAATCCCAAATCCCTTCTCAGTTGATATTCACCGTCGCGCCCTTGATCGTTCATCGTGGCGGACTGGCGTTGAGCGTCCATGCCGCCGCTCGCCTCGATCTGTCGAATCGGCCGACGACTTCAGCGCGATCTGCTGCGCGTCGAGCGTGATCGTGCCGTTGGCTGCCTTCAGCACGATGTCCTTGTCGCTCGTGATCGTGATCGTGTTGCTCGCGGTGTCGATCGCGATGCTGTTCTTCTCGCTCTTGTCGACGATTTCAACCGTCTCTTTGCCGTCCTCGTCGTTCAGCCGGATCACGTGACCGCTGCGCGACTTGATCACGCGCACGTTGTTCTTCCCGTCGTCGTTCGTCGCGGGCGGCGTGTCCTTGCCGTTCCACAGCGCGCCGACGGACGTAGGGAGGCGCACGTCGCCGTGCTCGAACGCGACCAGCACTTCGTCGTCGACCTCCGGCAGGCAGAACGCGCCGCGATCGCCTTGCCGGCCATCAGCGCCGCGACGCGCGCCCAGTTGCTCGTCCTCGATCGCTCAGCCACGGAAACCGCAGCTTCACGCGGCCGAGGCCGTCGGGATCCTGATTGTTCGTGACGACGGCCGACCGCGACGCCGAAGATCGACGCGGCCGACGCATAGCCGCTGATGCCGTCGTCGTAGAGCGAGGTCCGCAATCCTCACGACGCGTTTCTCCGCACGGTGAAATACGTCAGATATCCGTGCTCGTCGCTGTAGCGGTGCTCGGCGCCGGTGACGTAGTACGGTCCGCTGAACGATTTGCTGCCAGTCTGCAGGTCGACGACCACGCCGGCGCGCAGATCGGTCCGTCCCAGGCAGACGCCTTCGCCGGTGACGAACTTCAGCGCCGCCGCATTCAAGCGCGCCTTCGCGATCTGATCGGCTTCGGCCTGATTGAGCGTCGGCCACGCGCCGCACGGATCGGCCGCGGCGCCGAAAGCCTTCTCGGCGAATGCGGGCCCGCTGGTCTCGCCGCCCATCGAGGACGACTCGTCTCCCGCCGCTGCCTGCCCGACGATGCCGGCCTTGTCCTTGACGCTCCAGCCGCGCACGCTGACCTCGGTCGGCTGCGCGGCGGCGCTGCGGCGGGCCGTGAACCGAAGCGAGATCGTCGCGCGAGCGTCAGCGTGAACAGCGATCCGTCGCCGTTGTGCAGCTGCCGGAAGCGCAGCGTCTTGTCGTCCACGGACAGCTCGTAGTTGATCCGGCGTGCGCGCTCGAGCAGGAATTCGTAGTCGGTCTGCTGATGCTGATAGATGTGGTCGTGGATGACCGAGGTGTCGTCGACCTCCGGCGACAGCCCCGACTCGTCGGCAATCTGCGCCGCGATGTCGCTGTCCTTCTGCTGGACGAACGTCCGCGCCTTTCGCCCGCGCTGCAGCCGATGCAACAGGTCGAAGCCGCGGACCGTCAGGCTGGGCAGGCCGTCCTTCCTGAACTCGGGCTCGACGGAAACGATCTCACCGACCATGACGGTATCGACGCGTCCGTCGTATCCGAGTTTCACATCGACCACGTTGCCGATCGAAAAGAGCTCGTCGTCCACCCATGGAACGTCCTCATCGAGATCGTCGGTGCCGCTGGAGGACGAACGAGAACATGCTCGGCAGGCCGACGTCCTGCGCGACGCGCACGTAGTCCACGTGTGCGGAGGTCGGGCCGTTCGAGCGGCGTGCCGTTGATCGAGATCGCGAACGCCGGCAGCAGCGGCTGCTCCTGATTAGGGCTGGCCATCGTGAGACACCATCACTTGATGAAATTCGGAGGAATCGCCAGCGCGCTGTCCGATGGGCGGCGCGAAGGGATCATCGAGGCCGTTGGCGGTGGCAATCGGGCGCCACAACGTGCTGTCGCCGTACGCCTCGGCGAGGCTGAACAACGTCTGCCGTTTCTGACGATCCTCGTCTTGATGTCGCCGCCGGCTTCTGCGCAGGTCGTCGCCTGGGGCCAGGAACTCGGTGAACGTCACGTTCACCCTCGCGCGCGCGGGTTCACCGGTCGCCCGAAAGAGGACGAAGTCCTGCAACGAGCTTTGTGAGCACGCCCTGAAATGGGAAATCGGATCCGGTGGGTTCCGATCCCCATTGCAGCAGGCAGATCGGCGGTCGCTTGAGTTTTCGTTCGACCCGCGACAGGGCGATGAGGTCGTTCGTCAGCTGCCGGACGTCTTTGATCGTTTTGCCGTCGACCACGGTCGGCTCCGTGACATCGAAGAACAGTTCGAATTCGAGCGAGCGGCTGTTGCCGCCGCTGAATCTCGAGTCCCGGCGCGTTCACCCGCCGCGACACCTCGCGACCTTCTCGACCACCGACTCGTCGGTCGGCGGATCCGGCGGCTTCCAGACGGTGTCCTTCGAAACCTGTACGAGGTGGGATTGAAGAGGGCGACGATCTCCTTCAACCTGAGGGCGGCATCGGCGTAATGCGCAGCTTCCGGTCTTGGCTAGGGGCCATCGTCCACCGCCTCGCCGTTCGCGCTCGATGGCGATCTGCCGGAGCATGTGGCTCATCATCCGGTCAGGGCTGAGCGATCCGCCGCCGCCGGTCTGTTCGCTCACCGCCGGTGGCAGGTGATGTCGTCGTGGGCCGCTCGTCACCAATCGAGACCGGCCTCGCTCGTGGCCCGCGCGATCGTCACGGGCGCCGTCCCAGCTGGTGCCGCACGCACGGCGGCACTGCTGGGCAATCGCGGCCGTGATGCGCCCGGTGTTCACCGAGTGGAGTGGCAGCGGTCCGGCTGCGGGCATCGATTGATCGGTCGTTGCGCCGGTCCGAACGATCGGTGCGCGCTGCACGTGATGGGCGAGCGTCATCGACGGCTCGGCGTTCGCCGTCGGAGCTGGCGTCTCGGTTGCCTCTGTCACGCTGTCCGGACGTCGGCTGACCTTGGCGAACCGTGGTGTTGCCGGTGCGCTGCACCACCGTCGTCGCCGGGCGGCTGAGCGTGAAATTCGTCGACGGCGCCTCGGCGACGACCGCGGCCGTGGGCGCATCGATCCGTCGTCGCACCAGCACATCGTTCGATCGTGCCGCCTGCGCCGTGGAACCAGTCGTTGCCGCGGAGTCGCGCGTCCGCGTGCGAATGGCAGCGCCGGACGGCGAGACGGCGGCGTGCCCGGTGAATCAGAGCGGTCACCTCGATCGCCGCTCGATTCCGCGGCTGATATTTGTCGCTGGCCGCGCGCGATGGTTGACGCGGCGGGTTGAATCGTGCCGCTGGTCGATTCGGCGCTGACTTCAGGATGCCCGGACTGTCCACCTAGAGACACGCCCGCGACCGGCGTGAAGAAAGGCATGCCTGCCGACAACGTCAGCCGGCGACGCCGTCACTGCGGCCGCGCGATGGATTGTGGTGACGCCTCAGGCGATCCGGCGTCGTTGATGGACGCGCGTGCCGCTTGGCGACGAGACGCGCTGGCGCGATCGGCCCCGATCGGAACGCTCCGGCGATGGAGCGACGCGGGCGCGCACCGGCGTCGGCTCGACGTCGGCGGTTCGCGCGTCTGCCGTCACCGTGCCGGACTCGGCGCTCAGTCGCTCGTGCGCAGACGAAGCGGGCGGACTGGCGAGCACGAGCCCGGCGGCGGCAGCCGGCGGTGTGTCCTCTCCGGCCCTGGCGATCAGATGGCAGGACCGGCGGCAGACGTAACGACGAAGGTGAGTCTGCACGCGATCGCTGACGCTCGGCGGGGCCGATGCGTATCGATCACGCCGAGCGGCTCGGTCGTCCGGCGAAGCAGCTGCTCGGACAGCGTGGAGGGTTCGCTCATGTGTTGAACCCGGAGCGATAGATCCAGCTGTCCGGCCAGCAGGCCCGCGGCGCCGGCGATCTGCGCGGCGAACTTCGGCCGGCTCAACCCGCGATGCACGAGCTCCACGATTTCGAACGCGACCGCGCGCCGATTCCGCCTTGAGGTCGGGCCCGGTCCACTTGACCGGGCACGCGCCCTTGAAATCCCACCACAGGACCGGACCCTTGAACTTGTCGAGCAGGTAGACGGTACCGTTGCGCCGCTCGACCTTCCTCTGACCACGTCCTGATGCCAGAGCCACAGTCCGTCGATGAGCGTGAGCCCGTGCTTGAGCGACAGGTTCGGCGATTTCGTCCGCGACACGAACGAGTGCGTACTCGTTGACGCCGCCTTCCTGGTAGGTGGCCACCTCGGTCTCGACGATCAGGCCGGTGCATTCGCTGAAGGCGCCGGCGAAGGTGTTTTCGATCTCGACCAGGAAGTTGAACACCTGATAGGGATCGGCGCGGATCCCCAGCATGTTCGTGACGAGACTGAACTCAGCATTCAAACCAAACGACATGGCTCTCCACAAAGTCTGAAGTTGGGAAGTCTGAAGTGCTGAAGTTCGAAGGCTGGAAGTCTGGGAAAGCAACCGTTAGATCCTTCAGACTTCGAACTTCCAGACTCGACTTCCCGTGCTCCTCTTCGTTGAGCCGCCGGTTGATCTTCGCGATCTCCTCGACCCAACGCTTCCGCTCGGCGTGCTCGAGCCCGAGAATCTGCTCGTGCGGCCAGTGGAAGTGATACGCGACGTACGCTACCTCCTCGTGGAGCCGTTCTAAGGGGTAGCGACAAGCCCTCCAGGGGGCTCACTTCCAGATCGAACTGGTGTTCGCACGTGCGGGGCACGCGGTCCGCACCAGCGTGTTGCCGTTGCGGTTGATGCGGCGGTACAGATCCTCGAGGCACGCGCAGATCCGGCGGCGAACAACCCTTCGACAATCTTTGGATTCAGACGCTCCACGCTGCCGAGTCGTGTCACGACGCGCGAGAGCAGGATGAGCAGCAGTACGCCGGATTGTTCTGGCACCCGCGGGATCCCTGAGCGGCACGATCCTCGTCGAACGCCGTCGCCAGACGCATCGTGCCCTCGCGGTGCAGCGTGCCCTCCTCGTCCACGTAGCCCATCGGCAGGACGAACGGAAATTCAGTCTGTAGCATGTCACGGCTTACGCCCTCGTCAGTTCTTCGATCGTGATGTCGAGGCTTTCGATGGCCACTCGTCGCCTGCTGATGCGCTGAACGTGGGACCGGTCCACTTCGAGGGCCAGCCGTTGGTGAAGTTCCAGCGGACGCGCTCGGCGCCGGTGTCGTCCGAGCATCACGATCGATCCGTTCCGGCGGTCGGCCTTGCTGTCGAGGACGGTCTGCCGCCAATCGTCACAGCTCGGTGGACGTCGTGACGCCGCGCTTCAGCGTAGATCGGCGTGAACAGATTCAAGCCGGTCAGCTTGCGGACGTGATTCGGATCGCGCGCCCTCGCGGTAGTCGATCGCGGGCGTGGTGTCTTCGAGACCCGTGACGTCCTGAAAGCCTGCCTGCGTGATGCCATCGATCTCGATCAGAAAGTTGAAGCCAAGATAGCGGATCTTCACGTGTTCCAGTCGGCATGCGTTTCTCCTCAAGCAGCCCTGAAGGGCTGCGCGACCGTCGGCGTGCCTGGTTGTCAAACGGTTGCCGTTGTCGTTCGCGCGCTCTGATGAATGATTCGAACCACGATGAATTCGGACGGGTGCGCTCGGCGCGGGCCGATCTCGGTCACGACCTGGCCGGCCTCACGGCCGTCCGGCGGATTGGTCTCCGCGTCGCACTTCACGAAGAACGCTTCCGTCGGGCGTGCTGCCGGCGAGCGCGCCATCCAACCACAAGTCGGTCAGATAGACCGTCAGCTCACGCCGGATCCGCATCCACAGGCGCGGGCCGTATCTGGCTCGAACGCCGACGAACGTCGTGTTCGAGTCGAGCCAACGGCGCAGCGTCAGGAACAGCCGCCGCACGTTGATCGTAGCGCCATTCGTCCTGACGAGCTCAGCGTCCGCGCGCCCCAGAGGCGAATGCCGCGGCCGGGAAAGCACACGCACCACGTTCACGCCTTCCGGATTGAGCTCCGCCTGCGCGTCCGCCTCCACGAGCGGATCGACGTCGACCACGCCGATCAGTGGCCTCGTTCGCCGGCGCCTTGAACACGCCGACGCGCGTGTCGGTTCGCGCATACACATGCCGGCGACATGTCCGCACGGCGGCACCGAACGGAGCGGCGATCGCCGCCGCGGCGAGCTTCAGCCACGGATGGCAGAGCGCGCCGTTCACGCGGCTCCGACCTGACCGACGCGTCAGCGCGCGCGTTGCGCGAGCACTTGCGCCGACGGTCGCCGCCGGGGCGCAGTCCGAGGATCGCGAACCGGTCGGCGTGGCGCGCGCAGTGCGCGCCAGCAGCTTCCCGCTGCACCACCTGGATCACGTCTCATCGTCGAGCACCATCGCATCCGGAACCGCCACCAGATCCAGATCGTCGAGAGGATCCAGCGTCGCCAAGCGCATCGATCAGCGCCGCCAGCCGGATCCCGCGCCGGATCCGCGTCGGCGCCGACGACGTAGCAGCGCGCGCCGCCGTTGTCGAAAAACGCGGTGAACGACGTCGGCGAGAAAGCTCGCCCGGTGCGATCGTGAACGCGCGGCGAGCGCGTCTTTTCCGGTTCAGCGCCAGCGGCGTGTTCACCGGTGTCGCGAAGCCGACGAAGGCCGGCACGCCCGTTTCCGAGCCGTGCCCCCGGTTTGACGAAGACCGGCTCGACGAAGACGCCGGGGCTTTGGAACGTTGCCATCAGCTCTCAGCCTCAGCTTTCAGCTCTCGGCTATCGGCTACTTGCTCGGGAGCGTGACCTCGGCTGATGCGGAAGATCACGAACTCCGCCGGCCGGACGATCGAGACGCCGATCTCGGTGACCACCCGGCCGAGCTCGCGCAGTTCCGGCGGATTCGTTCTCCGCGTCGCACTTGACGAAGAACGCTTCGGCCGGCGTCGTGCCGAAGAGCGCGCCGGAGCGGAACACGTTGGTCAGGAACGCGGTGGTGTTGCGCGTGATCTTCTGCCACAGCGCCGGCGTGTTCGGCTCGAAGACGACGAACTGCATCCCCTCGTCGATCGACTCGCGCAGGAAGAGCAGCGTGCGGCGGACGTTGATGTATTTCAGATCCGCGTTCGCGTCGCCGCCGATCGTCCGCGCGCCGAACACGAGGATGTTGTCGTTCAGGACGCGGATGCAGTTGACGCCCTTCGGGTTCAAGGTCTCCTGGTCAGCCTTGCTGATCAACTGCGTGACGTTGAGCGCGCCGAGGATCGGCCTCGTTCGCCGGCGCCTTGTGCACGCCGCGCGCGTTGTCGCACGCGGGCGTAGATGCCGGCGACGTGGCCGCTCGGCGGTACGCGCGAGCAGGCCATCGCCGTCGAGTTTCTGCAGCTTGGTCGCCGGATCGAAGACCTTGATCCACGGGAGCTTACCACGCGGCGAGGTCCGTCCGTTTCGGCGCCAAGCCCGGCGTCGGATCGGCCGCCGTCCGCGTCAGCGTATTCACATCGGCCACGACGTCGGGGCCGTCGAGGATTGCAAAGCGATCGCCGGTCTTGAAGCAGTGCGTCACCAGCTTGTCGCGCGTGCTGTCGTCGAGGATGCCCGGCGCCGCGACAATGGCGCACCTCGTCGATCGCCGCCAGCGCCTTCAGCGCGTCATCGAGATCGGTGATCGCGGCGATGCGGACGACGAAGCAGCGGCTGCCACCGTTGTTGAAGAATCCGGTATACCGCCTGGGCCAGGTTGCGGTGGCCGGCGTTGACCGTCGGATTCGGATCCTTGGTTGCGTCAAGAATCGGATCGCCGACCAGATCGCCGAACAGCCTGGTGAACTGCGTCCAGTTGCTGATGAGCACCGGCGACTTCGCCGGCGCCGTCAGCGCGAAGTCCACGAGCTTGAACGTCGCCGCGTCGGCGTCCGTCGGCTCGCGCTTCGCGACGAGGTGAATCCTGTCCGGCACGACTCCGATGAACGCCGGCGTGCTCGTGCTGACGCCGGCGATCGGTTTGATGTTGGCCGGAACTTCTTCGACGTAGACGCCGGGTGACAGGTACGACTGCGGCATTCTCAGCTCCTTCTCGCTTTTTGTGGGGCGCGGGCCTGAAGGCCCGCGCCTACGAGGACAGGTCGACGTCGTAATCGGCGGCGGCTCCCGCGGGACGATCACCGACGCATTTCGAATCGTCGCGTCCTTCTGGACGCGCACGGTGTAGGCGCCTGATGGCATCGATCCGATCTGATAGCGCCCGGTTTCGTCAGTGCGGGCGACCAGGCCGAGCTCGACGAGCGTGACCGTCGCGCCGGAGACGGCGGCGTTCGCGGCGCTCACGCGGCCGCCGATCCGGAACATCGGCGGACCCGCCGACGCGGCGAGGCTCTCGTCGCCGGCCGGTGAGCGCAGGCCGACGTGCAGCTGCGACGTCACAACTTCCGGAGCGGCGATCGGCGCCGCGACGTCCATGGCGATGGTCGCGGTCACGACGATCGACGGCCGCAGCTTGTTGCCGATGGCGGTCCAGAACTCCAGCGGTTCGGCAAGGCCGTCGCTCTTCGCGGTCAGCATCGGCAGCGCCGGGACCTGGCTCACGAGCTTGCCCTGCAGGAACGCGCTCGGAATCTTCTGAAAGCGCGTCAGCAGCTGCAGCGCTTCGCTCAGCAGCCGGTGCTCCTGCAGCGCGAGCTCGCCGCCGCCGACCGGCCACGCGGTCAGCAGATACGAGCAGGCGACGCGGACGGGCGCACGGCTGATCGCGAAGCCGGTGCCGGTCCGCACGGCCAGCGGCTCGTTGTTCTTCAGCTCGAGGTTTTCGCGGATGTCGAACAGGAACAGATCGATCGTCGTCGCGGTCGGACTGAACGCCTCCGACGGTCGATCGAACGAGATGTCGGTCGCCGCCAGTTCGGGAAAACCGGACGCCAATGTCGGATCGCGCAGCAGTGCCCGCAGCGTGAGGCTCAAATCGCGGATCATGCGCGGCCCTCGTTCACGGCCGGCACGCCGTCGGTCCAGAGGCGTCCGAGCTTCTCGCATCCCGCGCCGCGGCCCGCGCGAGGTGCTCCATGCAAATCACGCCGCCGTCGCCGGCCGCGTAAGAACGCCGCGGTGAGGCCGATGTTCCGGATGTAGCCGCCGGCGAGCCGCACATCGCGCGCGAGCGCGCGGAAATCGACGTCGGACGCCAGCGGCGCCTGCGGCGGAAAGGTCACGTTCCAGATCCCGGCGCGCTGCGCTTCGTCCGGAAACGGAAACTCGACGATGAAGCGCATGCGGCGGATGAAGGCGTCGTCGAGGTTCTGACGGAAATTGGTCGCGAGGATCGCGATGCCGTCGAACTCCTTCGATCTTCTGCAGCAGGTAGCCGACTTCGATGTTGGCGTAGCGATCGTGCGCGTCCTGCACGTCGGAGCGCTTGCCGAACAGCGCGTCGGCTTCGTCGAAGAACAGGACCGCGCGCGTCGCTTCGGCATCCTCGAACACCTGCCGGAGATGCTTCTCCGTCTCGCCGATGTACTCTGCTGACGACCTGGGACAGATCGATGCGATACAGATCCAGCTCGAGCTCGCTGGCGACGATTTGCGCGGCCATCGTCTTGCCAGTGCCCGGCGGACCCGAAGAGCGCGGTCAGGCCCCTGCCAAGCGTCAGCTTCTTTCGAAGCCCCACTGTCCGAGCACCTGACCGCGGTAGCGCGCTTCGCTGGCGAGCTCTTTCGGGAGCGTCTGCGGACGCGCGGGAAGCACGAGCTCGTCCCAGCCGCGGCGGCCGTCGATCTTCTGCGCCAGCGTCGTCAGATGCGTCGCGCCCATCGCGCGGCACGCTTCGTTCAGATCGGCCGTCGTGATCCGATCCGCGTTCGACGATCGCCAGCGGGTGAGGTCCTGCGCCGTCGCCAGCGCGTCGCGAATCTGATCCGGTCCGAAGCGGAAGCGGCTGGCGATCGATTCCCAGTCGATATCGTCGGCGATGTCGGGAAGCAGCCGTGCGTGCGCCTCCCACACCTCGCGGCTGGTCGCGTTGTCGGGAAGCGCGACTCGAATGCTGAAGAAGGACCGATCGTCGGTGCGCGACTCGGGGCGCCAGGGTCGAGTGCCGAGGACGAAGGTCAGCTTCGACGACACCGCGACGGCGTCGAGCAGCGGACGAAGGTGGACGGCACTCCCCGCCGCGTCATCGATCAGCGCATCGAATCGATCCAGGCAGAGGACCGCCGATTGCAGCATCGCCTCGCGTGCGAGGAGCCAGATGACGTCGGCGAACGGCCGCGCGCCGGCGAGCAACCGCTCGACGTCGGCGACGAGCAGCGGCACACCGAGTTCACGGCACACCGCCTCGACGATGGTTCGCGTGCCGGACGCCTTGGGGCCGGAGACGTGAAACAGCAGGCTCTGCCGCGTTGCAACCACCGCGGCTGCACGGCGATCGATGACGCCGAGGATCCGGCCCACGAGATCGTCGTCGGCGACGATCGGCGTCCTGGCGCGCGGCGAAATCACGCGCACGGCGTCGTCGAGCCGCGCGTCGATCCCGTCCTGGCCGAGCAGGAACTGCACGAGGCGATCGTCGATCGTCAGCGCGCGGGAGAGCAGAGGAACGGTGCCGCCGGCAGCGGTGTCGGCCAGCCGGCACAGTCGATAGCGGACGAGCGGCGCCTGCGGCTCGAGAATACGCGCGCGCGACGAGGCGTTCCGCGTCGCTGCAGAACAGCAGGTCGAGCAGAAACCCGACCGTCGGTCGTTTCTGCGTGACGTCGTCCTGCAGGTAGCCGTAGAGCTTCTCGTAGCGGCGATCGATCTCCGGCGCGAGGCACGCGACCACGCACTGCGTCTCGAAGGCGGTGAGCTGAAAGAGGTGAGCGAGGCGCGCCAGCCAGACGCTGTGTGGACGCTGACCTTCCATCACGCACAGCGAGTCGGCCCGGTCAACCTCGTCATCCTCGTCGTCCATCGTCGCGCCGCCGTGCGGCCGCGTCATGGCCGCGAGAATGCCGTCGATCTCTTCGTCGGCGATCACGAGACCCTCGAACGCTTCGAGCGTGATGACGAGTGCGGCGATGACGTTGACGGCGCGCGAGGCGCGCGAGGCGAACGTTCAGCTGCGCGAGATCAGTCGTGCAGGCACGCCGACCCGGTTCGGTCAGGCGTGTCAATCGTGGCGGCCTCGGTCGCGAACGTCATCAGTCGAATAGACGTCGGGTCCGCGCGCTGGTGTCGCCGCGACGTGTCGCGCGGACGGATCAGAGTGAGTGAAAATCACGCTAACCGCTGGAGATCGCGAAGAACGCCGAGAGAAAACCAAATGAGCTGATCGCACGACACGCCCAACGTGTCGCGCGTCAAGAGGAGAGGAGATTTCACGGTCCTGTTCAGTCGTCGAGGGAATCACGTGCACAGACGAAACGCCGCGCGGAAAACGATTGAGTGAACGTTGCTGTGCGGTGCTCGATCGCCTCGATCTGTCGAGTCGATCGAAGAGGATCGTCGCCGGAGCCCTCAGAGAGGCGCGTACCGGTAACTTTGCGCGCGTCCTCAACTGGCCGCCCGGACTCCTGGCTGGACAGCCGATCGATCAGTCGGCCGACCACACCGACCGCGGCGATGACACCGGCAGCGGCGTAGCCGATCGCCCGATCGATCGGACGGCTGCTGTTCTTCTTCGGCAGCCGATCCGCTGCCAGGCAGACGGCGACGATGAGAAAGAGGCCGAACCTGTCGATCGCGTGTTCGATTCGGGAAGTCGCTTGCGTTCCAAATACCATGGATGCCTCTTCTCTCGTAATGTCTCGTTGGCGGTTTTCTTTCGTGCGAACAAGCATCACAGAGAGTAGCGGTGCGGCGCCTCCGCATCATGTGCGCGCGGTGAGAAGGCGGTAAGAGTTTGGTGAGGCCGGTTCTGGAAGGACTCAGCCGAGCGAGGCCGGCGATGCCAGAACCGCCTGCACGTCGGGGCGCTTGAGGAAGATGCAGCGCAGATCGCGCGCGCCGGACAGCGAATCCGCCAGCTTCGCGATGACGGCCGCCGCGCGCGTCTCGGTGACGGGCCGCCGGGTCGGTCCGACCCTGCGCTGCCGCCACCCTCACCGCACAGGCGTGCACGCGCCAGGCGGCGAGCGGCGCGTCGACGCCCGACAACGCCGCGAGCGCCCGGTCGAGCGCGGCCTCGGCTTTCCCGAAGTCGTTCAGGTCGATCGCGATCTCGGCGTGCGACAGCCAGCCGAGCGCCAGCCACGTGCGCTCGCCGGACGTCGCCGCAAGATCCGCAGGCCTGCCGGGCGGTCGCTTCGGCGTCCCGTCACGGCGCCGGCCGAGGCGATGCGCGCTGCTGAGGCCGACGAGGATCGGCATCCGCCACGCCATGCCCATCAGCGTCGGCTCGCTGTGCATGCCGCGCGACGAGCCGTTCGAGGATATCAGGCCCTCGCGGACATCCGGGCCGCCGGGCTGCTGTGAGGCATCGACGATCGCGAGGCCGATCTGCGTCTGCGTCAGCAGTGTGGCGAACGCGACCTCGAGCGGCCGCGATTGTTCGACGGCCTCGCGCGCGAGATGCACCGCCGCCTCGTGCGCGCCGATCTCCCGGAGGAACCACGCGCGCAGCGCGGCGGACAGGATGCGCCACGAGCGGTGGCCGTTGCGTTCGGCGAGCTGCAGGCTCTCGGCCAGCACGACGTCGGTCACGCCCACGATCCGGCGAGCACCTCGGCCCACGCGCGATAGAACTGACAGACCATCCGCGTGAAGGCGTCGTCTTTCGCGAGCGCGCGCTCCGCCGCCCTCCGTGGCCACGGCGGCGGCCGCCGCGTACTGACTCTGCACCAGCCGCACGTACAGAGCAGCGCGGCAGCATCGAGAGAAGAGCGCAGCGGTTCGTCGGCCTCGCGCGCCAGCGCCAGAGCGCTCTCGCAGTCGCGCGCCCAGTCGGCGTGCCATTCCCCCACAGCAGATACCAGTACGCCGCGTAACCGCGCGCGTAGCGGACGAGCGACGGCGAAATCTGGTGTGCGAGCCGCTCGGCTTCGTCGGCGGCGCGCGAGACAGGACCGCGCGGTCGAACCAGGTCGTCGCGCTTCCGGCCAGCAGCAGCGCTTCGACCTTCGCGCTCACGTCGCCGCGGTCGCCGGCGGTGCGCGCGGCGTCCATGAACGCGCCGCTCGAACCGCGCATGTCGCCCATGTTCCGGCGCACGCGTCCCAGGTCGGTCAGCACGTCGCCGCGCTCGATGCTGCATTCGTCCGGCGGCAGGTTGCCGGCGAGCTCCAGCGCGCGATCGAGCCAGCCGGCCGCCTCGCGGTTCGCGAAGCGGCGCGTTTCGTTCTTGGCCGCCATCCGCAGATACGCGATCGCCCGCTTGTATTCACGCGCCTGCTCGAAGTGCTCCGGCAAGCTCGCTCGCGACCTGGCCCGCGCCCGCGCCGTAGATCTGCTCGATGCGTTCCGCGACGCGATGATGCAGGCGAAGACGACGAGCCGGCGGCAGCAGCCGGTAGAGCGTTTCCTGGTGCAGCGAGTGGACGAACTGATAGCGCGGCGACCATCCGTGGCCGGGCAGCTCGACCAGCTCCAGCGTGGTGACGAACTGGCCGCGTCGCGCGAGTCCGTCGAGGCGGGCTTCCGCGGTCTCTTCACCCACGCCGAGGCCGGCGGCGACGGCGAGTGCGGAAAATCGATGCCGCAGACGCTGGCCGCTTCGAGCGCCTCGTGCTCCTCGTGCGACAGCCGCGCGAGCTGCGCCTCGATCACCTGCCGCAGCGTCTCCGGCGACGCCGTGGCGACGGTCTCGAGCGGAGCGGTCAGCTCCCACCGATCGCCCGGCCGCGCGACCATGCCGCGCGCGGCGAAGTACTCCATCAGGTTGCCCATGAACAGCGGATTGCCGTTCGTGCGCTGATGGATCAGGCCGGCGAGGCCGGATGGAAACGCATGGCCGGGAAAGCGCGCGTCGAGAAACGCGGCCGCATCGACCGGGGTCAGGAACTCGAGCGGCACTTCCTCGCACAGCCCTTTCGCCGCCAGCTCCTGCTTCATCATCTTCAGGCCCGGCCGGCTGAGCGCCACGTCGACCGGACGATAGGCGACGACCAGCAGCAGGCGGCACGGACCGGATCGCCGCGCCAGCAGTCCGACGAAGTCCACCGTCGCATCGTCGCTCCGAGGTGCAGATCGTCGAGGAACAGGACCAGCGGGATGTCGGCGGTCAGCGCTTCCGAGCGCTTCGGCGATCTCGCGCAGCATGCGCTCCGGCGTGGCGCCGAAGATTTCGTGCTGCAGCGTCTCGCGCTCTTCGACGAGCGCCGGCATCTGCGCCAGCCAGGTCGGCGCGAAGCGGCGCAGCAGCGGCACCAGCCGGTCGCGTCCGGGCTGCCGCGCGAGTCTGCCGAGCGCATCGAGCACGGGGAGATAGGCTTCCGCACCGCCGGCGTGCTCAGGCACTGACCTCTCGCCACCCACGCCCGCTGACCGCGTTCAACCTGTGACAGGAAGGTATCGACGACGCTCGTCTTCCCGATGCCACCCTCGCCGACGACGAGACGAGCTGCCGGCTGCCCGCGAGCGCGCGCGCCAGCGACGCGCTGCAATGCGCATGGAGCGCACTCTCACGGCCCAACCAGCGGGACCGCCGCCGCGGTCGTTGCCGGCGAACCGGCCGGTGCGGGTCGATCCGCCTCCACGACGCTCGATCGAACAGGCGCTGCCACGATCGTCCGCGTCTGGTGCGCCCGGCGGCGCGGGTAGCAACGACACCGGCGCGACGAAGCGGTAACCGACCCGCCGCGCCGTCCGCACGAACCGCGGCGCGTCCGGAATCGTCGTCGAGCGCGCTGCGAATCTCGCGAATCGCGACTTTCAGCACGCCGTCGCCGACGTTGACCTCCGGCCACACGTTGTCAGAGGAGCTCCGTGCTTGCTGACGATACGGTCGGCGTGGCGCGCCAGGTAGTCGAGCACGCCGTAGGCCTTCGGCGTCAGGTCGGACGGGCGCGCCCCTGCCACAGCACCTGGGCACGCGGATCGAGGCGGAAAGAGCCGCGAAGTACAAGGCGTGTTCTGGGGTTCACGGGTTTTACCTGGAATTTTACTGTGGCTCTTACCGGGCTTTATGACAGCCGGACGACTCGAGCGTACTTGTATGTGCAGGATGCCGCTCAGCTGTCTGTTCTCTCATGGTCCGTTCATTCGTCGTGCAGTTTCACGCCGACGCCAGCGTCGGCGAGCGTCGTCTGGCCGGCCGTGTCGAGCACCTGCGCACCGGCGACGCCGTGCATTTCGAGTCGTTGGACGACCTGCTTCGTTTCATGGAGACCCATATCGAGGGAGATCGCGACCTTTCGCCCGGCAACCCGCAATTGGAGGAATACCAGCAATGAAAGCCGCCATGCCCGTGCTACATCCGGCCGGCCGCGTCGTTCGAGCGCCAATCGCCTTCGGGCCGTTCGTCCTCGACGCGGCCAACGAAGTGCTGACGCGCGAGGGTCAGCAGGTCCGGCTGCGGCCGAAGACCTTCGCGATGCTAGCGTATCTGGTCGCGGCGGCGGGCCGTCTGGTGACCAAGAAAGATCTGTTGGACGACTTGTGGCGTGACGTGTTCGTCGGCGATGCCGCGCTGAAGACGCTGCATGCGCGAGATCCGCGAGGCGCTCGGCGACGACGTGCAGCGGCCGCGCTATCATCGAGACGCGCGCACCGGCGCGGCTATCGCTTCATCGCACCGGTGGCCCCGGTCGCCGACGCCGCGACCGAGCGATTCGGCGGAGGCGCTCTTCACGGCGCCGCGAACGCGCTACGCGCGCGGACCAACGCGACGTCAACCTTGCGTATCAGGTCGTCGGCAGCGGCCCGATCGACGTCGTGTTCGCCACCGGCGGCCGTCTTCACATCTCGGACTACCCGTGGACCGAGCCGTCGTTGGCGTGCTTCCTCGTGCGGCTGGCATCGTTCGCGCGGCTGATCATGTTCGATACGCGCGGCACGGGACTGATCCGACTGGCCGCGGCGAGGACGCGACCGCCGCGCAGCGCGTCGGCGACATTCAAACGGATCATGGACGCGAGCCGAATCGCGTCGAGCGGTGCTGGTCGGCATTTCGGACGGCGGCGCGATCTGCACGCTCTTTGCCGCGACGCATCCCGAGCGGCACGCGGGCGCTGGTCACGTTCGGTCGTGCGCGAAGGGCACGAGCGCCGCGGACTATCCGATGGGCCGGACCCAGGAACAGCATGAACAGACGTACGACGCGATGCTGCGCCGGTGGGGGTGGTCCGATCAGTCTCGACAAGCGCGCCCCAGCCGGTCGGGCGACGCCCAGTTCAGGACCTGGTGGGGCACCTATCTCCACATGAGTGCGTCGGCGGCCACCGCCGTCGCGCTGGCACAGATCAACGCCGATCTGGACGTGCGCGACGCTTGCGTGCGGATTCGCACGCGGGCGCTGATCCTGCATCGTCGCGGCGATCGTGCCGTGCCGATCAGAGCGCACGCTACCTGGCCGATCGCATCGCCGGCGCGCGGCTCGTCGAGCTCACCGGCCACGATCACCTGCCGTTCCTCGGCGATCGGGACGCGAGGGTTTGTCGGCGGATCGAGGCGGTTTCTGTGGACGGTGCAGCGGCAGGAGCGGATCGGACGCGCGCGAGCGCTTTGCCTGAGGTGGGACGGGTTGCGGGCGATCGACGGCGGCCTCTGGCCAGCGGTGGCCGCCGAAGCTCTGGGCGGCTGAAAGGGGCCGCCGGACGATTTCATGCAGCTTCCACTGCCTATTAAGGACACGGGGGACGGACCTATTGAGGGCCGTCCGCTGGTATTACTGGCGCGGGCGAGCAGGCTCCGCAGCGCCGCGATGCGCGCGCAGCAGGCGCAGCTTGGCGGCGTTCGGCGTGATCCCCAGCCGCTCCGCAGATCTCGGCGACCTGCGCGCCTTCCTTCGAAGCGCTGCGTCATCACCACGGTGCGATAGTCGGGCGGCAGCTCGTCGATGGCGTCTCGCGCAGCAGCGCCGCGGTTTCGCCGTGCAGCAGCGCGCGTTCCGGACCGGGTCCCGCGGCGGCGAGCGGCGTGCGGGGCTGTTCCCGCGACTGGTCGATGCCCGGCTGCTCGAACAGCGCGTTTCGAGCGAGCTGCTCCGGACGCCGCCGCATCACCCGCCGCCGTGTCAGCGCGGGTTGACGACGGTGATCCGCCTCCGAGCCGCGTCGACATCTGGGCATCGCCGCGAAAGCGCGTGCAGATTGCGCACCGCCGACGCCATCGCGTCCTGCACGGCGTCCTGCCGCCATCGTCAGTCTGGGCGGGGTGACGCCGCGCGGTCGAGCGAAACTGACGGCGTAAGTTGCTCAGTGAGCACAGCGTCGATGAAGGCGTCGCTGTGGTGAAGGCATCATGTGAACAAGATGCCACGGCGATCGCCCGCGGAGACATGCGTGTGCGTGGCGTGAGATCCGGTGTGGATCCGGTAAAAACGCAGCGCCGCCGACGGTCAGGGCCGCGTCGCCGATGACGAGGAGCTGGTCAGCGGTGCCGGGCCGTTCTTCACGGTGCGATCGAAGAATTCCTCCGCGCGCTTCCACGCGTCGCGCAGGGCGCGACGCTCGCGCGGCGGAAGAAATGGATTTCGCCGGGATAGATCTGCGACTCGAAGCTCTTGCCCAGCTTGATCAGGCACGTCGAACAGCCGCAGCGAATCGGCGAACGACACGTTGCGATCGTTGGTGCCGTGCAGCACGAGCAGCGGCGCGCACGAGCTTGTCCATGTGCTGAATCGGCGCCGAGACGTTGTAGATGTCGGGATTCTGCACCGGCGTTCCCGAGCCGCGGCGTCGTGTAGCCCGCGCCGTAGGTCGCCCAGTCGACGACGCCGGCGACGTCGATGCCGGCGCGCCACAGCGTCGGGTCGACGGTCATCGCCTGCAGCGTCAGGAATCCGCCGTAGCTCAGACCGAACACGCCGATGCGATCGGGATCGACGTAGCTGAGCGTCTTCAGGTAGTCGGCGCCGCGCCGCGACGTCGGCGGTGTCGTTCACGCCGACGCCCATGTGACGCCGGTGGACCAGTCGCGGCTGTAGCCGGAGCTGCCGCGATAGTCGGGCGTCAGGATCGACGTAGCCCTGCTGCGCGAAGTAGCTGGCAGAGCGAGTAGTACATGCGGTAGCTGCCCGGATGCCAGCCGAGGAAGTTCTGATCCGATCCCGAGCCGTGAATCCACACCAGCGCCGGATTCTTCGGCCGTGCGATCGATCGCCTTCGACACCATCAGCGTCGCCGGCACCGGCTGCCCATCGAGCGGCTCGGGAACGACACCGCGACCGGCGGCGGCATCCGTCAGCTGTCGAGAACCGGCAGGCATCGATGCTTCGCACGCAAGCAATACGTAACGCG
>ERZ1370068.9729-contig-8485_pt1 | contig 44993 bp, 86 predicted proteins | sample MGYA00561227_ERZ1370068 | MGnify/ENA primary metagenome ERZ1370068 (study PRJEB38410, sample SAMEA6850437) | metagenome | study: Metagenomic assessment of the ecological functions of the soil: analysis of the soil microbiota associated with the... | reverse complement strand
ATGTACTTCGTTCAGTTACGTATTGCTGAGCTTGGCCGCCAGCAGTGCCGCCGCGAACAGCGTGAAAAGCGCCGGCGTCGACGCCTGGTGCCTGTGAGAGACTCACCGCGGCGAGTGATCCTCATGGGCGTGCGTCAGCACGATGCCGGCAAGGGAGGCGCGCTCCTCCTCGATGAAGCGCAGGTCCGGCAGGGATCACGTCGATGCCGGGGTCGTTCTCGCCCTCCGGGAAGGTGATGCCGAGATCGACCATCAGCCATTGGCCGGCATCTCGGCCGGCCCCAGGCCGTAGAGGTAGCAGTTCTGTGCCGATCTCGCCGATGCCGCCCGAGCGCCATGAAGCACGAGCTCGTCGCCCGGCGGCCGCCTGCGCGTTGATCGGCTGGGTAGCGTCACGCCATCAGCCGCCTCCTTGCGCCCGGCCGCCGCGAGCGTGACCTCCCCGTAGCGTCAACCCTGCGCTCCCGGCCACAGCGCGTCCAGCAGGACCAGGCGCCCCATCCTCGGCGAGGCTGACGAAGGTGCCCGCTGAGTCCGCTCCCTGCCGGTGTCGAACGCCGTCAGTGCTTTCGCCTACGGTCGGCCCTGCACGCGCGCTGCCACGCCGTCGCGCATCGCCGGCAAAGCCGCTGCCCGCAATCCCGATCCGCCAAGCCAGCGCGCCACGGCGTCCGGCCAGATGGCCCCAGCATGGCCTCCGGCCCCAGCGCCGGCGCCATGCGCCGCCAGGTGCGCGGCCGCGCGCCCAGGTCGCTCGGGTGCGATGCCAGGCCAAATTGATGCCGATGCCAATCACCGCCGGCGAGCCTGCCGCATCCCCTGCCGCCCGATCTGGCTTTCGGGCAGGATGCCCGCGCACCCTGGCGCCGCCGATCAAGACGTCGTTGGGCCGCTTCAGCCGGCAGGCCGGCGAAGCGGCGGTGCACGAGCTGGCAGCCGCGCCTTGATGGCCTCGATGACCGCGACGCCGGCCAGCAGCGACAGCTGCTGCACCGCGGCGGGCGGGCAGGCCAGGCCTCAGCACCAGGCTGGCGGTAGCAGATTGCCGCGCTCCGAGGCCCATGTGCCGCCCGGAGCGGCCCCGCCCCGCCGTCTGCCGGCGCGCCATGACCCACAGCGGCCCTGCCTCCGCCGGCGCGCGCGCAGCGCGAAGGCTTCCGCGTTGGTCGAGCGCCGACCCGATCCAGGGCCACGCTGCCGGAATGGCGTGCGGCACAGATGGACCCGTCTGGGCGCCTAACGCATGCCTAGAACAGGCTCTTGGCCGCCGCGTCTGCCGCGCTCGACCGGCGGCGCCGGCACACACCACGCATAGAGCTAGCACGAACAGGCCCGCGAGCGCTTGCGATCACGCCGGCCTTCGGCGGGCACGGCCAGAACCTCTCTCTCGGCGCGTCGAAGAACATGATCTTGACGATGCGCACGTAGTAGTAGGCGCCCACCACGCTGGCAAAGCACGCCGATGACGGCGAGCGGCCATAGAGCCCTGCCTTCACGGCGGCGACGAACACGTAGAACTTGGCGAAGAAGCCCGGCGAGCGGCGGAATGCCGGCCAGCGAGAACATCAGAGATCGCCAGCACGGTGGCCATGGCCGGGTTGGTGCTGGGCCAGGCCCGGCCAGCTCGTCGATCTCCTCCACCATGCCGCCGCGGCGGCGCATCGCCAGCACGCAGGCGAAGGTGCCGAGCGTCATCGCCACATAGATCACGCATGTAGATGATCACGCCGCGCGCGCCCTCGCGCGCGTGCCCGGCGGCCAGACCGATCAGCGCGTAGCCGATGTTGCCGATGGCCGAGTAGGCCAGCAGCCGCTTGATGTTGCGTCTGGCCGATGGCGGCGAAGGCGCCGAGCCCCATCGAGGCGATGGCGAGCGCGGTGACGACCTGCTGCCATTGCGGCGCCGATCGCCGGCGAAGGCGCTCGAGCGTCACGCGCACGAAGAGCGCCAGCCGCCGCCTTCGGGCGCGGCGGCGAAGAAGGCGGTGACCGGCGTCGGCGCGCCCTCGTAGACGTCCGGCGTCCACATGTGGAACGGCACGGCCGAGATCTTGAAGGCGAGGCCGACCAGCAGGAACACCAGGCCGATGATCAGGCCGATGTCCTGGCGCCGCGCCGGCTGCCGCGGCCGCGGCGATCGGCGGCGAAGCCGGTCGAGCCGGTGAAGCCGTAGATCAGCGAGGCGCCGTAGAGCAGCATGCCGGAGGACAGCGCGCCCAGCACGAAGTATTTGAGGCCGGCCTCGCTGGAGCGCACGTCGTCGCGCCGGATGGCCGGCCACCACGTAGAGCGCCAGGCTCTGCAGCTCGAGGCCGAGATAGAGCGCGATCAGATCGTTGGCCGAGATCATCAGCATCATGCCGGCGGTGGCCAGCAGCACCAGCACCGGATATTCGAACTTCAGCGACTCGCACCTGCGCGCATGTAGTCGAACGACAAGCACAGCGCGCCGGCGGCGGCAACGAGCGTGCAGCACCTTCATGAAGCGCGCAAAGCCGTCGACCACGAAGGCGCCGTCGAACAGCGCTCTGCGTGCCGCCGGGCTGCTGCAGCAGCGAGCCATGCCGCCAGCGCCCAGGACGGCGATGGCCAGCCAGCCGATGCGCCTCCGCCTCGCGCCGTCTCGCCGGGCCGGAACACGCCCAGCATCAGCAGCGCCATGGCGCCGACGACGAGCACGAGCTCGGGGCACAGCGGCCGAGTAGGTTCGCGGCGAGGTCCATGGCTCTCCGCGTGCCTGCTACCGCGCAGTTCAGAGCGCGCCGATGGCGGCCTTGATGCGCCGCCTCGTAGTTGGAGACGAGCTGGTCTTGACCGACACCGCGGTCGACGTCCGAGCAGCGGCGCCGGATAGAAGCCGAACAGGATCACTCAGCAGCACCAGCGGGCGCGAATCACCACCCTCGCGGTAGCCGAGGTCGGAGATGCCCTCGAGGCTGCGGCTTCTCGAGCGGCCGGAAGATCATGCGCCGGTAGAGCCACAGCGCGTAGGCCGCCGACAGGATCACGCCGATGGTCGCGCGACAGAACGCCACCCAGGTGTTGGCCTTGGAAGGCGCCGACGCAGCGTCAGGAACTCGCCGATGAAGCCCGAGGTGCCGGGCAGTCCGACGTTGGCCATGGTGAACACCATGAACACGAAGGCGTAGCATCGGCATGCGGTTGACGAGGCCGCCGTAGGCGTCGATCTCGCGCGTGTGCATGCGGTCGTAGACCACGCCGACGCACAGGAACAGCGCGGCCGAGACGAGGCCGTGCGACAGCATCTGGAAGATGCGCGCCGTCGACGCCCTGCGCCGTGAAGGCGAAGATGCCCATGGTCACGAAGCCCATGTGCGCCACCGACGGAATAGGCGATCAGCTTCTTCACGTCCTCCTGCGCCAGCGCCACCAGCGAGGTGTAGACGATGGCGACCACCGACAGCGCGAACACGAGCGGCGCGAAGTCCTGGCTGCGGCATGCGGGAACATCGGCAGCGAGAAGCGCAGGAAGCCGTAGCCGCCCATCTTCAGCAGGATGCGCGGCCAGGATCACCGAGCCGGCGGTCGGCGCCTCGACGTGCGCGTCGGGCAGCCAGGTGTGCACCGGCCACATCGGCATCTTCACCGCGAACGAGGCGAAGAAGGCGAGCCACAGCCACGGTCTGCATGTCGCGGCGGGAACGTGTGGCGTCAGCGAGCGTCGGGATGTCGGTGGTGCCGGCGTGCCAGTACATCGCCATGATGGCGAGCAGCATCAGCACCGAGCCGAGCAGCGTGTAGAGGAAGAACTTGAAGCTGGCATAGACGCGCCGCGGCGCCGCCCCACACGCCGATGATCAGGAACATCGGGATGAGGCCGCCCTCGAAGAACAGGTAGAACAGCACCAGATCGAGCGCGCAGAACACGCCGATCATCAGCGTCTCGAGCACCAGGAAGGCGATCATGTATTCCTTGACGCGGTCCTCGATCGACCTCCCAGCTCGCCAGGATGCACAGCGGCATCAGGAACGGTGGTCAGCATCACGAACAGCACGGAGATGCCGTCGACGCCCATCTTGTAGTTGATGGAGCTGCCGAGCCATTCCATCTCCTCGACGAACTGGAAGCCCGGCGTTGGCCTTGTCGAAGTTCGCCCACTAGATGACAGCGACACGCCGAAGGTGAACGAGCGTGGTGTAGAACGCGATCCAGCGCGCATTGCCTTTCGCCGTCCGTTGTGCGTGCGGCGATCGAGCAGCGCGCCCACCAGCGGGAAGAAGGTGACGAGCGAGAGGACGCCGAAGCCGGTCGTCGCATCATCCCGCCGACAGCGCCCGAGTCGTTGAACATGAACCAGGTGACGATGCAGCGCCACGCCGATCAGCATGGCGAAGGCGTAGTGATAGACGTAGCCGGTCTGCAGCTTGACGACGCGGCCCGTGGTCCACAGCACGCGCGCGGCCATGCCGTCGGCGCCCAGCCCGTCGATGATGGCGCCGTCGCCCTCCTTCCAGAACAGCGCGGCCGAGCCAGAACGCGGGCCGCACGAACAGGCCAGTCGTAGAGCTCGTCGAAGTACCACTTGTTGAGCAGGAACAGGTAGAGCCGGCTCGAACGTGCGCGCCGTGAGCCCGGCAGCCAGGGCGCCAGGATGTAGTAGAGGTAGGACGAGCGCAAAGCCGGCCAGCCATGGCCCAGAACGGCGCCCAGCCGACCCAGCCCGGCACCTCGTGCATGGCGTGCAGATGTGGTTGTCCGGCCCTCGATCAGCGACGCCGCGCCAGAACTCACTGTAGCGCGTCGCCGATGAAGCAGCTTCTGGAAGGCGAAGCCCGCCGCGACCACGGCCCCGAGCGCCAGGACAGCCAGCGGCATCAGCATCACCCACGGGCTCTCGTGCGCGTGCTCGTAGGTCTCGTGATCGGCGCGCGTCGGCCCGTGGAAGGTCATGAAGATCAGCCGCCAGGAATAGAACGCGGTCATGAAGGCGGCGACGACCAGCAGCCAGAACGCGTAGTTGCGCCGGCGTGTGCGCGGCAAAGGCCGCCTCGATGATGGCGTCCTTGGAATAGAAGCCGGCAAAGCCCAGCGAGATGCGGGATGCCGACGCCCGTCAGCGACAGCGTGCCGATCAGCATCACGATCCAGGTGCAGCGGCAGCTTGGTCGCCAGCCCGCCCATGTTGCGCATGTCCTGCTCGTGATGCATGGCGTGGATCACCGAGCCGGCGCCGAGGAACAGCAGCGCCTTGAAGAAGGCGTGCGTGAACAGGTGGAAGATGCCGGCCGCAGTAGGCGCCGACGCCGCAGGCGACGAACATGTAGCCGAGCTGCGAGCAGGTCGAATAGGCGACCACGCGCTTGATGTCGTTCTGCACCAGGCCGACGGTGGCGGCGAAGAACGCGGTGACGGCGCCGACCAGCGTCACCGACCTGCAGCGCCACCGGCGCCAGCTCGAACAGCGGCGACAGGCGCGCCACCATGAACACGCCCGGCCGTCACCATGGTGGCGGCGTGGATCAGCGCCGAGACCGGCGTCGGGCCCTCCATGGCGTCGGGCAGCCAGGTGTGCAGCAGGAACTGCGCCGACTTGCCCATGGCGCCCATGAACAGCAGCAGGCACAGCACGGTCAGCGTGTCCCACTGGTGGCCGAGGAACTCCATCGGCTTGCCGGCCACCGGCGGGCGCGGCGCGGAACACGGCGTCGAAGCCGATCGTGCCGAACACGGCGAAGATGCCGAAGATGCCGAGCGCGAAGCCGAAATCGCCGACGCGGTTGACGACGAAGGCCTTGATGGCGGCCGCGTTGGCCTCGGGCTTGAGATACCAGAAGCCGATCAGCAGATAGGAGGCGAGCCCCACGCCCTCCCAGCCGAAGAACAGCTGCAGGAAGTTGTCGCTCGTCACCAGCGCCAGCATGGCGAAGGTGAACATGCGACAGGTAGGCGAAGAAGCGCGGCCGGCTGTCGTCCTCGTGCCATGTAGCCGATCGAGTAGAGGTGCACGAGGAACGGAGACGGTGTTGACCACCACCAGCATCACGGCGGTCAGCGTGTCGACGCGCAGCGCCCAGCGACACGTCGAGCTCGCCGGAGGTGACCCAGCGCAGCACCGGAATGCGCATCGATCTGCGCCGTCGAACGCCCACCTGCCAGAAGCGCGACCCACGACAGCGACGGCGGCGATGCCGACGAACGCGGTGGTGATGATCTCTGCACGGCCGCGCGCCCAGCGACGCGGCCGAGAAGCCGGCGATCAGCGCGCCCAGGATCGGGCAGGAAGACGATGGCCTCGTAATATCATCGGCTTCCTGCTGGCTGCATTCGCCGGTGCTAAGCGCCCTTGCCGGAGCATCGTCCCGCACACCGGCGGGCGGGATGCCACGCCTTGTGGATCTCGCCCATCTCAGCCCTTCATCATGTTGATGTCTTCCACCGCGATCGAGCCGCGGTTGCGGAAGAAGACGACGCACGATGGCCAAGCCGATGGCCGCCTCGCCGGCCGCCACCGTCAGCACGAACAGCGCGAACACCTGGCCGACGAGGTCGCCCATGAAGGCGGAGAACGCCACCAGGTTGATGTTGACGGCGAGCAGCATCAGCTCGATCGACATCAGGATGACGATCACGTTCTTGCGGTTGAGGAAGATGCCGAAGATGCCGAGCGTGAACAGGATCGCGGCAACGCGTGGCAGCCAGTAGTGGCGCCACAGCCGACCGAATGGCCATCGCGCTCATCGTCCCCACGCCGCGGCTGCCGGTCGACAATCGGCCATGCCTCGTGGGCATCGACGGCCATCGCCCGGCGCGACCTGACGACGTCCATCGCCGTCGCCTTGCCGCGCGCCACCTGCGCCGCGATCGACTGGCGCTTCGACGCCTTCCTTGTGGCGCAGCGTCAGCACGATGGCGCCGATCATGGCAACCAGCAGGATCAGGCCCGCGCCCTGGAAGTAGTAGACGTACTTGGTGTAGAGCACGCGGCCGATCGCCTCGGTATTGGTGATGCCGGAGCGCGGCCGTGGGATCGGCGCGGACGGTGCGGCCAGCGCACGCCGGCCGCACGATGCGGAAGCCCAGCACCAGCACCAGCTCGGCCAGCAGGATCAGCCCGATCGAAGGCGCCCGAGCGGCGCATTCTTCATGAAGCCGGCCCTGCAGCTCGGCGAAGTCGACGTCGAGCATCATGACGACGAACAGGAACAGCACCGCCACCGCGCCGACGTAGACCACCACCAGGATCATCGCCAGGAACTCGGCGCCCAGCAGCACGAACAGCCCGGCCGGCATTGAAGAACGCCAGGATCAGGAACAGCACCGCGTGCACGGGGTTCTTGCGCGGCGATCACCATGACGCCCGACGCCACGGTCACGGCCGCGAACAGATAGAAGAAGCGGCCGCCAGCTATCATCGCCGCCTCACCGATAAGGGCGCGTCGAGCGCGAGGCTTTGGCGATCTCGCGCTCCCAGCGGTCGCCGTTCGCGAGCAGGCGCTCCTTGTCGTAGTAGAGCTCCTCGCGCGTCTCGGTGGCGTACTCGAAGTTCGGGCCCTCGACGATGGCATCGACCGGGCAGGCCTCCTGGCACAGGCCGCAGTAGATGCACTTCACCATGTCGATGTCGTAGCGGGTGGTGCGGCGCGTGCCGTCGTTGCGGCGCGGGCCCGCCTCGATGGTGATCGCCTGCGCCGGGCAGATCGCCTCGCACAGCTTGCAGGCGATGCAGCGCTCCTCGCCGTTGGGATAGCGGCGCAGCGCATGCTCGCCGCGGAAGCGCGGGCGACAGCGGCCCCTTCTCGAAGGGGTAGTTGCAGCGTCGCTTCTTCGGCGTGAAGAAGTAGCGCAGCGACAGGAACAACGCCGAGACGAACTCCTTCAGGAACAGCGAGCTGACGGCTTGTCCGACGCCAGCCATGGGGCTTCCTCTCAGGGCGCGAGTTCGAAGTACTGCAGCACGGCGGCGACCGCCACCACCATGAACAGCGACAGCGGCAGGAACACCTTCCAGCCCGAGCCGCATCAGCTGGTCGTAGCGATAGCGCGGCACGAACGCCTTCACCATGGCGAACATGAAGAAGACGAACACGCAGCTTGAGCAGCGAACCAGATCAGCCCGGCACCCAGGTGAACGGCGCAAGTCGACAGCGGCGGCAGCCAGCCGCCCAGGAACAGGATGGTGGTCAGCGCGCACATGGTGGCGATCGCCACGTACTCGCCCAGCATGAACAGCAGGTAGGGCGTGGAGGAATATTCGACCGTGAAACCCGCCACCAGCTCCGATCTCGGCCTCCGGCAGGTCGAACGGCGGCCGGTTGGTCTCGGCCAGCGCCGAGATGAAGAAGACGATGAACATCGGGAACAGGCGGCAGCCAGTGCCAGTCGAGCAGCGAGTTCGGCAGCCCGAGCCGCGTGCCGATGCCGGCCTGCTGCGCATTGACGATGTCCGTCAGGTTGAGCGAGCCGACGCACCAGCAGCACGGTGATGATCACGAAGCCGATCGAGACCTCGTAGGACACCATCTGCGCGGCCGAGCGCAGCGCGCCGAGGAAGGGATATTTCGAGTTCGACGCCCAGCCGCCCATGATGATGCCGTAGACGCCGAGCGAGGAGATGGCGAAGCAGATAGAGCACGCCGACGTTGATGTCGGAGATGACCCAGCGGCCCCAGCTGTTCTCGTTGAGGCGGGATGACCGCCCAGGCCGCCAAGCGCCAGCACCGGAGCCCACCAGCGGCGCCAGCAAGAACACGCCCTTGTCGGCGCCGGCGGGAATCAGCGGCTCCTTCAGCACGAACTTCAGCAGGTCGGCGAACGACTGCAGCAGGCCGAACGGACCCACCACGTTGGGGCCGCGGCGCAGCTGCACGGCCGCCCAGACCTTGCGGTCCATCAGCAGCAGGAAGGCGATGGCGACGAGCAGCGCCACCAGCAGCACCACGCTTTCCAGAACGCCATCACGCAGCAGCGGCCACAGATAGGCCTGCCACAGATCGCCCCAGAGCCAGCCGCTAGCCATGCGTCCCCGTCGTGTCTTTATCCCAGCTCTTCTTCGAGCGCGCTGCAGCTCGGCCATGGCTGCTGGAGGCCCGCGCGATCGGGTTGGTGAGATAGAAGTCGCGCGTGGTGCCGACGAACGGATCGGCCGCGAGCGAGCCGCCACGCGCCGCCAAGGCGGCGACGCCGGCTCGAAGTCGGCGCCGGCTCACGGCCTTGCAAGCGCATCAGCGGCGGTGCCACCTTCGCCATGGCCGCGCGAGGGCCTGCGGACCGATCGTAGGGCAGCGTGTGGCCGGCGTGGGCCGACAGGGCGCGAATGATCGCCCAATCCTCCTTGGCCTCGCCGGGCGCGAAGGCGGCCCGGTTCGTCATCTGCGCCCGGCCTTCGAGATTGACGTAGGTGGCAGCTCTTTTCCGTGTAGGCCGCGCCCGGCAGCACGACGTCGGCGCGGTGGGCGCCGGCGTCGCCGTGACTGCCCTGGTAGACGACGAAGGCCTTGTCGCCGATCGCCGCCATATCGATCTCGTCGGCGCCCAAGAGGTAGACGACGTCGAGCGTGCCGCCGGCGGCAGCCAACAGCATGCCGGCAACATCGAGGCCGCCGTCGCCGGGGACGAAGCCGAGATCGAGGCCCGCCACGCGCGAGGCCGCCGCCGTGCAGAACGTTGAAGGCGTTCCAGCCGGCTCCTTGCCTTCCGCCGCGCAGCAAGGCGATTGCCGCTGCCGCCGCCAAGACGCCAACCCCGTCGGAGCGCGCGCGCCGCGCTGGCCCCGACGATGATCATCGGCTGCTTCGCCTCGGCGCAGCACGCCGGCAAAGCTGTGCTTGCCGTCGAGCGACGTCCTTGAGCGTCTGCGGGCCGGCGCCGAGGTAGTCGTAAGGGTAGGTCAGGTCCGATGCTTCGCCGATCACGGCGACGGCGAGGTTGCCCTGCCGCCAGCGCTTGCGGATGCGCGGAGTTGAGCACGGCGGCCTCGAGCCGTGGGTTGGCGCCGATCATGCAGGATGGCATCGGCCCGCTCGATGCCTTCGATGCTCGAATTGAACAGATAGCTGGCGCGACCGAGACTGGGATCGAGTTTGGCGCCGTCCTGGCGACAATCCAGATTTCGGCAGCGCAAGCGAGCGAGCAGGTCTTTCAGGGCAAACATCTCCTCGGCGCCCGCCAGATCGCCGGCGATGGCGCCGATGCGCTCTCCTGCCGTGCCCGCAAGCTTGCCGGCAACCAGCGCCAGCACCTCGTCCCAGCCGGCCGGCCGCAGGGCGCCGTCCTGGCGAAGATAGGGCTGGTCGAGGCGCTGCATGCGCAAGCCGTCGGCCACGTGCCGGGTCTTGTCGGAAATCCACTCCTCGTTCACCGCATCGTTGTTGCGCGGCAGGATGCGCACGACCTCGCGGCCGCGGCAGTCCACCCGGATCGCCGAGCCCACCGCGTCCATGACGTCGACGCTTTCGGTTTTGCGCAGTTCCCAGGGCCGTGCCACGAAGGCCCACGGCCGATGCGTGAGCGCGCCGACCGGACATAGATCGACGACGTTGGCCGACAGCTCCGACATCATGCCGCGTTCGAGGTAAGTGGTGATCTCCATGTCCTCGCCGCGGCCAATCGCGCCCAACTCTTCCACACCGGCCACTTCGGTCATGTAGCGCACGCAGCGCGTGCATTGGATGCAGCGCGTCATGAACGTCTTGATCAGGGGCCCCAGGTACTTCTCATCGACCGCGCGCTTGTTCTCGACGTAGCGCGAGCCTCCCATGCCGTAGGCCATCGCCTGGTCCTGCAGGTCGCACTCGCCGCCCTGGTCGCAGATCGGGCAGTCGAGCGGATGATTGATGAGCAGGAACTCCATCACGCCTTCGCGCGCCTTCTTCACCATCGGCGTTTTGGTGTTGATGAGCTTTGGACTGCCGTCCTTGTTCGGCGGCAGATCGTTGACCCCCATGGCGCAGGAAGCCGCCGGTTTCGGCATGCCCTGCACCTCGACCAGGCACATGCGGCAGTTGCCGGCGATCGACAGGCGCTCGTGATAGCAGAAGCGGGGAATTTCCACGCCGGCCTGCTCGCAGGCCTGGATCAAGCGTGATGCCGTCCTCGACCTCGATCGGAGTGCCGTCGATGATGAGTTGCTTCGGCATTGCTCACTCCGCTGCCTGCTTCAGCGCGGCCTGGTGCCGGTCGATGCGCGCCTCGATCACGCCGCGGAAGTGGCGCAGCAGTCCCTGCACCGGCCAGGCGGCACCGTCCCCGAATGCGCAGATGGTGTGGCCCTCGATCTTGCGTGGTCATGTCCTGCAGCAGATCGATCTCGCTCTTTGCCGGCCTCGCCGAGCTCCATGCGGCGCAGCATGCGCCACATCCAGCCGCACCCTCCCGACAGGGCGTGCACTGACCGCAGCTCTCGTGCTTGTAGAAGTAGGCGATGCGGCGGATGGCGGCGATGATATCGGTCGACTTATCCATCACGATCACGGCCGCCGTGCCCATCCCCGACTTGAGCTTGGACAGGGTGTCGAAATCGAGCGTCAGGTCCTGGCAGATGTTGGCAGGCAGGCAGCGGCATCGACGAGCCGCCGGGGATGACGGCCAACAGGTTGTCCCAGCCGCCGCGCACGCCGCCGGCGTGGCGCTCGAGCAACTCGCGCAGGCCGATGCCCATCTCTTCTTCGACCACGCACGGTTGCTCGACGTGGCCGGAGATCTGAAACAGCTTGGTGCCGGTGTTGTTGGGCTTGCCGAAGCCGGCGAACCAGGTGGCGCCGCGGCGCAGGATGTCGGGCACCACCGCGATCGATCTCGACGTTGTTGACGGTGGTGCGGGCGCCGTAGAGGCCGGTGTTGGCCGGGAACGGCGGCTTCAGGCGCGGCTGGCCCTTCTTGCCCTCGAGGCTTTCCAGCAGCGCGGTTTCCTCGCCGCAGATATAGGCACCGGCGCCGTGGTGCACGATAAAATCGAAGTCCCAGCCGTGCACATTGTCCTTGCCGATCAGCTTGGCCTCGTAGGCCTCCGCTACGGCCGCCTCCAGACGCTCGCGCTCGCGCACGAACTCGCCGCGCACGTAGGTGTAACAGCTGTGCGCCCGCATCGCGAACGACGCCAGCAAGGCGCCCTCGATCAACAGGTGCGGATCGTGGCGCATGATCTCGCGATCCTTGCAGGAGCCGGGCTCCGACTCGTCGGCATTGATCACGAGGTAGCTGGGACGGGGATCGTTCTTGGGCATGAAGGACCACTTGAGGCCGGTCGGAAATCCCGCCCCGCCACGGCCGCGCAATCCCGAATTCTTGATTTCGGCGATGATGGCGTCGTGGCCTTTTTCGATCAGCGCCTTGCTGCCGTCCCAGGCCCCGCGGGCCTTGGCCCCGGCCAGCCTCCAGTCTTGGAAGCCGTAAAGATTGCGGAAAATCCGGTCCTTGTCCTGTAGAGCCACGACGCTAGTGCTCCCTACCGTTCGGCCTTGGCCAAGTCTTTGAGCGTCGTTGGCCCGCCTGCCGGACACGACGCCTGCCGGCCAATTTGTGAGCCAGCTTTGGGAGGTGTGCCGCTGGCAAATCCGTCCAACACCTTTTCAAACAGGTCCGGTGTCAGATCCTCATAGGTATCCTTCCAAATCTGCACCATGGGCGCATTGGCGCAGGCACCGAGGCACTCGACCTCCTCCCAGGAGAAATCCCCGTCGGAGGAGAGGTGGTGCGGATCGGCATGAATGCGCCGCCGGCAGACCTCAACCAGTGCTTCGGCGCCCCGCAGCATGCACGGTGTGGTGCCGCACACCTGCATCGTGCGCCTTCTTCCCACCGGGGAAAGCTGGAACATGGTGTAGAAGGTCGCCACCTCGTAGACGCGAATGTGGGCCATGCCGAGCAAGTCGGCGACCAGGCGGATGGCCGGCTCGGGCAGCCAGCCCGCATGCTGCTCCTGCGCCCGCCAGAGCAGTGGGATGACGGCCGAGGCCTGCTTGCCCGGCGGATACTTGGCGATCGTTGCCGTGGCCCACGCCTCGTTCTCGGGCGTGAAGGCGAAGCTGGCGGGCTGATCAGGTGCCGTAAGTCTGCGAACAGACATTGGGGCTCAGCGGGCTCCGAGCGGGGAGGCGGAATTGTGGCGGCCCCTTATAAGGGCTGATTTGGCGCTTGTCGCCCGTCTTCAGACGATGCCAAGGCGGATCGAGCGCGGCAAAGTTGCGCTCGGCTCAGCGCCCCTTGCGGGCACGGCGCCAGACCAGGGTGGCCAGCAGGGCACAGCCGAGGCCACAGACGAGGTGGAAGGCTACCTGCGGCACCTTTGCCGTGGAATTGGCGGCGATCAGCGCGTCGGCGAAGCAAACGAGGGTACCGGTGGCGAACCAAAGGGCCAAGCCATGCCACTGGCGCAGCGCTGCCAGGCCAATCGCGAGCGCAGCCAGCCACAGGTTGCGCAGGCCGATGATGTAGTAGAGCTCATGCCCAACCGGCCGGCCCGGCACGCCGAAGGTGCGCGCCGCCGACTCAGGGATAAGGAAATAACGCAGGCCGATGACGCCGAGAAGGGCGCCGGCAAGGACGGCCGCCGCGACCAGGCGGAGGCTGGCTTTTGTGACGTTGCCGCGCTCACGTAAAGCTGCCCGGTTCTGGCTGCAGCGGGCCACCGGCCCACTAGGTTTAGCGGTCGCGATCTCGCCGAAGACGATATCGAGGGAGCCGAGGATGGCCGACACATCGGCCAGCATGTGCCCCCGGTTCATAAAGTCCATGGCTTGCAGGTGAGGAAAGCCCGGCGCGCGGATCTTGCATCGGTAGGGCCGGTTGCTGCCGTCCGAGACCAGATAGACGCCGAACTCCCCTTTGGCGCCTCGACGGCGGCATAGACCTCGCCGGGAGGGACGTGAAAGCCCTCGGTGTAAAGCTTGAAGTGATGGATCAGCGCTTCCATGGAGCGCTTCATCTCGCCGCGTTTGCGGCGGCGTCACTTTCTTTGTCGTCGCTTACGTGCGGACCGGCACCTCCAGCCGACATCAGCTTCACAGCATTGCCGCATGATCCGCACGGCTTGGCGCATCTCCTCCACCCGGATGCAATAGCGATCGTAGTTGTCGCCGTTCTTGCCGATCGGAATATCGAAATCGAGTTCCGAGTAGCATTCGTAGGGCTGCGCCTTGCGCAGATCCCAGGCGGCACCCGAGCCGCGCAGCATCACGCCCGAGAACCCCAGCCCAGGCAGTCCGCGAGCTTGACGACGCCGATGTCGACGTTGCGCTGCTTGAAGATGCGGTTGTCGGTGAGCAGGTCCTCGATGTCGTCGAGGACCTCGGGATGCGTCTCGCAAAACTTGGCAATGTCCTCGATCAGGCTGGGCGGCAGATCCTGGTGCACGCCGCCAAAGCGAAAGTAGCTGGCGTGCATCCGGCTGCCCGAGGCGCGCTCGTAGAACACCATCAGCTTTCGCGCTCTTCGAAACCCCACAGCGGTGGGGTCAGAGCGCCGACGTCCATCGCCTGCGTGGTGACATTGAGGAGGTGGCGACAGCAGTCGGCCGATCTCGCAATATAGCACGCGAATGAGCTGCGCCCGCCGCGGTACCGTGAGCTCGAGCAGCCTTTCGCCGGCAAGGCAGAAGGCGTGCTCTTGGTTCATCGGCGCCACATAGTCGAGGCGGTCGAAATAGCGGATCGCCTGCAGGTACGTCTTATGCTCGATCAGCTTCTCGGTGCCGCGGTGCAACAGGCCGATGTGCGGGATCGACGCGGGTCACCACCTCCCCGTCGAGCTCGAGCACCAGGCGCAGCACGCCGTGGGCGGCCGGGTGTTGTGGACCAAAATTGATATTGAACTGACGGATATCGGTCTCGGGCATTGCTACTGCTTTTGCCTTTTCGTCACCGGGGAGTAGGTACTCGGGTCCCCTCCCAGGGGCTCAGGAAGTCGAACGAGCGGAACTCCTGGGTCAGCCGGACCGGCTCGTAGACGACGCGCTTTTGTGCATCCGTCGTAGCGCACCTCGACATAGCCCGCAAGCGGAAATCCTTGCGCAGCGGGAAACCCTGAAACCGTAGGTCGGTCAGGAGGCGACGCAGGTCCGGGTGTTCCGGAAAACAGGATGCCGCACATGTCGTAGGCCTCCCGCTCGTACCAATTGGCGACGGGATAGAGCTCGACCACGCTCGGCACGGGCGTCGCATCGTCGACCTCGCATTTGATGCGAAGGCGCTGGTTCTTGGCGCGGCGAGAGCAGGTGATAGACGACATCAAAGCGCTTCTCCCGCTCCGGGTAGTCGACGCCGCAGATGTCGATGAGTTGCTCAAACTGGCAGCCCGCGTCGTCCCGCAAGGCGCGCAGCACCGAGAGCACGGCGCGCGACGGGCACGACCAGCGTGAGCTCGCCGAATTGAAGCCGCTGGCTGAGGCAGTTGGGACTCCAGAGAGCCGCGACGTGCTGCGGCGAGTTGGTCGAGCATGAGGGGTGCCTGTCCAGGGCTTTGGGCCGGGCGGCTAGCGTTCGATCGTCCCGGTTCGCCGGATCTTGCGTTGTAACAGCAGCACGCCGTAGACCAGCGCCTCCGCCGTCGGCGGGCAGCCCGGCAACGTAGACGTCAACCGGCACGATGCGGTCGCAGCCGCGCACCACCGAATAGGAGTAGTGGTAGTAGCCGCCGCCGTTGGCGCAGGAGCCCATGGAGATGACGTAGCGCGGCTCCGGCATCTGGTCGTAGACCTTGCGCAGAGCAGGCGCCATCTTGTTGCACAAGCGTGCCGGCCACGATCATCACGTCGGACTGACGCGGTGAGCGCGCGGGGCGCAAAGCCGAAGCGCTCGAGCATCCCAGCGCGGCATCGAGGCCTGCATCATCTCGACGGCACAGCAGGCAAGTCCGAACGTCATCCACATCAGCGAGCCGGTGCGCGCCCAGGTGATCAGGTCGTCGGTGGTGGTAACCAGGAAGCCCTTGTCGGCAAGCTGGGCGGAGACGTCACTGAAGGACCCAGCAGCCGGGGCAACGAGCCTGTCGCTCGGGCGCTGTGCAAGCGATGTCGATGTTTGGCTCACCATCAATCCCACTCCAGCGCACCCTTGCGCCACTCGTAGATAAAGCCGATGGTCAGCACGGCCAAAAACACCATCATCGACCAGAAGCCGAAAGCCCCGACCTGCTTGAAGGCAACCGCCCACGGGAACAGGAAGGCGACCTCCAGGTCGAAAATGATGAATAGGATCGAGACCAGATAGAAGCGCACGTCGAATTTCATGCGCGCGTCGTCGAAGGCGTTAAAGCCGCACTCGTAGGCCGACACCTTCTCCGGATCGGGGTTGCGCACGGCCACCAGAAACGGCGCCACCATCAGCGCCCCGCCGATGAGGAGGGCGACGCCGAGAAAGACGGCGAGCGGCAGGTAATCCAGCAGGAGTTGGTTCATCGCCGCCTGGCTCCGCTTTGCGCCCGTCCTGTGACGGGTGCGCATGCTCTGGGGGTGTTAGCGCAGGGCAACCGGTGACGCAACCGGCGCCTTCGTCGCAACATCGGCCCCCATGCGCAAGCGAGGGGCACAACGAGGGGCAACGCCGGGGGCGCGCCTCACCCCGGGGATCGACACCGTCGCCGTGGCGCGCCTCAATTGCCAAGGTTCTGGCGGCGCAGCTTGTCGTCGATGCTTTCCAGCAGGTTGCGGCTCTTGCTGCGCTCCAAGCGATCCTCGTCCGGGGGGCGATCGGCGGTCCCGCACCGCGGGGCCGGTCGCAAGCCCGTGCGTGGTGGGCCCTGCGCCGGGGCACGAGAGCGAGCTTCGAGCGTCTGGGTATCGCTGTTCGAGCCCGCCAATTTGAGCCCGCCGCCCAGCGATTTGTCGTTGCCGAGCGCCACGACGATAAAGCGCGGCTCCAACTGGCGTTGCTCTTGATGATGAAATCAAGGTTGTAGTCGAGTCGTGTCAGGCCCGTCAGGTTGGCGACCTTGCGCGTGCGCCCCGCCCGCTCGAAGAGATCGGCGATGCCCAGCCGGCCGCCGAGCCGGCCGTACCGTTCCGTGTCCCGGCCCTCGCAGCGCAAGCTCGATCCCGGTGCAGGGCCGCCAGGCTTTCGTTGAAGCTAATGCGCTCGGTGCGGGTTGCCTTTGCTGGCCGCTGAACCCGCCGGTCAGATTGGGATGAACGTGCCCGTCTGCCGCACGGGAAAGACCCCGGCGGTGTCGGCCCCGACCCTCACCGTTGTGGAAGACCTCGAGGCTGAGCACGAGGGCGGCATTCCAGGTGTGCAGCCAGTCGTGGCTGGGACTGGCCCAGGCAGCCTCGCGCAGTGTCGCATTTGATGTGGCGCGCAATTTCCGCGGTGCTGACGGCATCGTCCCGATAGGAGGAACCGTGGCGCAGCCGGCGAGCATAGACAATGCCACGCACCCCGCTCGCGCGCGAAAGCTACGCATACTGCCCCCAACGCAGCACCAAAGGGGCAATGAGACGGGTGGGTAGTGGTCTCGCAGCTTGATGAGTCGCGGTGAGGCCGAGGCGAGTCCAGCTGTTGTTTTTGCACAACGGCGATCCCTGGGCCCGCTCAGATCACCGCGCCCTCAGGGTCGGGGAGATGTCATTGTGTGCCAAGTAATAATCCCTATCCCAGATATCTCTGGAAACTGGGCATTTCTGCTGTTCTCAGCCGCCTGTGGGCTACAATCTGGGCTACGGCGAGCAAGGTGGCGGCTGCCCTTGGCGGCGCCCTGCGCCCGGGGATCTCCCTGATGTCCGGCCGGGGATCTCCTGCGGCCTTGACCGGGGATAGTCCTACCGCACCAGCCCTCGGCCGGTGGCGCGCCGTGGAGATCGTGGCGAGCACAGGCGCGGGTGATGTTCTGGTCGCCTGCCGATCCTAGTCGGAGGATCGCCACCCCATCGGCGGATTTTTCGGTATTCGCTTGTGAAGTGGGCCGACCTGGCGGTCGAGGTCCTAGCGAGGACGTTGTGGTCGAGGTTGATGGTCCCTTGCCGCCGACGCAGCCCGCATCAACACCACGTATCGACCCGAAGGTCAGAGTTGCCCGGGCCTGACAGTCTGTCCAGTCGCCAGGGATCTCCGTGCGACACCCTAGAATGCGTGGGGCAAAGCCTTAGATCTCTGGCCCCTATCGGACCGCCTTCCTACATCCCGTCGCACTCGATTTTCTCTCGCTAAGTGGAGAGCAAGAATGCGCAAACTCGCACTCACGATTTTGACTTTCAGTCTCTTTGTCAGTGCCTGTGTCAGGCCTGCCGCGGCGCAATCGAATGACGGCCCGCTGTGCCCCGCTGGGTATGTGCTCGTAGGACGGCTCTGCCACGACGGCGCCACCGGAGACGTTGTGGTGCCGAACAGAGAGTTGTGATGCCGAACGGAGACATTGAGGAGCCGAACTAAATTCGGGGCGCCAGGCGCGCGGTTTTCTATGCTGGCCGTTGCAATGGATCGAGGTGTCGGCAGGTGCCCCGTCCTGGTCGGTGGTGGTCGAGGCGACGGGCGCCGCTCGATGCCGCCTGCTCGGTTCGCGTACTTTCGGCGCCACAGTGGCGCCTCTCATCCCTTGTCGCCTGCCTTCGCCTTGCCGTCCGTGCTCTTGGCCTCTTCAACCAACCTCCGATACTCGCCGAGAAACTTGCGCAACAGAGGCGGATCATTCAGGACGCGCTCGCACTGCGCGGGCTTCCATCCGTGCTCCATCATCAGTGCTAGCTCGGGGACCTGCATCACACGCTCGATGCGCTGATGCGTCCGTGTGCTTGGCGCGCCCACCATTTGCGCGCGCTCGGCTACGGTCATGACCTTTCGTGGTTTCTTCGGTCGGCTTGCCGTGCCTGTACCAACTGGCGCGGCTCATGCCGATAGCTTCCCAGGGTCGAGACTGTCTCCACTAACTACGCCATGTGGCGCGAAAGTGAGACGGGCGCTCAGCCGTTGCCCCGTCTGCTGCCTCCTAGTCCGTTGCTCTCGCTGCACGCGCCGGTCGCCTCGCTGCTCGATGCCTGCCGCTCCCGGTCTGTTGCCCTCGATGATTGGTGATCAGGACCACGAGCACCCGCGTCAGTACCAATTCAACGTGCTCTATGCGGAGGTTGTGTCGGATGCGACGTGCGGCATGGGCAGCGGATCAAGCGTGACGTGACGGTGATTGCCTGCGTCTCGCCGGTCGTGACGTGTGATGTGTGACGCTCGCGCGTTCGATCCCCGCGCCCTCGATGCCGGTTGATGTTGGCGCGATGGTCGAGGCGATGCGCCGTGATGCTTGGTGTGGCGTGCGTGATGAGAGGGAGGAGGATAAGAGGAGGACGGGTTCGGTTCCTCCGAGGGGTCCCTCAGACCGCGGGGACCGCGCGACCCCGGATCCTTCTGGATATTCGCTCGCCTCGCATCCGTTGTGGCATAGCCGCCGCGATCAGTGCAAAATGGCGCCATGACCGAAACGGCAACCACGTCTGAACGGCCTCGACCGAAGCGCGGGCAACGGCAGCAAGCGAGATAAGGCGCTCGACCCCGTGCTGGTCTTTGGGGAACCAATTAGCCGTCTATTTCGGCCGACCAACTTACGGCGCAGGGTGTGATCGAGCGAAATGCTCAGGGCTTGTTCGACCAGGACGTGAGCCGCCTGAAATATTTGACGCTCCTGCGCTCCGAGCATCGTCGCTCAGGTCGGCGTCCGGATGCCGAGCACGTCAAGGTCAAGAGCGAAATGTTGCAGTTGCGGTTGATGGAAAAGCGCCGCCAGGTCTGCCTTCAGTCGGATGTAAACGATTTAGATCACAGAATAGCTGGCATCACATTCACCGCGCTCAGTTCGATGCCAGCGTGCGCGCCGCCTGGTGATCTTGTGACCCGACGCAAGATCGAGACCTGCGTGTTTCAGGTCCGTAAGCAACTAGCCGCCATCGCCGTGGAAATGGCCGATAAGGAAGGCGAGCCGCCGCTCAGCGGGAACAGGGCTGACGGGTCGGCCGCTAGCGCCTGCTCCCGGGTTTTCTGATGTGCAGCGGTGCGTCCGGAGCGCCTTTGCGGGGCACACCCTTGCGCCGCAACAGACTGCGCGCGCGATAGAGCTCACGCAGGATGTCGCCCATGACCTCCAACGCCTTTTCCGCCGAGCAGATATCGTTCCCCGAGGCCCGTAGCCGCTCGATAAAAACGTGCTGGCCCGGCAGCCGCCGCTCGGCATCGTTGACTTGGCTGCTATTGCGGCTGAATTGCTCGTCGTGCCTGGTCATCACTCGCCCCCTCAGTCCCCAAGCACCACCTTTCGCGACCTAGAACGGGAATTCAAACAAGGTCTGCCAGTTATCGTCGGCAACGATTATCCTGCCGCGGCTGGCCGACTGCCCGTTCAAGAATTCGCCGTTCAAGAATTCCCGTTCAAGGACCCCCGTTCAAGGACCCCCTGTTCAAGGACCCCCTGTTCACGACCTGTTGCGCGCGTTGCGCTGCCTCCAGTTCAACGTCCGCAGTATCAGCAAGTTCGATGCCTTCCTGGTCGAGTACGGTCACTTGGCCACGCGGCCCGTTTTGTCCGATTTCGTACTTACTCCACTCTGGCTTCCCTGAGCCCGACAATTACGCTGGCGCTTTCTGATTGGGTGGGGGCAAATGACGACCAAGCAAACCGTCGCGAGGCTTATCGAACGTATCTACGCGCTGGTCTCTACCGGCGTCCCCGTCGACGTGGTTGTGTGGCGTCACCCCGGAGAAACCGCCGATGAGGCGATAGAGCGCTACAGGCGGCAGCACCCGATCATCGCCACGATGCCAAGTGCCACCCCGGCATTTCATGTGGTGAGCTGGGAAGACTGATTGGCGATTTTCACCCCTCTCGTGCCTCGTTTTCCGCCGCAGAGAGGCGGGCAAACCATACCGATGACCCGGATGGCTCGCCCTAACCGCTGGCCGTAAGTGGACCGCCATGCCAGCGGTTCGTGCCAACTAGTTATAGCGTTGCCGGCGCAAGCGATCATCGATGCTGTGCAGGACGTTGCGGCTCATGGCGCGCGCTAGGTTCTCCCGGTCGGCCTGCGAGAGGTTGCTGCCGCAGCGCTCCGCGCTACCACATCCGCTGCGCTTTTCCCTCACGCTTACGCGGCCTTCGGCCAGCGAGGACTGCGTCACACTCACGGCCAGCAGGGCAGTCAACGTCGCTAGGAGAGTGTGTTTCATGGCACCGCTCCAGGCTCCGAGAGAGATGGCAAAGGAGCTGGGCTTTTCCAGGTCCCAAGGCCGCAAATTGTCGCCTGCAGCGCTACCCTCCAGCTGCGAGGTCACGGCCATGAGGGCGCAACCATTTGGATGGCATGGGGGTTTAGAGCTTTAGGAAGATCATCCAAGGAGCTACCCCATGCGTCGGCTTGCTCTGACTGCGGTACCCCTCTTTGCCTTGACCGCGCCCTTCACGCCATCCTTGGCCGCCGATCTCGATGGCCCGGTCTATCGCGAACGCGACGTCGTGATCGAGCGCCCCGCGCCGCCCGTCGTGCGTGAGCGCATCATTGAGCGCAACTACTACTACGAGGCTGAGCCGGCTCCCCCGTCCGTGCCTATGCGCCGACCTACTACTCCTATGCCCCGGCTTACTATGGCTACGCGCCTAGGGCCTACGGCTACGACGACGGCTACCGCTGGCCTCATCGGCGCGCCTTCTTTGCCGACAGGGCCTATCATTGGCACCACCATCATTGGCGTTATTGAGCAGGCCAAGGACTAGCGAGGCCGAGACCCCCGACGTGCCGACCCTGAAGCGCTGAAAGGCGGGCGCGGCCCTTCTCAGAGGCGCGGCGCCCTTCCCCGGGCGCTTATATACCCTCTGCGCCCCGCGCTGGGCCGCACGAAACGCTCATGCCGCGGGCCAGTGATGCTCCCGGCGTCTGCGGCCGCACGCAATATGCGATTGAACGCGGGGCCGACCCTGGGCGGGCATAGGGCTCCGACCCTGGGCCAGCCTAGGGCAAGGCTCGCTTGCCCGCATCAGCATGCGGGCGGAAGCTTGGAAGGGATCGCCTCGAGCCACGTTCGAACCTCCAGCGAACCCCCAAAGGGCATGCTTGACCAGCCTTGCTTTTTCGACCGCACCTCCCCGTGGCGGGTTGCGCCGCTAGAGTACGGGATCGATTTCGATGGCCTTGAGGGCGCTGGCGGCGCCGGGGTTGAGGCCCTCGCACCATATCAAACTGGGGAAAAACCGGGCTTTCGCCCATAAATGGCCCTTTCAGATAAATGGGCCTTTCAGAGGTGCGCAGCAAAGGTTCAGTTTACCCTGTGGGTGTCACCGACCAAAGTCAATTGACCGAAAAAGGGGCGTCTGCAAGTCTTATCCCGAGCCTCATGGGATAACGAAAAGAATATTTTCGGTTCTGCGAGGCTGCGTGCGGGATTTTGCAAAATGAAAATACCCATTGCCACGCTGGCATACTGTTGCGGCGTAATTGGTTGGGCGCAGGTCGCGGACGCGCAGGCGCCGGTTGCCATTGTCGAAGAGATTGTCAGTAAAACTGCCGGAATTGAATTCATGGATTATCTAAGACTGGGGCAATCAATTCGATTGGGCGAAAGCGATAGATTGGTCATCGGCTATTTCAACTCGTGTTGGCGCGAGGTCATTATCGGTGGGACCGTACTGGTCGGCAAAGAGGACAGTGAGATTACCGGCGGGACCGTCGAACGGCGCAAGGTGCGTTGCGATACGGAGAAGAGAGCCGGGACAACCAAAGAAACGGCCGGCAGCGGCGCCATGGTTTTCCGCAAAATTCCCAGCGCCGCGTCGTCATCCCCCACGGTCTATGCGTTATCGCCGGTTTTTGTCGGGTCAGGCGCAGGCAGTCTCGCCATCGAGCGCCTCGACAGCCCAGAAGCTCACATCACCATACCAGTCCCACTAAGCAAACGCATCGTGTGGAGGCTTTATCGATCCTTGCCAACAGCAACGTCGTTTTGAGCGCCAGGGGCGTTTATCGCGCCAGAGTGGGTCCCCGCGAAATCACATTCAAAGTTGATCATTCGGCGGAGGCCGGCTCGCTCTCGATCCTCAGTCGGCTTCTGCGGCTGTCTCCTCCCTAAATCAGGCGCAGGTGGACGTGCCCCGGTTGCATCGTCGCCAAATTTTGGCCCTTCTGCTGATCGCCTCGCTTACAAGCGGGGTGGTGGTCCTTCCACCTGCCCAATGGCTCAACGGCCTTTCAATCGATATGTTGACTTGGCTCCGGTGGGCGACGCTGGGACCGCGTCGGCACCCGGTTCCACCACCGGTTGCGATCGTCGTGTTCGACGAGGACACCTATCGAAGCAAGCCGTTTGCGGGGACGCCGAGCGTCGCTTGGACGCGGGAAATTGGCCGCGTCATCACGGCGATCGTCGAGGGCGGCGCGCGCGTGATCGGCCTCGATGTCGTCTCTTCCAAGCACGATCGAGCAATCCGAGATCCCGTTTGGTGCGGAGACGCTGGGGGCCCGGCTGCGGGCTTCGACCGTGATTTTCTGAGGGCGGTGGCAAGCGCGGCGGCACAAGGCAAGCTGGTGTTGGGAGAAGTCCAGGCCCAAGAGCGGCCATTAGGGCCGTCCGACGCCCAGCGGTTGGCCGTTGCAAATCGAGAGAATATCCGCCCTCTGAACCTTTATACGGACCCGGACGGCATCGTAGCGCCGCATACCGTTGACGCTGACGATCGACGGCCGCGCCGTTCCCTCTCCATGGACGTCGAACTCGCCGCGCGAATGCAGGGTGTTGCGGTAACATCTGAGCACGGTCTTCAGATCGGCACCTATCGCGTGCCAGAGATCGTGCCAAACACCCTGACCTTGAACTTTGACGGTGGCAGCCAGGACCTGCCCACTTATGCCTTCGTAGATTTGTGGCGATGTTGGGAAAACGGGGATGCTGCGTATTTTCAACGCCACTTCGCCGGTCGCGTCGTATTACTTGGGGTATGGCTTGATCTCGAAGATCGGGTCCTGACGTCCAAACGCTTTGCCACGGGCAACGAGCAGGCGTCGCTGGCGAACGCTGCGCGGGGCTCCGCCACCCGCGCAGCCGAAATTTATCAGACCCTCGATCCCGGGCGTCTACGTCCACGCGACGGCGGTCAGCAACTTATTGCAGCGGCACGGGGTTGCGCGACCTCGGCACGCTTGGCAAATCGGGCGGTCGGCCTTTTTCCTGTCCGCGCCTTCGTTGTCGCTTGCCGTCTTTATCTTCAACGTCCCCGTGGCGGTTCTTGTGGTGGGGCTGGGCTTGCTCGTCGGGCTAGCAATCGCCGTCATGCTATTTGCTAAGGCCTTGGTCTTGCCGATCGTCACCCTCGAGACCTCGGCGGTCTTGGCCCTCATGGCAGCCGTGGCCTACAGGTTCATGGTAGACCGACAAGGACAAACGCCTTCCTACGCCGCAACTTCGCATTCTATCTTGCTCCCGCGCTCATTGAGAAAATGATGCGTTCGGAGACGATGCCGACCCTGGGCGGTGAAATCCTGTATCGTCAGTCTATATCGGTCGGACCTCGCCGGCTTTTCCGGCCTATCCGAACACGCGGGCCCTGCTGAACTCGTCGCACTCGCGAACGAATATCTCTCTGCCATGACCGACATTATTGGCGAGTACGGTGGTTTTGTAGAACAAATACGTAGGCGATGGCATTGATGGGGTGTTCGGCGCTCCGGTGGATGATGCCGATCATGCCCTGAACGCGGTCAAGGCGGCGCTCGCCTGGGCAAGCGCGCCTACACGCACTGAACCACGCCACGCCAGGCGCGGTTCCAGGGCCACCACTTGCAACAACGGATCGGCTTCGCACCGGCTCGGCACTGGTTGGCATATCGGTTCACGCCAGCGCTTCAACTATACCGTGATGGTGACGCGGCCAATCTTGCCTCGCGGCTCGAGGCGCCAATAAATTCTACGGCACCCTCGATCATCGCTTCCGGCCGAGACGGTGAAAACGGCGGGATCGACCATCGTTTGGCGCGAACTCGACACCATCCGCGTTGTGGGTCGCGCAGGAGCCGGTCGTGATCTTCGAGCCGTTGGCCCTCCGCGATCAGGAAACAACCTGGCAGCGGAATGCGCCGCGCGCTATGCGGTGGACAACGATGCGCTGGCGTTCTGCCGACTTTGCGGGCGCGGTCGAGGCGTTTGCTACCTTTGCACGCGAAGATCCGCCGGCTGCGCGTTTTTACGAGCGTGCGCAACACCATCTGCAATCGGGTCACGCCCACAACTGGACGCCCGTCACACTCGCCAGCAAGTAGCGGAGTGCATAATTCATCCAACATCCGCCTTCTACCCGCTGGATAAAGGTTGCTTCCGTCCGGTCGGTCTAAGCGACCCGTTCGCTCGCTGCGCGGAAGCGCTCTCTGTAAGGCGATGATGTCGTCGGTTGCTGCCGCTTGATCTGGAGCGTGCCGCCACAACAATGCCCGCCGCCGGGAACGGCAGGATCGTTGCGCCCAGGCACGCCAGCTGCGGCTGGGATCACCTTGCCGTCGAGGAAACGCACCCGGTTGGCTGGGCGGGGCACAAATAAGCTTTGGAGCAAGACGAGATCGTGCATCGAGGCACCTGGCGAAGTGACTTCACGGGTAACGGCGACCCTGGGTCCAGGATTTGGGCCCCTCGCAATGGCGGGGCAAACGCAGGGCGATCGGGGTGAGATCGCCCAGCCGCTGCCTCAACGGTATGGTTACCCCACAGTGATTGGAGATTCTACGCGGCGCAGTAATCTCTTGTTACACAACGCCTTTCTTTGTGCGGGAGGATTGGGCGTGTACGACGCGTGCGACTACAGCAGGGGCGTGCTGGGGCATCCTTTGTGCCTGGGCTGTTGCTGATGGGAGGCACACCTGAGGCAGCCGCCCAGCGCGCGCAATTTGTAGCACTCACCGCGCACCATCGCAGACATCACGGCAGCTTGATCAGAAAGCCGGATCCGCGACGCGGGGCAACGGGCGAGGCCTGGCGGTCAGCCGAGCCGCCGGCGCATGCCGACTCAAAAGCTCAAGGACTTCACCCGACGGGACGCAGCTCGCGCCTCGGTCGGGCGTTTGAAGGACGCGATTGCAGATAGCGAGAAGGCCGTCGCAAAGGCCGCCGACTACGCGGGCGAGGGAAGCCGCATCGAGCTCTTTCGAGAATCTCAATTGCGACTGAACGGGGACTACAGGAAGCCCATCGCACTGCTCGAGAAGAATGGCGCAAAATTGAATGTCACCCAGCCGCCTCATCAAGGGGCGGGCATTTGGCATCTAGTGCGCGCACCGCCAACAATCTTCTTCAGCTTGGTCAGATCAACAAGGCCGAGAGTCACGTCAAACGCAACGCGTGGCGCTCCTGTCGGAAGCGCGCGCGTGGCCGAATGCCCAACCTTATCTGTCGAGCTTCGAAGCAGCCACGGAGGATGGCAGAGGCCGCTTGTTTCTTTGCTCGTGGCTAATACATGGAGAGCGGAGGCCGCCTATACCAAAGCCGAAGCAAGGTATCGGATGCTCTGGTGAAATCTCGATCCTGGCCCAACCCCGTGCCGGCCGCGACGTTCGAGAGCGCAATTGATTACGCCGACGCTCTTCTCGCCGGGCGAGCCAAGGCAATGCAGGGCAGGCAGGTGCCGAGGCCGAAATTGACGTGCGTCGAGCTCTGCTCAGTCGGTTGGGTTCGGTTGGCAAATATCACGCTGACACCGCCAATAGTGCTGACCTTCCTGTCCGAGCTGCTGTTCGAACAGGCGCGCCTGGCGGAATCCGAGGCGCTGGCGCGCGCCTCCATCGAAGTCCTCGATGCGGTCGGCTATGGGCGGGATAGCGGCGCCTACGTCAATGCGCTCGGAAAACTTTGCCACGGCTGTCTTTTCTCAGCGGCGATATGAAGAGGCCAAGGAAATTTTCGTCGTCATTGATGCGTCGACAAAAGCCTGGCCCGCAGAGCGCAGCACCTTTGCCCGCTCGAAGTTGGACACGGATTTACGCGCACTACTTCACGGGTGAGATCGACATGGGTCTCGAGTATGCACGCCAGGCCCTCGACCGCCAGTAAGGCCGTGAAGGAGAGAAGCATTACGACACGGCCTTGACCCGGGCCATCCTCGCGACAGGTCTGACGTTTGCCAGGCGTGACGCCGAGGCGATACGGGAATTCACGCTGGCGATTCCTGTGCTTTTGGGTACGACCAACGAGGCGGATGACGAAGATGCGACGGTGACGGTGTCGGCCGACCGCCGCCTCCAGACCGTGCTCGAGGCCTATATCACGTTACTTGCCCGCTCGAATCTTCCAACCCGGGCCGAGGAGGGTTTGCGGTTGTCGGAGGCCATCTCGCGGCCGCTCGGTGCAGAACGCGCTTGCGTCGTCCGCGGCCCGCGCCGCCGCCCGTACCCCGCAAATGGCCGAGATCGTGCGCAAGGAGCAGGATCTGCACAAGCAGGCGGTGGCACAGGCAGCCCTCCTTAGCAATGTTCTCGCCGAGTCTCCTGAGGATCGGGACCCCAACGTAGTCAAGGATCTGCAAGAGGAACTGGCAAGGCTTCCGGAAGGACAGGCAGGCGGCAAAGCGCGAAATTCAACGCCGGTTCCCCGAATACGCCAGCCTCATTCGGCCCGCCCCCACAACCGTCGAGGTATATCCGCGCCTTCCTGCGCGCCGATGAAACCCTGCTGTCGTTCTATTTCGGCAGGCGGGAAAGCTTCGTGTGGGCCATACCTAGGATAGGCCAATCGCCTTTGCGCAACTGGCGTTGAATGCAACGCAGCTGCAGAGCAAAAGTGATGGCGTTACGCGCCGCGCTTGATCCCCCAGTTTTGGAATCGGTTAGCGACATCCCGAACTTCGACGTGGAGGCTGCGCATGAGTTGTGCCAGGCTCTTGCTGGAACCTGTCGCGCAGGGCTGGCAAGATGCCAAGACCCTGATCGTGGTGACCAACGGTGCCCTCGGCTTGCTTCCCTTGAGCCTGCTTCTCCACCAAACCCGCCGAGGTCGCAGTAAAGATCGAAGGAGAGCCCTACTTTGCCGCCTATCGCAACGTGCAGTGGCTAGCGCGCACCCACGCCGTGGTGGCAATGCCCTCGGCCGCGGCCCTGCGCACTTTGCGCAATGTCGTGGTCCCCTCAATGAAGCGTGAGCAAATCGTCGGTTTCGGCGATCCATACTTTAGCGCCGAGCAGGCGACAGAGGCCGGAGCTCCTGACCTCATGCCGACCGCGGCAGATGCTATGCGAGGTGCCGAGGTCAAACGCCGCAATACGACTGGCACCGCGCAGCTACGCAGCGCCACCCTCGGCGCTCTGCCACGCCCTGAGGACACAGGCGATGAATTGAAAGCCATCGCCTCGGCATTGCATGCCGACCCGAGCAAAGTGCTCTATCTCGGCAAAGACGCGAATGAAAAGAATGTGAAGGGCATCGATCTTACGCGTTACCGAGTCGTCGTGTTTGCCACCCACGGCCTGGTTCCTGGCGACCTCGATGGCTTGACGCAACCCGCGCTTGCTCTCACCGCGCCCGAAGTTGCCGCTATCGACGGAGACGGCTTGCTCACCGTGGATGAGATCCTGGCGCTCAGGCTCAATGCCGAATGGGTGGTGCTGTCGGCCTGCAATACGGCGGCGGGTGCAGGTCAAGGCGCGGAGGCGCTCTCGGGCCTCGGTCGAGCCTTCTTCTACGCGGGCAGCCGGGCGCTGCTCGTCACCAACTGGCCCGTGGACTCGGCAACGGCCCGAGAGCTAGTCACCGGGGTGTTTCGTCGCCAAGCGGATAATCCGCAGCTTAGCCGCGCCGAAGTGCTGCGCCAGTCGATGATGGCCGTGCTCGAGAGCTCGGAGCGCAAGAACGAAACGGGCGAAACAATTCTATACGCACGCGCATCCGCTTTTTGGGCGCCCTATACGATCATGGGGGACGGAAGTTGAGGCTGCGTGGACCAGGAACACGCCGCAACGAGGCGTGGTTGACGAGGGCGCGCGCCGCCGCTGCCATGCGCGCGAAAGAGCGCGCCTTGCTGCTGATCGCTCGATCAATGTGAGCTGAAACCCAGGGACCGACCGCCTGTGCCTTGCCAAGGCATGCGGCCAAGAGCCCGGGGCGCAAACTTTCCTCGCCTTGTTCCTCCGTAACAGCGCCCCCAACGGCCTTGTGAGAGAACAGTATCGCCCGCCCTGCCGCGGGTCGATGAACGGAGAGATAGCCATGAAGACGATCACGTCCGCCCTTGTTGCCCTGTTGCTCATCGCCGGCGTTGCCGGCACGGCTCAGGCTTTCGACGCCAAGACCTTCTATGAGCAGGTCGATCGCAGCCACAACTGACAAACCTTCCCTGCGCTTGGCACCACCCTTCCTTGCCCGCGCAGCGCCGAAATGTCACCGCAAGCATCAGGAGAAGCAGCATGAAGATGCTCATTTCAGCCTTCTTGGCCCTGTCGGTCCTGTCCGGCTACGCCGCCTCGGCCATGGCCAGATAAAGTCCCGCCATCGATCTGGGAGGCAGCTCGACCGCGATGGTCGCGGTGGTCATCCGACCTGAGCCGAAAACTTGCATGCGCCAGGAGGCCCGCAAGGCGCTTGCGGGTCTCCTTGCTTCTTTCAATGGCATACGCCGACTAGCGGTCCGGTGAGGCCTGGCGTTCGCCCAGGCCAAAGAGGACCTCGCCACCCACTACAAGCACCTCTGCCACCTTCTGTTCGCAGCACTTGATGCGATAGCCGGGCACGGTATATCCGTTCAGCTCGTGATCAACCCAATTTTCGACCTGGTCTACACAGCCCATCTGATCTGTTGCTGCTGCTGGTGGCGCACCTGGGTGGCGTTCAGCTGCCGCTGGGGCGGTCGACGAGCCCGAGCCCCACGAGGAGGCCCGGACGTCGACGGCAGAGATCCCGTTCATTGCGGCGGGACCACTTGCTGCCGTTTGGTCAGACGGTAGCGCCAGTAGGCGATGCCCAGCACCACCAATCCCGCCAGGCCGAAGAACCAGCCGGCCGGCCGGTCGCTGCCAAGGCGGATTTCAAGGTAGCCCTGAGCAGGAGCACGGCGGCCACAACCGCCAGCCACAGCTCAATCCGCTTCCACCACTGCATGTCAATCTCTCCTCCGCCGCCCCCGTCGAAGCCCCCGCAGCTGCCGGCGTCACCACTGCGGGAGCTACTCGAACTCAAATCAGTGTTGCAGGCGTTAAGCTTGCTGGCAGCGAGCTTCACCTTGCGCAGCGAACGCACTCACTGAAGGGGTATTGTCGACGCAGTCGTCGCTATATCTGCTCGATAAGTGTCGCCATACTCGCGCCCCATACCCTATTGACAGCGTGCGGCGATCTCGCTGGATGGAACAATACACGAGCACTGTGGCGAGACGCGCGCGCCGATCTTTGTCGGACGGCGGCGCCGACTGTGCCCCAGGGACCCAAAGGTCAGCGCTGGCACGCGCCAGGTTGCTGCCGCTTTGCCTCGTCCTAAGCACCTTCCGCGACAAACCGGCGGGCACCATTCGTATCCCAAGCGTCGAGCACGCGGCGAAGACGATTGTTGCCCGGCGCTGAGCAAGCTGTTGCCGGCCTATCCCGACATCACGGTCGAGAGCATCGTCGACTACGGTCTCGCCGACGTCGTCGCCGATCGCCTCGATGCGGGCGTTCGCCTGGGCAAGTAGGTCTCGAAGGACATGATCGCTGTGCGCATGCTCTCGCGCGATACTTCCGCCAGCACCCTCCGCCGAGCAACCCTCATCGGGGACGTTGAATGCGTGGCGGCTCGCCAAGAGGCGACCGAGAAACGCCAGGACGTGTCGACGGGCCGCTCATCTTCATCACCATCGACCTGATCCTGGATGCGACACTGGACGGTCTCGGTCTCGCTTATCTTCCCTCGGACCAAGTCGAGAAGCTAGTGAAGAGCGGCAAGCTCAGAGGTGTTCTGAGCAAATGGACGCCGCCATTGGCGCACTGATGTCGGTGGTACCCCAACAAGCGGCCACGACGACTGGCGCGCAGGTGCGGTCCTTGGTGCCATGTTGGGCCTTCGCAGTTCTATCGCTTCGCGTCCGCGTGCATGATCTCAATCGCCTCATCTTCCGTCAGTCTGCTTTGCAAGAGCTGATCAACGGACCAACCCTTCTTCTCGATGAAGAACGTGACGAGCAGTCGGTACCGCGGATAGCTGCCGTACCTAATCATCATTTGGATATCGACAGGGCGATCCGCGAGCGCGTCCCGCAACCGCTCGAATGACTGTCTGTTCTCGATCCCAACGTAGTCGGGAAGGCCTTCCCATACCCACCTAGGTACGAAAAAGCGGGTCAGACCGACATGTTCTGCGATGACGATATGAGTGAGTTCGTGCGCGCAAAAATAGGCGAGCGTTCGTGGCGGTGTGCCGACATATCCCCTATGGACGAGCCGGCCGGTATCGAAAGTTGGCACCACTCAAAAACGCATGACCGCCGAGCGGATAGGAGTACGCAAGGCCCAAGGCATTCGGAGCGGGCAAGAAGTACAGGCGCTGTCGCCAGTCCTCGTTGGTGACATAGACCCGGTACTGGCGCGCTTTAGCTTTGAGCGGTGATCGCTCCAACAATCCCTCGCAGTCACGCAGAAACCGTTCTCCGCCAGCGGGCGGAATGGGACGGTCAGAGGCGACGATGATCTTCCCAGTGCCAAGCGAGAACGCAAAGAGCGGATCCGGCCAAACGATCAGGGCGCCAAACAACAGTGCAGCGGCAGCCAAGGGTGCGCCCGCCCACAGCAGTGTTCGTTTGATCATCTGCAGCATCATGGCCTCCATTTCAGCTCAACATGTACTTCAGCCAACCAGACCCGCCGTTGGCGTCACCTCGGCGCTGCCGGGGAACACGATGCTTCCCAGCGCCGCCTCCTCGACCCGCAGGTGGTCGCGGAGCAGACCCTTGAGGACCGCGCGAAGATCGGTGGTGGCCTCGAGATCGCGACCCTCGTGGAGGTCGGCAACACTCAGGCCCGGCCAATCGGCGACGATGCGTCCGCCTCGAGAGCGCCGCCGGCCAGCAGCGCCACCGTGCCGGTGCCGTGGTCGGTGCCGTCGGTGCCGTTGATGCGGGCGGTGCGTCCGAACTCGGTGATGACGGCAACCACCGTCTCGCGCCAGCTGTCGCCCATGTTGGTCTCGATCGCCGCCAGCGCGCCGTCGAGCGCGCCAAGCAGGTTGGCGAGCTGACCCGACGCAGCACCCTCGTTGATGTGGGTGTCCCAACCGACGAAGCCCATGGCGCCGACGCGGGGGCCGTCCGGCGCGGGCGAGATAGCGGGCCGCGGTGCCGGCGGCCTCCGCAAAGTAGGCGCACGCGCGCGCGATGCCGGGCGGCGGCAACTGGGCCACGTTGGCCGTGGACGCCGTCCATGCCGCCGGCACGACCGAGCGCCACCAGCCGGATGCGACTTTCGAGCGCGCTGGCAAGCCTCGGGTCCGTGTGATGATAAAGATCGAGTAAGCGGGCCTGCGTGTCGTCGCTGGCGGGGAGGATCTGCGGGGAGCCCACGACATCACCGGCGCTTGCCCGCGCACCACCAGCGGCGTCACCGGCCCGACCGCCACGGCACGACCGCCGCGCGGATCGACGCGGCCGCCCGAGGCCATAGCCAGCAGCGCGCGGTTGAGCCAGCCGGTGTCAACCGTTCCCGGCTGCGGGAGCCCACTCTCCAGGACGTCCTGGCCGTCGAAGTGGGAGCGCTCGCGATAGGGCGTGGCCGATGGCGTGCACGATGGTGGCCTGCTGCGCCTTGTAGAGGCGATGAAGATTGGGCATCGCCGCGTTGAGGGCGAAGTAGGAATCGAGGGCAGAGCCGGCGTGGGGCCGTCCAGCACCAGAGCCCGGTCGCCGCGGAGGCCAATCCAGTGCGGATCTCCAACGGGAGCCACGGCACCGAGGCCGTCAAGTGCGCCGCGGAGCACGATCACCAGCATGCGCGGATCGCGGCCTTCGGCGCGCGCGAGTTTGGGAAACTGGGTCCACGCAAACAGGGCGCCGGAGCCGATCAGTGCCTCGCGGCGGCTCGGCAGGTGCGGGCAGGCAGCCATTGTCACCTCCTCTGGAACTCGGCCGACATGAACAGCAGCGCCAGCGCCTGCTGGCGCGCTCTCCGCGCGGGCCACGGCTTGATGGGTTTCGGGCGTGATAGTCGATGCCAGCACCGTCTCGATGATTAGACGCGGATCGATGCTGCCGGCAATGCGCTCGGCGAAGACGTTGGCGATGTCCAGGCGCTGGCCCACGCCGTCGATCCAGGTGGCCTCATCGTCGGCGTAACCCCGCGGCGACGGCGGCCGCCACAAGGGCTCGCCGAGGGTCGCCTGGCCGGCGGTGAAGCGGGCGGGGTCTGCCGTCGTGCCGCGCGGCTCGCACCATGGAAATCACCCACTCGCTCGGGCGCTTGAGCTTTGCGCGCGGCGAAGGTCCAGGCCTCGGGCGCGGACACGAGGGCCTTGGTGACCTCCTTGAGGTCACCGCTCGTGTCGCGGAAGGTGGCCGCCAGCTTGTCGACCAGTGCCGGCGGGGCTCGTCGGCCACAAAGTAGCGGACGAGCTTGGTGGCGATGTGTTTGGCGGTCGCCTCGTGCGCCGCCAGGTCGCGCAGCACGGCGCGGCCCTGCTCAACGCCGATGTCCTCATATACCTTGCCGACGACCGTCTGCGGTCCGGGCTCGTGCAGACGCCGGTTGAACGAGAACTCACCACCATGCTCGGGATTGTCGCCGGCGGGCAGGAAGGTCCAGCCGGTGAGCACCTTGGCGAAGCTAATGACGTCGTCCTGGGTGTAGACGGTGCGCACACCCAGCGTATGCAGCTCGAGGATCTCGCGCGCGAGGTTCTCGTTGAGCCCGCGGGTGCGATTGATCCCGCGCGATCGAGTTGGGGCCCATCGACGCCGCCTGATCGAGATAGAAGAGCATGCACGGGTGGCTCTCGGCGGCCTGCAGCAGGTCGGCAAAGCGGCCCAGGATGTGGGGGCGTATGGCCTCACGCTCGTATGCGCCCGACATACTCTGGATCTTGTCGGCCGAGACGCAGAAGTGGTTCGACCAGAACCACACCAGCGCGTTCAGCAAAGCCGCTCTCAGCGGCGAGCGCCGCATCGATGCGCACGCGCGCCTCGTTGAGATAGATCTGGCGCCCGGGGTCGGGAACAGCTTCGGCCGCCGCTCGGGCCGCCATGTCGTTATCGGGTTGCGGTTGCTCGATTGCCCTCGGCATGGCCACGACCGCCTCCTTCTGGCGCCTTCGCGGCCGACGATGCGCTTGGCCTGGCGCTCGGCGTTGGCATCGGCGACGGTGCGGAAGGCCAGCGCGCTGCCAGCAAGCCCCGGCGCCGCAACCTGCCCACGCCGGGCTTGTCGAGTTCGGCGAGGAGGGCGCCACGGGGATCCGACGCGATGGCGGCGATTGATCCCGTCCGCGGCCCCATTCCGAAGCGATGCAGCGCAAGCGCCGCTACTGCTTTCGTGGATTCAGCCATGGCACATGTCCCAACAGATTCAGAAGCAACAGGCTCGGTGCTGGCAATCGCCAAATAGGCAGTGGCTGGCTCTATTCTGCGCCAGCAATGACCGTCCTTAGGTCGCCCGCCCAGGTTCTCCGGCCGATTAGACTGCTGGCTCCAATCCAACTACCACGCGTAACGCCACAACGCGTAGCATATAGAAATGGAGCACGCAAGCGGGGTGTGCCACCCTTTGAAACGCTGAATTGCGCGAACGTTAGTTGCTGACGCTAGTACTGAGGCCCGAGCGCCATACGGCCGATCTTGCCGTCCTTGACCAGGCCGATCCGCCACTCCGCGGAGCCGTTGGCGAAGTAGGCGATGTAAACATCGCTGCCGAGCGCCGAGACGCCGCGAAAGGAAACGGAGCGCAGCGCGCCGAGCCTGGCCACGATCGCTTGGTTCATCGGCAGCTGCTGGCGCGTCTCCGCCGCCACCTCGGGTGTCATCAGGTGGTAGTTGGGCTCGCCGCGGCCTAGCGCCTCGATGTACTGGCGCAAACTGTCCTCGCTACCAGCCATTGGCGTCGAGCGCGACGACACCGACCGCTGCGCCGGGCTGTCGGCGCGCGGCGCTTCGAGGGTGAGATAGCGTGTGCGCTGTCCGGGGAGCACGATCTCGAGACACCTGCCCAGAGGCGTCGGCGACGACCCAGGGGGTGCCGACGTAGGTCAGGATTGGAGAGGACGCATCATTGCCGATGGCGCCGTGGAATAGCGCCCGCTTGCCGTCGCGGTCCAATCCGAACAGCTGAATGTCACTGCCGCTGGCGTTGTAGATGAGCAGCCGGATCGGTGCCGCGCCGGTCGAGGATTTCAACGCCGGCTCTTCGGAGCATGCCACTACCCCGCCGGGCGTGTCGTCGCCATCCGGTCGGAAGATGACGTCATGGGCCTTGCCATCGTCGCCCAAAAGGAGCCGAACCTCCGCAAAGCCGCTGACGAACTTGACACCGTAAATGTCATAGCCGCCGGGGCCGACGCCGCGGAAATAAATCGACTCCACGGCGCCGAGAGCCGTCAACATGGCCTGCACCTTGCGGACCTTGGCGCGGGTCTTGGCAGCCAACTGCGAGCTCATGCGCTCATAGTTGGGAGCGCCGCGCTGCATGTCCTCGATGCCGCGAAGGATTGCGGCCTTGCCACCCGGGGTAGGGGTCTGATCCTTGAACCGGTCGGGAACTTCGGCGATGCGCCGGGCGAACGCGTCTTCGATGGTCTTGGCCCGGTCGAGATCGACGCGGATCGCGCGCCGCGCTCCCGGCGCCGGCTCGTGCAGCAGGGAGTTCGGTGACCTTCGACTGGCCGTCGCGCAGGAAAATCACCAGCGCGTCAGCGCCGGAAAGAGTGATCCTGTTCGCCGTCGGCTACCACTTCGACTTTCGGCCGGCCGGTCTCCTGCACGAACAAGCGGTCGCTCTGGCGGACTACGGCAAGCGCGCGGCTGGGGTTCAGTTCGTACCAGCCGACGTAGGCGTCGAGGCGGGCCGGATCGATCCTCCCTGACTCGATCTTTTTGCGAAGCGGCGGCGATCCGAGGCGCCCGCATATCGCGGCCGTTCTGGTCAGAGACCAGCTCGGCGGCGCGCTGCTCGCCAACAACGGCAAAGGCGAAAGCGATCCGGCCGGCGGCGGCCGTGCGTAGGAAAACTTGCCGTCGCTGTCCGGGAAGATCTGCAGCCTGCGCTGCCCCGTCAGTTGCCCGAACAGGCTGTTGCCCTCCCGGCTGACGGCCAAGATCAGCCCCGGATTAACCTGATAGAAACCGGTGTAGAGGTCAAAGAGCCTGGCATCGGCGGCAGCTGGGGCCGGGACGATGGCGGCCGAAGCCCTAAGCTCCGACACCGAGCTGGTTGCCGCCGTTCGCGATGCCGTGCCGTAGGCAATGGTCATCGCAGACAGCGCGACCAAGGGCGCGATGGCCGCCGCGGTCCAGAGCCGCTTGCGCCATCCGATTCTCGCATGGGGCGCGGTTGCAGCCAGAATGCGTTCGACCCGCCGGCGTACCGTGCAGGCCCGGGCCATGAGGAGGCCCGCCGGCGCGGTTGCACGTTGCCCGCCAGCTCGAGCAGGATCTCCGCGTAGGACAACCTGTTGTGGAGACCTTCAAGCGCGGCATCGTCGCTGGTGATTTCCGCGAGCTCAGCTAGCTGCACCAGCTGCCACCACGCAAACGGGCTGAACCAGAACACGGCACGATTGAGCGACGCCAAGAGCAGGATATAGAAGTCGCCGTTGGCGACGTGCGCGCCCTCATGAGAGAGAACGGCCTGGCGCATGCGCCGATCCCAGTCCGCGCATTCGGGCGGGAGGAGAATGGTCGAAGCAAAGGCGACTGGCATGCCGACGATGTCGCTCACGCGTACATCCAGGCCGGTCGCCCAGTGTTCGCCAACGGGCTGCGCGGAGCGGACCAGGCGCCAGGTCAGATACAGGCCGGTCGCCAGCCGCAGCAGCAGCACGGCGGCAACGGCCCCATAGAACGCCGTTGCCAAGGCCCACCAGTTGATGGCGCTGGACGCTGCATTGACGACGATGCCGCCCGGCTCCAACGCCTGCGTGGCTTCCACAGAGTTGAGCGGCTCCGGCGGCAGGCTGGCGGATGACCAAACCATCTCAGGCGTCTGCACGGGGCTCGCCGGAATCGTCATAGTAATCGAGTGCATCAGCACCGGCATGGACAGAGGATGCCAGCAGCACCATGGTCCACGATGCCATGTGCACGTGCGGATTTTTGACCCGCAGAAGCTTCAAGCCGATCCACACGACGCCGCCAAGAAGCAGGGAACGCAGCGCCGATTCTCCCAGAAGGGCTAACATCACTTCTTGCCTCCCTTCGCCTTGGCCACTTTGTCTGCCAGCATTCGCAATTGCCGCTGATCTAGCATCGCGGTGTCGACCATGCCGACCAGGACCTCCTCGACAGAGCCATTGCAGAACCAGTCTACGATGCGTTGGACGGCCTTGGCCGCAACCCGTCCGCGCGGTTCGGCCGCCTGGTAGACGTATGTGCGGCCGTCCACCGTGTGGGTGGTGTAGCCCTTATCCTCCAGTCGGCGCAGCACAGTGCGCACCGTGGATTCGCTTAAGCGGGCGCTTTAAGCGCCCGCGCACCGCCTCGGCCGTCACGGAGCCGTGGGCCCAAACCAGTTGCATCACTTCCCGCTCGAGGTCACCCAGTTCGGGCAGGCTCTCATCCATTGTGTGCTCTTTCGACGAATGACGTCACGTAACGCTACAGACCGTCGCATACATGGTCGCGCCCCGCAACTGCCACCGGCTCGGGAGCCGCCGTGACCTGAGGGCTCGGTCGTCATGAACAGTTGCCGTTCTGATGCACGCTCGGACCATGACAGCTTCGTGCTCTTGACGAACCATGGGGCGTTTCGTTCGATGGTTGTAACTGCCCCCGAGACTGGCCCGCATGCGTTTGGTCCGTTCTGCTGTGTGCCGCATGATACTTCTCGCATGAAAGACCCTGTAGCCTGTTGGGGTAACTCCCCGGCCTCGACGCCAACGGGCCAATGTCAAGCGCTGCAGTCGCCATCCGGCCGCCGAAAAGACAACGCAAGCGCAGCCGGGAATACTAATTACCGTAAGTGAGATGTGGGGGGACAGGAAGGGGGTCAGTTTGGATCACCGAGGCCATCGTGAAGATTCAAGTGAAGACCGTACTTCGCAAAATTCGGGTCAAGAATAGAGCCTAGGCGGCAGCAATCTGGGCCTTGCACAGCCAGATCCTTCCGAACGCCCTGCACACGGGCAACGGGCGAATTGCCTCCCACCCCGACCAACTTGAGCTGCGCAAGGTCCAGCCCTCCGAAGCTCGGCCCAAGAGCAGGTGAGGTAGCGGGCTGCCAAATACGTCAGCGCAACGGAGGGGGAATTCGCGGCTATCTCGCCTCGAGGGAAAAGACGGGGCCCAAGAAGGGGGAGGGATCTCGCCCGGGCACCAAAGGGAAGGTGCCCCTAAGACCTGCTTCGCGAGGCACATTGCCGGTGACCACCCGGATCGTATCGCGGACACCGCGCGCGCTAAGCGAGCGCCCGATCAAGCCGACGTCGTTCCTGACACTTTCCTGCTGCGACTCCGGAGCCAGTCCGAGCAGAAGTGCGCGGACCACGGGCTTCCGCCCAGATGCCGACCACGCGGCAAGCCTCTGCTGGATCGGCCACCGTCTCGAAGGTCGGTATGGGCAGGCGCGCCGCCTGAGCTAAGAAGAAGAGACCGTGCTGCTCGGGAGAGTCGAACTGATACAGGTACTGCATGACCGCCGTCACGGCGCGAGGCCTGACCGAGCCATCCCTTGTCGAACGTTTCGCCGAGATAGGCCGCAAGCGCGGACTTGATCGGTTCCGATGAGCTCCGCGAATTGTTCATCGAAGTCGAAAATAATCAAGGGCCAAGCGTGCCTTGGTTCGACAGCGCCGACCCAGACTACTTTCTGCGCGCTACGAAATCACTGCCGCCAACCGTTCCCTCGTCGACTCGCTTCCGCTAGGACCAACTGGCCTCCATCCTTGGATCGATCTGCTGGTTCGGCTGAGCAAACTGCCTGAGCACGTCAGGCCTTTAGCTCGACAGGCTGACAGGCCAAGAGGCAAAGCATCTCGTAGAGTAGGGTTGCTCCGTGCAATGCAGTCAGGCCTCCGACATCGAAAGGCGGCGATACCTCGACGAGGTCAGCGCCAACGAACCGCACACCGCGAAACCCACGCAGCAATCGGATAGCCTCGCGCATCGTCAATCCACCGGCCTCGGGTGTGCCGGTGCCGGGGGCAAATACGGGATCGAGTGCATCGATGTCGAACGACAGGTAGGCCGGCAGTTCACCGACGATGCGCCTGGCCTCGCTTACGACTCCGTCGATCCCGAGGCCGTCCAATTCGTCCATGAAGACGACACGCATGCCTTGATCGCGCGAATAGTCCCAACCTTCGGAGGACGTCTGTGCACCCCGAATGCCGATCTGGATCGTGCGCCGAGGATCGATCACGCCGGCCTCGACCGCTCGCCGGAAAGGGGTACCGTGCATGAACTTGCTGCCGGCAAAACTGTGCCACGTGTCAGTGTGGGAATCGATATGAATGAGGCCGAGAGGCCTGCGCGCGCCAAGGGTCTTCAAGATCGGGTAGCTTACGGCATGGTCGCCGCCGGTCGTGAGAGGCATGACGCCGGCTTCGGCGATTGGGCGGTAAAATTGGTGGATCCCCTCGATGGACGCTTCCAGATCATAAACGGCGGGAAAATTGACGTCGCCGATGTCCCCTATCCTCTTTAGGTCAAATGGATTTTGCCGGGTCGTTGGATGGATCGTGCGCATCAGCGAAGATTGGTTGCGGACCTCGCGTGGACCATGGCGCGCGCCAGGCCGATTCGTGACGCCGCCATCGAAGGGCACTCCCACCAAGGCAATGTCAATTTTCGACAGGTCCTCGATGAAGGGCGCGCATGAATGTGGGGATACCCATGTACCGCGGCCGCTTGATTTGGGTCTGATCCGTTTTCATGCTGTGTGGTCCTCGTCTTGCCCATTCTGATGTCACGACTGTCTTGGCGTTGGTCTGACCGGTGCCGATGTGTCAGTTGAATTGCCATGCAGCCATTCTGGCTGATGATGTTTAGGAGACACAACTCATGAGCGGACATGGTTACGAGCAGGGCGCCTCGTTCTGCCCTTCATCGGGCATTGCACTTTCGGCAAGCGCCCGATCCGCCAACGCTACAGGGGCTTGTGGCCCGGGGTCAGGTGGTGGGTATCGATCTAGTCGAGAGCCGCGCCCGCCCCTAGGAGCCGAGTAGCATCACGGGCTTCCACCCGCGTGATGACCCCGCCGGGCTCCCGGATCACGCAGTCAACTGCAGCCGTTTGGCGTTGCCAGTCCGCGGCGGTACGCGGCGGTTTTAGAGCCACGGCGAACCGCTCGCCTGCCTCCTCGATCGTCATAAGACTGCGCGTTGTCGGGTCAGTGCCCGATGTCGTAGATGCGCGCGCGGATGTCGATGAGCGGGTTGAAGCTCGGATGGCTCGTCACGTCTTTCACGCGCTCGCCATCGATGTAGACGACGCGGCCATCTCATATCGAACCTTTGTATTGCCCGCCCGTTCTGATCATCGGGAAATGCTCTCCTGATCAAAGTTGGCGCCGATGGGACGGCGATGGATCCTTCACAATTGATGCAAGGGAATGGCCAGACTCGCGTTTGCGGGCGAAACACCTGCACGCGAGGGTTTCCTACCTTTCTCTGCCCATGTGACCTGCATGACATTTGAGCGCCCTGCCTGATTGCTAAGCAAAAGGCTAAGTTTTTCAGTCACAGGAAGAGCAATGTGGCGTTGAATTAATGCGCTATTTTTAAATGGCACGCAGGTTGCGAATGCTATTCGGGTGAAGGGGTGAGCCAGATGCCCGAGACGTTCGAGGTCGACCTCAATGGGAAGAAGCGGCTTCCACTACAGGAAATCCATCGAGATGTGATTGCTGCCAGGGTGGCTGGGCGCATCCTCTCCGGGCTGGCCAATTCATCCGCGTAACTGACCCTTGCGGAAAACAGGCTGGGGATTTCTGGGCGTTCAATGCTGCCGCCCTCGATGAGCACCTTTCGGCGATGCACACCCGTGTCTGGGTGAACAAGCTGTGCCCCTCTCCTGGCGAGTCGTTTCACACCAATCATCGCCGCCCCATTCTTCAGGTGATCGCAGATACGTGCGGCGTCCACGATCTTCTGACTGCTGCATGCGATGAACATCGTTATCGGCTTTACGGCATTCAGGGCGAGCACGCGAGCTGTGAAGGGAACCTCCGGATATCGATGAAGCCATTCTTCTCTGGGCGCATGTATGTGCCCCAGCCTCTCAATCTGTTTTCAAACGTAAAGGTCTTTCCTGACGGCCGCGTGCTGACGTGCGAAAACCCGTCGAAGCCCGGGACTACGTCGTATTCAAGGCGTGGATCGATTCCATCATTGCGATTTCGGCCTGTCCCCAGGAATTCAATCCCATCGCGGGCTGGTATCCGACTGAGCTGCATGTCGCGCTCTTCGAAGAGGCAGCGTCATGACTACCAGTGAGATCTCTAGTGCCCGGCGGGTTTGGGCGCTCCATTCGGGCGCCGCGCGGTTCACGGATCACGGTCATCGATCTCTACGGCCAGCAGACAGGAGATTTCGTCGCGGTCGCGCAAGAGGATGTCACCGAGGGTCTATCCGGCGTCGAAACGCGTCGCGCGCTGCTTTCACTCTACATCAAGGCCGGTGATCTCCTTTACTCGAATCGCGGCCGGCCCATGCTGCAATTGATCGAAGACACGATCGGCGTTCACGACTACACCGTGCCGGCCTGTGACCCCTCAAGGTACGAAGTCGATTTCGGTGTTCCCGGCCATCGCAACTGCTTGGAGAACATGCACGAAGCGTTGAAGCGCTACGGCATAGGCGTTCTCGAGGTGCCGGAGCCCTTCAACCTCTTTCAGAATAGTCCTGTGACGGTCGACGGTCGAACGGGAGTTGTCGACCCTCCGAGCGGGCCCGGTGATCGCGTCACGCTCGTCGCACTTATGGACGTGATTTGCGCTTTATCGCCTTGTCCTCAGGACATCATTCCGGGCAACGGGCTCGCGCCCAGCGACATGGTGATCCGCGTGGGAGACGGAGTGACCGCCGCATGCTTCTCATGAAAGAGCCGACGCTGGTTCGCCCACCCCAGTGCACCATCGAGGTCGCGGGTGGGACGGTCACCGCCTTTCCGGTTGCTCAAGGACAACTCATGACCATCTTGGACACGGATGGCGGACAGCCCGCCTCACTGTTCGGGGTGCAGCGCGGCTGACCAGTCCCACTTTCTCTCACCGCACCACACTCGCGTGTTCAGCAATTCTTTTATCCTGCGCCTCGGCATGCGGATCGTCACTAACCGGCGGCGCCCTGGCAATGGTGCTCGGTCGCGACACGGGCGGCGCGCATGACTTGCTGATGCCAATCAGCGAGGCGGGGGACTGCAAGGCCTATCCGGGCGCGACCGATAGGTTCAAGGACAGAGGTGCGCTCGGCGTTCGCGAAGTGTCCGGACTCGATCTCGTGCTCATCCCGGATCCTATCAATCTCTTTCTGAACGTCGCTGTTGGAAGCGACGGCAAGCTCGTCCCGCTGGGCGTCGCCTCAAAGGCCGGATCGCTGGCTATGTTCCGTGTCGTGATGGACCTGGTCATCGCTATCGCCGCACCGGCAGCGGACGAGCGGCTGTGGAGTAAGTGCGAAGCCTTCGCCCATTTTGGTTCACGTGCACAATCATGTCGAGAGAACCTGACCCCTTTCGCAAACACGCAGCTCGCGAGGCTGCAGGACCACCCGCGTCAAAGCAAGGAGTGTAGTGACATGCCTCGGAACGCAGTGCTCAAAGCCTGCCTGGGTCTTGCGACCTCGTCCTAAGCTCGGCAGCCCTGGCGGATGTGCTCGACGACGTCAAGAAACGAGGCGAAGCTCGTCATTGGGATGGAGGCGCAGTATGTGCCTTACGAATTCTTCAAGGATGGCCAGATCGTAGGGTACGACGTCGATATTCTGAACAAGTTTGCCGAGAAGCTCGGCGTCAAGGTCAAACTCGTCGATACCGAGTGGAACGGCATCCTCCCCGCACTTCTCGCGAAGAAGTTTGATGCCATCCTGTCAGGCATGACGATTACCAAGGAGCGCGCCCAGAAGCTAAATTTCGCGATGCCTTACGCAGAGGCGACCAACGTTATCCTGGTTCGCGCAAATGATGATCCGATCAAGACCGCCGAGGATCTCGCGGGCAAGAAAGTCGGAGCCCAGATCTCAAGCGCGGGAGACAAAGTAGCAAAGGAGTTCCAGGAATTGCTCAAGGCGAAAGGTAAACCCGGCTACTCCGACTACAAACTCTACGATCATTATCCCGAAGCGTACGTCGACCTGACCAATGGGCGGACCGATGGGGTCGTGAATTCTCTCTACGCTCGCCATTGTGATGAAGGAGCAGCCCGGGAAATTTAAGACCGTCGGCGGGATACAGAACCTCAAAGCGTATTTCGGCATGGCCTTCCGCAAAGAGGACGCCGATTTCCTCAAATTTGCAAATGAGCAGTTTGCCAAAATGAAAAAGGACGGCGAGCTCGCAGCACTGCAGACGAAGTGGTTCGGCTCGACCATGGAAACACCGAACGAGGTTCCAGCCGACCTTGCCGTGACGAACCCGCGTGATTAGGGAGGCGGCCGGTGGGTGCAATCGACTGGGGCGTGATGTGGTATGCGATCCCTTACATGCTGCAGGGAACGCTGGTCACGCTCGAAATCTCCGCGTTAGCGATGGTGTTGGGGTCTGTCGTCGGCATCATCTGCGGCTTCCTGCTCCTTTCCGAGCTGACACCACTCAAACTGGTTGTGCGGGCATACGTGTACTTCGTGCGCGGAACGCCCGCGCTCGTTCAGATATTTCTCGTCTACTTTGCGCTGCCAGTGATCGGTATCGATATTCCGGCATTCTGGGGGCCGTCGTCGCGCTCGGCTTCAACGCCGGCGGCTTTATCGCGGAGATCGTCAGGGCGGGGCTGCAATCGATCGACATGGGCCAGACGGAGGCAGCCAAGGCGATCGGCATGACGCATCGGCAGACCGCTGCTGCACATCCTGTTTCCGCAGTCGCTCCGACGGGTCACTCCACCGTTGACCAATGAGCTCATTACTCTCGTAAAGGCTCTTCGCTGCTCTCCGCAATTTCGATCTACGAGCTGACCCGCTCCACGCAGCTCATCATTTCGCAGAAATTCACGCCCTTCGAGCTCTACGCACTTTTGGCCGTGTTCTACCTCGTCATAATTTCCATCCTCTCCGAAGATTTCCGAATACATCGAGGCTAGGCTCGCGTGACGACCAAGACCGAGCCGCTCCTGCAGGTGCGCGGGCTGTCCAAGATTTATGGCGGCGTTCCGGTTCTCGATCGCGTGGACATCGACGTATTGCGCGGCGAAATCGTCATGGTGGTCGGGCCCAGCGGTGCCCGGCAAATCGACCATGCTCCGCTGCATCAACCGCATTGAGGATCCTACAGAAGGTGAGGTGATCATCGATGGGATCAACATGGCAGGTGAGATCCAAGGCGGAAGGCTTGTCGCCGACACGACCACTCGCACAGCCCGCAAGCGTCAGAAGGTCGGGATGGTGTTCCAGCGCTTCAATCTGTTCCGCGCATCTAACGGCACTGGACAACGTTGCGATCGGGCCGCATCGCGTTCTGCGCAAGCCGCTCGAGGAATCGCGGAGCTCGCCAGCGAGCTGCCTGATCGAGTGCAAACTCAGGCAGCACGCCGGCGAACGGCCCGTCGCAGCTCTCCGGCGGCCAGCAGCAGCGTGTCGCCATCGCACGCTGCGCTATGCGATGCAGCCTGTGCTCATGCTGTTCGATGAGCCGACGTCCGCGCTCGATCCTGAGCTCGTCGGCGAAGTGCTCGAGGTGATCCGCAATCTCGCTAAGGATGGGATGACCATGCTGGTCGTGGACTCACGAGATGCAACCCGCCCGCGATCGACGACGAATCGCGTTCGAGCGGACGGTGGCCGCATCATCGAGGAA
>ERZ1370068.6992-contig-5938_pt1 | contig 45017 bp, 49 predicted proteins | sample MGYA00561227_ERZ1370068 | MGnify/ENA primary metagenome ERZ1370068 (study PRJEB38410, sample SAMEA6850437) | metagenome | study: Metagenomic assessment of the ecological functions of the soil: analysis of the soil microbiota associated with the... | reverse complement strand
TACTTCGTTCAGTTACGTATTGCTCCCGGCGTCGCGCCCCACCTGGGCGGCATCGGGGCGGAGGTGCTCGACCGCGAGTGGCTGCAGTTCCACGCGGGCGTTCGCGGCGGACGACGTCTGCGCCCTCGAGGACGCGGGTGAGTTCCGCTATCGAAAGGACGGGCGCGCGCGCACTTCAACAGGCCGAGGTGGTGCGCACGCTCCAGGTCGCGTCCGGCTACGCGAAGGCGCGCGCACCTGCACGCGACGGCGTCGGCCGAGGCGTACGGCGAGTTCGCGGGCTCGTCGCCGGCCGCAGGCCCATCACGATCCTCGACCTGCTGGAGGTGCGCGAGACGTCCCTGCCCGTCCCGCTCGCCGAAGTCAGGCCCGAGGAGGCGATCCTCTGGCGCTTCTGGTGCCGGGCATGCAGGCGAGGGCGCCCTCTCCGGAGGCTCGCCCACCGCGCGGTCGCGCGCGCGATGAGCGTGCTGCGCCGCTACTGCCTGGCGAGGTTCCGGCGCGCGGGTCGGCCGGCGCCCAGGGTGTGGGTCCGGTCGCGAACAGCGGCGAGGGCGGCTCGACAAGGGCGCATGGCCGGCGCGACGGCAACCGCAGCGTGCGAGTACGCGGGCGCGCGCTTCACCATCACGCCCATGACGGCGGCCACGCGCGTGCGACGAAAGACCGGGGAGTCAAGTTCGCGCAGGGGCAGCGAAGCCGGGCAAGGGCGGACCAGCTGCCGGGCAAGAAGGTCTCCGACCCGCGTCGCCCGGCTCGGCGCGGCTGCGAGCCGGATTACCAGCTCGTCTCGCCGCCCGTCAACCACAGCCTCTACTCGATCGAAGGGACGTCAAGCTGCATGCTGCAGAGCTGGCGTCACCTCAACCCGACGTCAACTGCGGCCCTCAAGTACGTGGCCACGCACGGCGTCGAGCTCGTCTGCCTGGGCGGCGTGAACGCGGGCGCCAACCGGCTGCACCTCAGTCGGACGGCTGCGGCGGCACCGGCGCCGCCGCGAAGCGCGTCGACCAGAAGCACGCGGGCGTGCCCGTCCTCTCGCGGTGCCGCCGGCGGTGCAGGACCTGCTGGATCGAGGAGGGCGTGCGCGACCGCGTCGACGGAGTCGGTCGACGGCGGCGTGCAGGGCGGCGCGCGGGCCCTGAAGCTGGCCCTGCTGGGCGCCGACCGCGTCGGGCTTCGGCACGGCCCTGCTGATGACGCTCGGCTGCTCGATGCTGCGCCAGTGCCACCTGGCGGGCGGGCCGCAGCCCGGCGACACCACCGGCACCCGGCGCCTCGGCTGCACGCCCGGCGCGTCGCCACCCAGGATCCCGTGCACGCTGGTCGCCCGCTTCACCGGCCGCAGCAAGCACGTCGCCGTCGTACCTGCGCTTCGCGTCGCGCCGGCGAGATGCGCGCAGCGCATGGCGGCGCTCGGCGTGGGCAAGCGCCTGGCCGACGTGGTCGGCCGCCGCGACCTGCTCCAGCGCCGGGACCGATCTCGCCGTGCAAGGCCGCGCTGCGTCGGCGTCGATCGCCGGCTGCTGGGTCAGCGCCGTCCTCCGGCGCGCGGCTGGCGCCGCGAGCCTGGCGCGCCAGAGCCAGGTGCCACACGCCCGCCGCGCCGCGCGTGCGCGGTAGGACGGTGCGTGCGCCCGCGCCGCGGCGAAGGACGGTCGAGACCGTCAGGTCACGCCGAAGCTCACCCAACGTCGGACCGTCGTGCGTCGGCGTCGCGGCGCGGCGGGCGAGGTCGCGCGCCGCTTCGGCGACGCCGGCCTGCGCTTCCGGCCGGCACGCTCCTGCTGCCAGCACCGCGGCGCCGCGCGGCCATTTCTACCGCGCACTGGCCTCGCCGGCATGGACTTCCACATGCAGCGGCCTCGATGGCCGACTCCTGCTTCACCGCGGCCTACGGCGGCAAGGTCGTGATCGTGCCGGACCCGCGCCGCGATGGCGACCGGTACGTTCGTCCAGCCGGCTGCTCGTCGGCAACACGTTCGGCTACGGCGCCCGCCGCGGCCGCGCCTACATTGCGGGCCGCGGCGGCAACCGCCTCGGCATCTGCCTGCGCAAGTCGCCACGAGGGCGGCGAGCCCGCGCATCGTCGTCGGAGGCGTCGAGGCCGGACGCCTTCCAGTACATGACCGGCGGCGTCGCGGCTCGTGCTCAGGCCCGACCGGCTTCAACCTCGGGTCGGGATGACCGGCGGCGTCGTGTACCTTCTCGATGGCGATCCGGCGATGCTTTGCGAGACGCGCAGTACGTGAAGGCGTCGCCGGTGTCGGCTCGAGGACGCGCCCGCGCTGCGTCTCCTGCTGGAAGAGCATGCGGCGGAGACGGAGAGCCGGTCGCGGCCGCGCTCCTCGCGGACTTCGACCCGTCGCGATTCGTCAAGGTCACGACGCGGGTGCAGCCGGAAGCGATCGGCTGAGCGCGATCTCGAACTCGTCGGCCGGACAGCGGCCTGCTGTGCAGGTAGCCCTGGTACTCGTCGTTGCCCAGCGGCGCAGGAAGCCGAGCTGGTCGTCGTCCTCGACGCCCTCGGCGACCACCTGCAGGCCGCAGGCTGTGCGCCAGCGCGATGATCGCGCTGCACGATCGCGGCGTCGTCGCGTGTCGCGTCGACATGTCGCGGATGAACGACTGGTCGATCTTCAGCGTGTCGATCGGGAAGCGCTTGAGGTAGCTCAGGCTCGAGTAGCCGGTGCCGAAGTCGTCGATCGCGAGGTGCACGCCCATCGCGGCTGAGCTGCTCGAGCATGCACGACGGCTGCCGACGGCGTTCTGCATCACGACGGCTCTCGGTGATCTCGAGCTCGAGGTAGCGCGGCTGCGAGGCCGGTCTCGCGCAAGCGCGCTCGGCGACGCATCTCGACCAGGTCGCGTCTGCTGGAACTGCAGCGCGCCGAGATGTTGACCGCGACGCGCAGCGTCGGCAGGCCCCTCGTCCTGCCACGCCTTGTTCTGCCGGCAGGCCTCGCGCAGCACCCAGTGGCCGAGCGGAATGATGAGCCCGGTCTCCTCGGCGAGCGGGATGAACTCGGCCGGCGCGATGAGGCCGCCGCTCCGGATGCTGCCAGCGCACCAGCGCCTCCATGCCGATCGATCGCGCCGCTGCGCACGTCGATCTTGCGGCTGGTAGTGCAGCTACGAACTCGCCGTGCTCGAGCGCCTGTGCGCAGCTCGTTCTCCGAGCGCGAGGCGCTGCGGGAAGAAGGTGCTCATCTCCGGCGCGAAGAACTGGAAGCCGTTGCGGCCGGACTTCTTCACGTGGTACATGGCGGCGTCGGCGTTGGTGATCAGCGCCTGCGCGCTGCTCGCCGTGGTCGCGGGAAGAGGCTGATGCCGATGCTGGCGGTCGACGCGCAGCTCGTGCCCGTGCGACCGGACCGGCTGCGCTCGAGCGCATCGACGATCTTGCGCGCCGACCAGCGTCGGCGTCGTCGGCGTGCGCGACGCGGCGCAGCAGCACCACGAACTCGTCGCCGCCCGAGCCGCGACACCGTGTCCTCGGCGCGCACCGCCGGCGCGCAGGCGCTCCGGCCACGGCGCGCAACAGCTCGTCGCCGACGAAATGGCCGAGCGAATCGTTGACCGTCTTGAAGCGGTCGAGGTCGACGAACAGCACCGCGCAGCAGCGTCGCGCAGCGCTGGCACGCGCCGATCGCCTGGCCGATGCGGTCCTCGAGCAGCAGCGGTTGGGCAGCTTGGGTGAGGCGCGTCGTGCAGCACCATGTGCTGCAGCTCGGCGTTCGCCTCCTGCAGCGAAGCGCGCCATGCGCGCGGTCTGCGACGCCATGCCGCGCGTCGAACACCGACAGCACCAGCGGTCTGCACAGGATCAGGAAGCGTGATGACGGCGATGGTCGCCGCCATCCACGAGTTGTCGACCGCCGAGCCCGGTGAGGCAGATCGTGTCCGGCGCGAAGCGGCGCCGCCGCCATGCCGGTGTAGTGCATGCCGGTGATGGCGAAGCCCATGATCACCGCGCTGCCGCATGCTTCGGCGTAGATCATCCGCACCGAGTCGGCTGCGCAGCGTGAAGGCGATCCACAGCGCCGCGAGCGCGGCGCGCGATGGCGATCGACGATCGAGGCGGCGAACAGCAGCGGGTCGTAGCGGATCGGCGGCGACATCTCCATCGCCGCCATGCCGGTGTAGTGCATCGAGGCGATGCCGAGGCCCATCAGCACGCCGCCGAGCAGCAGGTTCTGCCGGCTGAGCGTGTCGCGGCTGACCGTGTAGCAGCGCGAAGCCCGAGACGACGACCGCGATCAGCATCGACAGCAGCGTGATCGGCACGTCGTAGCCCATCGGGATCGGCAGGCTGAAGGCGAGCATGCCGATGAAGTGCATCGACCAGATGCCGGTGCCCATGGAGAACGCGCCGCCCGAGCAGCCAGAGGCGCGCGGCGCGCCCTTGGAGGCGGTGATGCGCGTCGCGAGGTCGAGCGCCGTGTACGAGGCGAGCGTCGCCACGAGCACCGAGACAGCACCAGCCAGTAGCTGTGAACCGACCATGGTGCACCCCTGTGCAGTCGGACCACGCGGGCGGCGCTGCTCGGAACGGCGGACGGGGATCGTACTACGGCGTCTGCGCCCTCCAGGACGTACTGGAAAGCTAGACGATCACGCCCACCTCGCGGCCCGCCGGGAGCGCCATGGGCGCGTAGGCCTGCCACGCCCTGCGCCAGCCGCGACGACCGCTTCCGCGATCACGCCGGCGCTCGTGCACGAACACCAGGCGCAGGTGCCGCGGGTGCCCGCCGTCCGCCGACGAGCATCGAGCCCCGGCAGCAGCGACACGCCGTGCCGCAGCGCGACCATCGCGCGAACTCGGACGCGTCGCCGTGGGGAGTGCGCGCCCACATCGAGAGGCCGCCCTCCGGCAGCGTCAGGATCCAGTTCGGGCAGGTGCTCATGCAGCGCCGGTCCGCCAGCGCGTCGCGCTGACCAGCGATCTGCGCGCGGCGCAATCGCCGCACCTCGTCCGCGCGCTCGAGCAGGCGTACGGCGACGACCTGGCTGAGCATCGACAGACCCGAGGTCGGCGGCGACCTTGAGGCTGGCCAGGCGCATCAGCACCGGCTCCGGGCGCGCGGATCCAGCCACGCGCAGGCCGCCCCAGCACAGCTTGCTGAGCGAGCCGATCGAGATCCACCGGCGCGTGGGGGGCCAGCGCGGCCAGCGACGGCGGGCGGCGCCGAACCCAGAGCGATGTCCACCAGCGACTCGTCCTCCACGATCGTGCACGTGCGCCTCCGAGGCCATCCGCGCGATCTCGCGCCGCGCGCCCTCCGGCAGCGATGGCCCCGGTCGGGTTGTGGAAGGTCGGCGTCAGGTAGAGCAGGCGCGCGGGGTCCGCTGCGCACGGGCGGCGCGCACGACGCTTCCGGCCTCAGGCCGTCGGGGCCGGCCTCGACCGCCGCGAGCGTCGCCCCCAGGCGCCGAGCGCGTCGAGCGCGCCCAGGAAGGTGGGGCTCTCGACGAGCGCCGGTGTCGCCGCGCCGCAGAAGCAGCGCGCCCGCCAGCGCGATCGCCTGCTGCGCTCCGCTCGTGACCATCACCTGGCTCTCCGGAGTGGGCAGCCCGCGCCGCCTCGAGGTGGCGCGCGATCGCGCGGCGCAACGCGGGCGAGGCCCAGCACGCGGTAGCCGTGGTTCGCGCGCGGCCTGCGGCCAGCGCCTGCCGGACTGCGCCACGCTGGCTCCTCGATGAGACCGGGCAGCGGCGGCAGGCAGGCGCACGTCAGGTCGATGGTGCCCGGCCGGCGTGTGAGGCCGGCGACGAACGGTGTCGCGCTTCATCATCACGGTCGGTGCCCGCGCTGGACCACTCGCGGAGCCGCCCGCGGTCGGCGCCGGCGCGCGGCGCACCCGGTGCCGCTGCCCTGGCGGCTCTCCAGCCACTCGTCGCCGCGTAACAGGTCGTAGGCCTGGACGACGGTCGTGCGGCTGACCGCGAGTTGCCGCGCGAGCACGCGCTCGGGTGGAAGCCGGCGGCCCACTTCGATCTCGCCGCGCTCGATGGCGGCGCGCAGCGGCGTCGGCCAGACGGCGATAAGAGGTCCCGGACGCGAGGACCATGGGCCGAGCTGGGCGATGGGGTCGTTGGGCATTCTCGCTGTTCAGTCCACTTTCGCAGCGATTGGCTCTTGAATGCTAGGTCAATGTGGCCCAGATTTCAACCTGAGTTGCGCCGGATCAGCGAGTCGAATTGGATGGACCCAGAGGACGGAGGCCAAGATGAGCTGGACCCAAGACGCTGTCGCTGCAGACCCGGGCCGTGCACGCGGGCGAGCTCGGAGCGCCGGCCCGGCGCGCCCCTCACGACGTTCCCGTCCACCACTCGACGCGATGTTCGTGACCACGGACGCGGGCTGGGCCAGCTACAACGACATCGACCTACCTCCGGTCTCAACAACATGCCGAACCAGGTCCACGTCGCGCAGCAAGCTGGCGGACCTCGAGGGGGAGAAGCCGGCCTGGTGACGGCGAGCGGCATGGCCCGCCATCACGCCCACGCTCCTCACCGTGCTCGGCCGCGGCGGGCACCTGCTCGCTGCAGAACAGCCTGTACGGCGGCACGCATTCGTTCATCACGCACGACTTCCCATCGCTCGGCCTGAGCCACACCTTCATCGACGCGACGCGCCCGACGGCTGGGAGAAGGCGCTGCGCCCCGCAGACGAAGGCGGTCTACGTCAGGCCCTCACCAACCCGCGGCTCGACGTCGCCGACCTCGGAAGGCGTCGGCGCGCTTCGCCCGCGACCACGGCCTCACCAGCATCATCGACAGCACGTTCGCGACGCCGGTGAACCTGAGGCCGATCGAGCTGGGCTTCGACCTCGTCCTCCACAGCGCCACCAAGTACCTCGAACGGGCACTCCGACCTCGTGGCCGGATGCGGTGATCGGCTCGCGGCGGCCTCGGTCGAGCAGGTGCGCCACAAGCTCAACCATCTCAGGGGGCAGCGCCGATCCGCACGTCTGCTTCCTGCTGCAGCGCGGCGTGAAGACGCTGGCGCTGCGGGTGGCGGCGCAGAACCGCAACGCGCTCGAGATCGCGGCCTGGCTCGAGAAGCATCCGAAGGTGGCGACGCGTCCACTACCCGGGGCTGGCCAGCCATCCGCAGCACGAGCGCGCGAAGCAAGCTGTTCGCGGGATTCGGCGGCGTGCTGAGCTTCGAGATGAAGGCGTGACGCGGCGGCGGCGGACGCGTTCCTCCGCCGGCTCCGGCTGGTCGTGCGCACGGTGAGCCCTGGGCGGGGTGGAGACGCTGGCGACGCGGCCGGCCGCGACTTCGCACGCGTCGATGTCGGCGGAGGAGCGCGAGAAGGCCGGGATCCCGGACGGCCTCATCCGAATCGTCGGTCGGCATCGAGTCCCCGGCCGACGTGATCGCGGACATGGAGCAGGCGCTCGAGGGTGTGAAGGCCTGAAGCCTACGATGCCCGGGCTGGCGACCGGCGGCTGCTGCGCGGACGGGTGCAACAGCCGCAGCACGTCCGGCAACAGCCGCTGCGCGTGACCGCGTGCGAACTTCGTCGGGTGGCGAAGTCCACGAAGAGGCGGTGCGCGCTCGGGAAGTCGAGCTGCGCGCGTGCATCAGCGGGCGCAGGTCCGCGAGCGGCGTCCCCGTTTCCTGCGCGACGTCGGCCAGGGTCGCGAGCAGGGGCGACGAGATGCGGTAAGGTGCGCGCGTCGTCGTCGACCGCGTGTTGGAACGCGCGGCGCGCCTCGTCCCTTCCGGCCGGCGGCGGCAGGATCGTGCCGCGCCAGTAGTGCGCCATCGCGAGAGCGCGGTGACAACGCGATCGCCCGGTCGAGCGCGGCGCTTGAGGGCGGCCAGTCCGTCGCCACGCTCGAACGCGCGCTGTGCCTCCTGCTGCAGCGCGTCGAACGCAGCGGCCGACCCGAAGCCCGGCGGGTGCACAGACACCGCGGGCGGCATCCAGCAGGTTCGCCGCGGGGCGACGAACAAAGAGCGGCACCCGCGCCTCGTGCGCGCGCGCGGCGATCTTCAGCAGGCTGGCGCGGTAGCGGGCCGGCGCGTCAGCCTCGCGAGTCGTGGGCAAGGACCTGCTGCTCCCTCGGCAGCAGCAGCGGGTCGAAGACGGGCACCTGGCCTGCCGCCAGTGCGGCCACGCGTCCTCGCCGCGGCCGTGGGCGGCGTCGATCTGGCGGCGGGCGCGCCAGTTGCCGCCACGAGTGAGCTCGACACGGGCAGCAGGCGTGCCGACAGGTCGCGCAGCGGCGCGACCGGCGCCGAGCCGGCCCAGGGCTCATTGCCGACGTACGATCACGAGATCGGGCTCAGGCCGAGTGCCATCGGCACCAGGTTCGCGACGCGATCGCTGGCCCAGCCCGGGCAGGCCAGGTTGATCGTCTCCACCGGCACGGCGCTCTTGCGCTCCCACCAGGCCGGCCACGAGCTGCGCGAACGCGCCGTCGGCGCCCGCGAAGAGCCCGAACATGGTGGAGTCGCCGAGAAGCGCGTGCGTTACTGCGGCGGGCTCCCGGCGCCTTGTGCTTCGCGAAGCGCGCGGGCCGGAAGCTCGGCGCCAGGAACAGCCGCCTGGCTCGCTCGCGTTCGCCGCCGCCAGCGACTCGCCCGCGTTCACCCAGTCGGGGCGGGGATCGTCAGTGGTCTGGACCGTCCTCGACGAGCGGCGAGAAGCCGTGCTCAGCTCTCCGCGTAGCTCTGCATGGGATCGCGCGGCGGCAGGATTCGAAGACGCGCAGCCCGAGGTCGAAGAGCACCAGAGGCCCAGCCCGGCCGCGATCGACGGCAGGCGCAGCCGCCACAGCGGCGTCACTGCGCCGGAGCCGGAAAGCGCCAGTGCTTCGGTTTCAGGCCGGGGAGGAACGCGCCTCTTCTTTCGGCATGAGGCGCGGATCCCTGGCAGCCCGCGTGCGTCAGCGCCCCGCCAGCTTCTCCGCGAGCCACGTGTTCATGCGCGCGACCGTCTCCGGTGTCGTGTTGTGCCCGGTCTCGAGCGCCAGCAGCAACTGCTTCTCCGCCGGTATCACGGGTACGCCGCGTACATCGACGCGTCCGGAGGGCAGGTCGTCGTTGTAGCCCCAGCGAGTAGCGGCCGGAGCACCGCACGCGAGCGCTGAAGTTCGCGACGTCGTAGTACGCGGCGATGGTGTCGATCTTCGCCTGCGAGCGGTGCGCGCTTCTCGTCCTCGAACATGTGCGGCCAGCCGCCGGCAGTGGCCGTGCAGGTAGCCCCGTCGTGTCGGCGAGCGCGGGGTAGGAGACGCCCGAGCACTTCACCCGCGGGTCGAGGGCCGCCGTGACGATGGAGAGCCCGCCGCCCTGGCTGCCGCCGTCGACGCCGAGCGTACGACCGTCGTAACGGGGCCGGCTCACCAGGAGTGTTCGCGCGCACGCAGGCAAGGTAGACGCGGCGGTAGTAGTAGCGGTCGCGTGTCGTCGAGGCTCGTGGATGCGGTAGCCGGAGCGCGCCCCAGCGGCAGGTCGTCGTAGATGCGGCCCCTCCAGGTTCGACGGGGATGCCGTTGATGCCGATCTGGAACGTGATGATCCCGCGCTCGGCCATATCCGACCATCCCGTGGCCTGACCGCGGTCGGACGCCCGGCGCCAGGCACGCGCCAGGCCGCGGGGAAGGGCCCGTCGCCCTGCAGGCTCGCACAGCGCTCCGTAGAGCGTGGGGTCAGGTGCCCGGCTCGAGCGCGACGTTCTGGAGGCTCACGTGGAAGCAGTCCGGCCTTGGCGGTGCTCGAGCCCGGCTCAGTTCGGAGCTTCGCGTCGACCGGCCTCGGCCCAGCTCGCTTCCTGGCCTGGTCCCAGAACGCGTCGAAGTCGGCCGGCTCGAGGCACCGTGGCTGATCTGGTCGGGGCGTAGCCCGCCGTCGCCAGCCCGCGGTAGTCCTGGCCGTCCACCTTCGCGGTGGCCACGAGGCGCAGGAAGCCGGGCTGCGTGGAGGCCTTGGCCTTCACGACGCAGGCCCCTCCGCGGGCACCGGCGACGGTCTTCGCCTCGGTCGGCTTCATGCGCTCGGGCCTCAGCGTGTACGCGACCGGAGCGCCGGGCACGCCGTAACCGTCGCGCGTCACCGTCACGCGGAACGATGCGGGCTGCCCCAGCGCATACGTCCAGTCGGCGCGGTGGGAACTGACCTGCACTCGAACCGTGCCCGTGGTTGGTCCTGGGCGAACGCGGCGGCCGCGGCCAGGACAGTGCCGCCGCCGCCGAAGGGCTGCGCGTGGATGCGGGTTCATGGCCGCGAAGTATAGAGGCTTGAGATGCCACGGACGTGCACGGGCACGAGCACGTCCACGAGCACGATCCACGACCGGGTTAGTCGAGCCTCTTGCGGAACCTCAAGCGACGCGACTCGTCACAGCAGGCCCGTGCCCATCAGGGCCAGCACGACGCACTCGCGCCACAGGGTCGTCGATCCCGGCAGCGCATCAGGAAGATCCCGCGGATGACGTTGGCGTAGTAGCGCAGCGGGATCGCGTAGGTGATCGCCTGGATCACGGGCGGCATGTTCTCGATCGGGAAGATGAGGCCCGAGAGGTAGATCATCGGGATCATCACCAGGAACGCCGCGGCCATCATCGCCTGCTGCTGGTTGCGCACGATGCGTCGAGACCAGCAGGCCCAGGCCCAGCGTGTTCAGCAGGAAGAGCTGGGTGATGCCGAGCAGCAGGAGGAACGACCCGCGCAGCGGCACGCCGAAGCCAGCGTCAGCGACGCCGGTCGACGAGATCACCTGCGAGCGTGCCGATGAGCGGCGAACGGCGCCAGCTTGCCGACCAGCAGCTGCCAGGGCCGCAGCGGGCGTCACGCATGAGCTGCTCCAGCGTGCCGATCTCCTTCTCGCGCACGACCGCCATGGCCGGGAGCAGCATGGTCATGATGCATGAGGACCATGGCCAGCACCGCCGGCACGTAGAACCAGCGGCTCTTGAGGTCCGCGTTGTAGCAGACGCGCGGGACGAGGTCGATGCGCCCCGGCGGGCGTGACGGCGCCGCTCGCCCGCGCCATGCGGATGCGCTCCCGCACGTTCGCCTGGTCCGCCGCATTCACGATGGCGGCGGCGTAGCCGATGCGCCTGCGTGGCGGCCGAGAGTCGCTGCCGTCCGCGATCATCTGCACGCTCGCGGTGTGGCCGCCGCGTGCGCGCGGCGCCGTAGCCGGCGCCCGATCACGAGCGCGACGTGCGCGCCCCGACACCAGCCAGGGATCGATGCGCGTGCGGGCTGTCCTCGCGTCGCGAGGAGCGTGAAGTAGCCCGAGGCGACGAAGCGGTCCACCAGCTCGCGGCTTCCCGGGCTGCGGTCCTGGTCGACCACCACCATCGGCACGTCGCGCACCTCGGTGTTGACCGCGTACCCGAACGCCACGATCTGCAGGATGGGGGCCGCGAAGATCAGCGGCAGCATCTTGTGGTCGCGGCGGAGCTGCAGCAGCTCCTTGACGATCACGTGCCAGAGCGTGCGCACCTCACGCCTCCCGCCGGGCCATGCCGCAGCGAGGCCAGCCCCAGCGTCACCACCGCGAAGCGCGGCCAGGAGCGCGAGCTGCTCGACGTAGGGCCCCAGCCCCGCGCCTTCAGGATGATCCGCGCAGCACGCACCAGGAAGTGGCGCGCCGGCACCAGGTTCGGTGATCGCGCGCGGCACGACCGGCATGGTGCGGATCGGGAAAGATGAAACCCGGAGAGCAGCATCGGCCGGCAGCAGGGACGTGAGCAGGCCGATCTGGAACGCCAGCGCCTGCGTGTCCGCGATGGTGGAGATGAGCAGGCCGAAGCCCAGGGCGCCCAGCAGGTACACGCACCGTCGCCACGAACAGGTCCGGGTAGGAGCCGCGCACCGCGACACGCCGAACAGCACGCGCGCGGCCACGATGATGATGCGCGGTGGCCAGCAGCGAGATCACGAGGTAGGGCAGTCGTCTTGCCCAGGATCAGCTCGGCCGTGCGCACGGGCGACACGCGGATCTGCTCCATGCGTGCCGCGCTCCTTCTCGCGCACCACCGACATCGCGGTCGAGAGCACCGCGGTCAGCATCAGCAGGAAGCCGATGAGGCCGGGCACCAGGAACTGCGTCGAGCGCAGCTCGGGGTTGTAGAACACGCGCGGCTCGTAGACGCTCGGCTCCGGCGTGGGCGAGCCGCGCGCGCAGAGCCGCGTGCAGCAGCGCGTGAGTTGGCCTCCGCCGTGATGGAGCCCGCGTAGCCCAGGATGGTCTGCGCGGTGGTGGAGTCGGTCCCGTCGATCAGGAGCTGCACGGCGGCGGTGCGCCCGGCCGCCAGGTCCTGCCCGATACCCGCGGGGATGACCAGCACGGCCTTGGCCTGCGCGTGCGCGTGATGCGCTCGAGGTCGTCGCCCGCGTCCGCCACGGCGGTCACGTCGAAGTAGGTCGAGTTGACGAACGCGCTCAGCAGGTCGCGGCTGGCCGCGGCTCCCGTCCTGGTCCTGCACCGCCAGCGCCACGTGCCGCACGTCGAAGTTGAGAGCGAAGCCGTACAGCACCAGCATGAACGCGGGCAGGCCGATCAGCATGATCAGGCTCAGCGGGTCCCGCGCGATCTGGCGCAGCTCCTTGCGCGCGACGGCCCAGGTCTTCCTCATGCCCTGGCGGCGCGCGCGCCTGGCTTCCGCCTCGCTCCACGTGGTGGATGAACACGTCCTCGAGCGAGGGCACGATGCGCTCGACGTGGGTGGGCGCGTTGCCGGCCGCGGCCAGCGCGTCCTGCACCTGCCGTTTCCGCGCTCGACGTCCTCCACCACGACGTGCAGCCGCGTTCCGAAGATCGAGACCTCGCGGGCCCAGGGCTGTCCGTCCAGCGTGTCCAGCGCGTCGGCGGGTGCGGGCACGCGACCTCGAGCACGGCGTGGCCCGCGAACACCTCCTTGAGCTGCGCCACCGCGCCCAGCGCGGCCAGCTTGCCGGCATGGATGAGCGCGAGGCGATGGCAGTACTCCGCCTCGTCCAGGTAGTGCGTGGTCACGAACACCGTCACGCCCGACGCGGCCATCTCGTCGATGAGCGCCCAGAAGAGCCGGCGGGAGAGCGGGTCGACGCCGCTCGTGGGCTCGTCGAGGAAGACGATGCGCGGGCGGTGCAGGATCGCGCAGGCGAGGGCCAGCTTCTGCCGCCAGCCGCCAGGCAGCTCGCGCGTCAGGCGGTCCTCCTGGCCGCGCAGGCCCGTCATCTCGATGGCCCAGCGCTCGCGCTCCAGCGCCTCGCGCCCCGCGCAGCCCGTACACCCCGCCGAAGAAGCGGATGTTCTGCAGCGCCGTCAGGTCCTCGTACAGGCTGAACCGCTGGCTCATGTAGCCGATGCTGCGCTTCACGCCCTCCGGGTCCTTCGCGACGTCGATGCCCAGGACGCGCGCGTGCCGCCCGAGGGGCGCAGCAGGCCGCACATCATGCGGATGGTCGTCGACTTGCCCGCGCCGTTCGCGCCCAGGAAGCCGAAGATCTCGCCCTGCTCGACGTCGAGCGTGATGCCGTCGACGGCCACGGAAGTCGCCGAAGCGCTTGGTGAGGTCGCGCAGCTCGACCGCGGTCGCCATCAGCGCGCCGTCGCGCGCTGGAGCGCGGCATCGGCCTGGCGCAGCGCGGCGCTGGGCGGAGGTGCGCTCGAGCGCCGCGCGCAGCAGGCCGAGCTCCGCGTCGAGACAGCTCCGACGAGGGGATGACGCCCTCGCGGTAGCGATCGGACGCCACCCGGCGGTTCTCCTTCGCCGACTCGACCGCGCGCAGGGAAAGAGAGGCGCGCGCGCCGGCCGTGCGCCGCTCCTCCACCCGCTGCGTCACCTCGAGGCGGATGCGCCGGTCGAGGTCGGCGAGCTGCTCCTTCACGCCGCTCGGCCTGTGCCTGCGCGCGCGCGATGGCGGCTCCGGTGCGGCCGCTGTTGAACAGGGTCCAGTTCACGGTCACGGCCGCGTCCCAGGTGTGGCTTCCACTCCGCCGTGGGCGGCAGGATCAGCCGGTTCGGGTTCGCGTAGTCGAGGCCGGCGGAGCCCAGATCTCCGGCAGGCGGGCACCCTTCTCGGCTCGCACGCGCGCGTCGGCGGCGGCCACCCGCGCGACCAGCGCGGCTCGCTCCAGGCGGGCCTCCAGCGCTGCGGCCGCCAGCGCGCTCGCGTCGGCGTCGGCGGGGGACGGGGCCTCCAGCGGCTCCGCGGCCTCGATGCGGACGTCGGCCGGCCGGTCGAGCAGCCGCCGGAGCTGCGCTTCCGCGATCTGCGAGGTCCCGGCGCGCGCTCGAGCGAGGCTCAGCTCCGCGCGGTCGCGCTCCACCTGGACGGCCAGCACCTCGTTGCGGGCGGCCAGGCCGACCGCTTCGCGGTTGCGCGCGTCCTTCAGGTGCGCGTCGTACGAGCCCAGGCCTTCGCTCAGCACCTCTTCCGTCCGGCTCAGCGTGGCCAGGGTCCAGTAGGCGGTCGCGACCTCCAGCACGAGATCGCCACGGCCGGCCTCGACGTCCCTGGCGCTCGCCTGCCGCTCGAGGTCGGCGCTGTCGACCGCGCGGCGGAGACGGCCGCCGGTGTACAGCGGAAGCTGGACCGCCAGGCGCGTGCGGAAGTTGTCGGGGAAGTTGGGGAAGATCGCGACGCCGCCGACCGCCACGTCAGGCACGTCCGAGCTGGCGCACGTAGCCTCCCGGAACGTCAGCTCCGGCAGGCGCTCGCGCGCGCCCCGCGCAGGTCCGCTTCGGCGGCCTCTCGCCGGCACGCAGCCGGCCCAGGGTGGCCGAGGCGGCCAGTGCGCGCTCGGTCGCCTGCGCGAGCGTCAGCCGTTCGACCGTCGCCTCCTGGGCGGCGGCCGCCGAGAGCCAGCAGCAACAGCATCCACACCGGTCTCATGCCCGAACCTCCGCGGCGCCCGCGCGGGCGCGCTGCCGGCGTCGCGCATCCGGCGGATGAACACGTCCTCCAGCGACGGCAGGATCGGCCGCGCCTGCTCGACGTCGAGCCCCTGCCCGGCCAGCGGCGCCCGTCAGCTCGCGCGCCGCTTCCGTCCCGCGCTCGCGCGGCTCGCGCGGCAGGGACACGTGGAGGCGCTCGCCGAACGCCTCCACCTCCGCGACCTCCGGCCGCGCGCGCAGGGCCGCGACCGCCTGGGCCCGCGGCCGCGCGACCATCTCGACCAGCACGCCCGGCTCCTGCTCGCGCAGCGCGTTCGGCGTGTCCAGGCTCAGCAGCCGCCCGTGATCGATGAGCGCGATGCGCTGGCAGCGCTCGGCCTCGTCCAGGTACGGCGTCGTGATGAGCAGCGTGAGGCCGTCGCGCTGCAGGCGGGCGAGCAGGCGCCAGAAGTCGCGCCGCGAGACGGGATCGACGCCCGTGGTCGGCTCGTCGAGCACCAGCAGCTCCGGCGTGTGGATGAGCGTGCAGGCGAGCGCCAGCTTCTGCTTCATGCCGCCCGAGAGCTTGTCGGCCAGGCGCTCGCGGAACGGCGTCATGCGGACCAGGTCGAGCAGGCGGTCGCGGTGCTCCTGCCACCCGGAACGCCGTGGATCTCCGCGAAGAACGCGATGTTCTCGTCGACCGACAGGTCGCCGTACAGCGAGAAGCGCTGCGAGAGGTAGCCGACGCGGCCGGCCAGGGCCCGCCGGGCGCGCCCGGGATCGAGCCCGCACGTGCTCACGGTTCCGCCGTGCACGGGCAGCAGGCCCAGCAGCACGCGCAGCGTCGTTGGTCTTGCCCGCTCCGTCCGGGCCGATGAGCCCGAACATCTCGCCCCTGGTGACGTCGAAGCTCAGCTCCTCCACCGCGGTCAGGGTCCCGTACCGGCGCGTCAGCCGCTCCACCTGGACGACCCTCTCGTCGGCCATGTCAGGCTCCCGCCGCCGTGAGGCGCGCCTCGGCGGGCATGCCCGGCTTGAACAGGCCGTCCTGGTTGGGCAGGCCGACCTTGATCTTGAACACCAGCTTCACGCGCTCGTCGCGCGTCTGCACGTTCTTGGGCGTGAACTCGGCCTGCGACGCGATGAACGTGACCTTGCCCTGCCGCGTCTGGCCGTCGTCGGTCCGCACCTCCGCCGCCTGGCCCAGGCGGATGCGGGCCAGGTCCGGCTCCGCCACGTAGACGGTCAGCCAGGCGTCCGCCAGGTCGGTCACCACCACGATCGCGCTGCCGCGGCTCAGCAGCTCGCCCTGCTCGGCGACCTTCTCCGTCACGATGCCCGCGCGACCGGGCTCACCATCGCCGCGTCCTTGACCTCCTGCTCGAGCTGCGCGATGCGCGCGTCCACGGTGGCGACGCGGGCGCGCGCGGAGTCGATCTCCTCCGGGCGCGACCCCGCTTCGATCCGGCGCGCCCGCTCGCGCGCCGCCGTGAGAGCGGCCCTGCTGGCGGCCGCGCGAGAGCGCGCGTCGTCGCTTGCCTTCTGCGTGCCCGAGCCGGAAGCCAGCAGCCCCTCCATGCGCACGAGGTCCTTCTCGGCCGCGTCCAGGTCCGCCTCGGCGTGCGCGACCTGGGCCCGTGCTTCCGCGATGTCCTCCTGGCGCGACCCGGCCACCTTCAGCCGCAGCTCCGCGTCCGCCTGCAAGCGCTCGGCGCGCGCGGCGTCGAGCGCCAGCCGCACGTCGACCGTGTCCACCTCGGCCAGCGGCTGCCCGCGGCCACGCGGTCGCCTTCGTCCACGCGCAGCGCCGTCAGGGTGCCGGGCGTCTTGGCCGAGATGCGCACCTGGGTCGCTTCCACGTGCCCCGACGCCGTGATGACGCCGACGGGCTGCGAACGGCCGCAGGCCTCGGCCAGGATGGCGGATGCCGCGAGGACCGCCAGGGAAGCTCGAGACGTCATACGTTCTCCTTGTCGTAGTGCGTGCACATGCCGCGCAGCACGGTCTCCTTGAGCTGCTTCGCGAACGCCCGCGGCGTCGGGAACTCGAACGGCACGAGCCCTTCCGCCCGCGCGCGCCACGCATGGGCTCCGTCGCCAGGAACAGCGTCATGGGGGCCATGAAGGTCCAGTACCCGCAGAAGGGGTCGACGGGATGGAGGCTGCCCTCGGCGACGCCGCGCGCGATCACCTCCATGAGCGTCCCGATCACCACGGCCACACGCGGGAAGACCTCCCGGTCGACGCGGTCGGTGGTCAGCGCCTCGCGCATGAACAGCGCGGGGAAGGCGGGCCGCCGCGTGGTCGCCAACTCCGTCACGACGTCGATGAACGCCGCGAGCTGCTCCGGCGCGCGCCGCCCGGTCGAGGCCAGCGCCCGGACGGAGGCGCCGACCTCGTCGAACGTGGACGTCAGGATCGCGGTGTGGAGGCCACGTTTTCCGCCGAAGTGGTAGTTGATCATCGCCTTGTTGACCCCAGCCGCATCGGCGATGGTTTCGACGCTGACGCCGTCGTAACCATGGGCGGCGAACAGCTCGGATCCTGCGGTCATCAGGGACTCCATCGTGGCTTCGGAGTCCCGTATGTTTCGCTTTTTCAGTGTCTTGGCCATCTTCCCTTCGTCGTCAGCCAATCAACCGTTTGTTTTAATCAAACGGACGGTTGATAAAATAGGCCAGCCGGCCCGTTTGTCAAGGGAAAGTCGCCGGGCCGTGCGAGCCTCTTGGGCCGGTTTCCTTCCCGGCGGGACGCGTATACTTCCATATACAGACCGCACCCACTCTGGGAAAGGGAGTCGACGACATGAGCTTCTCGGCAACGCCCGTGGCCCACGTCGAGCCTGCCGAGCGTCGGCGCAGCACACGCGTCTCGCTCGAGATGGCGCTCCAGATCGTGATCGACGGCGAGGCGCATCCGGCGCGGACGGTCCTGGCCAACCGGCAAGGCGTCGTCGTCTACAGCCTCAAGCTGTGCCAGCGCGGCTCGATCGTCGACCTTCGCAACCCCGCCACGGGACGCGCGACCCGCGTGCGCGTCGCGTGGTCCTGGGTCGAGCAGGCCAGCGAAGCCAAGACCATCCGGCTCGCGCTCGAAAGGGTGGGCGCGGACCCCGGCCTGTGGGACGAGGCGTACGAGAGCGCCTGCGCGAGGAGAGCCTCAGGGAATGACAGCGAGTCGGCCTCCGTCGTAGGTGTCGGGGCGGCGACGCCCGCCGGCTGGCCCTCGTGGTCGACACGGCGGGTTACGATCCGCCCTGGCGCGATGATCCTGCGAGCCCATGGCCGCCGACGCATCCTGGCGCACGTCGCGCTCGCGGGCGGAGCGCTGTTGGCACCCCGAGCCGGCGCCGCCGGCAGGCTCGCACCCTACGCGATGCCCCGCACCGAGGTGCATCACGTGAAGGCGGCGGCCAACGGCCAGGAGTACGTGCTGTACGTGGCGCTGCCTCGCACGCTGCCTCCCGGCCGGCGCGTGCCGGTCGTGTACGTGCTCGACGCCGACTACTCGTTCGCGATCGCGCGGAACGTGGTCGATCACTTCGCCGACCGCGAGGACCTGCCGCCCATGATCGTGGTCGGGGTGTCGTACCCCGGCGGCATCGACGACATGGACGACTACCGCCGCCAGCGCACGCGCGACTACACGCCGACGCACAGCGTCGCCGGCGGATACGGGCCGGAGATCCAGAAGCTCTCGGGCGGCGGCCCCGCGTTCCGCGACGCGCTGGAGCGCGACCTGATGCCGTTCGTCGAGTCGCGCCATCCGATCGACCCGAAGGACCGCACGCTGGTCGGCCACTCGTACGGGGGCCTCTTCGCGACCTGGGTGCTGCTCACGAAGCCGGCGCTGTTCCGCCGCTACGTCGCGGTCAGCCCCCTCGCTCTGGTACGACGAGCGGATGATCTTCGACGTCGAGAAGAAGACGGCGAAGGAGCGCCGGGGCGTGCCCGCCGACGTGTTCCTGTGCGTCGGCGGGTTCGAGAACGCGCCGATGGTGACGGACCTCGCCGAGCTGGTGGCCGTCCTCCGGCAGCGCGGCGACTCCGCCGTGCGTGGACGACCACGTGTTCGAGGGAGAGACGCACGACAGCGTCTTCCCCGGCGCGTTCACGCGGGGCGTCCTCGCGGTGCACGGCTCGCAGCGACGGCCTGCGGCCGAGCCCTCAGGCCTCCCAGGGCAGGTCCGGCTTCCCGAAGTGCCCGTAGTTGGTGGTGCGCCGGTACAGCGGCCGCAGCACAGCCGTAGCCGCTCCACGATCGCGCCCGGCCGGAAGTCGTACGCGCGCATGAAGTCGATGACGGCCGCGCGGTCGCCGGTGCCGAACGTGTCGATGGTGACCGCGACCGGCTCGGCCACGCCGATCGCGTACGCGACCTGCACCTCGACCCGCTCCGCGAGCCCCGCGTTCACCACGTGGCGCGCGACGTAGCGGCAGAAGTACGCGCCCGAGCGGTCCACCTTCGAGGATCCTTGCCGCTGAACGCGCCGCCGCCGTGGTGCGCATGCCCGCCGTACGTGTCGACGATGACCTTGCGTCCGGTCACGCCGCAGTCCGCGGCCGGCCCGCCCTTCACGAAGCTGCCGCTGGGGTTCACGGTGAAGCGGATGCCCCGGTGGTGCCACTTGCCGAGCGCGCGCGGCGCCAGCGTTTCGGCTGACGTAGCGTCCGATGGCCTCGGCCGAGACGTCCGGCGCGTGCTGGGTCGAGACCAGCACGTCCGTCACCTGCGGCCGGGCGGTCCGTCCTCGTAGGCGACCGAGACCTGCGTCTTGCCGTCGGGGAGCAGCCACGGGACCTGGCCGGACCGCGCGGTCCTCGGCCAGCCCGCGCGAGAGCGCGTGGGCCAGCACCAGCGTGAGCGGCAGGCGCTCGTCGGTCTCCGCCGTGGCGTAGCCGAACACGATGCCCTGGTCGCCCGCGCCCTGCTCGCCGACCTTGTTGGTCGCGGGGTCGACGCTGCGGCCGATCTCCCACGACTGGCCGGTCACGTGCTGCATGACCTGCACGCCGTCCGCGTGGAACGCGGTCGTGGGTCGTCGTAGCCGACCTCGCGGATGGCCTGGCGCACGATCGGCAGGTGGTCGAGCGGCGCGATCGAGCTGATCTCGCCGGCCACGACCACCACGCCGGACTTGGCGAGCACCTCGCAGGCCACGCGGCTGCGCGTGTCCTGCTCGAGGTACGCGTCGAGGATGGAGTCGGCGATGAAGTCGCACACCTTGTCGGGGTGCCCCTCCGTCACCGACTCGGACGTGAAGACCGTCTGGCGGAGCGTGCCCGGCGCACCGGCGCCGCGCTTCTCCTCCTCGGGGAACGCCGCGGCCTTGCTCATGGCGTCAGGCCGCGCAGGTAATCGAGGAGGCTCGCCGCGCCGGGCCCGCTCGCGGGGCGGCTCCAGCCGCAGCGAGAGCGTGCAGCCGGTGGCGACGGGGTACTCGGCCAGCACCTTTGTCGCGCCGGCGCCGCGCCTCGACCACGTCGGCGGTGCCCAGCGAGAAGGCGGATGCGCTCCTTCTGCCAGCTGGGCAGGTGGACCGTGAACGCCACCCACCACAGGCGGCCGTTGCGCCAGAGGTGATGGTTGGGATCGACCGCGGGCGCGCCTGCGGCCGTAGCTCGATCGCGTGGGACTGTCCTGGTGTGTCGGTCTCGGGGCATGGTGTCTTCTCCTTCTCGAAGAAGACACCCGGAGTGCGCGTCGCCTTCCAGCGAGCGCGCTGGACTTTTCGTTGCCTCGCTGACGCATCGAGGCCACATCTCCCCGCCGAGCCTTGCCGGCGGAGACGGCACCTTGGGTTGTCCTCCCAGGTTGCCGGGCCCGCTTCCGCGGGTCTCTCCGGATGTCGCGAAAGAAATATGCGCCCCTCGCGGAGCGATTGCAAGAGGGTCAAAGTGTCATATCTCGTCCCGTCATGCCTTGAGCAACAGGAGCGCATGGCCTATGTTTGGAGCCTCGGAGGTCGCATGAAGCGCTTCGCAGCCGCCATGGCCGTCGCCTGTCTCGCCGCCCTGTCCGCCGCGGCGCAGGACGACCCGCACGCGGCCTGCGCGGGCGTCGGCTGGGTCCCGCGCGAGGTGCTGGAGCGGCCGGTCCCCTGCGGACCGGCATCGGCCGGGCGCACGAGACCCTCCCCGGCGCGTCCGAGCAGGTCCAGGCCTTCCACGACCAGGGCTCGCGTATCTTCATTCATACGTGTGGATCGAGGCCGCGCGCTCCTCCACCAGGCCCTGCGGCTGGACCCGGGCAGGCGCTCACCTGGGTCGCGCTCTCGCGGGCGTACACGGGCCTCAACGACGACGCCGCGGCCCGCCAGGCGCCAGCGCGAGGCCGAGCGGCTGGCGGCCGGGGCCGACGAGCGCGTGAGCGCCCGCGTCGCCGCCCGCTCGCGGCACCTGGAGGCCCTGGCCGACCTCGCCGACAAGGAGCGCTTCACGGCATACAGGTTGGCGCTCGACGCGGCGCTCGTGGCCGAACCCAACGACGTCGAGCTGCTGCCTGCTGCGCGGCCATGCCGAGGAAGCCACGGCGGCCGGCCGCGGGCAGCGCGGGAACGAGGCCGCGGCCCGGTCACTACCTGCAAGGTGCTGCGAGGTCTGCGCCGGACGACTTCGCCGCGCACCACTACCTGATCCATGCGTACGAGGGCATCGGCCGCATCGACGACGCCCTCGAGCACGGCGCCGCCTACGCGCGCCTGGCGCCGCAGATCCCGCACGCGCACCACATGTACGGCGCACGACCTGCGCCGGGTGGGCCGCGTCGACGAGGCGATCGCCGCCTTCATGAAGACGTACGAGCTGGAGATGGCGTACTACGCGGCCGAGGACATCCCCGCCGGCCTGGACTGGCACCACGGGCACAACCTCGACCTGCTCTCGACGGCGCTACCAGCAACAGGGGCCGCATGCGGAGGCGGAGGCGCGCATGCGCGAGCCGCGCGCGCTGCCCTCGATCACTCGACAACCGCGAGTTCAACTTGAAGGAGTGGCCCGGCTTCCTGCTGTCTCGCGGAAGGGTCGAGGAGGCCCTGGCCGCCTCGCGCGAGCTGGCCTCGCGCCGCTGGCCGGGCACGCGGGCGGTCGGCCAGCGTGCTCGAGGGACAGAGCGCTGCTCCAGCTGGGAAAGCCGGACGACGCGCTCGAGTCGCTGCGGGCGGCGGACGACGCGTTCCGGCGAGATGCCCCGCCAGCCCGTGAACGGCCGCTTCATCGCGCGCCCGCGGTCGAGCCGTACCTCGACGGCCTGCGCGGGGAGCTGCTGCTGCAGGGCGCGCCCGAGGAGCGCGCCGAGGCGCGCGCCATCCTGAAGGACGTGCAGCAGCGGATCCGCGCGGTCCCCGGTCCCGACGCGTGGACCGAGGCGCTGTTCCGCCTGGAAGGCATCGGGCGCGTCGGCCGTGCCGCGGGCGACTGGGAGCTGGCGGCGTACACCGCGGGGCAGATGCGCGAGCACGACGACGCCTACGGCGGCACGCACCTGGCGCTGGGCCTGGTCGCGCAGCACGAGGGCCGCACCGCCGAGGCCGCGCGCGAGATGGCGGAAGCCGTGCGCCTCTGGGGCCACGCGGACCCGGACCTGCCGGAGCTGGCCCAGGCCCGCGAGCAGGGCCGCGTGCTGGCCTCGCGCTGAATCGACCGGTCGCGCGGTCGGCCGGAGGGGGCGCCGATCGCCCGCGCGCTCGGGTGTACCGCTTCGCGGCGGCGATCATGCGGGCGGTTCACGCGCCGCTACGGGTACACCGCTCGCGCGCCTCCGGCGACGCCCATCGCCGATCCGACTAGCGCCGCGAGATCGCGACCGCCGCGGCCACGATCAGCAGGCCGCCGACGAGCGCGAGGGGGCCCAGCGTGTCGCCCAGCACCGTCACGCCCAGGAACGCGCCGATGACGGGCTCGAGGTTCACGAGCACGCCGGCGCGGCTGGCCGGTACGCGGGCGATTCCCCAGTTCCACCAGCAGCGTCGCGAGCGTCGTCGCCAGCAGGCCCTGGGTCGTGAGCGCGAGCCATGTCTTGCGGGACAGGTCCACGGGTGGCATCCCATCGACGGCGATCACCCAGGCGGCCAGCATCAGCGTCCCCAGGATGATGACCGTCGACGAGACGACCGCGGAGGAGTAGCGCTTCATCAGGCGTTGGCTCAGCAGCGCCCACGCGGTCGCCGCGAGCATCGAGGCCACGACGAGCAGGTCGCCCGCCAGCGTCGGCCCGCCTGACCCAGAGCCTGCGGCGCGGCCAGCACGATCAGCGCCGCCCCCGCCATCGAGGCCACGACCGCGGCCACGTCGCGCCGGTCCAGGCGCTCCCCGGCGAACAGCGCCCCACCCAGCGCCAGCATCATGGGAGCGGTGCCGATCATGAGCGCGGCGTGCGACACGGTCGTGCGCGCCAGCCCCTCGAACTCCACGAAGAACAACACGGGCAACGCCGAGGAGCGCGGCCAGGGCCACGAGCGGCCAGTCGGCTCGTCGGACGGCGACGCCGCGCAGGATCGCGACTCGGCAGGAGCCCGAGCGACGCGAACGAGAGGCGGTAGAGGATCATGTGCGCCACGTTCAGCTCGCGCAGCGCGATCTTGCCGGCCAGGAAGCCCGTGCCCCACAGGCATCCCGCCGCCGCCAACGAGGCGTAGGCGAAGCGGGTCGAGGAGGAGCGCGCGGGCATCGGAGAAGCCTACGACGGGCGCGAGCACGGCGTTCCCGGCCGGTCTGATATCCTCGAACGTCCATGAGCGCGCGCCAGACGGTCCGTCTGCCCGGGCCCTTCACCATGCGGCACGGCGGCGTGCCTGCCGGAGGTCGACATCGTCTACGAGACCTGGGGCCGCGCTCTCTCCGGAGCGCGACAACGCGCTGCTGCTGCTCACGGGCCTCTCGCCGACCCGCGCACGCAGCCTCGTCCGCCAAGGACCCCGTCGCCGGGCTGGTGGGAGGAGGTCGTCGGGGCCGGCCACGCCATCGACACCAACCGGTTCTTCGTCGTCTGCGTGAACTCGCTCGGGCAGCTGCCATACGGCTCGACCGGTCCCGCCTCGATCGACCCGCGGACGGGCAAGCGCTACGGCCTCGCCTTCCCGGTCCTCACCATCGAGGACATCGCGACCACCGCGCACGAGGCGCTGCGCGCGATCGGCCTCACGCGCCTGCGCGCGGTGGTGGGCCCCTCGCTGGGCGGCATGTCGGCGCTCGCGTACGCGATCCTGTTCCCGGACGAGGTGGACAACCTCGTGACCATCTCCAGCGCCGCCCGCGCGACCCCGTTCGCGATCGCGATCCGCTCGGTCCAGCGCGAGGCCATCCGCTCGGACCCCGAGTGGAAGGGCGGCGAGTACGTGCCTCCCGCGGGACCGATGACCGGGCTGAGGCTCGCGCGCAAGCTGGGCCTGATCACGTACCGGTCGGCCCGCCGAGTGGCGGCAGCGCTTCCGCCGCGAGCGCACCGCCGAGCGCGACGGGAGCGCGTTCGGCATCGAGTTCGAGGTCGAGGCCTACCTCGAGATGCACGCGCGCAAGTTCGTGGGCACCTTCGACGCGAACTGCTATCTTTATCTTTCCCGCTCCATGGACCTGTTCGACGTGGCGGAGCACGGCGGATCGGTGGAGGCGGGGCTGGCCCGCGATCCAGGCCCGGCGCACGCTGGTGATCGGCGTGACCACGGACTTCCTGTTCCCGCTCGACCAGCAGGAGGAGATCGCGAGCGTGCTCCGGAACCTGGGGCGCGACGTGCAGTTCACGCCGCTGGCCTCGCTCCAGGGGCACGACTCCTTCCTGGTCGACATGGACCGCTTCTCGCCCGGCTATCGGCGACTTCCTGGCCCGAGCCTGAGCCGCAGCGTGGAAGCGCCGAAGAAGGGGCGGTCCGAGCGGCTGCGCGACCTGCTGCCGGACCTGAAGGCGCTGGTGGGGCCGCGCCTGGGCCTGCTGCTGGTGGGCCTGGTGCTGATCGCGATCAGCCGCGTCGCGGGCTGGTGCTGCCGTCGTCCACCAAGTTCCTGATCGACGACGTCATCGGCAAGCACCGCACCGACCTGCTGGGCCCGCTCCTGCTGGCCGTGGTGGCCGCCACCATCGTGCAGGCCGCCACCTCGTTCACGCTGACCCAGATCCTCTCGAAGGATGGCGCAGCGGCTGATCGCCGAGATGCGGCGCCGCGTGCAGGTGCACATCGGCCGCCTGCCGGTCGCGTACTACGACGCCAACAAGACGGGCGCGCTGGTGAACCGCATCATGACCGACGTCGAAGGGGTGCGGAACCTGGTCGGCACCGGCCTCGTGGAGTTCCTGGGGGGCCTCTTGTCCGCTTCGATCGCGCTCGCGCTGGATGCTGCGCATCAGCGCCGTGATGACGCTGGTCACGCTGGGCTCGGTCGGCGTGTTCGCGGCCGTCCTCTATCGCGCGATGGGCACGCTGCGGCCGATCTTCCGCGAGCGCGGGCAGATCTACGGCGAGGTGGCGGGACGGCTCACCGAGTCGCTGGGGGCGTGCGCGTGGTGAAGGGCTACCACGCCGAGGAGCGCGAGGCGGACGTGTTCGCGAGCGGCGTCGGCCGCCTGCTCGCGAACGTCCTGAAGACGCTGACCGCGACCTCGGTCATGGGCCTCGCCTCCACGGTCCTGCTCGGCCTCGTGGGCGCCGCGGTCATGTACTTCGGCGCGCGCCAGATCCTGGCCGGCTCGCTGACGCTCGGCGGCTTCTTCACGTACACGCTGCTGCTCGGCTTCCTGATCGCGCCGCTGTTCCAGGTGGTCTCGATCGGCACCCAGCTCACCGAGGCGCTGGCCGGGCTCGAGCGCACCCGCGAGGTGCTGCGCGAGGCGCCCGAGGACGCCGACCCGCGGCGCAGCGCCAGCCTGGGCCGCATCGTCGGCGACGTCGTGTTCGAGGACGTGCGCTTCGCATACGAGGCCGACAAGCCGGTCCTGAACGGCATCTCGTTCCAGGCCGCGCCCGGCACCGTGACCGCTCTCGTCGGCCCTCGGGCGCGGGCAAGTCCACGATCACGGGGCTGCTGGCCGCCTTCCACGTGCCCTCGGCCGGCCGCGGTGCTGGTGGACGGCGCGGACCTGGCGACCGTGCGCCTCGACAGCTACCGCACGCAGCTGGGTGTCGTGCTGCAGGAGACACTTCCTGTTCGACGGCACCATCCGCGAGAACGTCGCGTTCTCGCGGCCCGGCGCGTCGGCCGAGCAGGTGCTGGCGGCCTGCCGACTGGCCCGCGTGGACGAGTTCGCGGAGCCGTTCCCGCACGGCTACGAGACGATCGTGGGCGAGCGGGGCGTCAAGCTCTCGGGCGGCCAGCGCCAGCGCGTGTCGATCGCGCGGGCGGTGCTGGCGGACCCGCGCATCCTGATCCTGGACGAGGCCACCTCGAGCCTGGACTCCGAGCCGGAGGCGCTCATCCAGGAGGGCCTCTCGCACCTGATGCGCGGCCGCACGACCGTCGTGATCGCGCACCGGCTTCCACCATCCGCCGGGCGGACCAGATCCTGGTGGTCGAGGGCGGCCGCATCGTCGAGAGTGGCGACCACGAGGCGCTGTCTGCGCGCCGCGGCCGTTACTACGAGATGTACACGAAGCAGCACGGCCTGGAAGCGAACCTCTTCCTGGCGCCGGGTGAAGGCGCCAGCGAACCGCAGGACAATGAGCAGCCGGCGGACGCCCGCCGCGATCCCGCGGAAGGGCCGCTGGACCTGCTGCGTCCGCGCGGCTGACGCGAGACAAGGAGCATCGATGAGCCTCGAGCAAGCTCGGCGCGGCCACGGTCGTGGCCGTCCTCGTGACTCCACCAGGCCGCCGGGCCTTCGGCCGGCGCGACCGCCGGGCCGCCGACCGCGGCCGACGCCAAGGCGTTCGTGGACGATGCCGACGTGCGCCTGCTGAAGCTCGCGACCGACGCCCAGCAGGCCGACTGGGTGAAGTCGACCCACATCACGGACGACACGGAGGCGACTCGCCGCTCGCGCCAACGAGGTCCCTGTCCTCCGTGCAGACCGATCTCGCCAAGCAGGCGACCGCTTCGACGCCGTCAGCGTGCCCGACGACGTGCGCCGCCGCCTGCTGCTGCTGAAGCTGTTCGCGGTCGTGCCCGCGCCGCCCGAGGCCGCCGAGAACGCGGAGATGACGCGAATCCTGGCTTCGCTGGAAGGTGCCTACGGGAAGGGCAAGTGGTGCCGGCCTGGCCAGGACGGGAAGGAGGAGTGCCTCGACCTCAACGCCGTCGAGAAGATCATCGACACCAGCCGCGACCCGCAGCAGCTGAAGGACGCCTGGGTGGGCTGGCACCGCATCGCGCGCCCCATGCGCAAGGACTTCGCACGCTACGTGGAGCTCGGCAACCACGGCGCGCGGGGCCTGGGCTTCCAGGACGTGGGCGTCCTGTGGCGGGCCAAGTACGACATGCCCGCCGAAGACTTCGCGGTGGAGCTCGACCGGCTCTACGACCAGTTGAAGCCGCTCTACCTGTCGCTGCACACGTACGTCCGCCGCCGGCTGCGCGAGAAGTACGGAGCCGACGTGGTCCCCGAGCGCGGGCCCATCCCCGCGCACCTGCTGGGGAACATGTGGTCGCAGCAGTGGGACAACATCTACCCGCTGGTCGCGCCCAGGGACGCGGACCCCGGGTTCGACCTGACGGCCCGCCTGGTGGCGAAGGGCATGGACGCCCGCGGCATCACGAAAGCGGGCGAGAGCTTCTTCACTTCGCTCGGCTTCGCACCGCTGCCGGCCAGCTTCTGGGAGCGCTCGCTCTTCACCAAGCCGGCCGACCACGAGGTGGTGTGCCATCGCCAGCGCGTGGGACATCGACTTCGAGCGAGGACCTCCGCGTCAAGATGTGCATCGTGGTGAACGCGGAGGACTTCAAGACCATCCACCACGAGCTGGGCCACAACTTCTACCAGCGGGCCTACAGCACGCAGCCGTTCCTGTTCCGCGACAGCGCGAACGACGGCTTCCACGAAGCGCTGGGGGACACGATCGCGCTGTCGGTGACCCCGGCCTACCTCGAGCAGATCGGCCTCATCGACGCGGAGCCGCCGGCGTCGAAGGACATCGGCCTGCTGCTGATGATGGCGCTGGAGAAGGTCGCGTTCGTGCCCTTCGGGCTCGTGATCGACAAGTGGCGCTGGAAGGTGTTCTCGGGCGAGATCACGCCCGCCAACTACAACGCCGAGTGGTGGAAGCTCAAGCGAGAAGTACCAGGGCGTGAGCCCGCCGGTGCCGCGCACGGAGGAGGACTTCGACCCCGGCGCCAAGTACCACGTGCCGGCCAACGTGCCCTACATGCGCTACTTCCTGGCCGACATCCTGCAGTTCCAGTTCCACCGCGGGCTGTGCCGGGCCGCGGCCAGACCGGGCCGCTGAACCGCTGCTCGATCTACGGCAACCGCGAGGCCGGCGCGCGCCTCGCAGAAGATGATGGCCATGGGGCGTGAGCCGGCCCTGGCCCGACGCGCTGGAGGCGCTCACCGGCGAGCGCAAGATGGACGCGACCGCGATGCTCGACTACTTCGCGCCGCTCCAGAAATGGCTGGACGAGCAGAACAAGGGGCAGGCCTCGGGATGGTAGGGTCGGAGGAGGAGGTGACGTCATCGGCGCTCCTCATCCGACTCCTGGCGGTGCGGCGATCGCCGCGCCCGCCTTCGGGCAATCCACCCAGACCGTGGACGCTGGGACGTCGCCCGTCATCCGGGGCGACGGGCAGAAGCGCACCGTCTCACTGCAACCGCGCGCGGGTGACGGTCGAGGGCAACGGCAACGAGGTCGTGATGCGCGGGACCTGCGAGCGGGTCGCCATACACGGGACCAACCATCGGATCGCGATCGAGGAGGTGGGCTCGCTCAGCATCCTGGGCTCGGGGCCACCAGGTGCGATGGGTCCGCGGCCTGGACGGCAAGGAGCCGAAGGTCGCGAACGGCGCCCAGGCCAGCACGGTGACGCGGATCTCGCCGGAGGACTTCGCGCGGCTTGCCCGTCCCCACGTCGCGCGAATGAGCGACGCCGTCGTGCGCATGGCCGACGCGGACGTGGACCGCGTCCGTGCCGCTGCTGGTGCGTGCGTTCGCGAACGATCCGCTGTTCGAGTGGATCGAGCCGCGGCCGGAGCCGCGCACGCGCTTCCTGGCCGGGTTCATGCGCGCGCTGGCCTGGCGCAGCCACTTGTTCGCGGAGGCGCTCACGACCGCGCCCCACGTGCAGGGCGCCTCGCTCTGGAAGGGGCCGGACCTGGGACGCCTGTCGGTCGACCAGCTCGCGCGCAGCGGGCTGGACCGGTGGACGAGCTGCTCGAGCCCGCGGCCCGGCGCCGGTTCACCGGGGTGGACGCGGTCGAGGAGGCGCTGGAGCGCCACGCGCCGTTGCCGCGCTGGTACCTGGGCGTGCTGGGCGTGGATCCGGAAGGGCAGCGGCAGGGATGGGGCGCGCGGCTCATGAAGCCGATCCTCGACCGCGCGGACGCGGAGGGGCTGCCGGTCTCGCTGGAGACGGTGCGCGAGCCGAACGTCGCGTACTACCGCCGCCACGGGTTCGAGGTGGCGGGAGTCCCTGGCGCTGGGGGTGGCGGGCCGGTCTGCTGGGTGATGGTGCGGCCGCCTCAGTCCTGAGGCCCGGCCGGCGGCTGGGCGTGGCGTTCCTGGTAGAGGCCGCGCAGGCGCAGCGCGAACGCCATCTCCAGGTCCACGGACCGCAGGGCGAGCCGCGTCTCGCCGATGAACAGCACGCACCCGTAGAACAGCACCACGGTCCCGGTGATCCCGAGCGCGGCCGGGATCCAGGGCGCGTGGGACAGGAGCGCGGCCAGGCCGATGCTGACGGTCGTCCCGACGAAGAAGCCCAGCGCGATGTAGAGCGCGGTGAGCGAGCGCTGGATGAGCCGGCCCCGGCTGGCCTGTAGCGAGCTGGTGCTCGACCTCCACCCGGCGCTCGGCCGCGAAGTCGCCCTGGTCCGACGCGTAGAGCTGCTCCAGCTGCCGGCCCAACGCGCGCACGCGGTCCACCACGGCGCGCCAGCCGCGTCGCGGTCGAGAAGATGAGCGTCCCGCAGGCCGAAATCAGCACGGCCGGCGTGATCATGGCGGAGAGCAGGGCGAGGGCGTTTTCTCCCAGCAGCATGGGCGCATGGTAGCGCGAGCCGCCCGCGCTACCATGCAGGTGTGGGGCGGACCGCGCGATGACCACGACCCTGCCGGCGCTGCGTCACGACCTGGACGTCATGCCCTCGCCCGTCGCGGAGCAGCCGGGCCTGCTGATGCGCGACCCCATGCGCTTCGGCGAGCCGGTCCTCATCATCCCGCCGCCGCTCGCGCCCTGCCTGTCGTTCTTCGACGGGCGCACCGGGACGGCGGACGCCAAGGCCGCGCTGGTGCGGGCGACCGGCGACGTGCGCGCGGGCGCGATCGTGGAGCACCTGCTCGAGAGCCTCAGCGCCGCCGGCTTCCTGCGCGACGACGCGTACGCCGCGCTGCGTGCCGGCAAGGAGCGGGCGTTCGCGGAGGCGGGGTTTCGCGAGCCCGCGCACGCCGGGTCGGCGTACCCCGACGAGGTGGACGCGCTCCGGCGGACGCTGGACGGGTATTTCGACGGGCAGGCCCCGCCGCCGCCACGGGACGACGGCCTGGTCGCGATCGCGGCCCCGCACGTGAGCCCCGAGGGCGGCTGGCGCTCGTACGCGGCCGCCTACGGCGCGCTGTCGCCAGGCCTGCGCGACCGGACCTTCGTGATCCTGGGCACCTCGCACTACGGCGCGCCCGAGACGTTCGGGGTCACCGCCAAGCTGTTCCGGCACCCCCGCGGGCGACGCGCCGGCCGACCGGGAGCTGGCCGCGGAGCTGTGCGAGCGGGGAGGCGCGGCGGTGCGGCCCGAGGACTACTGCCACGCGGTCGAGCACTCGATCGAGTTCCAGGTGGTGTTCCTGCAGCGCGCCTTCGGGCCGGCGGTGCGGATCGTGCCGATCCTCTGCGGGCCGCGTTCGCGCGCGCGACGCTCGAGGGGGCCTGCCCGAGGACGACGCCGGCGTCGCGTCGTTCCTGAGGCCCTGGCGCGCGATCGCGGAGCGCGAGCGCTCCCGGCTCTTCTTCGTGCTGGGCGTGGACCTCGCGCACGTGGGCCGGCGCTACGGGACCCCTCGCCCGCTCGGGCCCACGAGCGGGGTATGATCCGGGTCGCGGACCGCGACCGGGAGCGGCTGGACCGTATCCGGCGGGGACGCGCAGGCCTTCTGGCGCCTCGTCCAGGACGAAGGCGACGACCTCAAGTGGTGCGGGGCGTCGCCGCTCTACACCTTCCTGCGGGCGGTGGACGGAGTGCGCGGGGACCTGCTGTCGTACGAGCAGTGGAACATCGACGACCAGAGCGTCGTGAGCTTCGCGGGCCTCGCGTTCCGCGGAGGAGAAAGGCAGAGACGATGAGACTCGATCGCAAGGTGTCCTTGCTGCTGGCGGCGGGCGCGCTCCTGGCGTCGCCCACGCTGGCCACGGACAAGGCCAAGGCCGCCGCCGCGGCCGCGCCCGCGCCGGCCGGCGCGGTGGCGATGGTGGACGGGCAGCCCATCACGGACGAGGACCTCGCCCGCGCCGGCGGCTCGCGGTACATGCAGTTCAAGAGCCAGGAGTACGCGGCCAAGCGCGACTTCATGGAGGGAGCGATCGGCCAGAAGCTCCTGGAGAACGAGGCCAAGAAGCGCGGCGTCACGGTCGAGGAGCTCAAGAAGCAGGAGGTCGAGGCCAAGGTCGAGGCGGTCACCGACGTCCAGGCCAAGGAGTTCTACGACGCCAACCAGCAGCGCTTCGGGCAGCTGACGGAGCCGGAAGCGCTGGACCAGATCCACAAGGGGCTCACCCAGCAGCGCATGCAGCGCAAGCTCAACGAGTACGTGGGCCAGCTCCGTGCGAACGCGAGCGTCAAGGTGCTGCTCGATCCCTACCGCATCGACGTGGCCGCGGGGGACGACCTCGCCAAGGGCCCGGCCACCGCGCCCGTCACGCTGGTCGAGTTCTCGGACTTCCAGTGCCCCTACTGCGCGCGCGTGGGCCCGGCCCTGAAGCGCGTCGAGGACACCTACGGCGACAAGGTCCGCATCGTCTACAAGGACTTCCCGCTGGTGCAGATCCACCAGAACGCCGCCAAGGCGGCCGAGGCCGGGAGCTGCGCCGCCGAGCAGGGCAAGTTCTGGCCGTTCCACGACAAGCTGTTCGAGAACCAGGCGAAGCTCTCGGTGCCTGAGCTGAAGCAGCTGGCGAAGGACTCGGGCCTGACTCCGCGGCGTTCGACCAGTGCCTCGACTCCGGCAAGAAGGCCGCGGAGTGGACCGCCGACGTGGCCGACGGCGAGCGCTACGGCGTGAGCGGCACGCCCGCGTTCTTCGTGAACGGACGCCTGCTGGGCGGCGCGGCGACGTTCGAGAAGTTCGCGGAGATGATCGACGACGAGCTGACGCGCAAGGGCGTCGCCGTTCCGCCCAAGGCGGCGCCGCCTCCGCCGCCCGCGCCGGCTCCGGCGCCGTCGCCGGTCACGAAGTAGCGCCGCAGTAGAGCGACCGCGCCGTCAGCTCCCGATGGTCGAGGGAGGCGGCGCGGTCGAGCAGCGCCAGGCGAGCGGGCAGGCGGGCCGGGAAGCGCCACTCGTCGGACCGGCCTCCCGCCCGCTCGAACGCATCCGCCCATCGCGGCCACCACGGCGTCAGCCCGCGCGCGATGGGCTCGACGATCAGCACCCGCGCGCGCCGTCGCGCGCCGCCGCCAGGAGCCGCTCCAGCAGCGCGTCCCGCGCATCGTCCGGCAGCTCGTTCACGACGTACGCGCACGCGATGGCGGCGCCCTTGCCCGGCAGCGTCGACCGCAGGACGTCGCCGCGGCGCGCTTCGCCCCGCAGGCCCAGGCGCGCGAGGGTGAACCGCGCCTCCTCGATCGCCCAGCCGCTGCGGTCGACGCCCTCGCAGCGCGCATCGCGACCCGGCCTCGAGCGCCCAGGCCGCTCCGCCGACGCCCGTCCCGCAGCCGAGGTCCAGGATCTCCCGCGGAGCGGGGCGGCCCGCGCCCAGGGCCTGGACGACCGCACGCACGGCCAGGAAGTGCAGCGGCCCGTAGAAGAGCGCGAAAGCGGCGCGCTTGCCGGCGGTGCCCAGCGCCTCGCCCTCGGCCACGCGGTCCCGGCGCTTCACGTAGAGCGTCGACAGCGCCTGGAGGGCGCGCCGCACCTCGGCGAACGTCAGGTCCTTCGTGTGGCGGGCCTCGAGCGCCTCCACCCAAGCCTCGAAAGGATCCGCCATGGCTTCGGGGCGCGGCCCCTACGTCCGGAGCGAGAACGGCGTGAAGTCGGTGTTGCGGTCGAAGTAGTCCTCGTGCTCGACGCGCTTGAGGAAGTTCACGATGCGGTAGGTGAACGGCGTCATCACCGCCTCCCAGCCCACCTTGAGCGCGTAGTTCGTGAGCATCACCTCCAGCACCTGCGCGGGGGTCCACAGGCCCAGGAAGGCGAGCGGGTAGAACACCAGCGAGTCCACGGCCTCGCCCACGATGGTCGAGCCGATGGTGCGCATCCAGAGGTTGCGCCCGCTGCTCCAGATCTTCATCTTGGCGAGCACGAAGGAGTTGCAGAACTCGCCGCAGAAGTACGCGATGAGGGAGGCGAGCGAGATGCGCCAGGTGGCGCCGAACACCGTCTCGTACGCCGCCTGGTGGGGCCAGTCCGGCGCCGGGGGAACTGGAGGATGGCCCAGCTCATGAAGGAGGCGAAGCCCAGCGCGCCGAAGCCGGCCCACACCACCTTGCGCGCCGCGCGCATACCCGTACACCTCGGTCAGGACGTCCCCGAAGATGTAGCTGACAGGGAAGAAGAGGACGCCGGCCCCGAACGTGAAGCTCCCGATCTGCGCGCGCTTGGCGGCGCCGATGACGTTCGCGCAGAGCAGCACGGTCACGAACGCGGCCATCACGAGGTCGTAGTAGCGGTAGGTTCGCACGGGCTGGGCGGGGACTGGTCTTTCACGGCGCACATCGTACAGGCAGGCCCTGATGCGCGCGTGCTCGCTTCAGTTCCACCCGACCGCCAGCGCGAGCAGGGTCCCGCCTCCGTCGCGGAAGCCGACCTCGAACGAGATCGGCCCCACGCGGCCTCGGGTAGTACCGCTCCGACGCTCGCGCCCCAGCGGAGGTCCGACAGGCTGATCGCGTCGCGCGCGTCGTACACGTTGCCCGCGCCGGTGCGCCCCACGACCTCCAGCGGGCCGAGCAGCCGGTAGCGCAGCGTCACCGAGCCGGCCAGGGCCTGCTGTCCCTTCAGCTCGTCGAACCGGTAACCGGGCACGAGCAGGGGACCGCCGAGACGGTAGTGGTCGTAGACGGGCAGGTCGTCGCCCGACAGCCCCAGCAGGCCGTCGAGCTGGAGCGTGGGCGCGCGAGCCGAGCGCGCGGGCCGCCTCGCCCTTCGAAGCGGAGCCGCCAGAAGGGATGCGTCGCGCCGAGTCCATCCAGGTTCCACTCGGCCTCCGCCGCCGCGCGGCGCGCCGCGCGCGGCCAGAGCAGGTCGTCGAGCGTATCGACCGCCGCGGCCGCGAAGAGCTGACCGACCGTGTCGCTCCCGTCGGTCTGCATCAGCCCTGCCTGGGGGACCGTCTTGACGCGTCCGAAGCGCGCCCGCCTCGACCATGCCCCAGCGCTCGAGCGATCCCTGCAGCGCGACGGAGCCGCCCTCCCGCTTGAACCGCGCGCGGTTGATCTCGTCCCCCCTCCGCGTCGAAGAAGCGGGGCTTGTCCGTGAAGGCGTAGGCCGTGGCGCGATATCCGAGCCCGAGCGAGGAACAGGCGGTCGCCGCGCAGCGAGGCCCGCGCCAGCGCCTCGGCGTCGCTCACCACGCCCAGCAGCTCACCCGCTCGCCGAAGCCCAGCGTGTTCTGGTTGCGCAGGCGCAGCGACGCGCGCGCCCTCTCCCACTCGGAGTAGCCGATGCCGATGGCGGCGCGGTTGGGGATCGCGTCCTTTCCACGGAGGACGATGCGGACGCCGTCCTCGGCCGGCTCGAACTCCATCCACGCGCGATCCAGGAACCCGCTCGCCTCCACCTTGTCGAAGGCGCGCAGGCCCCGGCGCATCTCGTAGGCGCGCCCGACCGGGATGTTGAAGGTGCGGCGCAGCAGGCGCTTCGACGTCCGGTCGTGCCCGCGCGTGACCACCTCGGCGATACGCGCGCCTTCGAGCACCCGGTCGGGAGCCTGGCGCGCGCGGGGGCGAAGTCGGTCACGCCGGCGGCCTCCAGCTTCGCGCGGATCTTCGGCACGGCCTTGCGCGTCGCCTCGTAGCCCGCCTGGATCAGCGCCTCGAAGCCGGAGTAGTCCGTGGCCGAGTGCTTGCCCAGGTCCGGGCGCACGTACACGTCCGGCTCGGCCCGGTAGTCGCGGTTCCGCCGGTCGCCCAGCAGGTCGCTCACCTGCGGAGGCCACGCCGATGGACGGCTCGTATTCCCTGGGCTCGAGGTCCGGGCTGCTGATGTCGATCGCCACCGTCACGGCCGCGCCGAATGCCTTGGCCACTCCGGTCGGAAGGTTGTCCACCACCAGGCCGTCCACGAGCATGCGGCCCTCCCACGCGACCGGAGGGAAGAAGACCGGGATCGACATGCTGGCGCGCACCGCGCGAGCCAGGTCGCCGTGCGAGAGGATCACGCGCTCGCCGTCCTCGAGGTCGGTCGCCACCGCGCGGAACGGGATGGGCAGCCGGTCGAAGTCGCCGCCGACGGCGTAGCTCGCCGGCGCGAGGCTCTCGATGAGGAAGCGGTTCACGCGGTGCTCGGCCAGGAGCCCCGCCGGCAGCCGTACTCCCTTCCCGTCGAACCTCACGCCGACCAGGTCGGCATAGCGGTCGTCGCGCCGCAGCACCGGCGCCGATCCGCCGATCGACGCGGCCGCTGAACAGCGACGCCCAGTCGAGCGAGCGGACGACGTGCTCCAGCTCGGCCGACGTGCGGCCCGTCGCGTACACGCTGCCCACCACCGCGCCCATGCTGTTGGCGGCGATCGCGTCCACGGGCAGGCCCGCCTCCTCGATCGCGCGCAGGGCGCCGATGTGCGCCATCCGCGCGCGCCGCCGCCCGAGAGCGCCAGGGCCAGGCGCGGACGAGCGGGCGCCGGGGGCGCCACGTCCTGCGCGCCGGCGGCCTGCGGCGGCCAGAGCAAGGCAGCAGCCGCGCGAGGGCATCGCCGGGATGAGCCGTCGCCGTCTCGACATGGCGGCGATGATACAAGCGTAAGGTCGCTCGAACCCGCGCGCCACCTGACGGGCGTCATACCCCCGAACCGTTCCGGAACTACAAAGACGTGAGGTGCGGCCTGCGGGCACGGCGCTTTGCTCTGTCCGTGTTGCCTGACCATACGAAAGGAACAGCGATTGACGACCTCCGAAACCATCTCCGCGGCGCGAGCTCGCGCAGAACCCCGCGCTCCTGAAGCTCGACCTCTACTGCCGTGGGGCGCGCCTCGACGGCTCCTGCTACATCGAGGGGACGGCGGGCCGGAAAGTCCTGCGCACGCGAGCCGGCCTCGGCAGCGGGCTCGAGCTGATGCTGCCGGGGGCCTCTGGACGAACGTGCCGGTGACCGAGCCCTTCGCGGCCCAGTCGCCCTACGTGATCCATCGGACGCCGAGCGGCTACTTCATCCGCTACGACGGCCACGACGTGGCGCCCGTGCGCCTTTCGCCGCGTCCGGACTGGTACGACGCGCGCACCGCGACCGGCAAGCCGATGACGCGCATCGGCACGCTGCAGGGGACCTACCTGGGCATCTACCAGGCCAAGGTGTGCGAGTACTGGACCGCGAAGCCGCAGAAGGTCAACTGCAAGTTCTGCTCGGTGGGCCTCAACCTCGGCGTGGACGACGCGGACGAGAAGTCGGTGGCCGAGGTGATGGAGGTGCGTCCGGCGCGCGCGCGACGAGTCGGGCATCACCTACGTCGACTTCAACACCGGGCACTACGACGGCGACACCTACCTGGACATCCTGGAACCGTACCTCGTGCGCATCAAGAAGGAGCTCGGGCCTGCTGGTCGGCGTCCAGACGCCGCCGCACCGCGACCTCAAGCGCTACGACGCGCTGCGTGCGGATGGGGCTCAACCGCGTGTCGTTCTGCTTCGAGATCTTCGACCAGGAGACCTTCAGCGAGCATCTGCCCGGGCAAGCACGAGGAGTACGGCCTCGACTACTACCTGGAGGCGGTCCGCTACTGCGCCGCGCTGGGCCGGAAGGGCCCGCGACAGCGAGCCCGTGGGTCACGAACGGCGAGATCATCGCGGGCCTGGAGCCGCCCGGAGTCGTCCATCCGCGCCATCGACTGGATCACGTCCGTGGGCGCCATTCCCACCGTCTGCGTGTTCCGTCCGCTGGTGGGCACCGACCTCGAGCACGCGGCGCCGCCCCGGACGGCGGAGATGGTGCCGGTGTTCCGCCGGCTCTACGAGGCGTGCATGGAAGCGCGGCCTGCCGATCGGCTGCGCGCCCAACGTCCACGTGAGCCTGGTGATGCTGCCCGAGGAGTGCCGCGGGTTCTCGTCGCGCCGGTACCCGCTGCGCACCATGAAGCTGGCGGCGATGGGCGCTGCCTTCGGATACCAGTTCCGCCGGCGCACGCGCCGTGTCGGGCCGCGCGGTGCAGGGCGTCGCGTGACGAGCGTCGCCGATCCGCTGGCCGGCTCGGCCTGGAGCGCGGCGTCCACCGTGGCGGGCTTCGCGCGCTCCGCGCCGAACGGCGTCCTGATGGCCTTCGCGCGGCGTGAGCTTGCGCGCGCAGAGCCGCGGCCGCCTGCTGGACGTCGGGATGCGGCGCGGGCCGCAACGCGATCCCGCTGGCCCTGGAGGGCTGGGAGGTCCTCGGCACCGACCTCTCGTGGCCCATGCTCAGGGCGGCCGCCGGCCGCATCCCTCCGGGCCTCGAGGGCCGGACCTCCGGCGCTGGCGCCGATGGACCGCCTGCCCGCGGAGGACGACGCGTTCGACCTCGTGGTCGCGCACGGCATCTGGAACCTTGCGCGATCGGCCGCCGAGATGCGGCGCGCGCTGTCCGAGGCGGCGCGCGTCGCCCGTTCGGGAGCGGCGCTGTTCGTCTTCACGTTCTCCCGGAACACGCTGCCCGCGGGCGCGCCCTCCGTGGACGGCGAGCCGTTCGTGTTCACGCAGTTCTCGGGGGAGCCGCAGTGCTTCCTGACCGCGGAGCAGCTCGTGGCCGAGCTGGGCGCGGTGGGCTTCGAGCCCGACGACGCCGTTCCGATGACGGAGTACAACCGCGCCGGCCGGGCCATGGTGACGGCCGGGCCGCCGGTGATCTACGAGGCGGCCTTCCGCCGGACGGCGCGCTGATCGCCGTTCATCTCAGCACCCCCAGGACGTAGCCAAAGGACGGTGAACGCGACGAACGCGATGCCGTAGCCCATCTCCATGAAGCCAAGGGATCGCGGGCGCACCCGGCGGTGGAAGCGCGAGAGCCCGTGGAGGGCTCGCGCCGGGAGACAGCACGAACGCCGCCGCCGCCAGCCACGGCGCCCCGCCCAGCGCCGCCAGCACGACTGCGCCGCCGATCGCGGCCACGTGGACCGCGACGACCGCGGTCCGTCCGAACAGGAGCCCCGGTCGCAACGCAGCCGCGCGCGCACGTACAGGATCGCCGCGGCGGCCTTCACGGCCATCACGGCCCAGGCCGCGAGCGCGACGGCCGGGCTGCAGCCCGCCGCTCGGATCTCCGCCGCCGCGACCGATCCGAGCGCGACGCCGCCCATCAGCTCGGGCAGCAGCGCGTCCCTGGTGTCGCGCGTCGAGCGTCAGCTGCACGAGCCCCAGCGGAGCCGCCAGGACGAGAGGCAGCCACCAGCCCGCGGCCCCTCGCGCCGAGGGCACGAGTGCCGCGAGCGCCAGCGTCGCGTACAGGAGCGCGAAGCGCTCGGCGGCGATCGTCCTCGCGTTGCGACGCCCCTGCGGCCGGTCGGCGAGGGCGAGCTTCAGCGGGTGGCGCGTGAGGAACGCGAAGAGCGCGGCCAGCCCGATGCCGACGCCCGCCCAGGAGGGCGCGACCAGCAGGCCGAGCAGCAGCGGCTCGCCCAGCATCCCCCAGCCTCGTGCTCGACCGGGAGTGCGACCGACTTGATGCGCACCGGTTCCATGCGACGGCCCATTGCAATGAGCCTGCCTCACCGCGGACACCGGAAATGCCGGGACTTGCGGCCGAAGGGTGGCGCGCGAAGCGCAGATCCTGCGCGACGGTGGAGTCGTACGCGCAGAGGCTGCGGGGTACTCGCGCGACGAGGGGCGCAGGTCGTGCGGCCAGGCCCAGCGCCGTCAACGAATTCGGGGGTCTTGCGCCCGGCTGGCGAAGAAATTGCCGGACTCCTAGAATCGTGGTGCTCCCGCGGAGCGGAGGTCACTGTCTTGGCGGAGTCCGACGCAGATCGCGTTCGCAGCCTGAGCGAGACGGTGCGCCGCCGCGAGCGCGAGCTCGCGATCCTGGCCCAGGTCGCCGCACGCGTGCACGCGGAGGACGAGGAGCAAGGCCGTCTTCGAGATCGCACTCGACGAGATCCTCTCGCGCCTGGAGCTGACGGCCGCGTGGGTCTTCACCGGGGCCGACGGCGACCCGCGGCTGCGCCTGGCCGCGTCGCGCGAGAGTGGCCCCCCGGTTCCTCGAGGAGGTGCGGACGCAGGGCCTCGTGCCCTGCCTCTGCCCCGAGGTGATCGGCCAGGGACGGCGGATGCAGGCGCGCAACACCACGCAGTGCCCGCGCATGCCCGACATCGTCGAAGGCCTGTCGGCGCAGGTCGCGCACGCGTGCATCCCGCTCAAGTTCGACGGCACCACGCGGGCGTGCTGAACGTGGCCGCGCGGCCCGGCGAGCTGTTCTCGGAAGAGGAGCTCGCGTTCCTGGAGACGCTGGGGCACCAGATCGGCCTCGCGGTGGAGAGGGCGAGGCACCGCCAGGCGGAGCGCCTGCGGAACCAGGAAGCGCGCGCGATGGCCGCGGTCAGCAAGGCCGTCGGCGCTGGCCATGGACACGGCCAGCGTGCTGGGCGCGATCGGCGAGCGCGCGCGAGCTGCTGGGCGCCGGAGCGCGTGACGGTCCTGCTGGGCGCGGATACCGCGGCCATGCACGTGGCGCACCTCAGCGGCCTTCCGCATCCCGAGCTGCGCGAGGGGCAGAAGCTCGACCTCGTCGGCGTGGGGGCGAAGCTGCAGATCCAGGCCGTGCGGGAGCGCGCGGCCCTGGCGGTGGACGACTGGAGCAACGATCCGCGCGTCAACCGGGAGCTGGCGCGCCGCTGGGACGCGGGCTCGGGCCTGGTGCTGCCGATGCTGGCCAGGGGTCACGTGCTGGGCCTGCTGGTGCTGACGCGGCGCGAGACCTCGCACTGGACCGACGAGCAGATCGACGTGGCGGAGGCCTTCGCGGCGCAGGCCGCGCTCCGGCTCGACAACACGCGCCTCTACGAAGAGGCGCGCCGCGCGTACCAGGAGCTGAGCGAGGCGCAGGACCGCGTCATCCAGCAGGAGAAGATGGCCGTGCTCGGCACGTTCGCGTCGGGCCTGGCCCACGAGGTCCGCAATCCCCTGAACTCGATCGGGCTTCAGCTCACGGTGCTGGAGCGCCGCCACGCGCGCCTGGACCCGGCGCCGGCGAGCGAGATGAGCGAGCTGACGCTCATCATCCGCGAAGAGGTGCAGCCGTCTCGACCGCCTGGTCGGCGACTTCCTGCTCTTCGCCCGCTCGGGGCGGCTGCTGGAGGCGAGCGGCGACCTGGACGCGGTGGCGGCGGACGTGGTGGCGGCCTGCTCACCCCGGAGGCGGACGACGTGGGCTGCTCGCTGGCCGTGCGCGCCGGGTCGGGCGAGCCCTGCGCAGCCGCCTGCGATGGACGCCGAGAAGATGAAGCAGGTCGTGATCAACCTCGTGCGCAACGCCATCGAGGCGCATGCCCGAGGGCGGCGCGGTCGTGGTCGAGACGGGTGTGCTGGACGGCCAGGCGCGCGCTGGTCGGTGCACGACACGCGGCCCCGGCCTGCCCGGAGGGGGTCGACGTCTTCCAGCTCTTCGTCACCACCAAGCCGAAGGGGACCGGACTCGGGCTTGTCGATCGTGCAGCAGATCGTCCTCGCATCACGGCGGCGAGATCGTGGCCGGCGAGCGAGCCGGCCGGGCGGCGCCACGCTTCGACGATCGTCGCTGCCGCTGACCGCGGCCGCGAAGCGAGACAGGAGAGGAGCGCGTCGGTGAAGGACCGAAGGGACGAGTCGTGGTGATCGACGACGAGGTGAACGCGGCGCGCCGCGCTGGAGACGCTGCTGCAGCGAGGACGGCTACGAAGTGGCCGAGCGCGCACGACGCGCGCGCCGGCCTCGCCGCTGCTGGAGAGGCTCGACGCCGACGTCGTGCCTCACCGACCTGCGCATGCCCGGGCATGGACGGCCTCGAGCTGCTGGCCAAGGTCAAGGAGGTCCGGCCCGAGACCGATGGTGATCGTGATGACCGCCTACGGCACGGTCAAGACCGCGGTCCAGGCGATGAAGCTGGGCGCCGAGGACTACCTGGGCAAGCCGATCGACGTCGAGGAGCTGGAGGTCGTCCTGCAGAGGGTCGCTCGAGAAGAAGCGCCTGCTCGAGGAGACGCGCATCCTGCGCGAGCGCGCTGCGACCACGAAGTACCGGTTCGAGAACCTGGTGGGCGAGAGCCCGGAGATGCTGGCCGCGTTCAAGACCGTCCGCCAGGTCGCGCCCTCGTCCTCGCTCGGTGCTGCTGCTCGGCGAGAGCGGCACCGGCAAGGAGCTCGTTCGCGCAGGCCCTCCACCAGAACAGCCCGCGGCAGGACAAGCCGTTCGTCAAGGTGGCCTGCGCGGCGCTGCCGGAGACGCTGCTCGAGAGCGAGCTGTTCGGCCACGAGAAGGGCTCGTTCACCGGCGCGCTCTACACGCGGGCCGGCCGCTTCGAGATGGCCGACGGCGGCACGCTGTTCCTCGACGAGATCGGCGACATCTCGCCCACGGTGCAGGTGAAGCTCCTGCGCTTCCTCGAGGAGCGCGGAGTTCGAGCGCGTCGGCGGCAACCGGACCTACAAGGTCGACGTGCGCATCGTGGCGCGCGACCCACCGCGACCTGAAGAAGAAGCTGGAGGACGGCACGCTTCCGCGAGGACCTCTACTACCGCCTCAACGTCATCGAGATCCACATCCCGCCGCTGCGCGAGCGCGGCCAGGCGACATCCCGGTCCTGGCCCATCACTTCCTGAAGAAGTACGCCGACGCGAACGGCAAGGAGCGTGCGCGGCATCTCGGACGAGGCGCTGGCGCTGCTGCTGCGCCATCCGTGGCCGGGCAACGTGCGCGAGCTGGAGAACGCCGATGGAGCGCGCGGTCGTGCTCGCGAACGAGCCGCGTGCTGGCGCCGGACCACTTCCCGACCCTGCGCGCGGTGGCGGCGGACGCGGCGGCCGCGGACGCCAGGCGGCGGCTCGGGCGTGCGCATCCCGGGCAGCACGCTTCGCCGAGCATCGAGCGCGAGGCGATCCTGCGCACGCTGGAAGCGGTGGGCGGCAGCACCTCGCGGGCGGCCGCGCTGCTGCAGATCAGCGCGCGCAAGATCCAGTACAAGGTCAAGGAGTACCACGAGGAAGAGGCCATCCGCCGGCCCTGACGACGCAGGAACACTGCATCGCGCCTCCGCGGGCCGCTGCAATTCTTCCGATGTGCGTCCGACCAGGCCCCGAGCCCGTTCCGGCCATTCACCCCGGCATCGCGCTTGCACTCCTGACCGTCGTGCGGCCACTACGGCCGCACCGAGCAGGAGCGAGCAAGGAAGCCATGACGAACGCAGCTGCATTGAGCGCGCACTCGGACCTGGCAGGCTTCTACCGCGCGGCCTGCGGTGCGGGACCGGATCGTCGATTTCCTCGGCGCGCGTCACGCGTCCAGCGCGGTGGCGGGCTACGGCGGCGCGATGGCTCCGCCAGCCCGGCGACGGTGCGGTCAACTCTCGTGGGACGCGCTGGGCCACGCTTCTTCGACGAGGGCGCGGACGTCCTCCGGTCGCTCGGCGACCGGGAGGCACGCTGCTGGTGCTGGACCTCGACTACGTGCACCCGGCCGATCCCGCCGAGACGGTGCGCGAGCCGATGCGCTGCTTCGCGCCGCTGGAGCCCGCTCACCACGCGGTGCTCGCGGAGTTCGCGCGGCTGGGGATCGAGCCGCTCGTGCTCATGACGCTCGCGGGCTACCAGTACCCGCGCGGCGCCGCTGGCCGGGCGTCTCCACGCGGGGCTCCTGGAAGCGGGGGGCGCGTCGGACTGGGCGGCCGGATCGACGAACCCGGCCGACGTGCGGGCGCACCGCGGCGCCGGAGCGCCTGCTCCAGCTCGTCGTGCATCGGACGCTGCGCGACGATCGCCCCGCCGCCGCCCTGCCCGTCCGCGTGGCCGACATCGCACCCGCGGGCGGCGGGCCCTTCATTCGGCTGGAGCTCGGCGCGTATGCCGACGGTGTGGACCTTCAACACGTCCGCTGCGCCTTCGAGCGACCAGGACGCCGCTGGTCACGCGCCCGGGCGCGGCCGTGCCGTTCGTGGTCGTCCTGCCGCGCGGAGACCGTGGGTACCGCGACCTCATGGCATTGCGGACTCGACCTCGAGGCCGCGGCGCTCTATGCGCAGTCGGCGTCGTCGTGCATCCCCGACGTGGTGGACGGCGCGGACGGGGTCAGGGAGTACGAGCGGAGCACGCTGGCGGCGTTCCACCGCGAGATGGACCACGCGCCGGCGGCCGCGGAGTGGGCGCATCGTCCGAGCGGCCTGGCGGACCCGGAGCCGCTTCCGCCGTGCGTCGGAGCGGTGCTGCGCTACCCGAGCCCCGCGCTCCTGCAGCCGCGCCACCTGCGGACGACGGCGCTCGCGCTGTGGAGCGTCGGCTGGCATCCGCGCACCATCGCCGCGCTGGTGCGCGAGCGCTACGAGGAGCCGCACGACTGGGGCACCTACTGGGAGCGGCACGACCGCGCGTCGCGCGCGGAGTTCTTCGTGCGCCTGTTCTGCGCGGCCGCGGCCGAAGGGCTCGAGGACGGCGGCTCCTTCGGCTGCGAGGCCGTGGCGCATCACGGGCTGTGTCCGTCGGACGGCTGCGGGTACGACCTGGGCCTCCTGTTCCGCCGCCTGCGCGTCCTGCAGGTGAGGAACGAGCCGCACGCGTGAACGCCGTCGCCGTGAACGTCTCGCGGAGGCGTCTCGTGGCCAGACGCCAGGGCACGATCGATCTCGATGGAGCGCCCTTCCTCGACGTCGCGGGCGCGGCGGCCCTGCGCACCGCGCCGCAGGCCGTCCGCCGGCCGTCCGGCCATCCGCGGTGCGAGCGTGTACGGGATCGCTCGCGGCGGAACGGTCGTCCGTCTCGTCACGGAGCGCGGGTGGATACCGGTCATGCTCCAGCCGTCCGACTGGGTCGACGTCGCGGCCCTCGTCTCCGCCTCGAAGCGGCGCTCGCACCCTCCCTCTAGCCGCCGCGCCAGCCCGCGAACGCGCGCACCCCTGCGCACGACCTTGCGGACGCGCAGTGTGTGCGGCGCCAATGCCCGCAGCACCGCGTCCTTCCTCGAAATGCCACCGGCACCGCGCTTGCTCCAGGGGTGGGCGGAGGCCGGAATGGTGTGTGTCTGCTGGCTCTGGACCGACCGCAGGGGCGCCGAATGCCTGGGCGGCTGGCGGACCCGAAGGTCATCGCTGGCAGCCAGCCGCTTCGCTGGTCCCTGGGAGCCGCGGCCGCCGCGCGCGAGAGCGCCGCCGACTGGTCCTGGCTGATCCTGACGGCAGCCGCCGTCTTCCTCGTCGAAGTCGCCAAGAACGCGTCGGGCGAAGTCTTCGACTTCGACTCCGGCGTCGACCAGGCGGTCGCGCCCGAAGACCGCAGCCCTTCTCGGGCGGCAAGCGCGTGATCGTGGACGGCCTGCTCTCGCGCCGCGCGACCGGCGCCGTCGCGGCCGCCTGTTACGTGGCGGCGGCCGGGCTGGGCACCGCGATCGCGCTGGCGCGCGACGTCCGCGTGCTCTGGATCGGCCTGCTCGGGATCGCGCTCGCGTTCTTCTACCACGCGCCGCCGGTGCGCCTCGCCTATCGCGGATGGGGAGAGCTGGCGGTCGTACTTGTGCCAGCAATACGTAACTGAACGAAGTGCCACT